>JAABUP010000344.1_pt1 | contig 105154 bp, 110 predicted proteins | sample 5559201 | NCBI WGS metagenome assembly JAABUP01 (sample SAMN10711887, study PRJNA513373) | rock metagenome | isolation source: Antarctica rocks | place: Antarctica
CCCTGCGCACCGCTGCCCACAACTACCGCCGAGCTCTCGATCAACTCACCCAGGAGGCCGGACTCGCTGCCTGAACGCCCAGACTTGACTCGATCTTGCCGACTTCGTCGGCCTCAGCAAGCTAGCCGCGTACTAGCCGGGCTTCGCCCCATCCCGACCGGCATGCTGGTGGGCGGCCTGGGCGCGGAGCGGTTGGTGGCCTACTGGCCGCCCGTCCGACCGGAGCCGTGATGACCGTAGCGCGCAGCGTCGCCGATGTCCTCGACCAGCACCTGACCCTGGAGGTCGAGTGCATCGACCGGATGGTGCGCCGTGAGGCGTTTGTTGATCGAGTGGAGGTGAGAGACCTCGACCGTGGTGCCTGTCGCAGCAGGACTGCCTAGCTGAGGGCAGCCCGACCCGGGAGATGCCGGGGAGGGTGGCCCTTTGGTCTCTTCCGAGATGAGGTGTCTGCGTCAACGCCACATCAGGCTCTACCGCAGAGGCTCCACCGAAGCGCCGCGGCCAGGACTCGTCGACCGCACCGAGGTGACCCGTTGACCATGAAGATCGACTACAAGCGCGACCTCAAGTGCTACAAGGCCAAGCGAGACACGCCGCAGGTCGTGACAGTGCCCGATCTCCAGTACCTCATGATCGACGGCCTCGGCGACCCGAACACACCGGCCTTCGCCGACGCGACCGCGACGCTCTACCCGGTCGCCTACAAGCTCAAGTTCGCCAGCAAGAAGGCCCTCGATCGGGACTACGTCGTCATGCCCCTGGAGGGGCTGTGGTGGGCCGACGACATGGAGTCCTTCACCGACGCCCGCGACAAAACGCAGTGGAACTGGACTCTCATGAGCATGGTCCCGGGCTGGATCACGAAGGACATGTTCACCGCGGCCGTCGAAGAGGTCGCGATGAAGGACCGCCCCGCCCGCCTCGACGACCTACGACTGGAGACCCTCGCCGAAGGCCTGTGCGTCCAGGCCCTTCACATCGGCTCATATGACGACGAGGCCGAGCTGCTCCGGCGGATGCACCATGAGTTCGTCCCCAGCCAAGGCCTCACGATGGTCGGGAAGCACCACGAGGTCTACCTGAGCGACGCACGCAAGGTTGAGCCCGCCAAGCTCAAGACCATCCTGCGTCAGCCTGTCGCTGCCGGATGAGCACGGCACCGACTCGCAGCCTGCGCCTCGACTCTGTGGTTCGACCGTCGCCTCACTGTGGCCCTTGGGTGGCCGTCATGATCGACGTGCGCGGAGTCCGGCGGTGGGTTGGCTCAGACTGTCGTTGCCCCCGTGGCTGCGGGTGGCCTTTGTAGAAATTGCCGCCCACCGCCGGCTTCCGGCCGGCTGGCCTGGCTTGATGTGTGTATCTGATCCTTCGGCGGTGGCGGTGTCGATGCCCTGCTCGAGCACTCGCAACCCGATCCCGCGGGCCCGGAGTGCTTCGCCGAGCTGGACCAGGTGCAGCAGCGACCGGCCGAGCCTGTCCAGCCGCGCCTGTCCAGCCGCGTGCACACCAGTACGTCGTCCTCGCGCAGGCTCCGCAGCAGCGCCGAGCGGGCCGCCGCCGCGTCCCCGCCCCCGCCCGGTCCGAAGTTCCGTGAGCTGATCGCGGCCAGCCCCACCCTGCAGGCCTACCGCCGAGAGATGTTCGCCCGCTGGGAACACTCCTTGGCCGCGGCCCTGGCCCGCGACACCGATACCGCGGCGAGCGCGGCGGAGCCGTTCGTGGTGGCGGTCGCCGTCATCGGGGTGCTACGCGCCGCGCTCGAAACGCCCCCCGGTCCTGCCGGACCCGGCCCGGAGCACAACTCGGCGGCGGCGCTGGCCGTGCTCGCCGCCGGGCTCGCTGACTACGCCCCCGCGCCGCGGCGACGCTCGGCGCCCACCCCCACAGCCGGAGCAACGCAGCACACCCCTGACGCAAGATGAGGCCCAGGGCGGCACGCCCGATGCCACCTTCGCGGCGTCGGACTGTCGTTTTTCCCGCCGTTCCACACCGGATCATCACGAGGTGAATGACGACGAAACCTGCAGGCCTCGACAAGATCACCCCACCGAACGGGGGCCGCTGCTGTCTGGTCGAGGTGGCGCAGCAGTGTGGTGAAGCGGGCGACGCGGGCGACGGGCCACGGTGCGGGGCGGGAAGCCCGACTTGCTGTGTGAACCGGGGTGGCCGCACGCAGCCTGCCGCAGCCCCGTACGCCCGCGTCGCGTCGCGTCGGAGCGGGTGCCATCGCGCCGGAGCCCACGGTCACGAAGTCTGATCCCGGCCCCAGCACAGCTCGAGCGGAGAGAATGGTCAACCGAGAGGTTGTATATCGACCCGGACCGAGATACATTCAACGACATGGTTGAGTATCCCGCCGCGATGGACGCTGTGTTCCACGCGCTCGCGCACCCCGCGCGGCGCGACATGCTCGGCCGTCTCGTCGACGCCGACTCGAGCGTCGGCGAGCTCGCAGCGCCGCTCGCCACGTCGCTGGCGGCGGCCTCGAAGCACGTCAAGGTGCTGGAGCAGGCGGGCCTGCTCCGGCGCACGGTGTCGGGGCGGACGCACCTGTGCCGCCTCGAACCCGCACCGCTCGTCGCCGCGACCGCGTGGCTGCGCGCCTACGAGCGCCACTGGAACGAGCGCCTCGACGCCCTCGAGGCCGTGGTCACCAACCCTACCGAGGAGGAGCAATGAGCCTGATGGGCACCGCCGTCCACCTGGAGCGGACCATCTCCGCCCCGCCGCACCGCGTCTACCGCGCGTGGCTCGACCCGGAGCTGCTGCGGCGCTGGTGCGCACCGACCGGCTTCGAGGCGACCAGCGCCGAGGTCGACGAGCGGGTCGGCGGCCGCGTCAGCGTCGTACAGGCCGGTCCCGACGGCGAGGAGATCGGCGGCGCCGAGTGCGTGATCGTCGAGTTGGTGCCGGACGAGCGGATCGTCCTGGACTGGACTTTCGTCGGCCCCGACCGCACGGTCGAGCCCGACCACGCGACGCGCCTCACGGTGACGCTCCGGGCCGTCGAGGCCGGTACGCACCTGACGCTCGACCACGACCGGCTCGACGGGCTGTCCGCGGCGATGCCCGAGGTCGCGCGCGCCGTCGAGGGCGGCTGGGACAGCGCGCTGGCTCGCCTCGCAGGAGCGGTCGCATGAGGACCGGGACCCGCGCCGAGTGGCTGACTGAGCGCCGTGTCCTGCTCGCCGACGAGAAGGAGCACACTCGCCGGGGCGACGAGCTGGCCCGCCGCCGCCGCGAGCTTCCCTGGGTGCCGGTGGAGAAGGACTACCGCTTCGACACCGTCGGTGGGCCCGCGTCGCTCGCCGAGCTCTTCCGCGGGCGCACGCAGCTGATGGTCCAGCACGTGATGTTCCCCGGGTGCCCGAGCTGCGCGTCGATGGCCGACGGCGTCGAGGGTTTCGCGACGCACCTGGAGAACCACGACGTCGCGCTCGTCCGGGTGTCGCGCCACCCGCTCGCACAGCTCACCGCGTTCGCCGACCGCATGGGGTGGAGTGTGCCGTGGGTGTCGTCGGAGGGCAGCGACTTCAACGTCGACTTCGGCGTCGCCTACTCGCAGGAGCAGATCGACCGCGGGGCCACCGCGCACAACATGCACGACCACTGGGAGCTCCCCGAAGCCGACCGGCCGTTCCGTCCCGTAGCGGACCTCCCCGGAATCAGCGCCTTCGCCCTGCACGAGGGTCTGGTCCACCACACCTATTCCGCGTACGCCCGTGGCCTGGACGGGATGTGGAGCATGTACCAGTGGCTGGACCGGGCCCCGCGGGGGTGCAACGAAGACGGGCCGTGGCTCCGGTTGCACGACGAGTACCCCCGGTAGCCGGCTACCGGCCACCGGCGACCCGCGAGCGCCAGGAACGCGACGGCCGCGCGAGGAGGGTCACGATCCGGTAACGGCTGCGTTCAGGCTGAACACCGCGTGGCGGCGGCAAGTAAGGACCGGCATCCCGCGACGTCGTCGCGGACCAGCCCGAAGGAGCCACTCGATGTCCAGTCCCAGCATCCGCCGCGCCGCCGTCGTCCTCACCGCGTTCGCCGCGATCGGCCTCGCCGGCGCCGGCGCCGCGAACGCCCAGGAACCCACTCCGGACGACAACTTCCAGGCGTACCAGTGCAGCCCCGGCCTGCTCGGCACCGGCCCGCTGTGCAACTCGGCGCCAGCGCCCGGCCCCGCACCCGAAGACGACCCGTTCCAGGGCGGACCCCTGGGCAGCGACTCCGACCTCGCCAACGCCGTCCGCGGAGTCCTCGGCGGCGGACTTCTCTTCGGCGGCTGACAGCGAGGATGTAGCCCGCTCAGCCCGGGGCGGTCACCGAAGCGCGGACCCGCGGCAGCACCGCGGCCAGCACCTCGTGCACGAGCGCGAGGTCGCCGGCGGAGAGATCGGCGCGGGCGGTGAGGCGCAGGCGGCTGGTGCCCTCGGGCACCGAGGGCGGACGGAAGCAGCCCACCCGCAGCCCGCGCGACGCGCAGGCGTCGCGGGCGGCGACGGCCGGCGCGGGATCCCCGAGCACCACCGCGATCATGGCCGCGGTGGGGTTGGCGACGCCGAGGTCGGGCGCCGCCGAGCGGGCCGACCCGGCGACCGCGGCGGCCGCGGCGTGCAGGGCCGCGACCCGCTCGGGCTCCGCGCGCACGATCCGCAGTGCGGCCAGCGCGGCTCCCGCGCAGGCCGGGGCGAGGCCGGTGTCGAAGATGAACGCACGGGCGGTGTCGACGAGGTGAGCGACGACGGCGGGCTCCGCGAGCACCACCCCGCCCTGCGATCCCAGCGCCTTCGACAGCGTCGCGGTGACCACCACGTCGCGCGCCCCGGCCAGGCCGGCCTCGGCGACCAGGCCCCGGCCGGGGCCGTCGGCGGGACCGCGCACCCCGAGGCCGTGGGCGTCGTCGACGAGCAGCAGTGCGCCGCGCGCCCGGCACACCGCGTGCAGCTCGGCGAGTGGGGCGAGGCGCCCGTCGACCGAGTCGACCCCGTCGGTGACGACGAGGGCCCGCTCCTCGTCGCGGGCGGCGAGCACGGCGTCGACCGCGGCCGGGTCGGCGCACCGGGCGACGGCCACCCGGGCCCGGGACAGCCGCGCCGCGTCGACCAGAGAGGCGTGCGCGGCGACGTCGGAGACCACGAGCGCGCCGCGGCCGGTCAGCGCGGTGACCGCGCCGAGGTTGGCGGTGTACCCGGAGGAGAAGACGAGTCCGGCACCGGCCCCGGTGAACGCGGCGAGCGCGTCCTCCAGCTCGGAGTGCAGGCGCGTGGACCCGGTGACCAGCCGCGAGCCAGTCGACCCCGCCCCCCATGTCCGCGCGGCGGCGGCGGCGGCCTCCACCACGCGCGGATCGCGGGCGAGTCCGAGGTAGTCGTTCGACGCCAGGTCGACGAGCGGCTCGACGGGGTCGCGGGGCGCCAGGACACGACGGAGGCCCGCCTCCTCGCGAGCACGGGCCGCGTCCTGCAACCACGCGAGCGGGTCGATCACGTCCTCACCCTACGAGGGAGCGGCCCGCGTTCCGTAACGCCTGGAGGGCCGCCAGAATCTCCGCGTGGACGGCGGGGACGCCGATCAGCCCGTCCGGGCCGATCTGGTCGCGGGCCAGCGGGACCCGCCGGCATGCGTCTCCCACCACGTGGGCACCGACGTAGCCCAGGACCGTGCTCAGCTCGGCGTGTGCTCCCGAACCGCCCGTGGGTGCGGCCACCGAGGATGCGTTGATCCACCCCACCGGCATCCCGGGCATCTCCGCCCCGCCCACGGTCCAGTCGAGCAGGTTCTTCAGCGACCCGGGGAGCGCTCCGGCGTACTCCGGCGTGCAGAAGAGCAGACCGCAGCTCCGGCCGAGGGCCGCGCGCAGTTCGGCCACCGGGGCCGGCAGCGGATCGCGGTCGTCGTCGGGATTGAACGCCGGCAACCCCGCCAGACCCGAGTACACCCGCGTCCGACCCGGCCCGAGAGCCGCCGTCGTCGAGACCAGCGCCGTGTTCGTCGACCCGAGACGGGTACTCCCCGAGATCAACAGGATGGTCGTTGCGGGTGTGCGGGACACGCGTTCCCCCCCTCTCGCGGGAGCCACCAGCCGTGACGGTAGCGCCGGGACCCGCACCGTGCCGTATGACAACTGAGGGCCGCTCAGCCCGCGCGGGCGGCCTCCACGACGGCCTGCACGACACGGGCGACGTCGTCGGGCGGGGTCACGTAGGGCGGCATGGTGTAGACGAGGTCCCGGAACGGCCGCAGCCACACGCCCTGACGCGCGGCCGCGGCCTGGGCCGCCGGGACGTCGACGGGGTGGTCGAGCTGGACGACCCCGATCGCCCCCAGCACCCGCACGTCGCGGACCCCGGCGAGTCCGCGGGCGGGCTCCAGGCCCTCGCGCAGGCCGTCGGAGATCGCGCCGACCTCGCCGCGCCAGTCGCGGCGCAGCAGCTCGTCGACGCTGGCCAGGGCCACGGTCGCCGCGAGCGGGTTGCCCATGAACGTCGGGCCGTGCATGAGGCCTCCTGGCTCTCCGTGCCGCCCTCCCCCGCTGCTGATCGCCTCCGCGACCGCGGGGGTGCACAACGCCGCGGCCATCGTCAGGTAGCCGCCGGTGAGGGCCTTGCCCACGCACATGACGTCGGGTGCGACCCCTGCGTGCCCGGCCGCGAAGAGCTCCCCGGTGCGCCCGAATCCGGTCGCGATCTCGTCGAGGACCAGCACGAGGTCGTGGGCGTCGGCGATCGCCCGGAGCGCGACGAGGTGCCGGGGATCGTGGAAGCGCATGCCGCCCGCCCCCTGCACGACCGGCTCGACGACGATCCCCGCGAGCTCGTCGGTGTGGTCGCCGGCGACCCACCACAGGTGCTCGTCGTAGGCCGGGTCGTAGGTGACGGGTGGGGCGTCGGCGAACACCTGCGCGGGCAGGACACCCGACCACAGCGAGTGCATCCCGCCGCCGGGGTCGCAGACGCTCATCGCCCCGAACGTGTCGCCGTGGTACCCGCCGCGCCAGGTCATCATCCGGGTCCGGCCGGGTCGACCGCGCGCCCGCTGGTACTGCAGGCACATCTTAAGCGCGACCTCGATCGACACCGAGCCGGAGTCGGCGAGGAAGACGTGGCGCAGCGGGTCCGGCGTGATCTCCACCAGCCGGGTCGCGAGGGCCACCGCGGGGTCGTGGGTGAGACCGCCGAACATCACGTGGCTCATGCGGTCGACCGCGCCGTGCACCGCGGCGTCGAGGGCCGGGTGGCGGTACCCGTGCACCGCGGCCCACCAGGACGACATCCCGTCGACGAGCTCCCGCCCGTCGTCGAGGGTCAGCCGTACGCCGCTCGCGGACGAGACCACCAGGGGGTCGGTGCGCCCGGGCATCGGACCGTAGGGGTGCCAGACGTGCTCGCGGTCGAGCGCCCGGATCTCGCCCACCCCGACCCGGCCCGGTCCCGCCCGGTGACCAGCCTGGTCAGGAACATCGGAACGAGCACGGGCGGCCACTCGCGACACCGTAGCCGCGCTTACGATCCTGTGTGATGAGCGCCGCCGGAGACCCGCGCCCCGAGCCGCTCTCCCGACGCCGCGAGGTGTCGGCGACCAGTGCCCGGTCGCTGCTGTTGACGGTGCTCGGCGAGTTCGTGCTGCCCTCGACCGGGGTGGACGAGCCGGTGTGGACCCAGACGCTCCTCGACGCGCTCGGCCTCGTCGGCGTCGAGGAGAAGTCGGCGCGCCAGGCCCTGGCCCGCACCGCCACCGACGCGGTGGTGGTCTCGACGCGGCAGGGCCGACGGGTCCGGTGGTCGCTCTCGGCGTCGGGGCATCGCCTGCTCAGCGAGGGTGCCGCCCGCATCTACGGGCACGGCAGGCCGCGCCCCGCGTGGGACGGGCGCTGGCTGGTGCTCGTGGTGAGCGTGCCGGAGGCGCAGCGTCAGTTGCGGCATCAGCTGCGCACCCGACTGGCGTGGGCCGGTCTCGGGTCCCCCGCACCGGGCGTGTGGGTGTGCCCCGACGTCGGGCGGGCCGCCGACGCGCACCGCGTCCTCTCCGAGGTCGGGCTCGCCGACGCCGCGCTGACGGTCATCGGTGAGACCGTTGGAGGGATGACCCCGGCGCGGCTGCTCGCGCAGGCATGGGACCTCACCGACCTCGAGGTCCGCTACGAGGATTTCGTCGCCCGGTTCGCCGAGCTCTCCCCGACCGACGACGCCGCGACCCTCGCCGCGCAGATCCGGCTGGTCGACGCGTGGCGGCGCTTCCCCTTCCTCGACCCGCAGCTGCCGGTCGAACTGCTCCCCGAGCGCTGGGCCGGCGGCCGCGCCGCGGAGCTCTTCCACGCCCGGCACGCCGCCTGGCGCCCGTCCGCTCGGCGCCACTGGCGTGCCCTGCTCACGAGACCGTAGCCACCGGAATCGCGGACCGCAGAGAAGGCCGCCGTGCTCACTGGATCCAGATCGTCTTGGCGTTCATGAACGACTGCGGGCCGAAGCTCGCGAGCTCGCGCCCGTAGCCGGAGTTCTTCGCCCCGCCGAACGGCACCTCGGGCGTCGACTCGGTGATCTTGTTGATGTAGATCATCCCCGTCTCGACCTCGTTGGCGAAGCGCTGCTTCTCGGCGTCGTCCTGGGTCCAGGCACTGCCCCCGAGTCCGAACGGTGAGTCGTTGGCGATCCGGATGGCGTCGTCGATGTCGGCGGCCCGGAACACCAGCGCCACCGGGCCGAACAGCTCCTCGTGGTACGCCCGCGCGTCCTTCGGGATGTCGGTCATGACCGTGGCCGGGTAGTAGTTACCCTGGCCGCCCTGCGGCTTGCCTCCGGTGAGGATGCGCGCCCCCGCCGAGACCGAGTCCTGGACCTGGGAGTCGAGGTCTTCGACGCCCTGGGCCTGTGACATCGGTCCGAGGTCGGTGCCCTCGTCCATGGGGTCGCCCATGGTCAGCGCCTCCATCTTCTCCACCAGCTTGCTCGTGAAGTCGTCGGCGACCTGCTCGTGGACGATGAAGCGCTTGGCGTTGATGCAGGACTGCCCGTTGTTGAGCATCCGCGAGGAGACGGCGGCGTCGACGGTCGCGTCGAGGTCGACCGACGGCATGACGATGAAGGGGTCGCTGCCGCCGAGCTCGAGGACGCTGGTCTTGACGTTCTGCCCGGCGCGGGCGCCGACCTCGCGACCGGCGGGCTCGCTGCCGGTCAGTGTGACGGCGCGGACGCGATCGTCGTCGATGATCCCCTCGATCACCGACGAACCCACGAGCAGCGTCTGGAACGCGCCGTCGGGGAAGCCGGCGCGGGTGAGGACGTCCTCGACGGCCATGGCGACCTGCGGGACGTTCGAGGCGTGCTTGAGCAGCCCGACGTTGCCGGCCATGAGCGCGGGGGCCGCGAACCGCAGGACCTGCCAGTACGGGAAGTTCCACGGCATGATCGCCAGCACCGGACCGAGCGGTTGGAAGCGTGTGATCACCTTCGCGCCCTCGGGGGCCTTCTCCGGCGACCACTCGACGTCGGCGAGGTCCTCGGCGGCGTGGTCGGCGTACCAGCGGCAGCCGTAGGCGCACTTGCTCACCTCGGCGCGCGCCGCGACCAGCGTCTTGCCCATCTCGAGGGTGGCGAGCGTGGCCAGCTCCTCGTTCTCGGCGTCGAAGATGTCGGCGGCGGCGCGCAGCCACCCGGCGCGCTGCTCGAACGTCGTGTCGCGGAAGGTCTGGAACGTCTCGTGCGCGCGCTGGATCTTCTCTTCGAGCTGCTGCTCGGTCAGCGCATCGAACTCACGGACCGTCTCCCCGGTCGCCGGGTTGGTCGTTGCGATAGCCATGCCGGAGTCTTACCCCGGCGACCGCGCACGGCACACCTGATGGGCGGGCCCCGCCCACCCGGCACTGTGACCTTGCGCCCGGTCACCCGGACGCCCTCTGCCGTGTGCGCCGATCACGTCGTCGAGAGCAGCTCGCACCGGACCTCGGCCGCCCGGTAGGTGGCGAGGGCGCGTCGGTCGAGGCTCAGCAACGTCGCGTCGGCATGGGCCGCCGCGAGACCCACGAGCAGGTCGTAGACCGCGCCGCCGACGACGCCTCGCGCTCGCGCCGCCTCGATGACGGCCTCCGGGCCGGGACCGGACAGGCGGGGAACAACGTCCGGGAAGTGGTGGCCGAGGAACAACGCGACGAGTTCGGGTGGGGCTCGTCGCGGCGCCGGCAGTCGGGTGAGGACGGAGAACGTCTCGAGGACGGTGTGCTCGACCAGCCCGCCCACCCGGGCGAGCGCCGCGACCGCCTCGCGGTGCGCGTCATGCCATCGGGCGAAGGCCGCCACGAGCACGGAGGTGTCACAGACGATCAACGACGCGTCCGCTCGAGGACGTCGCGAACCTGCTCGGACGTGAGCGGTCCGGCCTCGCCCTCGGTCTCCGCCGCGAGGAACCCGTCCCGTTCGACCAACGCCATCGGCGCCGGGACCGGCTCGATCTCGATACGACCGTCGCGCTCGACGATCTCGAGCTCCTGCCCGGGCATGAGGTCGGCCGAGTCACGAAGCTGCTTGGGAACGACGACCCGCCCGGCTGCGTCAATGGTCGTTCGCATGGTAGGAAACTACCATGACCGCGGGCACCGGAGATACCGGGGTCGATCTCGCTCAGCTCCTCGACGAGTGACGCGATGTCGTGCACCTTCCGCCGTCGCCCTACGTCTTCCCGAGTCCGTAGACGCGGGCGGCGTGCCCGCCGAGGATGCCGTCGACGAGGTCGTCGGGGAGCCCGAGGGCGCGGATCGCCACGGCGTTGCGGGCGGCGCTCGCGGACGGGGCGTCGGTCCCGAAGATCGCCTTGGCCGCGACCCGCTCGAGACCGAACGCCTCGTAGTACGCCGGAAGGCGTCTCGGGGGGAGGCCGGCGATGTCGAGCCATACGTTCTCGCGGGTGAGCGCCAGCGACGCCGCGGCCTCGTAGCTCCAGCCGCGCCCGCCGTGGGCAAGAACGACGGTGAGGTCTCCGAAGTCGCGCAGGACGTCGTCGAGCAGCACCGGATCGCCGTAGCGGGCGGTGGAGCCGGGGAAGGTCGACGGGCCGGTGTGCACCACGACAGGGACGCCGCGCTCGACGCACCGGGCGTAGGCGGGGTAGAGCTCGCGGTCGTTCGGCGCGATCCCGGCGTGCACCGGATGCGCCTTGAGGGCGATCGCGCCGAGGTCGAGCTGGCGGTCGAGCTCGGCGGCCACGGGATGGTGCACGTGCGGATTGACGTTGCCGACGATCCGGAACCGCTCCGGGTCGTGCTCGACCAGCGGGAGCATGTCCTCGATCGTCTGCCACCCGGTCACCTTCGGGCTGTACTCGCAGAACAGCAGGACGCGGTCGACGCCGTCGTCGGCGAAGAGACGCGACACGCGGGCCGGGATCGCGGCACCCTCGGCGTCGTGGCAGGCGGCCCAGCGCTCCCCCTCGCCGGCCTGCCCGACCCACGTCGCCCAGGGCACCTTGAGCAGTCCGAGGTGGGCGACGTGGACGTGGGCGTCGACGATCACCGGCTCATCCTGCCCCGTGCCGCGGTCGCGCCGTCTGTGGGCCGGCGGGTCAGACCCCCCCGGTGCCGGTCGCGGTGCTCGAGACGTGGGGCGCACCGTCGGCCATCAGCGTGGCCACGTGCGCCATGTTCCGTCCCTCGAACAGCGCCCGCACCTCGGCCGTCAGCTCCGCCATCGCTCGAGCACAGGACCGCCGCGCTCCTAGTCGAACAGGTCCGGATCGGTGCGCTCGACCTCGTCCCACAGCGGCTGGAAGGAGAACCAGCCGGCGTAGGCGCTCCCGGTCTGCTCCTGGGTGAAGCGCGCGTTGTCGTGGTCGATCAGCGTCGGCGACCCGGCGGCCTCGGCGAGCAGCTGCGCCTGACAGTTCCGCTCGGTCGAGACGAACCACCACGCCGCCTCGGCCACGGTGTCGCCGACAGTGAAATGCCCGTGGTTCTGGTGGAAGACCATCCGCTTGTCCCCGAGGCCCTTCGCGAGCAGGCGCCCCGACTCGGCGTCGACGACGACCGCGCCGGCTCCGTCGGCGACGACGGCGTGATTCCCGTAGAGGGCGCACGCGTCCTGGGTGATGGGGTCGAGCGGGCGGCCCAGCGACGACCACGCCTTGGCGTGCACCGAGTGCGCGTGGCAGGCGGCGACCACGTCGGGCCGGGCCTCGTGGACGGCCGAGTGGATGATGAACCCGGCCCGGTTGACCGGCTTGTTCCCGTGGCGCACCGTGCCGGCGTGGTCGACGGCGATGAGGTCGGAAACGCGGATGTGGCGGAAGCTCATCCCGAACGGGTTGACCCAGAACATGTCCGGGTCCTCCGGGTCGCGGACGGTGATATGGCCGGCCACGCCCTCGCCGAAGCCGAGCCGCCCGAAGATGCGGAACGCCCCCGCGAGCTGCTGCTTACGGTGCAGGCGCTCCTCCGCGCTCGTCGCGAACCTCGGCGGCTGGGGCAGGGAGATGCCCTCCTGCGTCGGCTCGAAGGCGGGCATCGTGCTGGCGGGGGCGGTCTGCGTCGGTGCGGCCATGGGTCGACGGTGCGCCCCGGTCACGTCCGAGGGCAACCCCTTGCCGTCAGCCGGTGCGGGCATGTGCCTTGGTGATGCGCCGTGCGCCCGCCGAGCCGCAGCTCGAGGGCTACCAGGCCGACCGCGCCCTGCACGGCGCGAGCCCCACCGGGTCGGGCGCCCGCGGGCGGGACCGACCATGCTCGCCGTCGTGGTCCTCCCCTCGCCGTCGCCCGTGCCGGGACGGCGCGTCGGACGGCGGGTCCTGCGGGTGCTCGCCCGCGTGCTCGTTCTCGTCGTGATCGCGGTGACAGCCCTCGCGGCGGGCTACGCGGGCTGGGCGGACCTGCGGCCGGTGCGGATCGACGTCGGCGTCGGCGGCACCCGCGTCACCGCCGCCGGTGTCGACACCCACGTCGAGGCCTGGCCGGCGGAGCATCCGCACGGGCTTCCCCCGCTCGTGCTCATCCCGGGGTTCGCGGAGTCGACGTACGTGTGGTCTCGCGTGGCGCCGCTGCTCGCCCGCGACCGCGACGTCTACGCCTACGACGTCCGGGGGTACGGCACGACCGACCACCTCCCGCCCTACACCCTCGCCGCCGACGCCGACCAGCTCGGCGGGCTCCTCGCCGCCCTCGGCCTCACCGGTCCCCGCCGTCCCGTCGTGGTCGGGCACTCCCTCGGGGCGGCCGTTGCCCTCGCGCAGGCGCTGCGCGAGCCGGCGTCGGTGGTGGGGGTGGTGCTGGCCAACGGCGACGGCACCCCCTTCGGGGTCGGGCCCGGCTGGGTCCGTTCCCTGCTCGTGGACCCGTTCGCCTCTGCCGTGGTCGACGTGGTGGTGCGCCACCGGGGGCCGGTCCGGACCCTCGTCGCCGGAGTGTGCGGGCCCGGCTGCCCCGTCGACGACGCGGCCGTGGACCGCTGGCGCGCGCCGTTCCTCGCCGAGGGCGGCACCGAGGCCCTCGTCGCCGTCCTGCGCCGCCCGTTGATCGGTCTGACCTACGGACAAGAGGAGGCGGTACGGGTCCCGACCGGGGTCATCGCGAGCAGCGAGGACGAGAGCTTCGACCTATCCTCCGCCCGCGCCACGGCCGCACGGCTGCGCACCGACCGGGTCGCGGTGCTGCCCGGCGCCCGCCACCTCGCCCTCCTCGGCGATCCCGGGGCCTTCGCCGCGGCCCTCGCGACCGTCCTGCGCTGAGCGTCGATCGGGCCCGGACGCGCCCTCACCCGAGACAGCGGGGGCCGAGCAGCGCCTTGAGGTCGCCCATGAGCGCCCCCGAGTTGGTCACCGTCAACGCCTCGTCGAGGCGCAGGACGTGCGACGCCCCGTTCGCGGCGAGCAGCGTCAGGTGGACCTCGGAGGGACCCGGGTGGGACACCAGGACCTCCTTGAGCTTGCCGACGCGCTCGGGGGTGCAGCGCGCGCTCTCCAGCGTCACCCGTACCGGCGCCCCGCCTGCCCCGCCGACCGCGAGGTCGGGGACGGCGAGATCCTCCACGAACAGCGTGATCCGGTCCTCGCGCTTGGAGACCTTCCCCTTGACCAGCACGATCGCGTCCTCGGCGACATCGAGGGACACCGCGGCGTACGTGCGGGGGAAGAACAGCACCTCGATGCCACCCGCGAGGTCCTCGATCTGCGCCGACGCCCAGGGCTCGCCCTTCTTGTTCACCCGGCGGGTGACGGTGGCGAGGATGCCGCCGACGGTGACCGTCGTCCCCTCGGCGACGGTGCCCTCGAGGATCATGGTGATCGCGGTGTCGGCCCGGCTCGCGAGCACGTGCTCGAGACCGTGCAGCGGATGCCCGGAGACGTAGAGCCCGAGCATCTCCCGCTCGAGGGCAAGGCGGTGCTTGGGCTCCCACTCGCCGTCGGGGACCGCGACGTCGAACATGCCCGTCGTGTCGGAGTCGGCCCCGGTGCCCCCGCCGTCGCCGCTGCCGAACAGGTCGAACTGGCCGTCGGCCTCGGCCCGCTTGGTGGTCATGATGGAGTCGATGGCCTCGGCGTGGACCAGGGCGAGGCCCTTGCGGGGGTGGCCGAGGGAGTCGAAGGCGCCTGCCTTGACCAGCGACTCCACCGTCTTCTTGTTGCAGACCTGCGCCTCGACCTTGCGCAGGAAGTCCGAGAAGTCCGCGAAGTTCCCCTTCTCGCGGCGCGAGGTGACGATCGAGTCGACGATGCCGGCGCCGACGTTGCGGATCGCGCCGAGCCCGAACCGGATATCGACACCGACCGGAGCGAAGTCGCGCACCGAGTCGTTGACGTCGGGCGGGAGCACTGTGATGCCCATCTTGCGGCACTCGGCGAGGTAGATCGCCGCCTTGTCCTTGTCGTCGCGGACGCTGGTGAGCACCGCGGCCATGTACTCGGCGGGGTAATTCGCCTTGAGGTATGCCGTCCAGTAGGAGACCACCCCGTAGGCCGCGGAGTGCGCGCGGTTGAACGCGTAGTCCGAGAACGGCAGCAGGATGTCCCACAGTGTCGTGACCGCGTCGGCGGAGTAGCCGTTGTCGCGCATCCCCTGCGCGAACCCCGCGTACTCCTTGTCGAGGATCTCCTTCTTCTTCTTTCCCATGGCGCGACGGAGCAGGTCGGCCTTGCCCAGGGAGTAGCCCGCGAGCGCCTGGGCGATCGCCATGACCTGCTCCTGGTAGACGATCAGGCCGTAGGTCTCTCCGAGCACGTCCTTGAGCGGCTCGGCGAGCTCCGGGTGGATCGGCGTGACCTCCTGGCGCTTGTTCTTGCGGTCGGCGTAGTCGTTGTGGGCGTTGGCTCCCATCGGGCCCGGCCGGTAGAGCGCGCCGACGGCCGAGATGTCCTCGAAACTGTCGGGGGCCATGCGGCGCAGGAGATCGCGCATCGGGCCACCGTCGAGCTGGAAGACCCCGAGCGTCTCGCCGCGGGAGAGCAGGTCATAGGTCGGCTTGTCGTCGAGGCCGAGGGTGTCGAGGTCGAGCGCGGGCTTGCCGTTGAGGGTGATGTTGGTCAGCGCGTCGTCGATGATCGTGAGGTTGCGCAGGCCCAGGAAGTCCATCTTGAGCAGCCCGAGGGTCTCGCAGGCCCCCATGTCGAACTGCGTGATGATCGCGCCGTCGGCCTCGCGCCGCTGGATCGGGATGACGTCGATCAGCGGTTCCCTGCTCATGATCACGCCGGCGGCGTGCACGCCCCACTGGCGCTTGAGCCCCTCGAGGTCGCGGGCGGTGTCAACGATCTCCTTGACCTGCGGGTCGGCCTCGTAGAGCGCACGCACCTCGGTGGCCTCGGAGTAGCGCTTGTGGCCCGGGTCGAAGATCCCGGAGAGCGCGATGTCCTTGCCCATGACCGCGGGCGGCATCGCCTTGGTGATCCGGTCGGCCACCGCGTAGCCGGGCTGGCCGTAGAGCACCCGCGCCGAGTCCTTGACCGCGGCCTTCGCCTTGATCGTGGAGTAGGTGATGATCTGGGCGATGCGGTCCTCGCCGTACTTCTCGGTGACGTAGCGGATCATCTCGCCGCGCCGGCGCTCGTCGAAGTCCATGTCGATATCGGGCATGGAGATGCGCTCGGGGTTGAGGAACCGCTCGAAGATCAGCTTGTGGTGGATCGGGTCGAGGTCGGTGATGCCGAGGGCGTAGGCGACGAGGCTGCCCGCCGCCGAGCCGCGGCCCGGCCCCACCCGCAGGTTCACCGAGCGGGCGTAGTTGAGCAGGTCGGCGGTGACCAGGAAGTAGCCCGGGAAGCCCATCTGCGCGATGACGCCGACCTCGTACTCGGCCTGGCGGCGATAGTTCTCTGCGACCCCGCGCGGGAAGCGCCAGTGCAGACCCCGCTCGACCTCCTTGACCAGCCAGCTCCCCTCGGTCTCGCCCTCGGGCACCGGGGCGACGGGCATGAGGTCGCGCCCTTCGGTGAACTCGACGTGCACCCGCTCGGCGACGGCGAGGGTGTTGTCGCAGGCCTCGGGGAAGGCGTCGTCCCACTGCTCGCGCATCTGCTGCGGGCTCTTGAGGTAGAAGTCCTGCGCGTCGAACCGGAACCGGTTCGGATCGTTCATCGTCTTGCCGGTCTGCACGCACAGCAGGACCTCGTGCGCCTTGGCGTCCTTCGCGTATGTGTAGTGCAGGTCGTTGGTCGCGAGGCCGGGCAGGTCGAGCAACTTCTTCAGCCGGTGCAGGTCGTCGCGGACGCGGCGCTCGATCTCGATGCCGTGGTCCATGAGCTCGCAGAAGAAGTTGTCCGCGCCGAAGATGTCGCGGTAGTCGCTCGCGGCCTGGCAGGCACCGTCGAAGTCGTCCCGCTGCAGCAGCCGCGCCACCTCGCCCGAGGGGCATCCGGTGGTCGCGATGAGCCCCTTGCCGTAGGTCTCGAGCAGCTCGCGGTCCATGCGGGGCTTGTAGTAGTAGCCCTCGAGGCTGGCCAGGCTGGAGAGCCGGAAGAGGTTGTGCATCCCCTCGGTGTCCTCGGCCAGCAGCGTCATGTGGGTGTACATCTCGCCCGGGTTGTCCTCGCTGGTCTTCTGCCCGCCGAGCGTGGCGCGCTTGCGCTCGTGGCGGGACCCCGGGGCGAGGTAGCCCTCCATGCCGATGATCGGCTTGACCCCCTGAGCGTTCGCTTTCTTCCAGAACTCGTAGGCCCCGAAGGTGTTGCCGTGGTCGGTCATCGCGAGTGCCGGCATGCCCATCCGGGCGGCCTCGGCGAACAGGTCGTCCAGGCGCGCGGCACCGTCGAGCATGGAGAACTCGGTGTGGGTGTGCAGGTGGACGAACGAGTCGCCGGTCACGTCGTGGGACCTCCGGGGGACGGCGGGTGCACGGGCCGGGACCTCGGTGAGGGCACGACGGCGGTCGCCGGAACGGTGGGCTGGGGTGGCCCAAGCTACCCGCCGGGTCCGACAGCATCGGCCCTCACCGGCTCGGCGCAGTGTCGTCGCTGCTCATCCCCGGACGGCGGCGTGTCGCCCAACGACACCGAAGATCGGCGATCGAAGGAGCCCCGGTGCGCCGCCCGCACGGGAACTCCTGGAATCGACGATCACCCGGGCCTCCGTCCCCGGCTAGAGCACCCCGGCGCCCTCGAGCGCGGTGCGCACCACGGCCACCTCGTCGTCGTCGGCCTCGACCAGCGGGAGGCGCAGGCCGGCGCGGCAGTGCCCGAGCAGGGCGAGCGCCGCCTTGACCGGGATCGGGTTGGTGGTCACGCCCATCGCGTCGAACACGGGCTTGAGCGACGCCTCGATCTCGGCCCGGTTCTCCGGCTCGTCGACCATCCGACGCATCTGGGGGCCCACCACGTGGCTCGCGACGAGGATGCCCCCGCAGCCGCCCATGTCGAGCACGGACCCGAAGAGGTCGTCGTTGCCGGCGTAGATCCCCAACCCGTCCACGGGAGCGAGGTTCGCGTTGTTGGCCTGCTTGACGTAATCGATCCGCTCGATCTGTGCGAGCTCGGCGAGCAGGTCGTTGGCGATGTCCAGCGACACCCGCGACGGGATGTTGTAGAGCACGACGGGCTTGTCGGTGGCCCGCGCGACCTCGCCGTAGTGCGCGACCAGACCGCGACGGTTCGGCCGGTTGTAGTACGGGGTGACCGAGAGGATCGCGTCCGCGCCGGCGGCCGTGGCCTGCTCGGTCATCTCGACGGCGTGGCGGGTGTCGTTGGAGCCGGTGGACGCCACCACCGTCGCCCCCGCTGGCCGTTCGGCACACGCCAGCTCGATGAGCCTCACGTGCTCCTCGATCGAGAGCGTCGGCGACTCCCCCGTCGTCCCACACACGACCACCCCATCGGACCCGTGGGTCACCAGGTGGGCGAAGAGGTCGACGAAGGCCTTCTCGTCGACGGCGCCCCGCTCGTCGAACGGCGTGACGATGGCGGTCAGGACGGCTCCGAGCGACATGGAGCCAGGTTGCCCTGTCGGGCCGGAGCCGTCGAGCCTTCCGCGCGCAGGACGCGGCGACGAACTCGATGTGGAAGGTCGGCGCGCCGGGGATCGGGGAGGTCGTGAGCCCGCGCGGGGAACACGTACAGCGGGACCTGCCACCAGTGGTTGACCATCGGGACGGTCGCCAGACGGATCTTGCCGACGATCTGGGCCCACATGTGCAAGCGTGTCGCGGGTGGAGCAGCGCAGCCTCGCCGAGTTCTGGACCCGGTTCGACCATCCCGTCGAGCCCCCCGACCAGGGCCCGAGGAACGCCTGATCCACCAAGAACCACCCGACATGATCCGGAGGAAAAGTGCTGCTCGCCGGCATCAACCACATCGCGTGGATCTCGCACGACGTTGCCCGCCTCGGCCGCTTCTATGCGGAGGTGTTCGACGCCGAGGTCGGACCGACGCGACCCCACGGGCAGGAGCCGGGCGAGACGATGACCGTCGTCCGCATCGGCCCGCACACGGACCTGAACATCGTCGTCATCGACGGCAACACCGAGGCCGACCGCCAGTCCCCGATGTGGGGGCGCGGACGGATCGACCACGTCGGACTCGCCGCCGGCTCCCCCGAGGCCTTCGCGACGATCCGCGAACGGCTCGTCGCCGCCGGAGCTGGCGACGGAACCGTGAACGACTTCGGCTCGGCCTACAGCACCTTCTTCCGCGACCCCGACGGCCTCGAGGGCGAAGTCATCCTCGTGAAGACCTGAGGGCCCTCAGCGGTAGTCGGGATTGTCGAAGTCGAACCGGCAGCCGGCGTCCCACTCCGCTCGCTGGTTCCCGTACGCCGGGATCCCCCCGGCGGCGCGCAGCATCCGGGCCATGTGCAGCAGATTCCAGGTCATGAACGTGGTGTTGCGGTTGGTGAAGTCGTTGTCCGGGCCCCCGGAGCCGGGGTCGAGGTAGGACGGACCGGGCCCGGCCGGGCCGATCCAGCCGGCGTCCGCCTGCGGCGGGATCAGGTAGCCCAGGTGCTGCAGGCTGTAGAGCACGTTGCTCGCGCAGTGCTTGACGCCGTCCTCGTTCCCGGTGATCAGGCATCCGCCGACCCGACCGTAGAAGGCGTACTGCCCGGCCTCGTTCAGCAGGTGCGAGCAGGCGTAGAGCCGCTCGATGACCCGCTTGGTCACCGAGCTGTTGTCGCCGAGCCAGATCGGCCCGGCGATCACGAAGATGTCCGCGGCCAGGACCCGCGGATAGAGCTCGACCCACGCGTCGGTGGCCCAGCCGTGTTCGGTCATGTCCGGCCACACCCCGGTCGCGATGTCGTGGTCGATCGCCCGGAACTGGTCGACGCGCACCCCCTGCTTCTCCAGGAGGCCGACGCTGAGATCGATCAGGCCCTGGGTGTGGCTGAGCTCGGGCGACCGCTTGAGGGTGCAGTTGACGTACAGCGCGGTCAGGTCAGATGGTCCGGAGGCGTCGCTCACCGGGTCGTCCTACCGGTGCGCCGAGGGGGCGGACAAGAGCGCACCGGGTCGATCAGCGGGTGCCGTCATACTGTCGCCGACGTCCGGGCGCGCCGGGGACGGTCTCAGGCGTCCGGCCCGTCGACGTTGACCGTCGGCGGGCCCTCGCCCGCGCGCCCGATCACGGCCGTGGAGCGGGCCTCGCCGGGATTCGACTCACGGTGCACGGTGTGCGGCGGCACGTGGAGGAACTCCCCGGCGTGCGCCTCGACCGACGAGCTCCCGCCCGCCCCGAATTCCAGGCGCATCGTGCCCGCGACCACGTAGAGGCTCGTGTCGTGCTCCCCGTGGTGGTGCCAGCCGGAGCCAGCGCCGGGCTCGGTGTGCACCAGCCCTGCCCACAGCGCCGGGGTGGAGAACGCGACCTGACGCCGCATGCCCGGCGTCGGGTCGGCGTCGGTGAGGTTGTCGGCGCGGACGACGCGGACGGGTTCGCTCATGCCCGACAGTGTGCACTCGTCAGACCAGACCGAGCTCGGTGACGGCGTCGCGCTCCTCGGCGAGCTCGGCGGTGGTGGCGTCGATGCGCTCGCGGGAGAAGTCGCTGATCTCCAGGCCCCCGACGATCTCGAAGCGGCCGTTCTCCGCCGTCACCGGGAACGAGGAGATCAGGCCCTCGGGGACGCCGTAGGAGCCGTCGGAGACGATGGCGGCGGAGGTCCAGTCGTTCTCGCGGGTGCCGTTGACCCAGGTGTGGACGTGGTCGATGGCCGCGCTCGCGGCCGACGCCGCCGACGACGCACCCCGGACCTCGATGATCTCCGCACCGCGCTTCGCGACGCGCGGGATGAACTCGTCGGTGATCCACGACCGGTCGAGCCGGTCGGCAACCGGCTCCCCGTCGACCTCGGCGTAGGTGACGTCGGGGTACTGCGACGCCGAGTGGTTCCCCCACACCGTGACCTTCGAGAGCTGGCCGACCCGCACACCGAGTTTGGCGGCGAGCTGGCCGAGGGCACGGTTGTGGTCGAGGCGCGTCATCGCGGTGAAGCGGTCGGCGGGGACGTCGGTGGCGTGCGCGCGGGCGATGAGCGCGTTGGTGTTCGCCGGGTTGCCCACGACGAGGACCTTGACGTCGGCGGCCGCTCCGTTGAGCGCCTCACCCTGGGGCTTGAAGATGCCGCCGTTGGCCTCGAGGAGATCGCCGCGCTCCATGCCCTTCGTGCGGGGCCGGGCGCCGACGAGCAGCGCCACGTTCGTGCCGGCGAAGGCCTGCGTGGCGTCGTCGTAGACGTCGGTGCCGACGAGGAGGGGGAAGGCGCCGTCCTCGAGCTCGAGGGCCGTCCCCTCCGCCGCCTTTGCGGCCTGCGGGATCTCCAGCAGACGGAGCCGGACGGGGACCTCGTCCCCGAGCAGCTGACCCGAGGCGATGCGGAACAGCAGCGCGTAGCCGATCTGGCCGGCGGCGCCGGTGACGGTGACGGTGACGGGGGACTGCGCCATTGCTTCTCCAAGCCGAGGGACGACGGGGTGCGGTGCGCGGGAGCCTTGCACGCGCGCCCGGGCCCGGCCGCGCCGGATCGGTGGCTCGGGAACGCCGGCCGGGTTCAGTCGCCGACGACGATGGCGCCGCGAGGCTGCCCGACGTACCGGAACGCCAGCGCCACCAGCACGCGATTGCGCGCCGTGCCGCATGGAGCGAACGGCACGATCGTTCCGCAAGTCCGGTATGGGCGTGCCGTTCGTTCAGGGCCGCGCGCACACGTCGACGACGCTACCGACCCGCCTCGGGGACCGGACCGTCGTCGGGCACCGGACCCACGACCGGTCCGAGCGGGCGCCCCTCGCCCTGCTCGGGGAGCAGGGGGGACACGGCGAGACGCCCCGCCGCCGCCCCGGGTGGCGCGACCTGCACCGCCCGCACCCCGAGCGCCCGCGCGAGCGCGGTGAGGCCCGTTACGTCCCCGCGCACCACCAGCGCGACCAGACAGGGGCACGGGGCGCCGGGACCGCCGCCCAGCAGGGACGCCTCGGCCTGCGCCACGTCGCGGAGCCTTCCGGGGGGCGCCGAGGCCGCGTCGGCGGCGGCCTCCGCCGCGGCCCGGGCCTCGGCGGCGGGGACGGCCGCGCCCGGGTCGGAGGAGCGGAGGTCGACCCGCCGCACCGCCGTCTGCACCCGGGCCAGCGGCACCCGGAAGACGGCCTGCACCGCCTGCAGGGGAGCCGCGCCGCCCGACGCGCCCGGCAGCAGCACCCCGCTCGCCGTGGACGGCTGCGGCGCGTCGAGCTGCACGAGCCCGAGGCGTGGACCGTCCCCGGGAGCGACGTCGCGGGTCCGGGCGAGGTAGGCCGCGACGTCCTCGCCCGCGAGCGGCCCGAGCCGGGCCGCGTCGGTCCCGCCGTCCCCGACCGGGCCCGCGCTCTGGCGACCGGCCGCCCAGACGGTAATGAACACGATGACGAGGAGCGCGGCACCGATCACCGCGTAGCGGGGCCAGCGCGGGAGACCGTCGTCGGGGCCCGGGGCGTCGGCGCGCGGGGTGTCGGGCGGCCCGCTCAGCTCGCCGCCCGCAGCGTCTCGAGAGCGGACGCGAGGTCGGGCGGCGGCTCGCTGGTGAACTCCACCCAGCGCCCGTCGCCCGGGTGGTGCAGGCCGAGGCGGTGGGCGTGCAACCACTGCCGGGTCAGCCCCAGCGACCGGGCGAGCACCGGGTCGGCGCCGTACCCGGTGTCGCCGACGCAGGGGTGGCGCAGAGCCGAGAAGTGCACGCGGATCTGGTGGGTGCGTCCCGTCTCGAGCTCGACCTCGAGCAACGACGCCGCCCGGAACGCCTCGAGCGTGCGGTAGTGGGTGACGCTGGGCCTGCCCCCGGTGACCACCGCGAACCGCCACTCGTGGCGCGGGTGTCGGTCGATCGGCGCGTCGACGGTGCCCTCGCTCGGGTCGGGGTGCCCCTGGACGACGGCGAGGTAGGTCTTGGCGACCGTCCGATCGCGGAAGGCCTGCTTGAGCAGCGAGTAGGCGCGCTCGGACGTCGCGACGACCATGACGCCGGTGGTTCCGGCGTCGAGCCGGTGCACGATCCCCTGACGCTCGGCGGCGCCGCCGGTGGCGATCGGGATACCGAGGGCCGCGAGCCCGGCGACGACGGTCGGGCCGCTCCAGCCCGGGCTCGGGTGCACGGCGACGCCGGTCGGCTTGTCGACGACGACGATGTCGTCGTCGAAGTACAGGACCTGCAGGCCCTCCACGGCCTCCGCGGTGACGACCGGCGTCGGGTGGTCGGGGTCGGGCAGCTCGACCTCGAGCCACGAGCCGGCGATCAGCCGGTCGGACTTGCCGGCCGCGGCGCCGTCCAGCCGTACGGCTCCGTCCTCGGCGAGCCCGGCGACGATCGTGCGGGAGAGGCCCAGCATCCGCGAGAGTCCGGCGTCGAGACGCATGCCGTCGAGGCCGTCGGGGACGGGGAGGGTCCGGAGGCTCACTCGGCCGTCCCCGGGGCGTGCTCCGGCGCGGCGTCCCGTCCCCGCGTGCCGTCGATCTCGCGGCCCAGCACGGCCATGAGGACGAGAACGGCCCCACCCACGCAGATGGAGGAGTCGGCGACGTTGAAGACCGGCCACCAGCCGACGGAGACGAAGTCGACGACATGGCCCTGCAGCGGGCCCGGCCCGCGCAGGAAGCGGTCGACGAGGTTGCCGAGCGCGCCGCCGAGCACCATGCCCAGCGCGAGCGCCCAGCCCGGGGACCGGAGCCGTCGCGCGAAGCGGACGATGCCGATGACGACGCCGAGCGCGACGATCGTGAGGACCCACGTCATGCCGGTGGCCAACGAGAACGCCGCACCGGCGTTGCGCACGAGGTCGAGGGCGACGGTGTCCCCGATCAGCGGAATCCGTTCGCCGTCGGCCATGGCGGCCACGACGAGGACCTTGGTGGCGATGTCGACGGCGAGCACGGTGACGGCGACGCCGAGCAGGAGGCGCAGCCGGCGTCGAGGCTGACGCTGAAGCTGAGATCGAGGCTGAGGCTGAGGGGACACGGACCTCGCGGCGGGCGGGGCGTCGTCGGGGTCGGGAGCGGCAGGGCTCTCCGGCTCACCGGCCCGCGATGCGCTGCTCACGCGCCCATCCTCCTCCCCCGCCGGCGCGCCCCGCCCGCGTCCCCGGTCCCTCCGCTGCCGTCGCTGCCCCCACCGGGGACCTGTTCGCCCGCGTCGCCGCGCCAGCGCGCGAGGCGGCCGGACCGGTCGACCGCCCGCAGGCGACGCTCGGCGGCGTCTCGGGCGGTCGTGGTGGCCACGACGAGCAGCTGGTCGCCCTCCCGGATGCGGCTGTCGGCCTGGGGAGTGAAGCCTGCACCGGAGCGGACGACGAGGCTGAGACCGGACCCCTCGGGCAGGCGCAGCTCGCGGACGTAGACCCCGTGCATCCGGGAGCCGTGTGGCACCGTCATCTGGAGCAGGTCGGCGCGCAACGAAGCCAGCGGCGCGGCGTCCACCTCGATCTCCTCGACGCGCGACGACGAGGCCAGGCCGAGTGCGCGGGCGAGGGCCGGCAGCGTCGTCCCCTGGATCACGGTGAGCACGATGACGAGCACGAAGACGGCGTCGACGAGCTCGCGGGCGCCCGCGAGACCCTCGGTCAGGGGTACGAGGGCCAGCACGATCGGGACCGCGCCCCGCAGACCCGCCCAGGACAGGAACGCCTGCTCCCGCCACGGCACCCGGAACCAGGACGCGGCAGCCACCACCGACGCCGGCCGGGCCAACAGGAGCAGCACCGCCCCGGCCACGAGGGCAGGCACCACGGCACTGAGGAGCCGGTCGGGCGAGACGTAGAGGCCCAGCAGCACGAACAGCCCGATCTGGGCGAGCCAGCCCAGCCCCTCGGCGAACGACCGGGTTCCCTCCCGGTGCGGCAGCGCGGCGTTGCCGAGGACGAGCGCCGCCACGTAGGTGGCCAGCAGGCCCGAGGCGTGCAGGGCCGTCGCGCCCGCGTAACCGAGCACACAGACGGCCAGGGTCGCGAGCGGGTAGAGCCCGGTCGCGGGGAGGGCGGCGCGGCGCAGCCCGGCACTCCCGAGGCGACCGAGGAGGGCTCCCAGGATGCCTCCGACGGCGAGCTCGTAGACCACGAGCAGCGGCGCGGTCCAGGTGATGTCGTCGGGGCTGGAGAGCAGGACGACGGCGAGGAACGCCGGAGCGTCGTTGAGCCCGGACTCCAGCTCGAGCGCACCCACCGTCCGCCCCCCGACGCCGAGTCCGCGCAGCACGCTGAACACGGCCGCGGCGTCGGTGGACGAGAGCACCGCGCCCCACAGGAACGCCACCCGCCAGCCGAGCCCCAGCAGCAGGTTCAGGGCGAGGGCGGTGACCCCGACGCTGACCGCCACCGACACCGTGGAGAGCGCGACCCCAAGCCCGAGCGCGGGGCGCACCATGCTCCACCGGGTGCTCAGGCCACCGTCGGCGAGGATGAGGACGAGGGCGGCGACGCCGAGGGCCTGGGTGAGGGCGGCGTCGTCGAAGGCGATGCCGAGCCCGGACTCGCCGAGCAGGACCCCGATCCCGAGGTAGAGCAGCAGGGACGGCAGGCCGATCCGGGTGGAGAGCCGCACCGCGGCGACGGCGAGCAGGATGACCACGGAGCCGATCCCGAGAAGCACCGGCAACCGGTCCACGCCGCCTCTGGCCCCCTCTCCGTCAGAGCAGGTCGGGAAGTCTAGCCAGGACGACGTCGGACGGCTGCCGAGCGCCGGGTGCGCGCCGTCACGGCGCCACGGGCTCGCAGTGGGTCAGCGCTCGCGGTGGGTCAGCCGGGCGAGTCCGCATTCTGCTGCTCGGAGAGCGTGCGCGCCGGGCTGCACCACCCGCAGCCGGTGAAGCCGAGCTCGACCGCCTCCGACACCGGCAGGGGGATGACCTCCCGGCCGTAGAGGTAGCTACACCGACCGAGATGGAAGCGAGGCTCCTCGTCGACAACGAGGACCTCGTCGTCGAGGCCGGAGACGATACCGAGGCGTTCGGCGTCGACCGACTCCTCGGGCGGCTCCTCGGCGGCCGGAGGGCCCTGCGGCGGCGGAGCCTGCGGCGGCGGAGCCTGCGGCGGCGGAGCCTGCGGCGGCGGAGCCTGCGGCGGCGGAGCCTGCGGCGGCGGAGCCTGCGGCGGCGGAGCCTGCGGCGGCGGAGCCTGCGGCGGCGGAGCCTGCGGCGGCGGGCCCGGCGGCGGCGCACCGCCGAACGAGGGGCCCCGGAACGGCGGGCCCGGCGGCGGCGCACCGCGGAACGGGGGGCCCAGGAACGGCGGGCCCTGCGGCGTCGTACCTCGGAACGGGGGCCCCTTGGGCGGGACGCCGGCGAAGGGCGGGCGCCCCTGGACCGGTCCCCGGCCCGGAGGCGGCGGCGTCGAGGGCGGGGACGTGGGTCCGGCTCCCCCGCCCCGCGCCGGGGGTTCGCCGGGCGCGGAACCGACCCGGTCCTGGCGCGGCCCCGCGTCGCGGTCCGCACCGTCCTGAGCACGGGACGGGTGACCGTTGACGCGGCGGTCGGACGCGGACCCGTCGGTCGAGCGATCGGACCGGGGATCGGATGTCGGGACGGCCGCCCCCTCGGCGGCGAGCTCCTCGTCGGCCGCGGTGTCCTCAGCCGCGGTGTCCTCAGCCGCGGTGTCGTCGGCCACCGTGTCGCCGGCCACCGTGTCGCCGGCCACCGTGTCGCCGGCCACCGTGTCGCCGGCCACCGTGTCGCCGGCCGCGGCGGCGGGGGTCCCGGACGTCTCCGTCGAGGCGCCGGACGCGGCCGGGGCCGACGAACCGGCGGGACCCGTCGACCGACCGCCGGAGCGGGCCCTGGCGATGTCGTCGGCCGAGAGACGCGTCGTCTCCGGTTCGTCGTTCGCGGGCGTCGGTGAACCGGGCGGTCCGTGGTCCCGCGGAGCTGCCGGTCGGGAGGACCGCTCTCCGACCGGGGGCGGGGTGGGCCCGGCGCCAGGGTCGGCGGGTCCGCCTCGACGGCTGTCCACGGCGATCAGCCCCGGAAGCGGGACCATGCCGAGGAAACGGGCTCCAGACGGGGAGTCGGACAGGGCCGAGGGTTCCTGGCCGAGACGTCCGGTTGCGGGCGCACGGGGCACGGGACGACGCGAGGACATCGGTGCCGGCGGGGGTGCGGACGGGGCCCGGGAGGACGCCGTGGCGGCCGCGGAGGGCGACGCCGAGGTCGGCGAGCCCATCGAGGAGCCCGACATTGCCGGACCCGGAGCGGCGGAACCGTCGGACGCGGAGCGAGGGCCCGGAGCGACCTCGCCGACGTCGCGGCGCGGCTCCGAGACGGAGGGCGACGCCGACTCGGGGGACGCCTCCGGCGTGGCGGCGGCGCCGGTCTCCGTACCGGACGTGGCGCCGCGCCGAGCGCGCCGTCCGCGTCGGAAGTCGACGAACAGCAGGACGACGGCGACCACGCTGGCCACCACCGAGCCCCACGCCCACGCCGAGGTCACGGTCGTGATGGCGACGACGAGCAGGCCCGTCGCGATCAGCGCGAACAGCAGCACCAGGAGCAGCACGTGACGTCCCTCCTCACCCTGCCGGGACCGGCGGTCGCCGCCGGCACCCGGCCGTGGTGGACGGGTCAGCTGCCCGCTTCGGCCCGCGAGCCGTAGGTGCTCGTGGCGTAGCCGGCACCGTTGCGGGTCCCGTCAGCCGGAGCCGCTGACCCGCGTCCCTCGAGGTCACGCAGCTGCGACTCCAGGTACGTCTTGAGCCGGGTCCGGTACTCACGCTCGAAGGTCCGCAGCTCGTCGATCTTCTTCTCGAGCCCGCCCTTCTGCTGCTCGATCAGCGTGATCGTCTCGTTGTGCTTGCGCTGGGCGTCCCGCTCGAGGGTCGTGGCCTTGTCCCGGGCCTGCCGCTCCAGGGTCTCCGCGCGGGTGCGGGCGTCGTTGAGCATCGTCTCCGCCCGGCTGCGGGCCTCGTTGACCATGCTGTCGGACTTGGTGCGGGCCTCGGAGAGGAGCTGCTCGGACTTCGTCCGGGCGTCGGAGAGCATGCCGTCGGCCTCGGACTTCGCCTCCGCCGTGAGCCGGTCCGCCATCTCCTGAGCGAGACCGAGGACCTTCGCCGCCTGCACATGGTGGTCACCGCCACCAGTGGCTCCGCCGCCGTGACCGTGCGACTGCTCGACGCCCTGGTAGTGCGGCGGGGCGGCCTGCTGCACGGGCGCCATCGGCGGCTGCTGCGGGGGCATCGGCTGCTGCACGGTGCGCGGCGCGTCCTCGATCGGGCGCTGCGGTGACTGCTGCTGGGTCGGCGGCGGCGCCGCGGAGACCTGCGCGGCCTTGGTCCGGGCGTCGTCGAGATCGGCGTGCACACCGGAGAGCTGCTGCTCGAGCTGCTCCATCTGCTCACGCAGGTCGTTGTTCTCCTCGAGCAGGCGCCCGAGCTCGGCCTCGACGAGGTCGAGGAAGGCGTCGACCTCGTCCTCGTTGTAGCCCCGCTTCCCGATCGGCGGCTTGCTGAACGCGACGTTGTGGACGTCAGCAGGGGTCAGCGGCATCGGATCTCCTCAAGCACTCCTCGGCAGCGGAACCCCAGGTACCTCGGGCTCTTGAGCTCCGCGTCCCGCAGAGTACGACCCCTGCGAGCAGCAGAACCATAATGGACGGGTCCAGTGCTGCGCTGCCTCCGACGCCCGATCGGTGACGCAGAGCCACCGACGAGCCCGGCGCCACCCGTTGGCGTACAGGGCGGCGTCCTTGAGGACGAGCGCCCGGTCGGGTGCCCCGCCGCTCAACCGGGCGTACGTGCGGTGACCGGTCGGCCGCCCTGCTCCAGGCCGGGCCGAACGGGCTCCGGGGTCGTTCGGCGCACCGCCGGACCCGCCCGTCGCGCGCCTCTCACCAGCGACGACGTTTTTCTCAGGAACGGCTCAGGACGATGACGAGAGCGTGTGCTCGGCGAGCTTGCGCCGGTCGGTCGCGGAGACCTCAACGTTGGGCGGTGAGAGCAAGAACACCCGGTTGGTGACCTTCTCGATGGAGCCGCGCAGGGCGAAGGCGAGCCCCGCGGCGAAGTCGACCAGTCGCTTGGCCGCGACGTCGTCCAACTCGGTGAGATTGATGATTACCGGGATGCCGTCACGGTAGCGCTCGCCGATGATCCGCGCTTCGTTGTAGCTCGTCGGGCGCAGCGTCACGATCTCGGCCGGGGCCGACGTCGCCGGGCTCGGAGCGGCGGCCACTGGCTCCTCGGCGGGGGTCCGCTCGCGGCGCCGCGACTCGTCCATGGCGAGCGCACCGCGCGTGGCTCCCCCGAGTCCGGTGGAGGTCGACCCGGTCGTGGGGAGCGAGGCGGCCGGGGCCGCAGCCGGGGCTGTCGGCCACGCCGTCGCCGGCGCTCCATCCGACCCTCCGGACCCGCCGACGGCCGCGAGCGAGGAGGAGGACCGGCCACCAGTTCCGGAGAGGCCGCGCACCGAGGTGTGGTTCGGGCCGGTGTTGACCGCCCATGACCGACCGCGGGACGTGGGACGGGACACGGGCTCGGCGTCGGGGACCGACTCGGGGTCGCGGGGGCGGGGCGTCCGGGGACGCAGATCGGACGCCTCGTAACGGTCGGCTCGGTCGTCACGGTCGTCGGTGCGCTCGTGGTGGCGGGCACCGGCGTAGGCGTAATGGGACTCGTCCTCGCGGTCCCGGCGGCCGCGCGCCCCGTGCGTCTCGTAGGACTCGTGCCCCCGCTCGTAGCGCGAGCGGCGGTCGGTGTCGCGGCGGTCCGCATCGCGGTAGCGCGGGTGGTCCTCGTAGCCGTCGTAGGCGTCCAGGTCGTCGACCGGCACCATGCCGAAGTACGCCTTCACCCGGTGCAGAGCGGTCATGGCTGCCCTTCCATTCGCGTCGACCGGGCCCCGTGCGGCGCGGACTACATGCCTGTCATTCACTCACACGGAACGCTAGCTCACCGCCCTCCGAGCAGCGAAGTTCCGACACGCACACAGGTTGATCCGTGCGCGATGGCGTCGCGCAGATCCGCCGACATGCCGGCGGAGAGGGTGGTCGCGGTGGGGTGGTCGGCGCGCAGACCCGCCGCGAGCCGGGCGAGATCGGCGAAGCCCCGCGGCGGCTCGACCTGGCGCGGGAGCACGGCCATCAGTCCGTCGAGGCGCAGGCCCGGCAGGTCCGCGACGTGGTCGGCGAGGGCGGCGAGCCCCTCCCGGGACACCCCCCCGCGCGCCGGGTCGGCGTCCAGGCTCACCTGCAGCAGGACCGGCAGCGGGCCGCCGCGCTCCCCCGCCTCGACGGCCGTGGCCACCGCGGCGTCGAGGGCGTCGGCCAACCGGACGGAGTCGAGGCTGTCGACGGCATCGGCCCAGCGGACCAGCGAGCGGGACTTATGGCGCTGGACCTGCCCGACGACCCGCCACATGACCGACGCGGTGGGACGCAGCTCCGCGAGCTCGGCCGCCTTCGCCGCCCCCTCCTGCTCCTTGTTCTCGCCGAAGGCGGCGAGGCCGAGGTCAACGAGATGCGCGGCGTCGGAGGCGGGCCAGCTCTTGGTGACGGCCACCAGGGACACCTCGGCGGGGTCGCGGCCCGCGTCGTACGCGGCGGCGTCGATGCTCGCCCGCACGGCGTCGAGCGCGGCGGCGAGCTCCGCCGCCCGGGACCCCGGGCCGGGACCGGCCTCCTCCGGGGTCGGCCCGGTCACGGGCGGCCGGGGCGGTCGTACTCCCACCACGTGACCGCAGCGAAGCGCCCGGTCGCTCGGGCCCGGCGATGGCTGTAGAGCTGGTCGTCCTCGACGGTGCAGCGTGTGTCGGCGTCCACGGCGCGGACCCCCGCCGCGCTCAGCTGGCGACGCAGCCCCGCGTGCATGTCGAGCGACGGGGTGCCGACGCGGGTGGTGGCGGCGCTCCCGGGCAGGGCGGCGTCGACCTCCTCGCGCATCGCGGCGGGCACCTCGTAGCAGGCTCCGCATACCGACGGTCCGAGCAACACGTCGATGCGCCCGCGCTCCGCGCCGAGCCCCTCCATCGCCGCGAGCGCGGCCGGGAGCACCCCGGCGGCGGCACCGGCCCGGCCGGCGTGCGCCGCCGCGACGACCCCCGCCTCCGGGTCGGCCAGGAGGACCGGCACGCAGTCGGCCACGACGACCACCAGCGCCAGCCGGGGCTGCTCGGTGACGAGGGCGTCGGCGGTGGGCACCGCCCCGTTCTGCGGTCCCTCGACGACGCCGACCTCGGTGCCGTGGACCTGGTTCATCCACGCCAGCCGTGCCGGCTCGAGCCCGATGCCCCGAGCGAGCCGAGCGCGGTTGGCGGCGACAGCCGAGGGGTCGTCCCCGACGTGGTCGCCGAGGTTGAACGACGCGTACGGCGCGGCGGAGCGACCGCCCGCCCGGGTGGTCAGCACACGTCGAACGCGCACGTCTCAGTATCGCATGAACGACGGGACGTCGACCTCGTCCTCCTCGGACCGCGTGCGCACGCCGGCGCCCTGTCCGGAGCTGTTCGCGCCGTGCCCCGAGCCGAGGGCGGCGGGGACCGAACCGTGGGGAACTCCGGCCGCGGCCGCAGCCGGGGTGGGGGCGGTGGCGGGGGCGCCGCGGGGGGCCGGGGTCTGGGGCTCGCCCGGCGTCTGACCCCCCTCGGGCGCGGCGGGCTCCGCCGGGCCGCGGGCGGCGGACGGGACCGAGGGGGCCGCACGGTGCACCTGGCCGGCCTGCCCGACCGCCGTCGCCGACCCGGCGCCCGCTCCGGCCCCCGAGCCCGACGCGATCAGCGCGGGCTCGATCTTCTTGTGGGTGGGGGCCCCGCTGTCGAAGCCGGCCGCGATGACCGTCACGCGGACCTCGTCGCCCAGGGAGTCGTCGATGACCGTCCCGAAGATGATGTTCGCGTCGGGGTGCGCGGCCTCCTGGACGAGCGTCGCCGCCTCGTTGATCTCGAACAGTCCGAGGTCGGACCCTCCCGCGATGGAGAGCAGGACGCCGTAGGCACCGTCCATCGAGGCCTCGAGCAACGGCGAGTTGATGGCCTTCCCAGCGGCCTCGACGGCGCGACCGTCACCGCGCGCGGCTCCTATCCCCATGAGGGCGCTGCCCGCACCGGACATGACGCTCTTGACGTCGGCGAAGTCGAGGTTGATCAGACCCGGGGTGGTGATGAGGTCGGTGATCCCCTGGACGCCGGAGAGCAGGACCTCGTCGGCGGAGCGGAAGGCGTCCATCAGTGAGAGGCCGACGTCACCGAGCTGCAGGAGCCGGTCGTTGGGGATGACGATGAGCGTGTCGCACTCGTTGCGCAGCTCCTGGATGCCGTTCTCGGCCTGGGTCGCGCGTCGCTTCCCCTCGAAGCTGAAGGGCCGGGTAACGACGCCGATGGTGAGCGCGCCGAGCTTGCGGGCGATGCTTGCGACGACGGGCGCGCCACCGGTGCCGGTGCCGCCGCCCTCCCCCGCGGTCACGAAGACCATGTCGGCGCCCTTGATGACCTCCTCGATCTCCTCGCGATGGTCCTCGGCGGCGCGGCGTCCCACGTCGGGCGCGGCGCCGGCACCGAGGCCGCGGGTGAGCTCGCGGCCGACGTCGAGCTTGACGTCGGCGTCGGACATGAGCAGGGCCTGGGCGTCGGTGTTCACCGCGATGAACTCGACGCCCTTCAGGCCGACCTCGATCATCCGGTTGACGGCGTTGACGCCGCCGCCACCGATGCCGACGACCTTGATCACGGCGAGGTAGTTGTGCGGGGGCGTCATCGGGCGTCCGCCTTTCAGCTGGGGTGGGCCGGCCTCTCCGGGGAGCACACTCTTGACCTCGAGTAGAGGTTCACAGTTATGTCATCTCCGGTGACAGTCGGACCGTAGGCAGGGCCCCCACGGCATTTCCAGCAGGCGCGCCGGGCGTGTCCGACCCGGACGCACCGATGCGCGGCGGGCGATCAGGGCCGGGAGGCCGTGACCGAGCGGGCGGAGGTGCCGACGCGGGCGTCGGAGACCTCCAGGCCGGCGGGGTCCACGATCTCGCTGTCGCGGTAGATGCCGATCTTCCAGTAGCTGAACATCGAGCCCGTCCCGCCCGGGTAGAGGGTCCCGCCCGGCGGGTGGAAGGCGGTGATCACCTGCTGGCCGCCCGTCCACACGTCGACGACGCCCTGGGCCGGATCGCGGGAGAACCGGACGTGCACCATGAGGTCGACGACGCGGTTCACCGGGGCGGCCCCGATCGGCAGGCGGAACGTCTTCGGCCCTCCGGGGTGACCGAAGCCGCCGCCGAGGACGAACGCCCCGTCCTCCACGCGGATCTCCAACGGGGGCGAGCCCGTCCCGTCGTTCTTCCACTGAGTGATGGCCTGCCACGTGCGCGGGTCGGTCGGGAACCCGGGCGCCAGCCGCACCGAGAGCCGGAAGAACCGGTCCTGCCCCTCGAGGAGGTTGGCCACGTTCGGCTCGACCTCGGCACGGGTGCCGCCCGCGGGCATCGTCATCCGGACGGCCTTCCGGCCCGGCGACCCCGAGGCATCAACCACGCCGACCGTCGGCTTCTCGCCCTTGCCGCCGACGATGTTGTGCGGTGTGTCCTTGAACCGTCCGAGCCCCTGCGCCGTCACGTCCGCCGACCAGAGCAGCTCCGAGGCGGGCGCGGTCGCCGACGTCGACGTGGCCGGGCCCGGCCGCTCCGTCGGGACGATCGGCACCATCGTCGACACCACCGTCGACCCCACCGGCGGCGCGGAGGCTGTGGGCGGCGTGGTGGTGGGAGCCGCGGGCGGCGTCGTGCGTGGGGGGGTCGTGGTGGGAGGGATGGGGGACGGTGCCGCCGCCGACGGGGCCGTGCGGGAGACCGAGGTGGCCAGCCACAGCCGGAGGACCGCCGGGCTGACCAGCCCCGGCCCGCCGAGGAGCCGGAGGCGGACCTGCACCTCGTTGGTGGTCTCGGGCAGCACGGCCGGCGGCCCGGCGGCGGTGTCGCCGGCGGCGACCCAGTCGCTCCAGGTCCCGTCGGAGCGGATTCCGCGGACATCGACCCCGACGGCGGTGCCCGGCGGGAGGTCCGCAGTGAGGTCGGCGGTCACCGCGTTGGTCGCTGCCGCCGGTCGCCGCGGCGCCAGCATGAGCACGCCGGTGGAGCGTCGGGTCGCCGTCGAGGGGTCGACGAGGCGCACCGCCCCGTTGACCAGGGCGACGTTCTCGTCGTCGCCGCCGGCGATCGCGAGCTCCGCGCCCCACGTCTCCCCCGTCGGGAGGGCGAGGGCGACCGCGGGGAGACCGAGCGCGACCACCAGGGCGACCGAGCCGCCGAGCAGCATGCAACGCACACCCGGTCGTCGGAGGAGGGGATCAGCAGGCCGCGACACGAGGAGCCTCCACCTGGGCTGCGGGGACGAACATGGTGGGGGCGATCCGCAACCACTGGTTGCTCGTGCCCTGGGTGCCGCTCTGGGTCTCGCCGGTCGCCGAGCACGTGACGAACACCCGCGCGGTGGGGGCGACGGTGCCCACCTGCGCGGCGGTGGACGTCGGGGCGTTGCGGGCGGGGACCATCGGGGCCGTCCCGGGCCGGGCGATACCGGCGGGACCTCGACCGGTCCAGAGGTAGGAGACGGTGACCCAGCCGTTTCCGGTCATGCCGAGGTCGTCCCAGAAGGTGCCGTCGGCGAGGTCGATCCCGGCCGGGTTGCTGATCGTGCGGCCGAACCCGTCGCGCCCGCCGTTGAAGTTGCCCTGGTAGGCCGCCTGGGCCATCGGGAGTCCCTGAGCGAGGACGCCCCAGTTCTCCCGGACCTGCTGCGAGTTCCAGTAGTCGTCCCGGATGTTCCAGGGACCCACGTCCCACACCGGCGCCCAGGCGCAGCGCGTGGCGTTGCAGACCTGCACGGTGTAGTCGCCGGTGTCGCGGGGGGCGCGAACGCGTCCCGAGGGCAGCGCGACGAAGCGGTCGCGGGGTGTGACGACGTGCCCGTTGGCCGTCGCGTTGCCCACCAGACCGACCCGGCTGGCGAAGGCGCGCGACTGGAACGGGGGCGAGAGCAGCGGGCCGACGGGCGCGACCAGCGAGCTGGTCGTGCTCGGGCTGGTCCTGCTCGGGCTGGTGGTGCTGGGGCTGGTGGTGCTGGGGCTGGTGGTGCTGGGACTGGTGGTGCTGGGACTGGTGGTGCTCGGACTGGTGGTGCTCGGGCTCGTGGTGCTCGGGCTGGTGGTGCTCGGGCTGGTGGTGCTCGGGCTCGTGGTGCTCGGGCTGGTGGTGCTCGGGCTGGTGGTGCTCGGGCTGGTGGTGCTCGGGCTGGTGGTGCTCGGGCTGGTGGTACCGGGCGTGGTGGTGCTCGGAGTGGTCCCGGAGGTCGGCGGGGTGGAGGTGGCCGCTCGGTCGGCGTCGAGCAGCACACGCTGGACCGAGGGGCTCGCCCCGAACTGGCCGGCGGTGAGGGTGAGCCGGACCTGTACGTCGACCGCCGCCTCGCCGAGCATCGCGGGGGCGCTCGGGGTGCTCGGGGTCCACTCGCCCCACGACCCGTCGCTGCGGGTCCCGCGGACGTCCACCTCGACCGACGCCCCCGGGGGGACGTCTGCGGTCACCACGGCCGCGACGCGGGTCGTGGCCGCCGCCGGTCGCCGGGGCGGGAGCAGCAGCTCACCCTGGGCCTGCGGGGAGCGGGCGCTGAGCGGGCGGTCGTTGCCCGTCCCGAGGCGGATGGCCCCGTTCGCGGCGATGACGTTGGTGTCGTCGCCGCCGGCCACCGACAGCTCCGCCGCCCAGGTCTCCTCGTTCGGGAGGGCCCGGGCGTCCGGAGCGAGCAGCCCGCCACCGGTCACCGTCGCAGCGAGCGCGGCACCCACGAGCGCTACGGCGAGCCGGACACGCGCGCGGCGCCGGACCCAGGACCAGTTGGCCATGCGAGGACTCCTCCGACCCCGGCTCGGCGAGCGGTCACGGCGGCCGCTCGGTCTCACGTTCCGGGTCGTTCCTGAGGAAACGGTGCGTGACGAGGTGGGTCAAGCGAGACACGAGGGGCGCGCGTGAGTGATGCCGGGTCGAGTGAACATGGCGGGTGCCGGAAACGATCGCCGCGCGTCACCGACCAGCGTGAATGCGGGACCCACGACTGGGTGCACCGCTCCGACCGAGCGTGCGTGCGGCCCCTCGCCGACAACGACACGCGGTCACTCCGAGTGAGGACCTGGCCGGATGCCGACCGGTGCGGGCACGGCGTGCAGCCGCCGCACCGGTCATGATCGACGAGGGTCGGACCCGCCGCGCTGCCGTGGGCGCTCCTGTTCAGGAGACGACCGCGAGCTCCGGGCTGGACACGTCGTAGACCCTGCCGGGCCGGGTCAGCAGGGCGGTGAGAACGGCCGCCTTGGTGTCGTTGCGGGCGTTGTCACCCCAGCGCACCTCGGTCCCGCCGGTGAAGGTGAACGCCACGTCGTACGGGCTCGCGGCCCGCACCGTCGAGACCCGGGAGCGCATGGCCGGAGGCAGCGAGGTGAGGATCTCGACGGCGGCGACAGTGGTCGCGTCGGCGGGCGAGGGGCGCGGCGACGGTCCCACGCTCAGCAGCGGCACCCCGTCGGGTGGGGCCGCGACGGTGCGGTAGACGAGCCCGGTGTCGTCGACGAGGGCGGTGCCTCCCGGTGCGGGGAACTCCGCGACGGGAACCCGTTCGGCCACGGTGACGACGACGCTGCCGGGCAGGGCGCGCCGCACGTCCACGGTGGCCACGCGGGGCAGCGTCAGCACCCGGGCGGCGACCTCGCCGGTGTGGAGCCAGAGCAGCGACGAGCCCTCGGGCACCTGCGCGCTCGCGCGCACGAGCGGTTCGGTCTCCGATGACGCACCGGCGACGTCCACCGCGGCGACGTCGAACACCGGCGAGAAGGTGACGAGCCACACCGCCGCCGCGAGCAGGATCACGACGAGGGCGGCCAGCCCGCGCCGACGCACGGAGCGCCGCTGCCGGGGCCGTGCGCCCGGCCCGCCACGACGCGCCGACCCCCGGCCCGCCGGGCGACGGTCCGGCGCGCGGCGCTCGGTCAGCATGGGGCTCAGGTCCGGGACGAGCCGGACGTGGGGGCGTCGGGGCCGAGCTCGGCGTCCGCTCGGCGTGCCAGCTCCGCGAGCACCTCGGGACCGAGGACGGTGACGTCGCCCGCCCCCATGGTGACGACGAGGTCGCCGGGGCGGGCGAGGTCGGCGAGGAGGGCGGGCACCCGTCCCCAGGACGGCTCGTGGAACACGCAGCCCTCGGGCAGGTCGACGTGGGCGGTGATGAGCGCCCCGTTGATCCCCGGCTCGGGCTCCTCCCTGGCGCCGTAGACGTCGAGCACCACCACCAAGTCGGCCAACGACAGCGCCGCGCCGAACTCGGCGGCGAAGTCGCGGGTGCGGGAGTACAGGTGCGGCTGGAAGGCGACGAGGAGCCGCCCCCCGTCGCCGAGCACGGGGCGTGCCGCTCGGAGCTGGGCGGCGACCTTCGTCGGGGCGTGGGCGTAGTCGTCGTACACGCGCACCCCCGCGGCCTGCCCCCGCAGCTCGAAACGGCGGTGGACGCCGGTGAACCCGGCGAGCCCACGCAGCAGCGCGTCGAGGGGGGCTCCGACGTCGAGCCCGGCGAGCAGCGCCGCGCAGGCGTTGAGCGCCTGGTGCTCCCCCGCGACGCGCAGATGCAGCTCGTGCCGCTCGCCGCTGATCGCGAGCGCGAGCACGCCGTTTGGTCCCTCGGCGCGGTAGTCGAGCAGCGTCAGGTCGTCGGGGCCGGTCGCGGCGCGCCCGTAGCGGCGGACCCGGATCCCCGCGGTCGACGCCCGGTCCCCCAGCGCGGCGGAGCCCGGGTCGTCGGCGCAGACGACGAGCGCGCCCCCCGGTTCGATCCGCCCGGCGAACGCGTCGAAGACGGCCACGTACGCCTCGACGGTGCCGTGGTGGTCGAGGTGGTCGGGCTCGACGTTGGTCACGACGGCGACCGCCGGGCTGTAGGCCAGAAAGGATCCGTCGCTCTCGTCGGCCTCGGCCACGAACACCTCGCCGTGACCGTGGTGCGCGCTCGACCCGGAGGCCATGAGGTCCCCGCCGATCATGAACGACGGGTCGGTTCCGCAGGCCTGCAGAGCCACCACCAGCATCGACGTCGTCGACGTCTTGCCCGCGCTGCCCGAGACGCACGCCGCGCGGTGGTCGGCCATCAGCTCGGCGAGCACGGCGGAACGGTGGAGGACGGGCACGCCGCGTGCGGCAGCCTCGAGCAGCTCGGGGTTGTCGGGGTTCGCCTGGTGCACGGCCTTGGTCGTGACGAGGGCGGTCGGCCCCCCGGGCAGCAGGTCGAGGTTGTGCGCGTCGTGCCCGACGGTGACCTCGGCACCGAGGGCCCGCAGCGCGAGCAGCGCGCGCGAGTCCTTCGCGTCCGAGCCCGACACCATCGCGCCGCGGGCGAGCAGGATCCGCGCGATCCCGCTCATCGCCGCGCCCCCGGCGCCGATGAAGTGCACCCGGGAGAGCAGTCGCGGCAGCTCGGGGACGACGATCTGCTCCCCGTGCGCCATCACCGGATCGGTCACGGCGCGGCCCTGCCCTCGGGGCGGACGGCGACCGTCTCGAGCACCATGCGGGCCAGTGTCTCGTCCGCGTCGGCGTGGCCCGTACCCCGGGCCGCGCGGCTCATCGCCGTCAGCCGATCGGCGTCGGTGAGCAGCGGCACGACGAGCCCCACGAGCCGCGCCGGGGTGAGGTCCGCGTCGGCGACGAGCAGGCCTCCCCCGTGCTCGATCACGGGCCGGGCGTTGAGCTCCTGCTCGCCGTTGCCGTGCGGCAGCGGGACGTAGACCGCGGGCAGGCCCACCCCCGACACCTCGGCGACGGTCATCGCCCCGGCCCGGCACACCACGAGGTCGGCGGCGGCGTAGGCGAGGTCCATGCGCTCGATGTAGGGCACGGCGACGTAGGGCGGTCCGCCACCGGCGGGGTGCACGGTGACCGTGTTCTTCGGGCCGTGGGCGTGCAGCACGCCGACGCCGGCCGCGGCGAGGTCCGCGGCCGCGCCGGAGGCGGCGGTGTTGAGGCTCTGGGCACCCTGCGAACCGCCGGTGACCAGCAGCGTCGATGCCCGCGGGTCGAGGCCGAAGTGCGCGCGGGCCTCCGCCCGGAGACCGACCCGGTCCAGGCCGGTGATCGCGCGGCGCAGCGGGATGCCGATGACCGCGGCGTCCAGTCCGCTGCCGGGTACGGCGGCGGCCACGACCCGGGCGAAGCGCGCGCCGACCCGGTTGGCGACGCCGGCGCGGGCGTTGGCCTCGTGCACCACGATCGGCAGGCCGCCCGCGGATCGACGCAGGGACGCGGCGGCGAGGTAGGCCGGGAGCGCCACGTAGCCGCCGAACCCCACGACGACGTCCGCCTCCACCGCGCGCAGCACCTGCCGGGCCCGGTGCGTCGACCGCACGACGCGGTAGGGCAGCTTCGCGAGGTCAACGCCGGGCGTGCGGGGCAACGGGACCGGCGGGATCAGCTCGAGCGGATAGCCGCGGGCCGGGACCAGCGTCGTCTCCAGGCCACGGGTGGTGCCCAGCGCGGTGATCCGGGCGTCGGGACGCAACCGGCGGACGGCGTCGGCCAGGGCCAGCGCAGGCTCGACGTGGCCCGCGGTGCCGCCCCCGGCGACGACGACCGACAGCGGGTTCGTCGGGCTCATCGGCGCGACGCCCGGGCGGCCCGCGCGACCGGGGATGACGGCGCCGACCCGGCGCGTGGTGCGGGCGCGGCGGAGCGGGTGCGGACCGGGATCCCGAGCCCGAGCGCGCGGGCGAACGTGCCCTGCCCCTCGGTGCGCAGCAGGGCCGAGGCCTCGGTCTCGTGGCGCGCGAAGTTGGCGAGCAGGCCGCCGGAGAACAGGGCGAGCGCGAGCGAGGTACCTCCGGAGGAGACCAGCGGCAAGGGGATGCCGGTGACCGGCAGCAGACCGACGACGTAGCCGATGTTGATCGCCGCCTGGGCCACCAGCCACACCGACAGGGTCGCGGAGACGATGCGGATCCAGGGGTCGGAGTTGCGGACGGCGATCCGCAGGCCCGTGTAGGCGAGGGTGGCGAACAGGGCGATCACCGCGAGCGCACCGAGGAAGCCCAGCTCCTCGCCGAGGATCGCGAAGATGAAGTCGTTGTCGGCGTTGGGCAGGTAGCTCCACTTCGCCCGACCCTGCCCGAGCCCGGATCCGAAGAGGCCGCCGTCGGCCAGCGAGTACAGGGCCTGCCGGGCCTGGTAGCCCGGCCCGAGCGGGTCGACGGAGTTGGGGTCGAGGAACGCGGTGATGCGGCTCTGCCGGTACGAGGCGACGACGCCGAGCACGACCGCGCCGAGCACTCCGAGGGTGGAGAGCAGGGCCATCAGCCCCAGGGGCGCGCAGGCGAACCACAGCAGGGCCGCGACGACGATCATGAGCGAGATCGTGGTACCGAGGTCGGGCTGCAGGACCACGAGCGCGAAGATGCCGAGCGCCACCGGCACGAGCGGCAGCACCGCCTGGCGCCAGCGTCGGGGTGCGGGCCGGTGGCGGGCCAGCACGTGGGCGCCCCACAGCGCGAGCGCCACCTTCGTGAGCTCCGAGGGCTGCAGCGAGACGCCGGCGACGCGGAGCCAGCTGCGCGATCCGTTGACCTCCGCCCCGAGACCGGGCACGAGGACCAGCACCAACAGGACGAGGCATCCGGCCAGCAGCCACGGGCTCATCGCGCGCCACCGCCGGGGCGGCACCCGCAGCCCGACCCAGAAGAGCACCGCTCCGAGGGCGGCGAACGCGAGCTGGCGGAAGAACACCGCGTAGGACGAGCCGCCGGCGGCGTAGGCGTTGACCGACGACGCCGAGAGCACCATGACCAGACCCAGCGCCGTGAGCAGGCCGAACACCGCGAGGACCAGGTGCAGCGAGGTCAGGGGGCGGGCCAGCCACGCCGACACCGCGAACGCCCTGCTCTCGGGGCGCGTGGACCGGTCGGCGCGTGCCGGGCCGCTCACAGGACGGCCGGCCCGGTCGGTCCTTCGTCGTCGCCGGCGTCCCCCACGGTTCCGGCGTCCAGGGCGGGATCCCCGGTCCCAGGGTCCGGCTCCGCTGCGCTGCGCGTCCCGGCGGCGGCGACGGCCCGCGCGGCGGCCCCGAACGCGTCCCCGCGCTCGGCGTAGTCCCGGAACATGTCCATCGAGGCCGCGGCGGGGGCGAGCAGGACGACGTCGCCGGGCCGGGCCAGGCGCGCGGCGGCGCGCACGACGCCCACCATCGGGCCGGGGCCGCTCGGAATGGGGGTCACCGGCTCATGGTCACTCCCCCCGGCGTCGACGACGGGGACCTGCGGCGCGTGTCGCGCGAGAGCCTCCGCGATCCGGGCCCGGTCGGCGCCGAGCACGACCACCCCGGCGAGCCGGTCGCGGTGCGCGATCACGAGGTCGTCCACGTCCGCCCCCTTGAGCAGGCCACCCGCCACCCACACCACACGCGGGTGGGCGGCCAGGGAGGCCGCGGCGGCGTGGGGGTTGGTGGCCTTGGAGTCGTCGACCCAGCGCACACCGTTCGCCTCGGCGACGACGGCGCCACGGTGCCCCCCGGGGACGTAGGTGCGCAGCCCGCCCGCGACCGCCTCGGCCCCGACACCGTGGGCGCGGGCCAACGCCGCCGCGGCCAGCGCGTTCGCCACGCCGGGCGGGCCGGGGGGCAGGACGTCGGCGACGGCGGCCAGCACCACCGGCTCCGGGCCGGTGCGGTCCACGAGGCGCCCGTCGAGCACGCCGAACTCGCCCGGCCCGGGCTCGCCGAGGGTGAACCCGACCCGGCGGGCGGCCGGGGCGTCGGCGAGCAGGGCCGCCGCGGTCGGGTCGTCGAGGCCGGCGACCGCGACCGCACCGCGCAGCACGCGCGCCTTCGCGCCCGCATAGGCGGTCATCGACCCGTGCCAGTCGAGATGGTCGGCCGCGACGTTGAGCACCGCGCCCGCGAACGGGCGCACCGACGGCGACCAGTGCAGCTGGAAGCTGGAGAGCTCGACGGCGAGCACCCGGTGCCCGGCCGCCAGCGCGTCGATCACCGGGAGCCCGATGTTGCCGCACGCCACGGCGTCCTGTCCGGCGACGCGCAGGATCGCCTCGAGCATCCCCGTGGTGGTGGTCTTGCCGTTGGTGCCCGTGATCGCGAGCCAGCGCGGCGGGCCGGCGGGACACACCCGCGGGTCGTCCCCGAGGCGCCACGCCAGCTCGGGCTCACCGATCATCTCGACACCCGCGGCCGCCGCGGCCGCGGCCAGCGGCGAGTCGGGGCGGAACCCGGGGCTGGCGACGACGAGGTCGCAGCCTCCGGGCAGCGTTGTGAGATCGGTGGTGAGCGCGACGTCGCGGTCGGCCAGGGTCCCGAGCTGCGTCGGGTCGGCGTCGGCGACCGACACCCCCACCCCGAGCGAGAGCAGGAGATCCACCACGGACGCGCCGGTGCGCCGGGCACCCGCGACGAGGACGTGGGGCACCCCCGCACGCGCCTCCCGCGGCACCCTCTCAGCCACCGGAGGCCGTGAGCCACTCGCTGTAGAACAGGCCGAGCCCGAGGGCACAGCAGATCGCCGCGAGCAACCAGAACCGGATGATCACGGTGGTCTCGGCCCACCCGGCGAGCTCGAAGTGGTGGTGGAACGGCGCCATCCGGAACGGGCGGCGCCGCGTCGTGCGGAACACCGCCACCTGCAGCACCACCGACAGTGCCTCGATCACGAAGACGCCGCCGAGCACCACGAGCAGCAACTCGGTGCGGGTGACCATGGACAGGCCCGCGAACAGGCCACCGAGCGCGAGCGACCCGGTGTCGCCCATGAAGATCCGGGCGGGGGCGGCGTTCCACCACAGGAACCCGATGCAGGCGCCCATGGCAGCGGCCGCCACGAGGGCGATGTCGAGCGGGTCGCGCACCTGGTAGCAGCCGGCCTCGATCTGCACGCCGCAGGCGTTGCGGAACTGCCAGAACGACACGATGAGATAGGTCGCCAGGACCATCGCCGACGTCCCGGCGGCCAGCCCGTCGAGCCCGTCGGTGAGGTTCACCGCGTTCGACCAGGCGGTCACGATGAGGTAGCAGAAGACGACGAAGCCGACCGCACCCAGCGAGATCACGGCGATGTCGCGCACGAACGACAGATTCGGCGACGCCGGGGTGAGGCCCTGTTCGTCGGCGAAGTTCAGCGCGAGGATTCCGAAGATCACCGCGGTGACGAACTGCCCGACGAGCTTGGCCGTCTTGTTCAGCCCGAGGTTGCGCTGCCGCCGGATCTTGATGAAGTCGTCGAGAAACCCGACAACGCCCAGCGAGGTCATGAGCATCAGCACCAGGAGCGCGGACGCCGAGATCGGCTCGTCGGCGACGAGGTGCGAGACCAGGTAGCCCGCCCACACCGCGACGAGGATGGCGACGCCGCCCATGGTCGGGGTGCCGCGCTTGCCCTGGTGGCTCTGCGGTCCTTCCTCGCGGATCTCCTGGCCGAACCCCTGTCTGATGAACAACCGGATCACGTAGGGCGTGAGCAGGATCGACACGGCCAGCGCGACGCCGGCCGCCACGAGCACACCCCTCATCGGGTTCCTCCTGCCGTGGCGGTGGCCAGCGCCTCGGCCACCCGCTCCAGGCCCGCCGCGCGGGACGCCTTGACCAGCACGACGTCCCCCGGGGCGAGCAGGCTCGCGACGAGGTCCGACGCCGCGTCGGCGTCGGTGACGAGGTCGGTGGCGACGCCGGCGGAGCGGGCCGCGTCGTGCATCCCGCGGGCCCCCTCGCCGACGACGACGAGGTGGTCGACGCCGGAGCGGGCGGCGAGGCGTCCGACCTCGGCGTGGGCCTGCGCGGCGTCGTCGCCGAGCTCACCCATCACGCCGAGCACGGCGGTACGGCGGCCCGACATCGCGCCGAGGGTGGCGAGCGCCGCGGCCATCGACTCGGGGTTGGCGTTGTAGGCATCGTTGACCACGCGGACCCCGTCCGGGCGCTCGACGACCTCCATGCGCCAGGGGCTGCGCGGACGCGCGGCGGCGAGGCCGTCGGCGATCCCGGCGAGATCCATCCCGACCTCCCCCGCGACCGCCGCCGCGACCAGGGCGTTGTCGACCTGGTGGGCGCCGCGCACCGCGAGCCGCACCGGTACGTCGCCGGCGGGGGTCACCAGCCGGAACGCGGCGCGACCCTGGGCGTCGAGGGACTCCTCGACCGCGCGGACGTCGGCGTGCGGCGCGCGCCCGGCGTGCACGACGCGGGCGGCGGTGCGGGCGGACATCGCGGCGAGGACGGGGTCGTCGGCCCCCAGCACAGCGACGCCGCCCTCGGCCGCGGCGGGCAGCGCCTCGACGAGCTCGCCCTTGGCCCGGGCGATCGCCTCGCGCGACCCGAACTCCCCGAGGTGCGCCGAGCCGACGTTGAGCACCGCCCCGATCCGCGGCGGGGCCACCCGGCACAGCGCGGCCACGTGCCCCGGCCCGCGCGCGGAGAGCTCGCAGACGAGGTGGCGGGTGGCCCCGGTGACCCGCAGCACGCTCCACGGGTGGCCGAGCTCGTTGTTGAACGATCCCGGGGGCGCGACGGTCGGTCCGGTCCGCTCGAGCAGCCCGGCGACGAGGTCCTTGGTGGAGGTCTTTCCCGACGAGCCGGTGATCCCGACGACGGTCGTACCGGACGCGGCCACCACGTGGTCCACGACGTGGCGGGCGAGCCGCGCGAGCGCGGCCAGGACCGAGACCCCCGCGCCGCCCCGGTCGGCGGCGAGCACGTAGGAGTTCGAGCCGGCACCGGTCACGGGGTCGACAACCGGGTCGACGAGCACGGCGGGCCCGTCCACCTCGCGGGACGCGAGCAGCGCCGTGGCCCCGGCGGCGTACGCGGCGCCGGCGAAGGCGTGCCCGTCGACCCGCTCCCCCGGCAGCGCGACGAACAGCCCGCCCGCGGTGACCGCGCGGCTGTCGAACTCTACCGAGCCGGTGACGCGCTCGGAGCCGTCGCTGCGGTGAAGGCGGCCGCCGACGACTCGGGCGATCTCGGCGAGGGTCATCTCGATCACCGGCGACCGCCGCCGAGTACGCGGTCGAGCGCCCCCCGGACCTCGTCGGCGTCGGAGAAGGGGAACGTCGTGTCCCCGACCTTCTGCCCCGTCTCGTGGCCCTTGCCCGCCACCACCACGACGTCCCCGGGCCGGGCCGCGGCCACCGCCTCGCCGATCGCGGCGCGCCGGTCGCCCTGCTCGTGGATCTCGGCGCGCTGCTCGTCGGGCACCGCTCGGGCACCCTCCAGCACCGCCGCGCGGATCGTCGCCGGGTCCTCGGACCGGGGGTTGTCGTCGGTGACCCACAGCGCGTCGGAGAGCTCCGCGGCGAGGCGACCCATGACGGGGCGCTTGGCGCGGTCGCGGTCACCGCCGCACCCGAGGACGGTGAGCACGCGTCCGCGCGCCCGGGGACCCCGGGCCTGGGTGCGCAGGGCGGTGAGCAGCGCCCCGACCGCGGCCGGCTTGTGGGCGTAGTCCACGACGGCGAGGAAGTCCTGCCCGGCCTCGATCCGCTGCATCCGCCCCGGCACCCGCACCGTCGCGAGCCCGCCCGCGAGCAGGCCGGGATCGAACCCCGCGGCGGTCCCGCACGCGAGGGCGAGCAGGGCGTTGACGACGTTGAAGGCGCCCGGGAGATGCAGCGTCACGGGGAGCGCGACCCCGGGACCGAGGGCCCGGAAGGTCTGGGTCCCGTCCGGGTGGGCGACGACGTCCGCGGCCCGCCAGTCGGTGGCCGTCCCCGTCGGATCAGAGACCTTGAGATCGGGCGCGCCGAGGTCCGGGGTCACGGTGACGGTGCCGTCGGTGACCAGTCGGCGTCCCCACCGGGCGTCGGCGCACACCACCTCGGCCGCCGCGCGCCCGTCGAAGAGCCGGGCCTTCGCCGCGAAGTAGGCCTCCATGTCCGCGTGGAAGTCCAGGTGCTCGGGCGAGAGGTTGGTGAAGGCGCCGACGGCGAACCGGGTCCCCGCGACCCGCTCCAGCGCGAGCGCGTGGCTGGAGACCTCCATCGCCGCGTGGCTGACCCCGCGCTCGACCATCACCGCGAGCAGGGCCTGGAGGTCGGGGGCCTCGGGGGTGGTGAACGCGCTGGGCGCCCGCTCGCCGCCGATCCGGGTCTCGATCGTCCCGATCAGCCCCATGGTCGCCCCGGCCGCCGCGAGGGCGGCCTCGAGCAGGTACACCGTCGTGGTCTTGCCGCTGGTGCCGGTCACGCCCAGGACGCCGACGCCCCCCGGTCGGGTCGACGGATCACCGTAGACGAGGGCCGAGGCGGGGCCGAGCGCGGCCCGCGGGTCGTCGTGGACGAGCACGGGCACGCCCGCGTCACGCACGGCGGGCCGGGCGGCCCCGGCGGCGTCGGTGAGGACGGCGGCGGCGCCCTGCGCGAGCGCGGTCGCCGCGTGGTCGGCGCCGTGCGCATGTGCACCCGGCAGCGCCGCGAACAGGTCCCCACGCCGGGTCTCCTGGGCCCGCAGCGTGACCCCGCCGACCAGGGGCGACGCGGAGTCACGCAGCGCGGGGACCCCCGGCACGGAGGCGGCACCGACGGTCTCGGTGATCCGGTCGGCCACTGCCTCCAGCGGCTGCGGGACGACCGTGCGGGGGCGCATCGCGGCGGCCGCCGGCCCGGCCGGGCCGGGTCCGCCGCGCTCGTCGACGTCTCGGCGACCGGCGTCGTCGAGGGTCCGAGACGTGGCGGCGGGCACGGTCGCGAAGGCTACTCAACCGGTCCGCGGACCCGGCGGGACGGTACGTCTCCGGACGGGGTCGGCCGGGTCGTCCCGGTCACGGCAGCTGCAGCGGGACGACCCGCGGCGGTGCCGTCGAGACCGGGACCTGTCCGTGCTGGGTGAGGTAGCTGCTGATGTCGTGGAACAGCGGTGCCGCGGAGTCGCCGCCGGGCGGGGCGTCGAGCATGAGGGCCACGACGTAGCGCGGGTTCGCGGCCGGGAACATGCCGGCGAAGGTGATCCAGTAGGTGGAGCGGGCGTAGCAGCCGCACGCCGGATCGACCTGCTGCGCGGTCCCCGTCTTGCCGGCCACCGGGTAGCCGGGCATCGCGGCGGCCGGGCCGGTGCCCCGGTCGGGACCCTTCCCGGTCTGGGTCACCGATTGCAGCATCTCGCGCAGCGTCGCGGCGGTCTGCGGCGACATCGCACGGACCGGCTCGGGCGCCGTCGTGGGCACCCGCACCCCGTCCGGCCCGAGCTCCGCGGCCACCACCCGTGGCGGGATGCGCACCCCATCGTTGGCCACTGTCTGGTACATGCTCGCCATCTGCAGGGTCGTCATCGATAGGCCCTGACCGATGGGCAGGTTGCCGAACGTCGAGCCCGACCAGTCGGCCCGCGCGGGCACCGAGCCGGCGCTCTCGCCGGGCAGCTCGACACCGGTCCGCGTCCCGATCCCGAGTCCGGAGAGCATCGCGGCGAAGCGGTCGGGGCCGAGTCGTTGGGCGGTCATGAGGGTGCCGACGTTCGACGACTTGCCCAGGACCCCGTTGAGCGTCAACCGCAGGTTGCCGTGCACCCAGGCGTCGTTCACCGTGCGGTCGGCGACGCGGATGCTCCCCGGCACGGTGAGGACGTCCTCGGGGCGGATCAGGCCGGCCTCCAGCGCCCCCGCCATGGTGACGACCTTGTTCACCGACCCCGGTTCGAACGGCGTCGTCACCGCGGCGTCGCCGTCGGTCGGTGCTCCGCCGGGACCCGCGTTGGCCAGGGAGAGGACCTGGCCGCTCGCGGCGTCGAGGACGACCGCGCTGCCGCTCTTCGCCGCGGTCCGCGCGACGTAGGCGGAGAGCCTCTGCTGGACGGTGTACTGCAGGTCGGCGTCGAGGGTGAGCACGACGTCCCGCCCGGCCTGGGCGGGCTTCTCGGCGCGGGTCGAGCCGGGGATCACCGCGTCGCTGCCCTCGGCGGTGTCCACGACGCGGAAGCCGTCGGTCCCGGCGAGGGTGGAGTCGAGGGAGCTCTCCAGCCCGACGTTGCCGGTGATCTTGCGACGGTCCATGCTCCACGACGCCGTGCCCACCACGTCCGTCCCGACGTTGCCCGCCGGGTACTGGCGTGACTCCCGATCCTCGGCGGCGATCTCGGGGAACGCCTCGCGGACCGCGCGGGCGGCCGCGGGCTCGACGAGCGGGGCGAGGACCACGTAGCTGCGGTCGCTGGTCAGGGCCACGGAGATCGGCAGGGGGTCGACGTGCAGTAGCGAGCCGATCCCCGCCGCAATGGCCGCCTTGCGCTCCTCGGGGGTGGGCGCGCCGGGCGTCGTACGGATCTCGGGGGCCGACCAGTCGGCGGTGATCCGGCGCGGGTTCGCGACGAGCGCCTTCGCCTCGACGCTGAAGGCCAGCGGGGTCCCCGCGCGGTCGAGCAGGGCGCCGCGCTCGGCGGGGACGACGAGCCGGCTCGTGCGCTGCTTCGCCGCGTCCGCGGAGAGATCACCGGCCCGCAGACCCTGCACCTCCACGAGCTTGGCCACCGCGACCACGAGGAGCAGCACCATCAGGATGCGCCCGATGCGGAGGCGACGCCGCGGGTCCGGCGGCCGGGAGCGCCCGCTGGACCGACGCGGCGGGCGTGGCGGGGGCCCGAGCGGGCGACGCGGTCCGGAGCGGAGGTCCGGACGCCTGGCGGGTCGGGCCGCGGGACGCCGCGACGGTGGCCGCGCGAGCGTGGCGGGACGCGTCATCGGGGGCCCTCCGGGTCCCCGGCCACGGCAGTGACCGCTCCCGTCGTGCCGGCCGCTGGAGTCGCTGGCGACGTCGGGGTGGGCGACGCCGGGGCGGGCCGGGACACGACGGTCGTTGCGGGTCCCGGCGGGGCCGCGGGAGCGGGCGTCGGCGCCCCGACGAGCTGCGTCGATCCGTCGGGGCGAACGAGGAGCACGGAGGGCGTGCCCCCGGGCACCATGCCGATGCGCGCGGCTCCCGCCGCCACGGACGGCGCGGACTGCATCGCCTCGACGTCGCGGCGCAGGTGCTCGGCCTGCTCGGACAGGTCGCGCGCGCCGGTGCGCGCGCCCTCGAGGCGGTAGGAGTCGGCGGCTGCGGCGGTGGAGAGCCACAGCGTCGCCACCAGACCCGACGCCAGCAGTACCATGATCAACAGGACGAACGGGGCGGTGCCGCCCGTGCGGCCGGCGTGGGCCGGAGCCGACGCCGTGGCACGGACGCGGGGGGCGCGGGTGCGGTCGGTCGCCCGCGGCGACGCCCCGCGCGAGCGCTCGGGACGGGCCGCGGGCGGAGCCATGGTGTCGGTCATGCGGCCTCCCTGCTCGTGCGGTGTTCTGAGTTCCGGCGGCTCGACCGGTTCATCCGGTCACCTCGTTCACGCGGCCCGTACGCGTTCCGCGGCGCGCAGGCGTACCGACGCCGCCCGGGGGTTCGCGGCGATCTCGTCGTCGTCGGCCCGACCGGCTCCGCGCACCAGCAGCGTCACCTCCGGCTCGTCCTCGGGTCGTAGGACCGGCATGTCGGGGGGCGCGCTGGAGCGGGCGTACGCCGCGAGGGCCCGCTTGACGATGCGGTCCTCCAGCGACTGGTAGCTCAGGACGACCACACGCCCGCCCACCGCGAGGGCGTCCATGGCGGCGGGGACCGCGGCGGCCACGGCGTCGAGCTCGCCGTTGACCTCGATCCGCAGCGCCTGGAACGTGCGTTTCGCGGGGTTGCCGCCGGTCCGGCGCGTCGCGGCGGGCAGCGCCTCATCGAGAAGGGCGACGAGCTCCGCGCTGGTGCGCAACGGAGCCCGTCGCCGGGCGCGCACGACGGCCTCGACGACGCGCCGGGCCTGGCGTTCCTCTCCGTACTCGTGGAGCACGCGCACCAGGTCCCCGGGGGCGTAGGTGTTGAGGACGTCGGCCGCGGTCAGTCCGGCGCCTGGGTCCATGCGCATGTCGAGCGGCGCGTCGCGCGCGTAGGAGAAACCCCGCGCCTGTTCGTCGAGCTGCATCGAGGAGACACCGAGGTCGAACAGCACGCCGTGGACAGGTCCGAGGTCGAGCTCGTCGAGTACCTCGGGCAGCGCGTCGAACACCGCCTGGACGAGGTGGACCCGTTTGGCCTGCGGCGCGAGGCGCTCCCCGGCCAGCCGCAGTGCGGCAGGGTCGCGGTCCAGACCCACGAGAGTGAGATCCGAGTGCTGCGAGAGGAGCGCGGCGGAGTGCCCGCCCGCACCCAGGGTCGCGTCGACGACGACGGCGTCGGGCCGGTCGAGGGCGGGGGCGAACAGGGAGAGCACCCGACCGAGGAGGACGGGGACGTGCGGCGGGTGCCCGGGTGGCCCGCCGGCCTCGCCGTCCTGCGCGCTGGGCGCCACGCCTGACCTCCACCGACTTGACGGTTGCGGGCCGGATGCCGTCACGTCCCGGTCCGCAGAGCGACGGACCTGGCGCCGGGGAAGTGCGCCAGGGCGGTCGCCCTGCGGGCCGGGGCCTCACGGCACCCGGGTGACGCCGGCCCCTCGGCGTCGGACTGGGTCGTGCTGGGTCGTGCGTGTCGTGGCGGCCGCCAGGGATCAGAAGACCCCGGGCAGCACCTCCTGCTGTGCCTCGGCGTAGTCCGCCTCGTGCTCGTCCTGGTAGCGCTGCCACGCGGCGCTGTCCCAGATCTCGAGGCGGCTGACCGCCCCGATCACGGTGCAGTCGCGCTCGAGCCCCGCGTAGCGCCGGAGCTCGGTGGCGATGGGGATGCGCCCCTGCCCGTCGGGGCGCTGCTCGTCGGTCCCGGAGAACAGATGGCGCTGGTAGGCGCGCACGTGCTCGTCGGTGAACGGCGCCTCGGCGACCTTGCGGGCCAGCTGCTCGAACTCGGCCCGGGGGAACACGTACAAGCAGTGGTCCTGCCCCTTCGTGATCATCAGTCCCCCTGCCAGGTCCTCACGGAAGCGTGCGGGCAGCGTCAACCTGCCCTTGTCGTCCAACCTCGGGGTGTGCGTGCCGAGGAACACGGCTCGCACCTCCCCTGCGAGGCACCAACAGCCCCACCGATCCCCACCATACCCCACAGCGCCCCACCGGCAACCCAGCCACGGCCACGTTCGGCCTCGATCAGTGGAGTCGGCGCAGGTCAGCCGGGTGGGTGGTGGTGGGGGACGTACACCGATGATCGCTGCTCGGGGTCTCTGCGGCCGACTACGACACGGCTCCACCCGCGGCACGGGCCCGATCTCGGGCAGCAACGGGCCACCAGGGGGCGGGTCGAGGCGGCCGTGGGGCGCCGTCGGCGGAGTCGCCGGCCCGGGTGGGGACGAGTGGGGCGCGGGGGAGCCGAGCGCCGACGGCCCGGGGCGGGCGAGGTGGCCGCCCGTCGGACGTTGATCACCTGAGCAGTAGCACGACCACGCTCAACGACGAACGCGCCGCCGACCACAGGTCGGCGGCGCGCGGTAGCGGCGAGCTACTCCTGGTCGAAACGGCGGCGGAAGCGCTCTTCCATCCGGCTGGTGAACCGGCTGCGCTCCTTCTCGGCGGGGCCACCGGCGCCCTCACTCTCGCCCGCCTGATTCTTCTTGCCCGCGCCCGCCGACGTGATCGCCAGGACAGCACCCACGAGCATGAGGAGGAATCCCGCCACGCTGATCACCGGGAGACCACCGAGCCAGGTGGACCGGAACACCACGCCGAGCACGAGCGCGACGACCCCGACGATGAACATGATCACGCCCTGCAGGCGCCGCCGCCGGGACGGGCGACGCAACCGGCCTCCGCGCACCGTGGACGCGAACTTCGGGTCCTCAGCGTAGAGCGCGCGCTCGATCTGGTCGAGCAGTCGCTGCTCGTGCTCGGAGAGCGGCATCTTTCTCCTCCGGCACCGGAATGAGAGAGCATCGGTTGTTGCCGATGGGCACATCGTCGGGATGGCGCAGTTCCTATCGTACGAGCCGTTGCGCACTCCGACTACCCGGACCGCCGGGTTGCCTGTCGATCCTCTGTTCGGCCTGTACCAAGGCGTCCGCGCGTCGGGTCGTGGGCCCCGCCGGCGTCGACGTCCCCGACGGTTCGGGCAGCCGGTACGTTGCCGTCGTGCACGTCACCGGCGTCCTCAGCCTCAAGGGCGGGGTGGGCAAGACGACCGTCGTGCTCGGTCTGGCGGGTGCCGCCGCCCGCCGCGGATTGCGGACCCTCGTGGTCGACCTCGATCCGCAGGGCAACGCGACGACGGCCCTCGAGCCGGATGAGAGCCCGACGACGATCGCCCAGGCCCTGGAGACGCCGACGCCCTCCGTCCTGGCCTCGTCGATCGCCCCGAGCGCCTGGGACGAGATGATCGACGTGCTCGTCGGCTCGGAGGACGTGGAGCGCCACAACCATCCCGATCCCGGGAGCCAGCGCCTCGGGCGCCTGGCTTCCCTGCTCTCGGCGTTGCCGGGCGCACCGGCTGCGGCGCGGGGCGCCGAGACGGCCGTCGGCGTGCCCGAGTACGAGATCGTCCTCATCGACTGCCCCCCGTCGCTGGGACTGCTCACCCGGTCGGCGCTCGTCGCCGTCGAGCGGGCCGTGTTGGTGACCGAGCCGACGATCTTCGCGGTCTCCGGGGTGCAGCGGGCCTTCGAGGCCGTCCAGTCCGAGCGTCGCAACAACGCGACGCTCCAGCCGCTGGGCGTGCTCATCAACCGGTTCCGCGTCCGGTCGTCCGAGCACGAGTTCCGTGTCGCGGAGCTGCGCGAGCTCTTCGGGCCGTTGGTGCTCCCCGGCGTCATCCCGGACCGGACGGCCGTGCAGCAGGCGCAGGGGGCGGGAGTGCCGATCCAACGGTGGGACACGCCGGGGGCCCGCGAGGTCGCCCATCAGTTCGACACGCTGCTCGGGCGCATCGTGCGCGCCGGCCACTCCACGGGGTCGGCCCGCCGCGACGCCTGAGCGACGGTGGTCATCGGTGCAGGCCGGCGACCGTCCGCGTGACGAGGGCCAGGAACAGGTCGGCCTGGCGGACCATGTCGTCGGCGTCGCGCTGACCCACCCGACCCCGCACCCCGGCCTCGACCGCGGACCGGGCCGCGGAGTGCGCCGCGAAGAACGCGGCCCACTCCCCCAGCTCGGGTGCCACCGAGGCGAGGAGGGTCCACGCGTTGCCGGGCCGGGAGCTGCGGCGGGACCGGGCCCGCACGGCCAGCACCGCCGCAGCCGCGCGCAGCGCCGCGAGGTGGGCCGACCGGAAGCGCTCGGCGGGCTCGGCGGCCGCCTGGGCGGAGCGCAGTTCCTCGCGGCTGGCCGAGAGCAGCGCGACCACCCACCGTGACGGCGGCGGGATGGGCACTCCTCGACGCGGGTGGGGCGGATCGGTCGGCGTCATGTCGAACAGGTCCGCCGCGGCGACGGTCATGGGGTCTCCCTCGAGGTGGGATGGCAACGGTCAGGCGGTGATCCGGCGGAGGTCCCACACGCCGGGACCCGACCGCATCCGCAGGACGAACTCCCCCGCCGGCAGGTGCGGTTCGTCGGAGCGCCGCGCGAACACCCGCCAGCAACGGCACCGGTCGCCCCCGACGGGCATCCGCGTGCGGAACGGCCAGCGGGATTCCTCGATCCAGCGCTCCTGGACCTCGGTGACCAGGTAGTGACCGTTGCTCCGGTCGGGCCGGCGGCGGAACTCGACAGGGTCACCGTCGACACAGCGGACCTGGATGGGTGCAGGGCTGCGGACCACGAGGCGTCCTCCACTACCGGCTCATCGAACATGTGTTCGATAGAGGAAGTGAACCCGCCGCCGCGGCCCTCGTCAAGTCCACCCACGCGGCGACCCGGTGGGGGTCGCGCATGGTGTGATGGCCGGGTGGAACGAGGCCGGACGGGGGCCGGGCCCGACGGCGGGCCGGAGGGTGGGGCCGGGAGGAGGCCCGTGACGGCCGCACCCCCGCGCGCCGGGATCGTCGACCTCTCGCCGGTCGACCTCCGGGCCCGCCTGGACGACGCCCTCGCCATCTACGTCGACGCCATGGCCTACCCCCCGGGCACGGCCCGTCAGCGGGCTCCGATGTGGACCGAGCACACCCGACGCGCCGGATGGCGTGCCGTTGCCGCGGTCGACGGGGACGGCGTGATGCGTGGCGTCGCCTACGGTTACCCGGGTGCTCCCGGCCAGTGGTGGTACGAGGAGGTCCGCAAGGGCCTACTCCCCCGCCGCGGCGTGATGGAGTCGCGGCGCGCGGCGGCGACGCGCGAGCAGACGCACGCCTGGCTCGCCGACTACTTCGAGCTCACCGAACTGCACGTGGACCCGGCCGCCCAGGGCCACGGCATCGGTGAGGCACTGCTCCGCCGCCTCCTCGCCCGCGCCGAGGCCGGCACCGTCCTGCTCTCCACCCCGGAGGCCGACCACCCGACGCGGGCCTGGGCGCTCTACCGGCGCCTCGGGTTCACCGACGTCCTGCGCCGGCACCGCTTCTCCAGCGACCCTCGCCTGTTCGCGGTGCTCGGACGGTCGCTGCCGCTTCCCGCCCCGACCGGGGCCACCGGAGCCGCGGGCGCGCCGCCCCACGGGGCGTGACCCGTCGGGGCAGCGTCCCCGCCGCCGTCGGACCCGCCTGGCACGATGACCACGTGCCGTCCCCGCGCGTCCCGACCGTGAGCGCCCCCTCCGCCCGCCCGCCGAGCCATCGCGGCCCGGTCGTGCTGGCGATCATGCTGGCCCTGGTGGCACTGCTCGGTACCGGGTGTGTCCGGGTCCGCACCGGTCTCGCGCTCGCGCCGGACGACACGGTCTCCGGGACCATCGACATCGCCACCCCCGACGGTGCCCCCAGCGGCTCGGGCCCGCCGTTGCAGGTGCCGGACGCGTTGTCGGGCGACGTCGGGATCGCCCGCTACGAGCAGGACGGGTACGTCGGGTCGCGCGTCACCTTCTCCGGCCTGACGTTCGACCAGGTCTCGGGCCTGCTTCCCACGATCAGCCCGTCCACCGGGTCGGCCGTGCGCCTGCAGCTCCGTCGGGCGGGCGACCGCGTGGTGCTCACGGGGCAGGTCGACCTCACGCGCGTGTCGGCGGAGAGCGCCGACGTTCAGCTCAAGATCGCGTTTCCCGGCACCGTCCGCCAGACCGACGGGACGGTGTCCCAGGGCGTCGTGAGCTGGACGTTCCCCACCGGGTCGGTGTCCGAGGTCAACGCCGTCGCCGAGTACCCCGACCCGAACGCACCCTCGTGGGTGTCCTGGGCGTCGCTCCTGGGTGTACTCGTCCTCGTCGCCGCTGGGGTGGCGTTCGTGCTCGCCGCGGGGTCCCGGGGCCGGATCGGATCCCGCGCCCGCCGCTGAGCCGCTCAGGCCCGGGGTACAGCCAGCCCGAGACGGCCGGCGACCTCCGCAACGGCGGGCGAGCGGTTGAGGCTGTAGTAGTGCACGTTGACGACGCCCTCGTCGATCAGCCGCTGCGAGAGATCGACGCAGAGATCGATGCCCGCCTCGCGGAACGCGGCGGTGTCCTCGGTGAGCGGACCGAGGCGGTCCTGGACGAACGCCGGTACGGGAGCACCGGAGAAGTCGCCCGCCCGCTCCAGCGTGCGCGGACTGACGATGGGCATGAGGCCGGGCATGATCGGGACGTCGCAGCCCGCGGCGGCGATCCGGTCCCGCATCCGCAGGAAGTCCTCGGGGTCGAGGAACATCTGCGTCACGGCGAACTCGGCCCCGGCCTTGACCTTCTGGACGAAGAACCCGGTGTCGGTGTCCTCGTCCTCCGAGCGCGGGTGGCCGTAGGGAAAGGCGGCGACGCCCACGCAGAAGTCGCCGAGGCGCTTGACCATGTGGACGAGCTGCTCGGTGTAGCTCAGCCCCGCGGGGTGCGGCACCCAGTCGGCGTCCTTGTCGCCGGGCGGGTCGCCACGGATGGCGAGCACGTTGCTGATACCGGCCGCGGCGTAGGAGCCGATGACGTGGCGCAGGTCGTCCATGGAGGCATCGACCGCGGTCAGGTGGGCCACCGCCGTGAGCGTGGTGTCGGTGGCGATCCGGCCGGTGGTGCGGACCGTGCGGTCCCGCGTCGACCCGCCGGCCCCGTAGGTGACCGACACGAACGCGGGATCGAGGGGCTCGATGTCCCGGATGGTCCGCCAGAGGGTGTTCTCGGCCTCGTCGGTCTTGGGCGGGAAGAACTCCACCGAGAACGTCGGCGTCCCCCGGTGGATGCGCTCCGTGACTGTGGCCATCGAACGACCATACGGGGACGGCGGCGTCGCGTGGAGCAGCGTTGTGACCGGAGCCGCCCGATCAGCCGGACGAGGGCGTCGCACCTACGCTCGTCCGGGGCGGACGCTCACTCGCCTCGGGTCCGGACGGAAGGAGCGCCCATGACGGCCGGTCAGGTCCGTGTGGCCGAGCTGGACGCCGGGGTGGGGACGAGCGTCGCCGAGGCCGAGGCCGACCTCGCGGCGGCCGTCACCGCCGATCTCGGGGACTTCCTCGCCGGCAAGCGTGCGGCGTGCGCCGCGGTCGCCGAGGAGTTCGTGGACGCGGCCGACGACCTCCTGGCGCTCGTGCTCTCGGGCGGCAAGCGGCTGCGCCCCACCTTCGCCTGGTGGGGCTGGCGCGGTGCCGGGGGCGGCGCCGCGGGGGCGCCCGGGCTCGCCTCGGCCACCGTCCTGCGGGCGGTGAGCGCTCTCGAGCTCATCCAGGGCTGCGCGCTGGTGCACGACGACCTCATCGATGACTCGGCCACCCGCCGGGGCGAGCCGACGGTGCACGCCCGCTGGAGCGCGCGGCACCGTGCGCAGGGCTGGATCGGCGCGCCCGACCGACTCGGCGCCGCCGTCGCGGTCCTGCTCGGCGACGTCGCCCTGGCGTGGGCCGACGACATGCTCCGCGACGCCGACCTGGACCCCGCCACGCTCGCACGCGTCACGCCCGTGTGGGAGGCGATGCGCACCGAGGTGCTGGCCGGGCAGTTCCTCGACGTCATCGGCCACGCGACCGACGCCTCCACCCCGGAGGCGGCGCTGCGGATCAGCCGGTACAAGACCGCTGCGTACACCGTCGAGCGGCCGCTGCACCTCGGAGCCGCCCTCGCCGGAGCCGACGACGCGGTCGCGCGCGCCTACCGTCGATACGGGACCGACCTCGGCGTGGCGTTCCAGCTGCGGGACGACCTGCTGGGCGTCTTCGGCGACCCGGCCGTCACCGGGAAGCCGGCGGGCGACGACCTGCGGGAGGGCAAGCGGACGCTGCTCGTGGCCCTCGCCCGCCACCATCCCGACCGAGCGCGGGCCGCCGCCGTCGAGCGGGCGCTCGGCGCGCCCGACGACGCCGACACCGTCGACGCGGCGCGCCGGGCCCTCGTCGACCTCGGGATCGTCGCCGACGTCGAGGCGCGGATCGAGGTCCTGACCGCGTCCGCGCTCGCGGCCCTGGACTCGGTCGATCTGGCCGGCCCCGCCCGCGAGCGGCTCACCGCCCTCGCCGCGGCCACCACCCGCCGCACGTACTGACCCCGGAGTCGAGGAGGAAGCGCGTGACCCGCACCGTCGGAGGACCCACCGACCACGTCGTCGTGGTCGGGGCGGGCCTCGCCGGGCTCGCCACCGCGCTGCACCTGCTCGGCGCCGGACGCCGCGTCACCGTCGTCGAGCGCGACGCGCACCCGGGGGGACGCGCCGGCCGGCTCGACCTTCCCCACCCGGACGGCGGTGTCGACGGTCGGGGCGTCTTCCGCCTCGACACGGGCCCGACCGTCATCACGATGCCGGAGCTGGTGGAGGAGCCGCTGGCCGCCGTCGGGGAGAAGCTCGGTGACCGCCTCGACCTGCAGCGGCTCGACCCCGCCTATCACGCGCGCTTCGCCGACGGCTCCGCCATCGACGTCCACACCGAGCCCGAGGCGATGGAGCAGGAGATCCGGGAGAAGGTCTCCGCCACCGACGCCGAGGGCTACCGCCGGCTGCGCTCCTGGCTCACCGAGCTCTACGGAGTGCAGATGGCGACGTTCATCGACGCCAACTTCGACTCCCCGTTCGACGTCCTGCGCCCCGAGCTCGCCCGCCTGGCCGTCCTCGGCGGATTCGGACGGCTCGGGCCGCGGATCGGGAGGTTCCTCACCGACGAGCGTCTGCGACGGATCTTCTCCTTCCAGGCCCTCTACGCCGGGGTCCCGCCGGCGAAGGCGCTCGCCGCCTACGCCGTGATCGCCTACATGGACACGATCGCGGGCGTCTATTTCCCGCGCGGCGGCGTGCGGGAACTGCCGCAGGCGCTCGCCGACGCCGCAGCCGACGCGGGCGCCGAGTTCCGATACGGCACGGAGGTCATCGGGCTGGAGCGCTCGGGCGGGCGGGTCCGCGCGGTGACCACGGCCGACCCGGAGGGTGGTCCGGGCGCTTCGATCGCCGCCGACGTCGTGGTGCTCTCGGTCGACCTGCCCGTCGTGCACCGCCTGCTCGGGCGCGCCCCACGCCGCGTCGTCCCGCTCCGCTGGTCGCCCTCGGCCTACGTCGTGCACGCCGGCGTCCGGGACGGGGGAGCCGCCGACCTCGGCCACCACACCATCTCCTTCGGTGACGCGTGGGCGGGCACGTTCGACGAGATCATCACCGAGGGGCGGCTCATGTCCGACCCGTCCCTGCTTCTCACCCGCCCGACGTCGACCGACCCGACGCTGGCGCCCCCCGGCCATGACTACGTCTCGGTGCTCGCCCCCTGCCCCAACACCGACTCCGCGCCGGTGGACTGGGAACGGATCGGGCCGCGCTACCGCGACGAGCTGGTGGGCGTGCTCGCCGGGCGCGGGATCGACTTCGGTGAGGTGGTCGCGGAGCACCGCATCTCGCCCGCGGAGTGGTCCGCCCGGGGCCTCGCCGCCGGCACCCCGTTCTCCGCCGCACACACCTTCGCCCAGACCGGTCCGTTCCGGTCCGGGAACCTCGTCCGCGGCGAGGGCAACGTCGTCCTGGCCGGGTCCGGGACGACGCCGGGCGTCGGCGTCCCGACGGTGCTGGTCTCGGGCAAGCTCGCCGCGGCCCGGATCACGGGCGGATGAGCGCCGCCGCAGCCGTCCCGGTCGCCGCCGCGGCGCCCGGGGTCCGGGAGGCCGTCGCCGAGCTCGACGCCGCGGGGATCGTCGAGCCCGCACTGCGCGCCGCGTACGCCCGCTGCCGCGCGCTCAACGCCCAGCACGGCCGCACCTACTTCCTGGCCACCCGGCTGCTGGCGCCCGCCCAGCGCCCCGCGATCCACGCGCTCTACGGGTTCGCGCGGATGGTCGACGACGTCGTGGACGCGCCTGGCGCCACCGGTCCGGCTGCGGTACCGGCCACCGTGGCACGGCTGGAGGAGGTGCGGACGCGGATGCGGATGGCGCTCCGCGGGGACGCCGGCCTCGGTGTGCGGAGTGCGGAGCCCGTCGTGGCGGCGCTCGCCGACACCGTCGCGCGGCACGGCATCGCGCACCGGCACCTCGAGGACTTCATGGACTCGATGGCCATGGACCTCACGGTCGCCGAGTACCCCACCTTCGACGACCTCGCGACCTACGTGCACGGCTCCGCGGCGGTGATCGGGCTGCAGGTGCTGCCCGTGCTCGGCACCGTCGTCCCCCGGGAGGAGGCCGAGCCCCCGGCCGCCGCGCTCGGCGTCGCGTTCCAGATCACGAACTTCCTGCGCGACGTCGGGGAGGACCTCGACCGAGGCCGCGTCTATCTCCCCACCGCCGAGCTCGCCGCGTTCGGCGTCGACCGCGAGCTGCTGCTGCGGTGTCGGGAGGAGGGTCGCACCGACCCGCGGGTCCGTCGCGCCCTCGCCCACCTCGTCGCGCACACCCGCGCGGTATACCGGCGCGCGGAGGCCGGGATCGACCTGCTCCACCCGGTGTCGCGTCCCTGCGTCCGGACCGCGTACACGCTCTACGGCGACATCCTCGACGAGATCGTGGCGGCCGACTACGACGTGCTGGCGCGCCGCGTCGTCGTCGGCGGAGCCCGTCGCGCCGCGGTGGCCCTGCCGGGCCTGGGACGGGCCTGGCTGGCCCGGCGAGGGCGGGTCAGAAGACCATGGCCTGGGCGCGGCGCTTGACCTCGCCCCCGCGGTCGGAGCGCAGCGCCTCGATCGGGGCGCCGGGCAGGCTCGGGTCCTCGCCGAAGAGCCAGCGAAGGATCTCGACGTCGGTGTAGCCGCCGTCGCGCAGCACCGTGACGGTCCCGGCCAGGCCCTTGACCACCCCGGACGCGGTGACGAAGGCGGCGGGGACGAGCCAGCGCTCCCCGTGGCGCACGCCGAGCAGCTGGCCTTGTTTGATCATCTGGCTGACGCGGGTGCGGGGGACGTCGAGGAGGGCGGCCACGTCGGCGAGGCTGAGTGCGTCGACCTCGTGGCCCACGAGGGCGGTCAGCGGGGCGGCGTCGGTCATCCGATCACTGTGCCACGTGCCGACGCCCGGATCCGTCCGTCTCGGGTCGTGCTCAGGGCTCCCGTCGGAGGGCCTCGACGACCCCGTCGGGGTTGCTGAGGGCGGCCAGGTGCCCGCCCGGGATCACGACCGCCTCCACCCCCGCGCGCTCGCGGGCGAGGCGGACCTGGAAGTCGGCGGGGAAGAAGCGGTCGTCGCGCCCGACGACGACGGTCACCGGGACGCGGGGCCACTCCCGCAGGGCCCAGGGCAGGCGGAACACGGCGTCGGACTCGGCGCGGTCGTGCTCGCCGGCCCCGGCCAGCACCTCGGGCGGTACGTCGTGGAGGAACTCGTAAAACGGGTCGAACGTGGCCCCGTCCCGCCCCGCGGCCGCGTCGGCGGCGCGCTTGGCCTCGTCGCGACCCGAGCCGGCCCACCAGTCCCCGGCCTGCTCCCCCACCGCGGGGATCATCGCGTTGAGCAGGACGAGGCGTCGTGCCGGCACCCGGGTGCAGAGGTCGGTGGCGGTGAGCCCGCCCAGCGACTGGCCGACGATCACCGCGTCGGGATGGTCGCCGAGGGCCTCGCGGGCGACGTCGACGTACGCGTCGATACCGGCGTCGGGATCCTCGGAGGGGAGGTCCACGGCCACCGCGTGGTCACCGTCGGCGCGCAGGCGGTCGACCACGCGGTGCCAGTACCAGCCGGCTCCACCCGCCCCCGGGATCAACAGCCACGTCGTCATCCGCGGAGTGTCCCGCCCTGCGGTAGACGGGTGACCGGTGGGGACGGCGCGGGCGCGTCGGGCCCGGGACGGCGACGTCGGGGCCCCGCGCGCTCGTAGCATCGGCGCCATGTCCTCCGACGCGCCCCGGCGTGCGCGTCGCACCGTGCTCGAGGGCCGTTACCGCGTCGACGGGGTGCTCGCGCGGGGCGGCATGTCGACGGTGCACCACGGCATGGACCTGCGCCTGGACCGCCCCGTCGCGATCAAGGTGATGGATCCCGCGCTCGCCGACGACCCCGCGTTCGTCCGCCGCTTCGAGCGCGAGGCGCGGGCGGCGGCGCGGCTGGCCCATCCCGGCATCGTCGCCGTGCACGACCAGGGCTGCGACGCCGACGGGACCGTCTTCCTCGTCCTCGAGCTCGTGGAGGGCGGCACGCTGCGCGACGTGCTGCGTGAGCACGGGCGCCTGCGACCCGCCGCGGCGCTCACGGTGGTCGAGCAGATCGTGACCGCCCTCGGCGTCGCGCACGCCCGGGGGCTCGTGCACCGCGACGTCAAGCCGGAGAACGTCCTCGTCCCGGCCGCGGGCGGGGCGGTGAAGGTGGCCGACTTCGGGCTCGTCGGCGCCCTTCACGAGGGACGCGTGCACGAAGGCACCGACGACGGACCGCTGCTCGGCACCGTCGCCTACCTCGCGCCGGAGCAGATCACCGACTCCCACGTCGACGAGCGCACCGACCTGTACTCGGTGGGCGTGGTTCTCTTCGAACTGCTCACGGGGACCCCACCGCACACGGGTCCCGACGCCGCCGCGGTCGCCTACCGCCACGCCGAGGCCGACGTGCCGCCGCCGTCGAGCCGGGCGCCCGGTGTCCCGCCGGCGCTCGACCGGCTCGTCGTCGCCGCCACCCGCCGCTCCCCCGACCGGCGCCCGCCCTCGACCGCGGTGTTCCTCGCCCTCGCCCGCGACGCCCGCCTCGACGCGGACCTGCCCTACGCGCCGGTGCCGCGTCCGCCGATGCGGGCCGCCGTGCCCCCGCCCCGCCCGCCGCTCACCGGCACGCGGCGCATCGATCTCGACGACGTGCCGGCCGACACGAGACGTCTCACCGATGACGGCGACGAGGCCGGGACCGGCACCGGGAGCGCCGACGGCCCGGCGCACGGCGACGGCGGGCACGACCCGGTCCCGGAACTCCTGCCCGGGCGCGTGCGTTCACGGACGGCCGACGACGTCGACGACCGCATCGGTCGCCTCGAGCGGAAGCGGGCGCGCACCCGGTCCCGACGCTGGTTCGCGGTGTGGCTGGCGCTGGTCACCGTGGCCACGGTGGCCGCGGGTCTGGCGGGGTGGGCCCTCGGCCTCCCCGGCTGATTCCCGCCGTCCCGTCCCGGGGGCGGACCGGGCGAGCGTGGCGGTGTACAGGTCGAGATAGGCGCGCGCCATGACCTCGGGGGTGAACCGGCGTTCGGCCTCCTCCCGGCAGGCGGCGCGGTCCAGGTCGTCGGCATGGGGTGTCGCGGCACCGAGCGCGTCCTCGTCGTCCGGGTCGACGAGCAGCCCGGTACGTCCGTGCACGACGAGCTCGGGCAGGCATCCGCGCCGGTAGCCGATCACCGGTGTGCCCAGGGCGAGCGACTCGACGACCCCCGTGCCGCCGGGTTCGTCCCACTGCACCGGGCACAGCTGAGCCCGGGCGGTCGCCACGAGGTGGTCGCGGGCGGCGCCACGCAGGCTCCCGGCCCAGCGAACCCGGTCGCCGTCGACGAGAGGGGCGACCTCGTCGCACCAGTACCGGACGTCGGGGTGGTCACGTACCGACGGCCGCGCGGCGAGGGCCACGTCCAGGGCGGCCTCGTCGTCGTACGGACCGACCGGACCGGCGAGCACGACCTCCTGCCCGGTGCGGTGGGCCAGGCGGGCGGCCACGTGCTGCCCCTTCGTGGGCGTGATCCGGGCGAGCACGACGAGGTGTCCACCGACGGCCTCCGGTGGGCGCCGGGTCGCCTCGACGGCCAGCGGCGTGGCCAGGTGTACGTAGCCGAGGGAGTGGGCCCGCAGGGCGGCTGGGGCGCGGGCGAGCTGTGCGGCCGACACGCCGTTGACCACGATCCGTCCGGCGCCGTCGAAGGCCCCGTACAACGTCGGGTGCTTCGACAGGTCCCAGTGCAGCGTATGCAGCACCGGCAGCCCGGCGCCGGCCAGGGCGACGGGGCCCCAGGCCTCGAGATGGGAATGGACGAGATCGACGTCGGAGCGGGCGCGGAGCTCGGCGAGCACCCGCTGCGTGTGGGCCGCGGTGACGCCCATGACCTGGTTGTAGGGGTCGGCGATCACGGGGAACTGCGGCTCGGCGAACGCGCTGATCTGCTCGTCGACGTCGAGCGTGCTTCCGCCTACGGTCGCCAGCACGACCCGGACCCCGAGGCGGCGCAGCTCCGGAACGAGCGTGGCGAGGACGTTCTCGATGCCGCCGTAGCCCGGGGGCGGCACCGGCAGCCAGGGGCCGGCGTCGACCAGGACGGTGAGGGTCATCCGCCCGACCGCTCCGACGCGCGACGTCGCTCGCGCACCTGAACGAGCGGCGGGCGCTCCCCGGCCGCCACGTCGGTGACCACCACCTCGCGGTCGAGCCCGACCCCGCCGGGCGCGGCCGGGCCGGAGGCGCGGCGGAACTGCGTCATCGTCGTGGCCGGCTCGACGGTGTGCACGGCACGGCCCTGCCGCTCGAGACGGGCGCAGGCGGCGAGCTGGATCTGCGCCGACATCCGTCCCAGGGCCTGGAGGTTGTGGTGTCGGTGGACGCGACGACCGAGATCGACCTGGGCGAGGCCGTCGAGGCCGACGAGACCGTGCACGTCGATGAGCATCGCCAGCTCCACGCCGTAGCCGGTGACGAACGGGATGCGTTCGAGGACGTCGCGGTGCCCGGCGTACTCCCCGGCCAGCGGCTGCACGAAGCCGGCCAGCTGGGGCCAGTACAGGTTCAGCAGCGGCCGGGCCACCAGCTCACTGACCCGACCGCCGCCGTCGACGTCGATGAGACCGTCGCCGTCGCCGACGAACGGCCGGTGGTAGAAGCCCTTGGTGTAGGTGACCGTCGGGTCGGTGAGCAGCGGGCCGAGCAGGCCGCTGACGAACGCGGAATCGAAGTCGCGCAGGTCGGCGTCGACGAAGACCACCAGGTCCCCGGTGGTCGCGGCCAGCCCCTTCCACAGCGCCTCGCCCTTGCCCGCCATCGGCGGCAGGTGCCCGAGCACCGCGTCCTGGGTGACGACGGTCGCTCCCGCGTCCGCGGCGACCTCGGCGGTCGCGTCGGTGGACCGGGAGTCGACGACGACGAGCTCGTCGACGAGCGGTGCGTCCTGAACGAGCGCCCGCCGGATGCTGCGGACGATCGCGCCGACGGTCGCTGCCTCGTCGTGCGCCGGCAGGACGACGCTGATCCGGGTGTCGTTCTTCGCGTCGACCAGCCGGTGGGTGGGCCAGTCCGCGGCGCGACTGGTGCGCCGGCGGAGCCAGTCCCGGGTGTCGGTGTCCACTCCACGACGTACCCGATCGGGCTCCCGAGCAGTACTTCTGGTCGCACGGGCCGACCACGGCGAGCACCGCGAGCGCGGCGACGGTAGTGGGCGGCCCGAGTCGGGTAGCCACAATGACGGGTTACAGGTCCGGCCCGGAGGACACGCGACGACACAGGAGGCTCTCGATGGCTACTGGTGAGACCGGATTCGACGACGTCACCTTCGACCTCGTCTCGGTGCAGTACCACGCGCTGAAGGCGGGACACGACTACGGCCAATACGTCCGCGACGCCGACAACGCCGGCCAGACCGAGATCGCGGAGTTCTTCCGGCAGGTGATGAGCGAGGACTCCGAGCGCGCCGCGACGTGCCACCGGTTCCTCGCCCAGCTCGCCGGGGCCTCTCCGAACAGCTGAACGCCAGGGGCGGGCGCCAGGGTCAGAAGTCGCGGGCGACCTCGTGAGGCATGCCCTTGGTGATCTTGTGGAGTTGCACTCGGCGGGCCAAACGGATGGCGGGGCGGATGCCGAGCTGCACGCTGCCGATGAGGAAGAGGGTCACGCCGAGGGTGAACAGCTCCTCGAAGTAGAACGCGGCACTGCCCACCGTGAAGAAGATCGCGATCCCGATCTCGTTCGCGATGCTGATGAGTTCGAAGCGCTGGCGCAGGACGATCTCCTCGTTGCCCAGCTGCAGGGTGACGGCCCCGCCGCCTCCCTCGTCCGGACCCGAGTCATCGGTTCGGCTGGATTCGCTCACGGGCGGGCTCCTTCTCTTGACGGCGCTCCACGAGGGAGCCCGGTCGGTCGGTGGTGCAACCCGGTCGAGGTGGGCGGGGTTCCTCCACCGCAAACATCGTCGAGATGAGGTCGTCGTGGTCATGCCCATCACGCACACCACCCCGCTGGGGACCCTGACCCTGGCTGCCACCGAGAACGGGCTGAGTTACTGCGCGTTCGACGACGGGCCCCGTGCCGTCGAGATCACGCCCGGTCGAAGCGGCGACGTGGCGGACCCGGTGGCGGCGCGGGGCTGGCTCGAGCTGGCGCGTCGCGAGCTCGACGCGTACTTCGCCGGCGAGCTGAGGGGGTTCTCGGTGCCGGTCGACCTGCGGGCCATCCTGGAGCCGGAGCGGCGGGTGCTGCACCTGCTCGGGCATGTCGGCTACGGCCGGACCACCACCTACGGAGCGGTAGCGCTGACGGCCGGACTCGGCCCGCGGGGCGCCCGCTCGGTCGGTCGGGCGATGGCCCGTAACCCGGTCCTGGTCGTGGTCGCGTGTCATCGGGTGCTCGGGGCGAGCGGCTCGCTCGCCGGCTACGCCGGGGGGTTACACCGCAAGCAGGCCCTGCTCGACCTCGAGGGCCGCGACATCGCCGGGACCCAGCTGACCCTCGCCGGCTGAGGGCGCCGGGCGTGCGGCCCGCTCAGGCCGTGGTGACCCCGATGAGGTGCCCGATGGCGAAGGTCACGGCCACCGCGAGAGCGCCGAGGGCGAGCTGACGGGCCCCGGCGGTGAGCACCGACCGCCCGGTCAACCGCCCGACGACCATGCCCCCGGTCAGCAGGGCCACCGCCGTGATGACCAGGGCGACGACCAGGCTCGGCGCACCCAGCAGGTAGGGCAGCAGCGGCAACAGGGCACCGAGGGAGAACGCGGCCAGCGAGGCGCCGCCGGCGATCAGCGGGGAGGGCAAGTCCTCGGGGTCGACGCCGAGCTCGTCCCGGGTGTGCAGCGCGAGGGCCTGGTCCGGGTCCTGGGAGACCGCGGCGGCCATCCGGGTGGCGGTCTCCTCGTCGGCGCCGTAGGAGCGGAACCGGTCGGCGAGCTCGTCCTGCTCGGCGGCAGGGAAGCGGGCGAGCATCTCGCGTTCGACGGCGACCTCGGCGTGCACGAGCTCGTTCTGGTTCGTCACCGACACGTACTCGCCCGTGCCCATCGAGAACGCTCCGGCCACCAGCCCCGCCAGCCCGGTCAGCACCACGGTGCGCGGGCTGAGCCCGCCACCACCGCCGACCCCGGCGATCAGCGCTGCGTTCGTGACCAGCCCGTCCACGGCGCCGAACACGGTCGGCCGCAGCCATCCGCCCGAGACGTCACGGTGCCGGTGGGCCCAGCCCGGGATGCCCCGCTGGATCGCGGCGGGCTCGTTGTCTGCTGTTGCCACCGCCCCATCCTCACCGAGCGCGGCGGCGTTCGAGCAGGACGGTGTCGCGCGGATCCGAGAAGTTGTTCCGGCGCGCGCGACCGCTGAGCCGCATCGGCTCGCCAGCTCGTCAGCGTCGGCTCTACTATTCAGTACATGCTGACCGGAGAGACGCGAGAGAACGCGCTCGCGCGGGTGGGGCGAGCGCTGGCCGACCGCACCCGCTGCCGCATCCTGGTCGCCCTGCTCGATGGACCCACGTTCCCCGCCCGCCTGGCTCAACAGCTCGAGCTGACGCGATCCAACGTGTCCAACCACCTGGCGTGCCTACGCGGCTGCGGGCTGGTCACCGCCTCCTACCAGGGCCGACAGGTCCGTTACGAGCTCGCTGACCCGCACCTGACCCGGGCCCTCGGAGAGCTGCTCGACGTCGTGCTCGCCGTCGAGCCCGGCGAAACCTGCACCGACGACGACACCTGTGCCCCACCGACCACGACCGCCCCGACCCCCGCGCCCGCTTCGGTCCCCGCACTGTCGGCGAGAAGGCAGCTGTCGTGAGCGAGCCGATCCGCTCCCTGCCCCTGCCGCCGGGCAGCAGCGACTCCAGCTGCTCCGACGGCTGCGGCTCCGCCACCAGGTCAGCGCCGGCCTCGATGCCGGGCAAGACCGAGGCGGCGACCGCGGCTCGTCGGGCCGTGCTGAACCGCCGGGTCCGGCTCCTGGTCGCGGCGACCATCACCTACAACGTCGTCGAGGCCGCCGTGGCGATGACCGCGGGGCGAGCGGCGTCGTCGACCGCGCTGATCGGGTTCGGCCTGGACTCGGTGATCGAGGTGGCTTCGGCGGCCTCGGTGGCCTGGCAGTTCTCCGGTGCCGACCCGAAAACCCGGGAGCGCACCGCGCTGAAGGTGATCGCGATGTCGTTCTTCGCGCTGGCGGTATACGTCACGGTCGCATCGATTCGCAGCCTGGTGGGCTCCGGCTCCGCCGAGCATTCCGCCGTCGGCATCGTCCTCGCCGCGGCGTCGCTGGTGATCATGCCGTTCCTCTCGTTCTCGCAGCGTCGTGCCGGGCGCGAGCTCGGCTCGGCCAGCACGGTGGCCGACTCCCAGCAGACCCTGCTGTGCACTTACCTCTCGGGAGTACTGCTCGTCGGGCTGCTGCTCAACAGCACGCTCGGCCTCTCGTGGGCCGACCCGGTCGTCGCCCTCGTCATCGCCGTGGTTGCCCTCCGGGAAGGTCGCGAGGCCTGGCGCGGCCACCACTGCTGCTGAGCAATGCAGCAGGCATCGCTCCCGGTGGACAGGCCGATCACCGTGCCCAGGACCCGGTACCCCTTCGGTACGCTCGGGACATGGACCGGTGGCGCGTGAGCCGTCGGCATCCCTGGGCAGAGCGGTTGCTGCTGATCGGCCTGGCGATCGGGCTCGTGGTCATGCACCACCTGGTGGGCGCTCACCAGCACCAGACCGTGCACCAGGTGACCGGCGGTCTCAGCGGTGTCGCGGCGATCTCCTCGACGGGGCACGGCGCCGACCACGACCCGACGGCCCTCGAGCGCGGTACCGCGCAGCTGCAGCAACAGCCCGCAGGGGACCCCGAGGGCATGGTGACGATGCTGCACCTGTGCCTCGCCGTCCTCGCGGCCGCGCTCGTGCTCACCGGGCTCGTCCTGGGCACGCTGCGTAGGGCGGATCGCTTCGGGAGCTCCAGGTCGCGTGTCTCGTCGTGGGAGCCGTCGAGGGCCCCACCGGTACCCGTGAGGCTCGCCCACCTGCAGGTCCTTCGGCTGTAGGCGGGTCCACCGTCGACCCTCGCCGCTCGCCCCGTCGCGGGCGACAGGTGCTCGACGCCACCGTCCCCGCCGTGCGCGCCCACGAGCGCGTGCCCCCATGTCCCGCCCGCGAGGTGGGACATGCACCCGAAGGAGCCCGAAATCATGAAGAGCCGAATCATCGGCGGCGTCCTCGCCGCCACCACCGTCGTCGCCGTCACCGCCGGATGCTCGGACGCTTCCACGGCACGTGCCGCGAACCCCACGACGAATCCCACCGTGACGTCGACACTCGCCGCGTCCGACCACAACGTCGCGGACGTGGCGTTCGTGCAGGGCATGATCCCCCACCACTCGCAAGCCGTGACCATGAGCGGGCTCGCCGCTACGCGAGCGGCTTCCCCGCAGGTGAAGGACCTCGCTACGAGGATCGCCCGGGCGCAGGGTCCGGAGATCCAGCAGATGATCGCCTTCCTCACGGCCTGGGGAGCTCCGGCCTCCGGGGGGATGACCGCCATGAGCGGGATGCCGGGGATGATGAGCGATCAACAGATGAGCCAGCTCGGCACGGCGGCCGGTTCGGCGTTCGACCGGACGTTCCTGCAGATGATGACCGAGCACCATCGCGGCGCGATCAGCATGGCCCAGACCGAACTCGCTCAGGGCCAGAACCCCGAGGCCAGGACGCTGGCCGAGAAGATCATTGCCGACCAGCAGGCCGAGATCGCCGAGATGCAAGGCCTGCTCGCCATGTCCTGAACTGCCACAGGACGGCCGGGGAGGTCGGGCGGGTCTCGTCGATGGGTGGGCAGGAGCAGGTAGGCAACCGCGTCGACAGAGATGGGGTTCGCCACGGCGTGCCCGGACCGGGCACGACCGAGCCACCCGACCCACGCGACGCTCCGCCAGGAGGACCGCCATGAGCCCGAGCACCGCAGTGCCCGCACCGCGCGCCACCGTCGAGGAGGTGGCGGCGGAGCCCACCACCGTCGCGGCGCTGGAGCGTGTCGACTGGGACCACATCAGCGCCCAGCTCGACGGCAACGGCTTCGCCATGACCGAGCCCCTACTCACCCCCGAGCAGTGCCGGCAGATGATCGACACCTTCGACGACGACACCGCGTTCCGCTCCACCGTGCACATGGCCCGGGTGTCGTTCGGCGAGGGCACCTACCGCTACTTCGCCGACCCGCTGCCCCCGCTCGTCCAGACCCTTCGTTCCCGCGTGTACCCGCACCTCGCGGCGATCGCGAACCGCTGGGCCGGGCTGCTCGGCGAGGACACCTTCCCCTCCGAGCACGCCGAGCTCGTGCAGCGCTGCGCCGACGCCGGACAGCACAAGCCCACGCCGCTGGTGCTGCGCTACGGACCCGCCGGCTACAACTGTCTGCACCAGGACGTCTACGGCGACCTGCTCTTCCCGCTGCAGGTCCTGTTCATGCTCAGCACCCCCGACGTGGACTTCACCGGCGGCGAGAGCGTGTTCGTCGAGCAGCGCCCCCGGCAGCAGTCCCGCCCGATGGTCGCCCGCCCCGGACTCGGCCAGGCCGTGATCTTCCCGGTGCGCCACCGGCCCAAGCAGGGCGCCCGCGGCTACCACCGCGTCCAGATGCGCCACGGCGTGTCCGCGGTGCACACCGGTGACCGCCACGTCCTCGGGGTGATCTTCCACAACGCCCGCTGACGAAGACCACGCTCGGCGCCCGTCCGGGTCAGTGCCGCAGCATCTCCGCGGTGAGGAAGGCGAGCTCGAGGGACTGCTGGGTGTTCAGGCGCGGGTCGCAGGCGGTCTCGTAGCGGCCCGAGAGGTCGGAGTCGGAGATGTCCTGGGCCCCGCCGAGGCACTCGGTGACGTTCTCGCCGGTGAGCTCGACGTGGATGCCTCCGGGGTGGGTGCCCAGGCGGTGGTGGACCTCGAAGAAGCCCTGGACCTCGTCGACGACCTGGTCGAAGTGCCGCGTCTTGTACCCGGTGGTCGACTCGACGGTGTTGCCGTGCATCGGATCGCACTGCCAGATGACCTCGTGCCCGGATGCCGTGACCTTCTCGACGATCCCGGGGAGCACGTCGCGGACCTTCCCCGCCCCCATCCGGGAGATCAGCGTGAGCCGCCCCGGTTGGTGGTGCGGGTCGAGCCGCTCGACGTACTCGACGGCCTGCTCGGGCGTCGTCCCCGGCCCGATCTTCAGCCCGATGGGATTCGCCAGGAGCTCGGCGAACGCGATGTGGGCGCCCTGGAGTGAGCGGGTGCGCTCCCCGATCCAGAGGAAGTGCGCGCCCAGGGAGAACAGGCGCGGGTCGTCGTGGTTGGCCGCGTCGAGCCGCAGCAGCGCGCGCTCGTAGTCGAGCACCAGCGCCTCGTGCGAGGCGAAAATCTCGGTGGAGTGCAGCGCGTGGTCGGAGACGCCGCACGCGTTCATGAACCGGAGCGCCCGGTCGATCTCGGCGGCCACCGCCTCGTACCGCTCCCCCGCGGCCGAGGTGCGGACGAACTCACGGTTCCAGTCGTGGACCTCGTGCAGGTCGGCCATGCCGCCGCTGGTCAGGGCACGCACCAGGTTCATCGCGGCCCCGGAGTTGGCGTACGCGCGGATCATCCGGCCCGGGTCGGGGATGCGGCGCTCGGCGTTGCCGGCCAGCGAGTTGATCATGTCGCCGCGGTAGGACTGTAGTCCGAACGCGTCGATGTCGGAGGAGCGGGGCTTCGCGTACTGCCCGGCGATCCGCCCGATCTTCACCACCGGGGTCGACGCCCCGTAGGTCAGCACCACCGCCATCTGCAGCAGGGTGCGGATGTTGCCCCGCAGGTGCGGCTCGGTGTTGTCGGCGAAGGTCTCCGCGCAGTCCCCGCCCTGCAGCAGGAACGCCTCCCCCCGCGCCACGGCCCCGAGCTGGCGCTGCAGCCGGTCCACCTCGGCGGGGACGGTGATCGGCGGGACGTGCTCGAGCACGGTCCGCACGTCGGCCACGGCGTGGGGGTCCGGCCACGCCGGCTGCTGCGCCGCCGGCCGCGACAAGGCGCCATCGAGGCGCGAGCGCATCTCGGCGGGCAGGGGCGGGAGACCCGGGAGCGCATCCACGGGCAGATCGACGGACCACACGGCAGCCCAGCCTACTGACGGTCCCGACCCTGATGCGCCGTGCGGTCGGCGAGCCCCGCCACGTCGGGGCGACGGCGTGCTCCACCGAGGGGTCACGACGCCCCGAGCTGCCGCCAACGGCGATCGATGACCTCCCATCGGCGCAGGTTGTGGCGGGCGTCGGCGAGGGCGTCGTGGGCGTCGGCGGGCGGGGGCGGCAGCTCGGGGCGCCCGACGTCCTCCCAGCGCTGGCGCAGGTCGCGGGTGAAGCGGGGCAGCGCGCGCGGGAGCTCCGGCATGGCACCCCACAGCTGCGCGATCGCCACGTGGTCGTACGCCGCGTACCAGGCCCAGAGCTCCACATCGCCCTCGCTCGCGGTCACGAACCCGTAGAAGGCCTCGCGCAGGGCGACCCGGGTGCACCACGCCGGGTCCGAGGGGGACGGCAGCTTGTCGAGGACGTGCCGCCGGACCCAGGGGCCGGCGTGTTCGGGGTCGAACTCGGTGGAGATCGCGTAGAACTCGCGCCCCTGCTCGTCGACGGCCCCCACCGAGACCAGCTCGATGGTCGTCCCGTCCTCGATGAACTCCGTGTCGTAGAAGATCCGTGCCACGCCCGTCCTCTCGTCGGTCCGCCCGGCGGGGTCCCGGGCCCGCGCTGACCCACGACGCCGCGTGACCCCGGATGCCCCGTCCGGGCGATTCCTCCCCCGACAGCAGGCCGCCGATGTCCACATGCGCGACCCTCGACATGCGCGACCTCGCACGGAGATCCGACCCTCACGGAGGACCGCATGACCGCGCGTCGCCCCGCCGTGGGCCTGCTCGTCGCCCTCCTGGCCGCGTCGGCCGTGGCAGCCTGCTCGGACACCGAGCCACCGCCGGTCCCCGCCGCCCTCCCCACGACGGTGGCGCCGGCCGCTCCGCCCCCCACCGCCCCCGTCCCCGCCGTCGGGACCCCGATCGTGCCGAAGGAGACCGCGACCACCACGTCGCGGAGCGCCCCGCCGTCGACGACGCGCAGCACCTCGCGCCCGCGGACGACCCGGCCCACCACCTCCCCGCCGCGCACCGTCATCGTCCCGAACAACGATGCCGGGCGCGCCCTCTTCCGCTGCCTGGCCGGCGGACGGACCTACGACGAGTGCGTCAACTGACGCGGGACGGATCGATCAGGCCGACTCGGCGTCGCGCTTGGCCTTCGTGGCGTAGACGTCGACGTAGTCCTGGCCGGAGAGCTCCATGAGGGCGTACATGATCTCGTCGGTCATCGCGCGCTCGACCTGCCGGTCGTCGGCGATCGGCCGGTAACGGGTGAAGTCGAGCGGGCGCCCGATCCGGATCTCGATGCGGTGGGGGCGCGGGAAGCGGGAGCCGACCGGGTTGGCGCGCTCGGTGCCCACCATCGCCACGGGGACCACGGGGACCTGCGCCTCGAGCGCCATCCGGGCGACTCCGGTCCGGCCCTTGTAGAGCCGTCCGTCGGGCGAGCGCGTCCCTTCGGGGTAGATGCCGAACAGGCGCCCCTCGCGCAGCACCCCCACCCCGGTGTCCAGGGCCGCCCGCGCGGCGTGGGCGTTGCCGCGGTCGATCGGGATCTGGCCCATGGCGGTGAAGAACCACCGTGTGAGGGCCCCGAACGGGCCGGGCGCGGTGAAGTACTCGACCTTGGCGGGGAACGTCATCCGCCGCGGCACCATCAGCGGCAGGACGAACGAGTCGAGCACCGCGAGGTGGTTCGACGCGACGAGCGCACCGCCCCGGCGGGGCAGGTTCTCCGCGCCGATCACCCGGGGGCGGAACGCCAGTCGCATCAGGGGTCCGAGGAGCACGTACTTCATCAGCCAGTACATCCCGCTCCCGATCCCGCGCGCGTCCCCCGGTCCTCGCGAGCGTAAGAGACCCTTGCCGTACCGCGCCGGTGTGGGACGTGCCACGATGACCACAGTTGCGTTGTGGAGAGGGAGTCACGCATGCCGCTGATGCCCGGCGCGGAGCCCTTCGCCTTCGACCCGCCCGGCTCGCCCACGTCCGACGGGGGCGGGGGCATCGGCGTCGTCCTCTCCCACGGCTTCACCGGCTCCCCGCAGAGCATGCGGCCGTGGGGCGAGCACCTCGCGGCCGAGGGCTTCACCGTCCGGGGGCCCCGCCTGCCCGGGCACGGCACCCGCTGGCAGGACATGCGCTCGACCCGCTGGCCGGACTGGTACGGCGAGATCGCCCGCGCGGTCGACGAGCTCGCGGGCCGGTGCTCGTCGGTGTTCGTCTTCGGGCTGTCGATGGGCGGCACGCTGACCCTGCGGATCGCCGAGGAGTACGGCGCCGCCGTCTCCGGCATCTGCCTGGTCAACCCGTCGGTGACTACGCTGCGCCGCGACGCGTCGTTCCTGCGCTACCTCGCCCCCCTGATCCCGTCGATCGCCGGGGTCACCGACGACATCGCGAAGCCGGGCGTCCACGAGGTCGGCTACGACCGGGTGCCGCTACGTGCGGCCGTCTCGCTCGCGGAGCTGTGGACCGTCGTGCGCGCGGACCTCGCACGAATCCACTGCCCGGTCCTGCTCTACCGCTCGGAGGTCGACCACGTGGTCGAACCGGTGAACTCCGAGCTCGTGCTCGCCGGGGTCTCCACCCGGGACGTGCAGGAGATCGTCCTGCACGACAGCTACCACGTCGCCACGCTCGACTACGATGCCCCGACGATCTTCGCCGGCAGCGCGGACTTCGTCCGCCGCGTGCAGGCCGACAAGGATCCCTCCGGCACCACCCCCTCCGGCACCACCAGCGCAGGGAACCCCGCATGACGCCGCCCGAGCCCGAGGACACCGCCCGCCCCGACACCCACCCCGAGGACGGGTCGGAACCCGAGGCGGCCTCGTCACTCCCCGCGGGGGAGCCGGCACCGGCCGGTCGGGGGCACGCGGAGCTCCCCGACGACGTCGACGCCGCGTTCGCCGCCATCGTCGCCTCCTGGCCCGCGAGCGACGCGCCGCGGTGGCCGGACGGCGCCGGTGACCCGGTGGTGGACGGCAGGGGGCGCGCGCCCCGGGAGCCGGGCGAGCCGTCGGCGGGCGAGCTGTCCTCCGGGGTCGGACTCGCCACCCCGCCGGAGGGCGGCCCGGCCGTGCCCCCGCACGGGCGACCGCCGCCCGCGCTCCCCGAGCCGTCCGACCCAGGTCGGCGCCGGGACGCGGAGCCCGGCGCGACGGACGGCGCGACGGACGGCGCGGAGCACTTCATACCCCCGGAGCCTCCGCCGCTGCCCCGGCTCGGGATGTCGAGCCTGCTCGGTCTCCTGCTCCTGGTCGTCGGGGTCGTGCTGCTCGCGGTCCCGGGCCTCCTCGGCGCGTCGGTCGGGCTCGGGATCGTGCCCGGCCTGCTGGCCATGACCGCGGGCCTGGGATGGCTGGTGTTCGGGATGCGGCGCGCCTCGGAGCGCGAGGGCGGGCCCGACGAGGACGGCGTGCTCTGACCTGCTGCTGAGGTGCCGGGTCATGGCGTGTCGAGCGAGCGTTCCCGGGCGTCGAGGGCCGCGCCGATCATCCCGGCCCGCCCCCCGAGCGCGGCCGGGCGGACCGCGGCCAGTGGGCGGTGACCGCGCCCGGTGACGTGATCGGCGTACACGGCGACCGCGTCGTCGAGGTAGAGCGCGGCCGAGGCGGACACCTCTCCGCCGACGACCACCACGTCGGGATCGAACACGTCGGCGACGAGGGCCAGGCCCTCCCCGAGCCAGCGGGCGAACTCCGTGACCGCCTGGCGCGCCAGCCGGTCGCCGGAGGCCGCGGCGTCGGCCACCTCGCGGCCCGTGAGCTGGCTCGCCCGCTCCCAGCTCGCCCGCAGCGTCGAGAACTCCTCCGACCCCGCGACGGCATCCTCGGCCGACTGCGCCAGCGCGGTGCCGCTGCAGTACCGCTCGAAGCAGCCCCGCTTGCCGCACGGGCAGGGTCGGCCACCGGGCACGACGGTGAGGTGCCCGAGCTCCGGCGCGACGCCGTGCGCGCCGCGGAAGAGCTCCCCGTCGAGGAGCAGGGCCGCGCCCACCCCGGTGCCGAGCGCGACCACGACGGCCACCGACGCGCCCGCCGCGGCGCCGACACGGTGCTCGGCGAGCCCGGCGGCGTTGGCGTCGTGCTCGAGCGTGACCGGGACGCGGAGGCGATCCGAGAGCCGGTCGAGAACCGCGTCGTCGCGCCAGGGCAGGTGCGCGCCGAACGACACCGAGCGGCGGGTGGGGTCGACGAACCCGGCGACGGCCAGGCCGACGGCGTGCACCCGGTGACCGGCGGAGACCGTCTCGACCAGCTCGCACACCGTGTCGTCGAGGGCATCGACCGTTCTCGACGTCGGGGCCGCCTCCGCGGCGAGGATGGTTCCGTCGCCGTCGACCAGCGCGGCCCGCGTGGAGGTCCCCCCGACGTCCACGCCGACCGTCAGCCCGGAGCCGACCGTCAGCACGGGTCGTTCGGAGAGGCCACCCGTCGCACCGGGATCCGCTGCACGGCCGGCCGTCGGCGCGTCCCGGTCCGCGGCGGCGGGGCCGGGGGTGCCGACGGAGGGGCAGTCGGCGGGCCGGCCGGAGGCACCGACCGCAGGCGGGGACTCGGCCGCGGGGAGCGCCGTCCGGTGGGGCGCCCTGGCGACCAGTCCCCTGGTGCCTCCTGGTCGCTCGCGTCCGGGTCGGGCGTGTCCGGGTCGGGCGTGTCCGGGTCGGGCGTGTCCGGGCCTGGCGCGTCCGGGTCGGGGGCGCCCCCGTGACGATCCGTCGCGTGCCTGGTCCCGTGGCCCTCGACCAGGAGACGCAGGAGCACGACGAATCCGGCAGCCTGCTCGGCGAGGCGCGCGGTCAGCTCCGGCTGCTCACCGCGGAGAGCGGCGACGAGGGCACACACCGGGCACCACGTGCAGGGGCCGGCACTCTGCGCCGCCCGCGACGACCCCGGTGGCCCCGCGTCCGGGCCCCCGTCCCGGCCCCCCGCGCGGGCCTCCGCGGCGTCGAGCCGGGGACCGAGCCAGTCCAGCAGCGCCTCCGCCGACGCCCGGGCCCCCTCGGCGAGCCGGTCGGCGGAATCCCCCGACCCGGCGGAATCCCCCGACCCGGCGGACCCCCGCGACGCCCCGGGCCGCTCGCCGTCGCCACCCGACACCACGCCTACCGCATCCAGACGGCGGGGTCGGGCCGGAAGACGACCGCGAGCCGGTCGTCGTGCAGGTCCGCCCCGACCACCTCGCACCGGCGCAGCACCGACGGCAGGGTCACCGAGCGGCGCCGGCGGTCCACCGTCACGGCCAGCTCGTCGCCGACGCGGGCGAGCTCGACCTCGCCGTCGCCGATTCCGGGCACGGCGAGCTCCAGCACGAACTCGCTGTCGTCGGACACGCCGTGCCCGGCGCTGCGCCGCAGCGCGAGCAGCGGCCGTCCGGTGGTCCCGACGAGCGGGTCGTCGTCGCCGTAGAGGCCGTCGGCGAGCGCGGCGAGCGCGTCCGTCCCCACCGGCTCCTCGGCCTGGTGGGCGGCGGTGCGCACCCTCAGCGCGGACCCGGCCAGGGCGTCGCCGAGCTCGGAGAGCACCGCGTCCTGCTCCGCCCGGCGGGACCGCAGCCACGCGGCCGCCGCCCCGGGGGCCGCCCCGGGGTCGGGGACGAGGCGGTTGGCGACGACCCCGTCGACGTGCAGCCCGTGCAGCGCGAGCGCGGTGAGCGTGCGGCGGGTCTCCGCGGCGACCACCCGCTCCGGGGTCGTCACGACCCGGATCGTGGTGGTGTGGTGGTCGGCGAGCAGCTCGCGCAGGCCGGCGAGCTGCTCGGCGAGGCGGGAGAGCGACTCCGCCGCGGAGTCCCACCGGGCCACCGTCGCGCCGCTGCCCGCGAGCCCGGCGAGGACACCGCGCACCGCGCGCCGGTGGGCGGGGAAGAGCCGCTCGAGGTAGCCGCCGATGGCCTCGGGCAGGGCGAGCAGCCGCAGCGTCTCCGCGGTGGGTCCGCAGTCGACGACGACGACCTCCCACGGCCCGTCGACGCTCGCGCGGCGCACGTTCTCGAGGGCGAGCAGCTCCTCCACCCCGGGCAGGACGGTGAGCTCGTCGGCCACGAGCTCCTCCACCCCGGCCCCGGCGAGCAGCGTCGCGAGCTGGGCCCGCAGGGGCTCCCACGCCTCGTCGAGGAGCGCGCGGGTGTCGACGTGGGCGGCGTAGAGCCCGGGGAGCGCGCCCGGGGCGATCTCGACGGGCTCGCCACCGAGGTCGGCGTCGAGGGCGTCGCCGAGCGAGTGGGCCGGGTCGGTGGAGAGCACGAGCACCTTGCGGCCCGACCGGGCGAGGGCCACCGCGGTCGCGGCCGCCGTCGTCGTCTTCCCGACACCGCCCTTCCCGGTGACGAGCAGGACCCGCACCTAGCCCTCCACGCGGCGTTTGAGGCCCGTGAGCGCGGTGTCCATGATCTTGCGCTCGGCGCGCCGCTTGATCATCCCCGGCATGGGGAAGGTGAGGACGACCGCGAGGGTGTAGGTCACCGTCGTGCCCGCCGCGTCCTCCTCGAGCCGGTAGCGACCCCGCTGCGAGCGCTGGACCTGCCCGGACACGAGGTCCCACGACACGCCGTCGTCGACCCAGTCGTAGGCGAGGACGTAGGTGTCCTTCAGCGCGCCCGCGTCGAGGGTGAAGCGGACCTGCTCGGGACGACCATCGTCGTCGGAGGTCAGGACCTTGGCCGAGGTGATGGAGTCGGCCCATTCCGGGTAGGCCGGGAAGTCCGCGATCACGTCCAGCACCTGCGACGGTCGCGCGGAGATGCTGATGGACTGGGTGGACTCGTCCGCCATGGCCACAGAGGCTACCGTCGCCCGGTCGGGGCCCGCCGTCCGCCGTCAGCTCACCAGCGCAGGACCGCGGGGGTCTCCATCCGCTGGAAGTGTCCGACGTTGACGCACTCGGTGCGCCCGATCCGACGCCGTGGCTGCACAGGACGTCGACCGGACCGTCCCGGCCGAGTCCCTCCACCGCGGCGTCGAAGTCCTCGCGACGGCGCATGTAGGCGGGGAAGACGCCGGCGCGGGGCGTCGTCCCCGCCGGGAGCGGGATCCCGCCGACGAGCACCGTCACTCCGGGGACGGTGTCGGGCCACAGGTCGGGGACGTCGACGTTGCCCGGCGTCAGGAAGACCGGCACGCCGACCGAGGCGAGCGCCGCGAACAGCCGGTCGTACTGGGCGCGGACCGCCGCACGGACCCGCTCGCGCGGGTCGTCGACGCCCGCCCACAGCTCGCCCACGAAACCGACGCATCTCCTCGGGCCGGCCGGAGCCGCGTAGCCGCGCAGCCGCGCGAACTCACGGCTCGCCTCCGGGCCGGCGATGTCGCCGAGGACACCGCCGGCGGGGTCGTGGTAGTCGACGACGTCGAGCAGGTCGCCGAGGACGAGCAGGACGTCCGCGCCCTCCCCCGCCCGCGCGAGCGCCCCGGCGTTCCCGTGGACGTCGGAGACGACATGAGCGATCACCGCGCCGGCTCACCCGGCGCCCGGCCGCGCTCGAGCTCGAGCTTGAGGGCGAAAGCGATGCGCTTGGCGGCGCGCTGGCGCCGGAGCACCTCGCGGGTCGCCGCCCGCGGTGGGAGCGGGCCGTCGGCGGGGTCCACGCGCAGGAACCAGTGCAGCACGGTGCCGTCGGCCACCGGCTCGAGCCACACCTCCATGCTCCCGATCCACCGTCCGGTCACCGACCAGCGGATCCCGGCGTCCCCGTGGTCGGTGAAGACCGTGAGGTCGAGGTCCGGCCAGAGCCGCGGCCACCGGCCGGGATCGGCGAACCGTGCGGCCAGGACCGCCCGGTCGACCACGAGGAACGTCTCGTCGAGGACGTCCACCGAGGCCACCTCCCGAGCGTGCCAGCCGCTCCCGTCCGACGCAGATAGGTGGGCGCTTCGTCCGGTTCCTCACTCGTGGTGCGAACGACACACCCCGGTTTAGAGTGCGGTCCACCAGCGCCGGTCCGGTCGAGAGGAACCTCCGTGCAGTCCTACAGCGTGCCGGCCGTGGCCACCGTGTCCGAGGACGAGAACCTCACCGGCCCGCTGTGGGTCAACGCCGCGAGCCACCCGATCGACGCCGCGTACCGACGCCGCGTCGACGGCGAGTGGACGCCGGTGAGCTTCGCCGCGTTCCGTGACGAGGTGGCCGCCGTGGCCAAGGGCTTCCTCGCCGCGGGCCTGCAGCCCGGCGACCGGGTGGGGCTGATCGCGAAGACGCGCTACGAGTGGACGCTGCTGGACTACGCCCTCTGGACCGCCGGCTGCGCCACGTTGCCCATCTACGAGACGTCGGCGGCGGAGCAGGTCGAGTGGTGCCTGTCCGACTCGGGGGCGCGCGGGGTGATCGTCGAGGGGGCCGAGCACCGCGCCACCGTCGACGGCCTGCACGACCGGCTGCCCGAGCTCGCGCACGTCTGGGAGATCGACGGGGCCGAGCCGGCGGTCGAGACGCTCGCCGCGGCCGGCGCATCGTTGTCCGACGACGACATCGAGGCCCGCCGCACGGCGGTGCACGCCGACGACCTCGCCACCCTCATCTACACCTCGGGCACCACGGGGCGGCCCAAGGGCTGCGAGATCACCCACCGCAACCTGCTGTTCGAGGTGCGCGCGGTCGGCCACACCTTCGGCGACCTCATGCAGCCGGGCAACGCGACGCTGCTCTTCCTGCCCCTCGCCCACATCTTCGCGCGCGCCATCCAGTGCGCCGCCATGGAGCAGCGCTACACCGTCGGGCACTTCTCCGACACCGCGAAGCTCTCCGAGGAGCTCCCCCGGTTCCAGCCCGACTTCCTCTTGTCGGTGCCGCGGGTGTTCGAGAAGGTCTACAACGGCGCGAAGCGCAAGGCCCACGCCGGGGGCAAGGGTCGGATCTTCGACTTCGCCGAGGGCGTCGCTGTGGCGTACTCCAGGGCCCGGGACGCGGGCGGGCCCGGCGTCCTGCTCCGGGTCCAGTACGCAGTGTGCGACGCCCTGGTGTTCGGCAAGCTGCGGGCGGCGCTCGGCGGGAAGTGCGGCGGGGCGGTGTCCGGCGGTTCCGCCCTCGGCGAGCGCATCGGCCACTTCTTCCGTGGCATCGGCGTGCCGATTCACGAGGGGTACGGGCTCACCGAGACCTCGGCGGCCTGCACGGTCAACGGCGAGGGGGAACTGCGCGTCGGCACCGTGGGCCGGCCGGTCCCCGGCACCACGATCGCCATCGCCGAGGACGGCGAGGTGCTGGTCAAGAGCCCGGTGGTGTTCCGCGGGTACTGGAACAACCCCGACGCGACGGCCGACGCGATGTCCGACGAGTGGTTCCACACCGGCGACCTCGGCAGCCTCACCGACGGCTACCTCTCCATCACCGGGCGCAAGAAGGAGATCATCGTGACCGCGGCCGGCAAGAACGTCGCCCCGGCCGTCATCGAGGACCGCATCCGCGCCCACCGGCTCGTGAGCCAGGCCCTCGTCGTCGGCGACAACCGGGCCTACGTCGGCGCGCTGGTGACCCTCGACCCCGAGGCGCTACCGGCCTGGTGCTCGGAGCACGGCAAGGGGGACGCCTCCGACCTCTCCGCGCTCGCCGAGGACCCCGACCTCCACGTCGAGATCTCGGCCGCCGTCGACGACGCCAACAAGGCGGTGTCGAAGGCCGAGTCCGTCCGCCGGTTCCGCATTCTCACGTCGGACTTCACCGAGGACTCCGGCGAGCTCACCCCGACGCTCAAGCTCAAGCGCAACGTGATCGCCGAGAAGCGCTCCGCCGACATCGAGGCCGTCTACCAGCACTGAGCTCCTCAGGCGCCGAGGAAGCCCCGGAGCCGCCCGGCGCGCGAGGACCACGTCCAGTCCTCCCGCATCCAGCGTCGGCCCGCCGCCCCGGCGGCCGCGGCAGCGCCCGGGTCGGCGAGGACCTCGGCGAGGGTCTCGGCCACCGCGGCCCGGTCGCGGCCGTCGACGAGCCGTCCCGTGCCGGCCCGGACGGTCTCGGGGGCCCCGCCGGAGCGTCCGGCCACCACCGGCACCCCGCACGCCGCCGCCTCGAGCAGCACGATCCCGAGGCCCTCCACGTCGAGGCCGCGTGCGAGCGTGCGGCACGGCAGGGCCGCCACGTCGGCGGCGGCGTGGTGGGCGGGAACCTCGTCGTGCGCGATCGGACCGGTGAACACGACGTGGTCGACGACGCCGTGGTCGCGGGCCAGCCGGCGCAGACGGTCGCGGTCGGGCCCGTCGCCGGCGAGCAGCAGCGCCGTCCCCGGGACGCGACGGCGCAGGGCCGGGAGCGCGGCGACGAGCACGTCCTGCCCCTTGCGTCGCACGAGCCGCGAGACGCAACCGACGACGGGCCGGTCGCCGAGACCGTGGCGCCCCCGCACGGCCGCCCGACCCGCCGGGTCCGGACGGAAGCGTGCCGTGTCGATCCCGGGCGGCAACGGTTCGAGGACCGCGTCCGGGCCGACGGTCGCCGCGATCCGGGCGCGCGTGTACCGACTCACCGTGGTGACGACGTCGGCGTACCGCCCGACGCGTCCCAGCACCTGGCGGGCCCCCGGCAGCATCGACCAGCCCACCTCGTGGCCGTGCGTGCTCGCGACGACGCGCTGCACCCCGCCCCGGCGCCGCAGGGCCGGCGCCATCGCGCCGAGCGGCGCCGCGGCGCCGAACCACACCGTCGTGCATCCCTCGGCGCGGGCGATCTCCACGGCGCGGCGGGTGGCGACGGGGGTCGGCAGCATCATCGTCGTGGGCAGCCGGTGCACCGCGAACGGCTGCGCCGCGTCGAAGCGGCGGCAGCGACCGTCGGGCCGTACGCTGTCGCCGGCATCGGGCCAGGTGGACGCGAGGACGGTGAGCGAGCCCTCCGGCAGCCGCGTGGCGAGCTCGTGCAGGTAGGACTGGATCCCACCGGGACGGGGCGGGAAGTCGTTGGTCACCAACAGCGTCCGCGCCACCGCGGGAGCCTCGCACGGCGGGTTCCGGCACGGGTGCCCGGCCGCCGGGCCCTACAGGGCGATCCGGCGGATCGACGACACCCCGCCGCGGATCGGCGCCACCTTCACCACGTCTCCCGACTGCGGTGCCTCGAGGAACCGCCCGTTGCCCACGAAGATGCCGACGTGGGTGGCGGGGTCGTCGAAGAAGATGAGGTCGCCGACCTGGATGTCGGTCGGGTTCACCGCCTGGCCGACCTGCTGCTGGGCCCGCGCCACGCGTGGGAGCCCGACGCCGACCTGCCGGTACGCCCACTGCACGAGTCCGGAGCAGTCGTAGGTGACCGGCCCGGTCGCCCCCCAGACGTATGGCTTGCCCTGCTGGGTCAGCGCCATGCGCAGCGCGGCGACCTCGAGGCCGGCGCCGGGGATGTTCGCCGGGTAGTTCGTGATGCCGGGGCCGCGCAGGGCCGCCCGGTCGGCCGCGGACGCCGACGCCAGCGCCGCCTCGGCCGCGGCGACGTCCCGGTCGGCCTCGACCTTGCTCGTCCGGGCGTCGCGCGCGGTCCGCTCGGCGTCGTCGGACGCGCGACGCGCGTCTAGCGCCTGGGCGTCGGCGTCGCGCTGGGCGGCGTCCGCCGCGGCGGCGGCGTCGAGGAAACGCTGGAGGATCGCGCGGTTCTCGGTGCTGATGGTGTCCAGCAGCGAGATCTTGTCGAGGTAGGCCTGGGGCGAGCCGCTGGCCAGCAGCGCGCCGAGTTGATCGAGATCGCCGCTCTGGTAGGAGCTACGGGTGAGCGCGACGACGGCGAGGAACGCCCGGTCCCGCTCCGCGCCGGCAGCTCCGGCCGCGGCGCCCGCCTGGGCGGCGACCTGCAGGGTCCGCGTCCCCTCGGCCTGGCGGATCGGCAGCTGCTCGGCCGTGTCCATCGCGCGCTCGGCGGCCCCTTCCGCTCGCCCGTTGGCCTCAGCGAGGGCACGGACGGTGTCGTTGGCCCCGGGCGGCACGATCGGATCGGCCAGGGCCACGGGAGCGCCGAGCAGCGTCGCGAGGAGCGCCAAGGCCACGACGACGAGCGGAGCCGTGGTCGGCGTCGTCGGGCGGGCACGATCGGGGGGGCGACGGGCCACGGTGCGCTGCGGTTCCTTCCGGTGGAGCGGGTCGCGCGCCACGACCCCCGGAAGGTCGCGCCGCGACAACGGTCCGCGTCGACCGGACCGGTTGTTGCTGTGCGTGACCCAGCACGTGGCCGTGTCTCGCGCAGCGGGAACCTATCCGAGGACTACCGACTGTTCCATCCGTCCGCGTCGATCAGTCCATCCGTGCGCCGAATGGGCCAACCGGGTCCGATTCGCACGCCACCCTCACCCCGGCCTCATCCCACGTCCCGTCGACCGGCGGCCCCTCGTCCTCCTCGATCGCGCCCGTCGCCCGGCCCGGCCGCGGGCTCGTCGGGACGGGGAACCAGGCGCAAGCGCGGGATGAGCCCGTGCTCGGCGAGCACGTCGAGCGCGCGGCGCTCCACCGGACCGAACTCCAGGGGCAGGGGTTCCCCGGGACCGGCGGGCTCGCGCCCACCGGCCGCACCGGGGCCCGCCCCGCGGACGGGTACCGACGGCGTGCCGAGCAGGACGCCGACGACACAATCGTGGCAGGCGACGTCGCGGACGACGCAGGAGTCGCAGTCGATGATCATGGCGGCCTCCGCCGGGTCGGCCCGGGCCTGTCCCGGGGATCGATGCGGACGGTAGGACGGGGCACCGACATCCAGCTCTCGTCGTAGCCCCGGCGCGCTAGATCCGGGCCAGGCGCTCGAGCAGGACCGCCGACGCGACGGGATGCGCGCCCTGGCGGCTCACCGACTCCACGATGGCACGGTCCGAGGTGACCACCACGAGCGGGCGACCCTGGGGCTCGGCGGACACGAGGCGGCGGATGAGGTCGTCGGCAATGGTCCCGGGCTCGCTGAAGAGCACCCGGACCCCGCGGACCGACGGTGTCGGCACCCCGACCACCCCTGCCCCGTCGAACACCACCGTCGTCTCCGCACCGGTCCGCTTCGAGAGCGGCGCCATGGCCCCGACCAGCCGCTCGCGCTGCGAGGCGAGAGGGAGCTCCGCCCACGCCGTCTTGGTGACGTTGTAGCCGTCGATCAGGACGTGCACCTCGGGCAGTGCGAGGAGACGGTCGAGCGCCGCCGGGTCGGGCGCGGGCCCGCCCACCACCGGCACAGCGCCGGGGACCGCGACGTCAGCCGGGCGTGACGCCTGCGGGTCGATCCCGCGGATGCCGAGCTCGCGGCGCACCCCGGCAGCCGCACCGGACAGGGTGTCGAGGAGCAGGGCGAGCCGGAGGTCGTCGGCGGCGCGGGAGTCGTGGCTGCTCCGGCGCGCGGCGTCGAGCTCCAGCGCGAGCCTCCGGGCGTGCGTCTCGGCGGCGTGGGCCGCCGCGCGGTGGCGGTCGCGCTCACGCCGCAGCTCGACGAGCTCGGAGAGGACGTCGGCGTGGCCCGCTTCGAGTCGACCGGTGGCCTCGGCGGCGGCGTCCTCGGCCCGCCGCACCCGCACGCCCTGCTCGCGCAGCCGCGCCCGGAGCTTGACCACCTCCTCGCCGTGGTCGACGGGGATCATGCGGGTCGCCTCGCGGGCCTCGTCACGCTCGGCGACGGCCTGCGCGAGCTCGGCGGTGAGACGCTCGGAACGCGTCCGCACCGCGTCGAGCTCGACGCGCACCCGAGTCACCTCCTCCCGCTCCGAGGCCTCGCGGACGAGGACGGTGCCCTCGTCCCGTCCCTCCAGGAGGGCGACGGCGGCCGCCTGCAGGGGATCGGACGGTCCCTCGACGCCCCGATCGGGAGCCGCCTCGGTGCCGCTGCGGTCCGCGTCGACCGACCAGTCGCCCGGGCGGTTCTCCCGCCACCAGGTGACCACCTGCTCGGCGAACCCGTCCTGGCCGGTCAGGGCCGCGAGCATCGGCCCGCTCCCGAGTCGTGCGCGCTTCGCCGGGGTGAACCGGGCAACGGGGCGCACGGTGGCGGGGAGGTCGGTCGCGGCCAGGTGGCCGACCGCCATCGACACCAGGTCGGCGACGCGGGCGAGGACGGCGTCGCCGGCCTCGGCGAGCAACCGCGCACGCACACGCCTCGTGTCGTCGGCGGCGCTCCCGTCCGGGGCGTCGGACGGGGCGGGCGCGAGGGGCGGGACGGGCGGGGCGTCGAGGACGGACCCGGCGGCGTGCCTGCCCGACACCTCGTCCACGTACCCAGGCTACGGCGACGCCCCCTCCCTCGCGCCACGACGACGCCTCGTCCGACCGGGCGTACTGACCCGGGGCGTGATGTCGGTGGTCGCTCCTACCGTGCGCGCCGATGGACACCGCCGCCAGGACCGCCGCTACCTTCCCCGCCGCCGGACGCCCTCGCCCGGTCACCGGCCCCGCACCGCAGCTCAGCTTCGACGAGCTGGGGACGCCGCTCGCCGAGGTCACCTTCGTGGTGCTGGACCTGGAGACCACGGGCGGTCCGCCGGACACGGACGCGATCACCGAGATCGGCGCGGTGAAGGTGCGGGGCGGGTGCATCGTCGGCGAGTTCGCCACGCTCGTGGACCCGGGGACCTCCGTTCCCCCGCAGATCGTCTCGCTGACCGGCATCACGACCGCCATGGTGTCGGGCGCCCCGCGCCTGCCCGCCGTGCTGCCGACGCTGCTGGAGTTCCTCGCGGGCGCCGTCCTCGTCGCGCACAACGCCCCGTTCGACGCCGGGCACCTGCGCGCCGCGTTCCGGCGCCACGGCCCGCCGTGGCCGAAGCCCGCGGTCGTGTGCACCGCGCGGCTCGCCCGCAAGGTGCTCGACCGCGACGAGGCGCCGTCGTGCCGGCTCTCCGCACTCGCGGCGCTCTTCCGCGCCCGCACCCGGCCCATCCACCGCGCCCTCGACGACGCGCGAGCCACCGTCGACGTCCTGCACGGGCTCCTCGAACGCGTCGGCGCGCGCGGGGTCGCCACCCTGGAGGACCTCCTGGCGCTGCAGGTGGAGGTCGGGCCGGCGCAGCGGGGCAAGCGCCACCTGGCCGACCACGTGCCGCACGCGCCGGGGGTCTACCTCTTCCGCGGCCCGCGCGACGAGGTGCTCTACGTGGGCACCAGCACCGACCTGCAGCGGCGGGTCCGTTCGTACTTCACCGGCGCGGAGAAGCGGGCGAGGGTGCGCGAGATGGTGGGGATCGCCGAGCGGGTGGACTGGGTGGAGTGCGCCCACGCCGTTGAGGCGGAGGTCCGCGAGCTGCGGCTGCTCGCCGGCCACGCCCCCCGCTACAACCGCCGCTCCCGGTTCCCGTACCGCGGCTGGTGGGTCGCGCTGACCGACGAGCCGTTCCCGCGCTGGTCGGTCGTCCGCACCCCGCGCGACGACGCGCTCGGTCCGTTCGGCCGTCGTCAGGACGCCGGCCGCGCGGTGGAGGCGCTGCAGGACGGGGTCCTCGTCGACGGGACGGTCCTGCGGCCGTGCACCGTGCGCATCCCGGCCCGCGGCGCACGGGCGAGCCCGTGCGTCCTGTACGAGCTGCAGCGCTGCGGGGCACCGTGTGCGGGTCACCAGAGCAGCGTCGAGTACCGGCCCGCGGTCGACGGGGCGCTGGACCTGCTGCGCGGCGCGGACGACGCCGCCCTCGGGCGGCTCGCGGCGACGGTGCACGCGCTGTCCGGGGGTGAGCGCTTCGCCGACGCCGCCGCCGGGCGCGACCGCCTCGCGGACCTCGCCGCCGCACTCGCCCGCACGCAGCGCCTCGCCGCGGTGGCCGCCACGGCGGAGCTGGTGGCGGCACGACCCGACGGCGAGGGGGGCTGGGATCTCGCGGTCCTTCGGCACGGACGCCTCGCCGCGGCCGGGCGGGCACGCCGCGGGGTGCCGCCCATGCCCGTGGTCGACGCGCTGGTCACGACGGCCGAGACGGTCCGTCCGGGTCCCGGCCCGATGCGCGGCGCCCCACCCGAGGAGGTGTCGGTCCTGACCCGCTGGCTGGAGCGACCCGGCACGCGGATGGTGCGGACGACGACACCGTGGGCGCTGCCGAGCCGGGGCGCGGGGGCGTGGACCGAGTGGGTGGACCGCGCCCGGGCCGCCCGACCGGCCGGCGGGGTCCGGGACGGAGTCCACGGGAAGGGCCGAGAACGCGGCGCGAGGGCCTACGATCGGCCCTCGTGATCACCGCCATCGTGCTGGTCCACGCCGACGCGGACCGCATCCCGGAGACCGCGCAGGCCATCGCCGACCTCGACGGTGTCCGGGAGGTCTACTCCTGTGCCGGCGACGTCGACCTCGTGGCCATGGTCGGCGTCCATGAGCACGATCAGCTCGCCGACGTCATCGCGGGCGGCCTCAGCCGCGTCCCCGGGGTCCGGGACACCGTCACCCACATCGCGTTCCGGTCCTACTCCTCCGACGACACCGAGGCCGCCTTCTCCGTCGGCCTCGACTGATCCGGCCGGAACGGGAGAGGGACGCTCACGCCCTTAGCCGGACCGCAGCCGCCCGCCACCGATCGAGCAGACCCTCCGCGGAGCCGGCGTCCACCGCCGCCGCTGCCCGCTCGCGCCCGACGCCGACCGCGTCGTGCAGCTCGAGGACCGTCCCGGTCCGCGCCTCCTCGTACGCGGCGAGTGCCGCTCCGGCGTTGAGCAGGACCGCCTCCCGGACCGGGCCGGGCTCGCCCGCGAACACCCGCCGCGCCGCCGCGGCGTTGACCGCGGCGTCGCCCCCGGTGAGGTCACCGGGCGCGGCCACGGGCACGCCGAGTCGGGTGGGATCGAGCCGCTCGAGAAGGACCTCGCCGCCCCCCGCCCGCCACACCGTGCTGGTGGTGGTCGTGGTGACCTCGTCGAGCCCGTCGTCGCCGCGGACGACGAGGGCCCGGTCGCCGCGGTCGGCGAGCACCCGGGCGAGCAGCGGCGCGAAGCGGGCGTCGGCACACCCGACGAGGGCCGCGCCGGGCCGCGCCGGGTTGGTGAGCGGACCGAGGAGGTTGAACGCGGTCGGGACCCCGATCTCGCGGCGCGGCCCGGCCGCGTGCCGCATGGCCGGATGGAAGACCTGCGCGAAGCAGAACCCGATGCCGACCTCGCCCACGCACGCGGCCACGGCGTCGGGGCCCAGGTCGACGGGGATGTCGAGGGCCTCGAGCAGGTCGGCGGACCCGCACGCCGACGACGCGGCGCGGCCACCGTGCTTGACCACGCGCGCCCCCGCGGCGGCCATCACGACCGCTGACATGGTCGAGATGTTGACGGTGTGGGCCTGGTCGCCACCGGTGCCGACCACGTCGACGACGGTCCCGCCCACGGTGAAGGTGCGGGCGTGGGCCAGCATCGAGGAGGCCAGGCCGGCGACCTCCGCGGCCGTCTCCCCCTTCGCCCGCAGCGCCACCACGAACCCCGCGACCTGCGCGGCGGTGGCCTCCCCGGACATCACCCGCTCCATCGCCCACACCGTGTCGGCCGTGGCGAGGTCCTCACCGCGCAGCAGGCGACCGAGCAGCCCCGGCCAGCTCGGGGCCGACCCCGCCGTGCCCGCCGATCCGGCCGACCCGGCCGACCCTGCGGCGTCCCCGCTCACCCGCGGAGGGCCGGTCGGGTGCGGTCGCGGAGCACACCGGCCACCGTCTCCGCGGCGGCCAGCGGGTCGAGGGGCTGGACGAGCACGGCGTCGGCCTGCGACCAGGTGGCGAGCCACCGGTCGTCGACGCGCCGGACGACGACGATCACCGGGGGCGGGTCGGCGCTCTCGTTCTTCAGCTGACGACAGATCCCCATCCCGCCCGTCGGCTGGGCCTCGCCGTCGAGCACCGCCAGGTCCATCTCGCCGGCGTCCGCGGCCGCGAGCACCTCACGGATCGAGGAGGCCTCCACGAATCGCAGGCGCGGCAAGTCGGGGGCGGGGCGGCGACCGACCGCCGAGGCGATCGCCTCACGGATCTCGGGGCGGTGGCTCATGACGACCACGGTGAGCGTCGTCGGGGTCGCACTCATGGCTCTCCTGCCGCGCGGGACGCCCGTGCGGCAGGCTCGCGCACGGGCGGAGTGCGCGATGTTAACGGGTCGGTCGGGAGCCGGAGCCGTTCCGTGTGACGGAGGGACTACCCGGTGACGTACGACGACTCGTAGGAGAACCCGCAGGTCGGAGGCGGTGCGGGCCCATCGGGCCCCCGGACCGCGTCTGACCCGGTGAAAGGGCGTCTCGCCCCGACGGGCTGGCGTCGGTGTGAGGTGTCATCATGACCGCGTGACGACCGCTCCGAGTGCGCCCGCGCCCTCCTTCAGCGCGCGGATCCACTCCCTCAACCGGCCCAACGTGGTCAGTGTGGGAACGATCATCTGGCTCTCCAGCGAGCTGATGTTCTTCGCGGGCCTGTTCGCCATGTACTTCGTGGCGCGCGCGCAGAACGTGGGCGTCTGGCCGCCGCCGCCCGCCGAGCTCGACGTCCCCTACGCGCTGGTGAACACGATCGTCCTGGTGGCGTCCTCGTTCACCTGCCAGTACGGGGTCTTCGCCGCCGAGCGGGGCGACGTGTTCGGTCTGCGGCGCTGGTACGCGGTGACCTTCGTGATGGGCCTGATCTTCGTGCTCGCCCAGGTGAACGAGTACCACACCCTCGTCACCGAGCACCTCACGACGATCGCGTCGAGCCCCTACGGCTCGGTCTTCTACATCACGACCGGCTTCCACGCCCTGCACGTCACGGGTGGCCTCGTCGCGTTCGTGCTGCTGATCTCACGCACCTTCCTGAGCCGCTTCACCCCCGCCCAGGCGACGGCGGCCATCGTCGTCTCGTACTACTGGCACTTCGTCGACGTGGTCTGGATCGGCCTGTTCGCCGTCATCTACTTCGTCCGCTGATGGGCACCCGAGGAGACGCAGGGGTTGAGCACGAGATGAGCGACGGCATGCCGCGCAGGCTGCGGAGCAGGGCGGGGAGCAGAGCGGGCGGCCGGATGCGGCGGCGCCTCGCGGGATTCCTCGCGCTCGGCGTCGCACTGCTGGCCGTGGGCGGACTGTACGCCGTCCTGACCCCTGCGCCGCAGACCGCTGCGGCCCAGGACAACGCCATGGTGCGCGAGGGCGAGCAGCTCTACGACAACTCCTGCATCACCTGCCACGGGTCGAACCTGCAGGGCGTGCAGGGTCGCGGCCCGAGCCTGATCGGCGTGGGCGAGGCGTCGGTGTACTTCCAGGTCGGCACCGGCCGCATGCCCCTCGCGTCGCAGAACGCGCAGGCTGAGCGCAAGCCGCCGCGCTTCGACCCGGCCCAGATCGACGCCCTCGGTGCCTTCGTCCAGGTCAACGGGGGCGGTCCGGTCGTCCCCGAGGTGGCCAACGGCAAGCAGCTGCGCGGCGAGGAGCTCGGCCGCGGCGGCGAGCTGTTCCGGCTCAACTGCGCCCAGTGCCACAACTTCACCGGTCGGGGCGGCGCGCTCTCCTCGGGCAAGTTCGCACCGCCGCTCGACCAGGCGACCGAGGAGCAGATCTACGCCGCCATGCTCGCCGGGCCCGGCAACATGCCCACGTTTGCCGACTCGCAGCTCTCCCCCGAGGAGAAGCGCGACATCATCGGCTACATCAAGTCGACGAGCAGCGAGAACGTGGGCGTGAACCCGGGCGGCAACGGGCTCGGCGGCTTCGGCCCGGTGCCCGAGGGCCTCGTCGCCTTCATCGTGGGGCTCGCCGCCCTGATCGGTATCTCCCTCTGGATCGGATCCCGCCAATGAGCGCCCCTCCCGAGTCCCGCTCGAGCTCGTCGACCGGGTCGCACGACTCCCCCGACGCCCACTCCGGCGTCCGCATCCCCTCGGACGCCGAGCTGGCGGAGATGAGCACCGAGGACCTCGTCCGTCTGGGCAACCGGATGGACGACATCGAGGTCGTGTCGGACCGTGCCCGCTTCCCGGTGCCCGGCACCCGCGCCGAGCGCCGGGCCGAGCGCCAGGTGGCCGGGTGGTTCGTCATCAGCGCGCTCTCCGGCCTCGCGTTCCTCGCCGTCTTCATCTTCTGGCCGTGGGAGTACGTACCGGCCGGCGAGGAGGGCTCGCTGGCCTACGCCCTCTACACGCCGATCATCGGGTTCACCCTCGGGCTCTCGATCGTCGCCGTCGGGATGGGCGTCATCGCCTACTCCAAGAAGCTGCTGCCCGAGGACCTGACCATCCAGCAGCGCCACGACGGGCCGTCGAAGGAGATCGAGCGCCGCACCGCCGCCGCCCGCCTCGTCCAGACCGGAGCCACCAGCGGTCTGGGGCGGCGCAAGCTCATCGTGCGCTCGATCGGCGCGAGCGTGGGCGTCCTGGGGGCGGGCCTCGCCGTGGCGGCCTTCGGCGGTCTGGTGAAGAACCCGTGGAAGGAGGGCGCGGACTCGGCGCTGCTGACCACGGAGTGGAAGTCGGACGGCGAGCGGGTCTACCTCCGCAAGAACAACGGGGTGTCCGAGGACGTCGTGCTGGTCCGTGCCGGTGACCTCCCGGCGGGCTCGATGGAGACGGTGTACCCCTTCCGTGAGTCCGACCGGTCCGACCCCGACAAGCTCAAGGAAGTCCTGACCTCGGCCGACTCGCCGGTCATGCTCATCCGGCTGCGCAACAACGTCGCCGTGATCAAGCGCGCCGGTCAGGAGGACTTCAACTACGGCTCGCTCTTCGCCTACTCGAAGATCTGTACCCACATGGGGTGCCCGACCTCGCTCTACGAGGACCAGACGATGCGCATCCTGTGCCCTTGTCACCAGTCGCAGTTCGTGGCCAACGAGTACGCCAAGCCCATCTTCGGGCCGGCCACCCGTCCACTGGCACAACTACCCATCGCGGTGGACGATCAGGGATACCTGTACGCGCGTAGCGACTTCATCGAACCGGTGGGTCCGGCGTTCTGGGAGCGGAGATCATGAGCTCGATGACCACACCCTCGAGGGGTCGGAGCACGGCGGTGAAGCTCGCCGGCATGGCCGCCGACGAGGTCGACAGCCGCATCCACCCCGCGGGCGGGATCCGCCGGCAGATCAACAAGGTCTTCCCCACGCACTGGTCGTTCATGCTGGGCGAGATCGCGATCTACAGCTTCATCGTGCTGCTCATCTCGGGCACGTGGCTGGCCGTCTTCTACGACCCGTCGATGTCCGAGACGACGTACGAGGGCGTCTACCCGGGCCTGCGCGGCGTCACCATGTCGATGGCCTACGAGTCCACCGTCAACATCTCGATGGACGTGCGCGGCGGCCTGTTCATCCGCCAGATCCACCACTGGGCGGCGCTGCTGTTCGCCGCCGCGATGATCGCCCACATGATGCGGACGTTCTTCACCGGAGCGTTCCGCCGCCCGCGGGAGACCAACTGGGTCCTCGGCGTCGTGCTGCTGCTCACGGGCATGATCGAGGGCTTCCTCGGATACTCGCTCCCCGACGACCTGCTCTCGGGCACCGGCCTCCGGACCGGCCTCTCCGCCATCCTCCTGTCGTTCCCCGTGGTCGGCACCTGGGTGCACTGGGCGATCCTGGGCGGCGAGTACCCCGGGACGATCATCATCCCGCGTCTGTACATCGTCCACGTCTTCCTGCTGCCCGGGATCATCACCGCGGTGATCGCGGTGCACGTGGGGTTGGTGTGGTTCCAGAAGCACACCCAGTTCCCCGGCCCCGGCCGCACCGAACGGAACGTGGTCGGCGTCCGGATCCTCCCGACGTTCGCGGCCAAGGGGGGCGCCTTCATGGTCGTCGTCGTCGGTGCGACGGCCATGATGGCGGGCCTGTTCCAGATCAACCCGATCTGGAAGCTCGGCCCCTACGACCCGACGCTGGTCTCCGCGGGCTCACAGCCGGACTTCTACATGGCCATCTTCGACGGTGCCGTGCGCCTGTGGCCGTCGTGGGAGATGTACCTCTTCGGCCGTTACACGATCCCGGCGATCTTCTTCCCCGCCGTGCTCGGCATGGGGATCCTCATCGGGCTGCTCACCCTCTACCCGCTCATCGAGCGCAAGCTCACGGGCGACGACGCGCACCACAACCTGCTCCAGCGCCCGCGGGACGTCCCCGTCCGCACCGCCATCGGCATGGTGGCGTTGACGTTCTACTTCTGGCTCGTCCTGGCCTGCGGCAACGACATCGTCGCCTACACGTTCGACATCTCCCTGAACGTGATGACGTGGATCGGACGCATCGGGCTCCTGGTGCTGCCTCCGGTCGTGTACTTCGCGACCTATCGCATCTGCCTGGGGCTGCAGCGCTCCGACCGGGAGGTGCTCGAGCACGGCATCGAGACCGGGCACATCAAGCGCCTGCCGCACGGCGAGTTCATCGAGGTGCACCAGCCCCTCGGGGGCGTCGACGACCACGGACACCCGGTGCCCCTGGCGTACCAGGGCGCTGCGGTGCCGAAGCGCATGAACGACCTCGGCTCCGCGGGGACCCCGGTCAAGGGCGGCTGGTTCCGTCCCGACCCGGCCGAGGAGCAGGATCTGGTCCGGGCCCACGGAGGCGACCCGATGGAGGTCGAGCCGAGCGAGACGCGCGAGCTCGCCGGCCGACCGGACGCGGGTCGTCCCCGCGACGTCCAGGAGTAGCGTCAGTGGGCCTCGGGGCCCGCGTGGTACTCGAACACCAGTCCGCAGACGGCGATGATGAGGCTGATCACGCCGGTGACGATGAGCCACCACTGGTAGATCGCCAGCCCGACGCCCATCGCCGCGACACCGGCGGCCAGGGCGATCGGCCAGTAGCTGCCGGGACTGAAGAAGCCGACATCGCCGGCGCCGTCGGAGACCTCGGCCTCGGCGTTGTCCTCGGGCCGCTCGTCGAGCCGGCGGGCGACGAACCGGAAGTAGGTGCCGACGATGAGCGTCAGGCCGCCGGTGAGGGTCAGCGCGACGATCCCGACCTCCTCACCCGACAGCACCCCGTAGACGATCGCGCAGACGAAGCAGAACACGGTGAGGATCTCGAAGATGCGGGACTCGACCTTCATCGGGCGCTGCTCCTCTCATCGGTGCCGGTCACGTCAGAACGCCAGCCGAGTCGTCGGGTCGGGGTTGAACACCTGCGTCGTGACCGAGGATGGGTTGCACAGCTCGCCGCAGTTCATCGCGACGAGCGCGTCGGCCGCAGTGAAGCCCTTGCCGGTGGCCGGGTTCACCGTCTGCCGCAGCTGCATGTAGCGGTCGAACAGCGCTCCGGGCAGGGCCCTGACCTCGAAGTTCATCATCGAGTGGTACGACCCGCAGTACTCCGCGCAGCGTCCGACGAACGACCCGGGCCGGTCGATCCCGGCGATGACCCAGGTGTTGTTCTGGTCGTTCTTCTCGGGCCGCGGCAGGACGTCGCGCTTGAAGTGGAACGCCGGGACCCAGAACGAGTGGACGACGTCCTCGGAGTGCTGGATGAACGCGACGGGCCGGTCGGTGGGCAGCACGAGCAGCGGGACCGCGCTGGTGGTGCCCACGGTGGCGACGGGCAGTCCGTTGGGCTGGCGGGAGTCGGGGTAGACGAACTCCCAGTTCCACTGGAACGCGGTCACGTCGACCTTGAGCTCGTTGCCGGTCGCAGCCCGATCGACGGTGTTCTGCACGACGACGGTGAAGTAGAAGAGCACCGCGACGATGACCAGCGGCACGACGGTGAGGACGATCTCGAGGGGCAGGTTGTACTGGAACTGCCGCGGGAGCTCCGACGCCCCGGCCTTGCGGCGGTGGAAGGCGACCGTCCAGGCCGTGAGGCCCCAGACGATGGCGCCGACCGCGAGCGCGGCCACCGCGGACCACGTCCACAGCTCGCGCATCGCGTTCGCCTCGGGCGTCACGCCCTCGGGCCAGCCGAACCGCAGCACCTCGTCGACCGAGCACCCGGTGGTCATGACCGCGAGGCCGGCCGTCAGCACCGCCCACTGCGCGGCGCGCCGGAGACGCGATCGTCCGGGGGACCGCACGCCGGGCCCGTCCTGCGCCCCGTCGTCCGCCGAGGGGCTCCCTGCTCGCCGCACCGCTTGCCCTCCCACGAGGCCTCGTGCCACCCGTCCGCAACGCCCCGGACCAGGGGTTCCCGCCGACGAACGGCGACCCCGGAGCACCGCCCGGGGTCCCACTGCCCGGGAGACTATCCGAGCCACGCACTACGCGCTGTCGGAGGGCGACCGGGGACCGGGGCGACGTGGCCGCCGGGACCGGCGGCGTGGCCCGCCATACTGGCCGGGCCCGGGCGCCGGGGCCCCCGTGGCGCACGACGAGGAGGTGTCAGCGGACGCGTGTGCGGCCTGATGGGATGGATTCTGCCCGAGGACGGCGCCCCCGCCGCCGGTGACGCCTCCGCCGCCGCGGAAGCCGTGCGCACGGTCCTGCCGTGCATGCGCCACCGCGGCCCGGACGAGTCCGGGGTGTGGCACGACGCCGACGTGGTGTTCGGGTTCAACCGGCTCTCGATCATCGACGTCGAGGGCTCCCACCAACCCCTCGCGTTCGGGCCCGGCGCCCGCTACCGGATCGTCTTCAACGGCGAGATCTACAACTACCTGGAGCTGCGGGAGGAGCTGTCGGCCCACCACGGGGTCGTGTTCACCACCGAGGGCGACACCGAGGCCATCGTCGCGGCGTACAGCGTCTGGGGTCCCGACGCCGTACCGCGGTTGCGCGGCATGTTCACGTTCCTCATCTGGGACACCGTCGAGCGCGTCCTCTTCGGCGCGCGGGACCCGTTCGGCATCAAGCCGCTCTTCTTCTCCGCGGGCGCCCACGGCGTCGCGTTCGCGAGCGAGAAGAAGAGCCTGCTGCGCCTGGCGGAGACCCTCGGCACGCCGGCGTCGGCCCCCGACCCGGCGGCGCTGCAGCACTACCTGCAGCTGCAGTACGTCCCGGAGCCGGCGACGCTGCACCGCGACATCCGTCGCCTCGAGTCCGGCTGCAGCTTCACCGTCTCCCCCGGTGAGCCGATCTCGGTGCGGCGCTACTTCCATCCGAGATTCGTCGAGCGTCCGGTCACCGACGAGGCCCGGGCGTACGCCGAGATCACCGAGGTGCTGCGCGACTCGGTGGCCAAGCACATGCGCGCCGACGTCACCGTCGGCTCGTTCCTCTCCGGCGGCATCGACTCGACGGTCATCGCGGCGCTGGCCCGCGAGCACAACCCCGACCTCGTCACCTTCACGACGGGCTTCGAGCGCGCCGGCTACTCCGAGGTCGACGTGGCGGCGGAGTCCGCCGAGGCGATCGGTGTCCGGCACGTGGTCCGGACGGTGACAGCGCAGGAGATGATGGACGTCCTGCCGCTCATCGTCTGGTACCTCGACGACCCGGTGGCCGACCCGGCGCTGGTCCCGCTGTGGTTCGTCGCCCGGGAGGCCCGCCGCCACGTCAAGGTCGTGCTGTCCGGAGAGGGGGCCGACGAACTCTTCGGCGGCTACACGATCTACAAGGAGCCCCTGTCCCTGGCCGGGTTCGAGCGGTTGCCCGGTGCGGTCCGCCGCCTCGCCGGCAGCCTGTCCGACCGGCTGCCCGACGGGATGCGCGGCAAGGACCTGCTCCGTCGCGGTGCCCTCCCGCTGGAGGAGCGCTACTACGGCAACGCCCGCATCTTCTTACCGAGCCGGCTGGGCAGCGTGCTCCGCGGGTACGACCCCGCGCTCTCCCACGTCGACGTCACCGCGCCGATCTACGCCGACTCCGGCAGCTGGGATCCGGTGGCCCGCATGCAGCACGTCGACCTGTTCACGTGGTTGCGGGGCGACATCCTCGTCAAGGCCGACAAGATGACCATGGCGAACTCGCTGGAGCTGCGGGTCCCGTTCCTCGACAAGGAGGTCTTCCGGGTCGCCTCGACCCTGCCGACCTCGCAGAAGGTCGCGCACGACACGACCAAGTACGCGTTGCGACGGGCGATCGAGGACATCGTCCCGCCGCACGTGTTGCATCGGCGAAAGCTCGGCTTCCCCGTGCCGATCCGCCACTGGCTCGCGCACGACATGCTCGAGTGGGCCCGCGACATCGTCCGCGACTCCCAGACCGACGCGATCCTCGACAAGGCCGCGGTGCTGCGCCTGATCGACGAGCACCGTGCCGGAGCGGTGGACCACTCGCGCCGCATCTGGACGCTGCTGGTGTTCATGATCTGGCACGGCATCTTCGTCGAGGACCGCATTCGACCGGAGATTCCGGAGCCCGCCTACCCCGTCTACGCCTGATGTCCTCAGTTCAGGCGAGCGCTCCGGGCGTCGTCGAGCCGGATGAGCACGTCCGAGGGCAGGCTCGTCAGGTCGAGAGCCTGGCGCAGGCGGACGAGGGCGTCGGCGTCGATGCGACGGCGCAGCTCGTTGATGTCGGCACCGTCCTCGGTCCCGATCACGACGTGCAGCATCGGCCGGGACACCGTCCCCGACAGCTTCGCCGACGCGCGGTGCACCCCGGGGTATCCCTCGATCTCGTCGACGAACGGGTCGACCGCGGTCTGCGCGGAGATCCGGGTGGCCCCCGCGGACGGGTCGGCCTCCACGCTCCACGTACCGGTCTTGGGCTGCCGCAGCGTCTGGGCCAGCAGCCACCGCAGGCACAGCAGCCCGACGATCACCGCAGCGACCACGGCCACCCACGATGCCCACGTCGGCAGGGACAGCATCGGCGCGGTGAGGTTCTGCTCGCGCCGCAGGAGCCGCAGCACCCCGAACGCGGTGAGCAGTGCGAACGCCGCGGCCGCGAGCAGGACGATCGCGACCACGAACAGCAGGAAGCGGTTGAGCCGGGCGGGACGGTTGGGGCTGGCCATCACGTGTTCCTGTCTCGGCGGGCCCGGATCCGCACTTTGGGTGTGCGTGCGGGGGCGATCTCTTCCAGGCGGGCCTCGAGCCGCTCACGGACCTGGCCGGGCACCGCGTCACTGTCGGCCGCAGCCGTGGAGACCTCGGCGGTCACCGTTCCCCGGCGTGCGGACACCCGGGCGCGGGACACCCCGGGCACCGTGGACGCGGCGGCCGTGAGGTCCTTGTCCAGGGTCCGGCGCCGGACGCCGGCGTCGGCCACGGGCGACCCGTCGCGGTCGGTGATCCGGGCCAGCGGAAGCACGGTCGGCGTCCCCGGTCGGAGGGCGGCAAACAGCAGGATCAGCCCGAGCACGGCGACCACGATCGCGATCACGATGGTCACCACGCTGTTCCACTGCTGCCCGGACGTGAAGGACAGCAACTGCTCGAGGCGGACGAACGGCCTGCGACCGAGCAAGGACTGGATCACCGCGATGGCGACGACGACGCAGACGGCGAGCAGGACCGCGGCCACGATGGCGGCGGGGGCGGTCCGGCGGGGGCGGCGGATCATGCGATCACCCGGCCCGGGGTCGACTTCTGTCCGCCGACGGGCAGGGCGGTGACGGCGATGTCCACGCGGGAGACCGTGAGCTCGGTGAGGGCGTGCACGCGCTCGCGGACGTGGCCGCGGACGGCCTCCGTCGTCGCGCGTACCGACGCCGGGTACATGACCGTGAGGCGGACGTCGAGGGCGGCGACCTGCCCGGTCACCGTGGCCGAGACCTGGGCGCGGCCATCGCCGTCGTCGCGGCCCGCGGGGACGCCGAGCACGCGACGGGCCACGCCACCGACGTGGTCGATCTCGCCGGCGGCGGCGATGGCGACCTTCTCCACCACCACGTCCGCAATCTCCAGACGTCCACGGTCGACGGCAGATTCGTCAGTGGCGACGGCGTGCCGCCCGACGGCGCGGTCGGGCGTGTTCGCGGTCGTGGTGACCAGAGGGATCGAGCCGGTCGGGGTGTCGTCGTCGTACGGGGGATCGGCGTCCCCGGTCGACGGGGAGGGTCCGTCGCTCACGGCTCAGACCCGGGGGCCGGGACCGCGGTTGCGGCCGGTGAGCCCGTCGAGGTCGAGCTGACCGTCGAGGTACCGCCCGACCAGGAAGCCGATGGCACCGAGCACGAGCACGATGAGGAACGCGCCGATGCCGCCGAAGGCACCGGCGATTCCGAGGATGAGGCCGACCACGAGGCCGACCACGGTGTTGGACACCATCAGGAACTCCAGGAGAAGAGGACGTTCTCGCCCGTGTCCGGGCGAGAAGGGAACGTCATCGGGGTGGGACGACGTCGTCGACGCCGAGGTGCACCGGCAGGCCGGGCACGAGGGCGGCGACCGCGGTGCGGACCTCGCTCTCGACGACCCGCAGCGGCGCCATCACGGCCACGATGCGCACCGTGATCTGGTCGTCGGTGATCCGCACGCCGGTGATGCGACGCCCCGGCAGGTAGGTGCCGACGCTGCCGTACGGGCCACCGGAGAGCCCGGCCACGTGGGGGCAGGCCAGCACGGCGGCCGCCACCGGCTCGGCGAGGGCGTCGATGTCCCGCGCGATGGGGGCACGCGATGTCCCGGCCGGCTCCCCGGACCGGGCCGGCGGGACTACGGACGCGGGTCCGTCGGGCATCGGCCCGGGACCGGTGCTGGCCGGCCCCGGGCGACCGGGGGTCGTCACTGGACGCGGTTGGGGGCCGGCGCGGGGGCCTGGTAGTCGCTGCTCGAGTCGTCGCTGGGCAGGTGCAGGTCGACGACGTTGAGGTTGACCTCGACCACCTCGAGCCCGGTCATCTGCTCGATCGCCCCGATGACGTTGCGACGGATGGCGCGGGCGAGATCGGCGATCGCCACGCCGTACTCGACGACGATGGTCAGGTCGATCGCGGCCTGGCGCTCGCCGACCTCGACCGACACACCCTGGGTGCTCGACGCGCGGCCACCGGGGATGCGCTCGGTGATGGCGCCGAAGGCGCGGGCGGCGCTGCCACCGAAGCCGTACACGCCGGGGACCTCGCGGGCGGCGAGTCCGGCGATCTTGGAGACCACCGCGTCGGCGATGGTGGTCTTGCCCTCGCTGGTGTCGAGACCGCCGCCCGCGGACGAGGGCGAGAGTGCCGAGCCGGCGGAGCCGACGGAGCTGCCCGACGACGGCATCGTGGCGGAGGTGTTGCTGGGGGTGGTCATGGATGACTCCTCGCTGGTGACCGTGGCCCGCCCTCCGATTCCGGAGCGGGCGACCGGCCCTCGTGCTGCTGGCCGATCACGCTCCGTTGGACCCGCCGCGAGAGCGATCCTCTCGCCCGACTGCTGTGACTCGAGTCACAACGAGTCGGCGTCACCGTATTCGCCGTCGGGCCGCGTGCGTCGGGGGAAGACGTCGGTAACGACGACGCCGATCGAGCCCGCGTCGAGCCCGGCGTGGACGTCGAGCGCAGCGGCGACCCGGGCCCGGAGGGCGTCGGCCACGCGGTGCAGGTCGTACCCGTACTCCGCGGCGACCGTCAGTTCGATGGCCACGCTGCGCCCGCTCACCCCGGCCTCGACCCCGCCGGCGGCGAGCCCGCCGAGGGCCACGCGGACGCCGTCGACGTCGGCGGCGGCCCGTCCCGCCACGGCGACGACGACCCGGGCCGCGACGAGTACCTCGTGACCCCGGTCCTCGAAGCGGGCCCACCCGGCGGGCCCGGCCGCGGCGCGGACGTCGGCCAGCACGGCGTCGAGGACGCTCCGCGGGGCCCGGACACGCTCGTCGGACACGGCGGCCACCGGCGCCCACAGCCGCGTGTACTCCGCGAGCGTGGCCTCGCAGTGCGGGCAGCCGGCCTGGTGGGCGTCGCGATCGGACCCGTGGCCGTCGGCGACCTGGGCCAACAGGGCGTCGGGCGACTCGCCGCAGGCCAGGGGGGCGGAAGCGCCATTCCCGGCGGCGGTCATGTCCAGTCCCGGAGGGCGTGGAGGAGCCCCTTGCGCGCGCGCTCGAGGCGGCTGCGCACGGCGGGCACGGAGATGTCGAGGATGGCGGCGACCTCCCGGTACGACAGTCCTTCGACCTGGCCGAGGACGAAGGCGCCGCGCTGCTCGGCAGGCAGCGCGGCGATCGCCGCGGCGGTGGCCTCGATGTGGGCCGCCCCGATGACACGGTCCTCCGGACCCGTCACGGACGGATGGTCGGCGTCGAGCAGCGGTCGGGTCTCACGTCGCTGCCGCTGGTGGTTCAGACACCGGTTGACCACGACGCGGTACAGCCAGGTCGTGAACAGGCTGGCCCCCGAGAAGGAGGCCAGGGCCCTCCAGAGCTGGACCGCGACGTCCTGGGTGACGTCCTCGGCGTCCTCGCGGCTGCCGAGCATGCGCAGGCCGATCCGGAAGATCCGGTCCTGGTGGCGGCGCAGCAGCACCTCGAACGCCTCGCCGCTCCCGGCCCGGACCCGGTCGACCAGCCACCGGTCGGCGTGGTGATCCCACGCCCGGTCCCCGTCCACCCCGCGGACCCGGACGCCCGGGTCGTGGTCCGCGCGGGGGGGCGGATCCGCGGCGGACCGGGCCGGCGGCACATGCGCGTCGGGTGATGGCGGGGCGGCGTCGGGTTCGCCGGCGTCGCGTACGACCGCTTCCTCACCCACGCCGCCGCTCCCGACGCCTGACCCCGTCCGACCCCACGGGATACGGGGTGCTCATTGCAGAAATCCTCTCGTCGGCGGGATCAGAGGCGACGGGCGCCGGGCTCCTGGCCACCGAGGTCCTGACCCCCGAGGGTCCGGGGACGAGCGCTCCCGGCCGTACCCCCGCGGGTTCGAACCGGATCACCTAGGGTCGATCGTTGGCCCGAAGGAAGCAACGTACTCGAAGGGACACCCGCACCCGATGGACGTACTGGGGATCGGCAACGCCATCGTCGACGTGCTGACCCACGCCGACGACGACACCATCCGCGCGCACGACCTCCCCAAGGGAGGGATGACGCTCATCAACGAGGCCCAGGCCGAGGCCCTCTACGCCGAGGCCAGGGAGACCAGGGAGAGCTCGGGCGGCAGCATCGCCAACTCGGTGACGGTCGCGGCGGCCCTCGGTGCGAGCACGGCCTACGTCGGCAAGGTGGCCGACGACGCGCTGGGCAGCTCCTTCACGTCCGCCATCCGTGCTGCCGGGGTCCACTTCGCCACGCCGGCGCTCGTCGGGGGCCCGAGCACCGCCCGGTGTCTGGTGATGGTCACCCCCGACGGCCAGCGCACCATGAGCACCTACCTCGGTGCCTGCACCGCGCTCGCACCCGACGACATCGACACCGACGAGGTGGCGGGCGCCTCGGTGACGTTGCTCGAGGGCTACCTCGCCGACAACGCCGCAGGGCCGGAGATCATCGGCAAGGCCGCGGAGGGCGCCGCCGCGTGCGGGGGCAAGGTCGCGCTGTCGCTCTCCGACGCGATGTGCGTGGAGCGTCACCTCGACTATTTCCGCGAGCTCGTGGCCAACACGGTGGACATCGTCATCTCCGACGAGGACGAGGTCCGAGCCCTCCTCGACGACGCACCGGTCGAGAGCATCCTCAGCGGTAGCGGTGGCCGCTGCGAGATCGTCGTGATGACCCACGGGCCGAACGGCTCCACGGTATACAGCAACGGATCGGTCGAGAAGGTCGAGCCGCGGGTCGTCGCCCGGGTCGTCGACACCACCGGGGCCGGCGACGCCTACATCGGGGGTTTCCTCCACGGGTACACGCGCGGGATCGACCTCCCGACGTGCGGGCGGATCGGGTCGGTCGTGGCGGCCGAGGTCGTCACGCAGCTCGGGGCCCAGCCGCCGGACGGCATCCGAGAGCTGATCGCGTCCGCGGTCCCGGCGGCGTCCGGGCCGGCCACCTCCTGAGCGCACGGTCGTCCCGAGCGCACGAGAGCCCCGGGTCCTCCCGGAGGACCCGGGGCTCTCGAGGGTCGGGCGCGAGTCTTTAGTTGAAGCTGTCACCACAGGCGCACGAGCCGCCGGCGTTGGGGTTGTCGATGGTGAAGCCCTGCTTGTCGATGGTGTCGACGAAGTCGATGATGGCGTCCTGCACATAGGGCGCGCTCATCCGGTCGACCGCGACCTTGAGGCCGGAGAAGTCGCGGAACAGGTCGCCGTCGAGGCTGCGGTCGTCGAAGAAGAGCTGGTAGCGCAGGCCCGCACAGCCACCGGGCTGCACGGCGATGCGTAGGTGCATGTCGTCACGGCCCTCCTGGTCCAGCAGGGCCTTCGCCTTTCCCGCGGCGGCTTCTGTGAGGTTGACGCCGTGCTCCGTCGTGGCGGCGGGCGCGGTGGGGTTCTCGACGGTCATGGTTCTCCCTTGAGCTCCCGGTGCGGTGGACCCCTTCTGCTGACACCGCGCACGGCGTCCTTCTCGGGCCAACCCACGTCCGGAACGGGCCATTCCCGCCCGGACTCAGCGTTCATCGTCTCATAGACGGCCGATGCCCTCACCCCGGTCGACGCCGTCGGCGAGTGGCTGCTCTGCGCACCCGTGACGGCGAGCGGCGAAGCGGTCCAAGCGACCCGCCCGGTGCCCTATCCTGACCCGTGTGAACTTCCTGCGCCGCGGCTCCGGGCCCGCCTCCGACAGGGTCGCCCCGGTGGACGGGGTGACCGGCTCTTCCGACGAGCTCGGGGCCGGTGACACCGAGCGCGAGGTCGTCACGGTCGGCGGCGACGCCCGCCGCGGCCAGACCGCGGGCAAGGGCCGCCCCACCCCGTCGCGGCGGCAGTCCGAGGGCCGCAAGCGTGGCCCCGTCGCCCCCGCCCCGAAGACCCAACGCGAGGCGATGAAGCGCGCGAAGGCCCTGCGCGGCACCAAGGACGACCGGCGCAAGGCCAACGAGCAGCGCCGCACCCGGATGCTCGCCGGGGACGACAAGGTCCTCACGCCCCGCGATCGCGGCCCGGTGCGCGCCTACGTCCGCGACGTCGTCGACTCCCGCCGCAACCTCATGGGCCTGTTCATGCCCATGGCCGTGATCATCTTTGTCACCGTCGTCGTCCCGGTGCCCGTCGTGAAGAACGCCGGCACCCTGCTCTGCCTGCTGATGCTCGCGGCGATGGCGGTCGAGGGCTTCCTGCTCGGACGCCAGGTCCTCGCACGGGTGCGGGTCCGGTTCCCGGACGAGGAGGTGCGCGGCTTCGGCATCGGGTGGTACGCGTTCACCCGCGCCACCCAGATCCGCCGGTTCCGCATGCCCGCCCCGCGGGTCACCCGGGGCACCGCGGTCGACTGACCTCTCTACCGATGGGACGCACCCTCGTCCTCGGCGGCACCCGCTCGGGCAAGTCGGCGTGGGCCGAGGCGTTGCTCGACGCCGACTCCCCCGCGCTCTACGTGGCCACCGCCCGCGGGGTCGACCCGGACGTCGACGCGGAGTGGGCCGAGAGGGTGGAGCGACACCGCCGCCGCCGGCCCGCGCGGTGGACGACGCTCGAGGACCCCGACCTCGCGGAGGTCGTGCGCACCCGCGTGAACGTCCCCGTCCTCGTCGACGACCTCGCGACCTGGATGACCGCCGTCCTCGACGACGCCGGGTGGGCACGGCACGCCCCGTCCGTCGACCGGGCGCGCACCGACCTCGTCGACGCCGTCGCCACCCGCGACCCGGGCGCACCGCTCGTCCTCGTCTCGGCGGAGGTCGGGCTGGGAGTCGTGCCGTCGTCCTCCGCGGGCCGTCGTTTCCGCGACGAGCTGGGCGCGCTCAACGAGGAGCTGGCGGGCGTGTGCGACGACGTCCGCCTCGTGGTCGCGGGCCGCTCGCTGCGGCTCGCGTGACGTCCGGACCGCGGGGACGCCCTCGCCGGTGCCAAGACCAAAGCTAGATGTCGGGGGGTCGGTCTAGCGTCCTGGTTGTGAGCATCGAGCGGGGGTGGAGGTCCGGTGTCCGTCGTGTGACGGCGTTGGGGCTGGTGCCGGTGGGTGCGGGCCCGTGCGCAGCGGTGGGC
>JAABUP010000345.1_pt1 | contig 105085 bp, 166 predicted proteins | sample 5559201 | NCBI WGS metagenome assembly JAABUP01 (sample SAMN10711887, study PRJNA513373) | rock metagenome | isolation source: Antarctica rocks | place: Antarctica
AGGTGATCAATGCCGAGGAGAAGCGGGCGATTCTCAACCTCCAACGGGAGGAGAAGATGAAAAAAGAGGGGATGATCATTAGTCAGTTCCGTGAGATGCTTACAGACAATCTCAACCGAGAGGACTTGGAGAAGCGTTAGACAGCAGAGACTCATAAGTGGTCTACATAGAGCTACATAATTGGCATGAGTTGAATGTCCGTTGCTATGCATGAATCAGTGTCCGAGTCGCTGCGTTCCTCTCCCCCGTTCTCCTCTGCTGAGTCTGGCTCCAACCGCCGACTCCGATCTCTTCCGCACTTTACGCTGCCGCCTGGCTTCGCACTTTCGATCTGCTCGCTTCCATTTCGTTTCGTCACTCGCAGCTTGCCGTATGCCAAACCTAGCCTCCTGATGAAAACGAGCAAGTCCACTTCCTTTCCCACCCATTCCTGCATGCCATGGTGCAAATCCAGTCGTGATCGGTTTTCGATGTGCGACGAGACTTTATGACAGAATCGACGCGGCATGCAGCATTCTGTTGACAATGGGGCAGGGGGCACGAGATGGAAACCTCGAGGGGGTATGCGGTCAATGTGGATAGTCCATAAGTGTTCCGCGAATGCTGCGGAGCCTTCATGCCTGCAAGCAATCAGCTTACATTCCACGAGTGAATACCCACTGGTCCGTCACATGGGCATATCCGTGCTCAAGCGGATCCAAGAAATAGCAGAATGGACAGATCCCAGGCTGTTTGCAGGTGCCGGAATCGACGACCGGTACATGCTCCCATGTGATGCCTTGAGATTGACTGGGGCCCTTGTTGTCAGATGCGAAGTCATCAATTTCGCCTTCTTCCTCGTCATCCTGATCATGCTAACGACGATTCAGTACATGTAAATATGTGGTATTCTACTCAATCTGACGTAAGACCATTCATTTATTGGGTCGTTTCCAGTTGAGTTGCTTGCGTGACGCATGCCGAAACAGAAGATCCCAAAAGGTCTAAACGCTTCGCGGATGCGCTTGCTCACACAGAAGTGAATGTGGCTGTTGATGCTGCTGGGCTTACTGTGCATCGCTCAGCGGGCAACCTCACTCTAACACGCAGATTTGTACTCCACGCCGCAGCATGGGCATCGCGGTTCTGCATACCATTAACGGACACTTTGGCAAGATGTTCAGATTCACTGTCGCCGCTACGGTCGGTCAAATGGTCGTAGACATTGAGATGAGCCGTCGTTTGGTTGAGGGGCATTCCAAGGATCGCATCGACCGCTTGAGCTAGCCTATCTATAGAGCCTTGCGGGATGTCAGCTGAGAAGGCGCAGGGGCTGACGCAGGGGCAGATGCTGGACTTACAGAACGAACCATCCGACTCAACCTCTCAATAACCGACTCGAATGCCAATATATGATCGAGCAGCAGCTCCGTAGACCCGTCATGGCTATATAGCGAGCCAAGCACTCTTCGCAACTCTACCGAGCCATCAGTCCATAGCCATGAGAGTAATGACTAATACCGATACCATATGCTGACTCCGGCACATGGCTGTTAAGCTCCTGCTCGGCGTGGGCCTCAGAAAAAGGTTGAGACGCTAGCCCATGCCCGACCGGATCCAGCTCCTCCAACATGTCTAGATCCGCTTGTAAATCTGACTGACAATCAGCGTGACGTCCAGGACAAGCAGCTACTCGTACCTGGCCAGTCATAATCCAGGAAGCTCAGGCCGTACCCAGACAATTCGCCCTGCTTTAAGGTGGCTGAGGCGTAATTGAAGGGCTCGTCAAGGGGCATTCCCGTTGGCAGTCCCAGTGGCATTCCAAGCATTCCGGCAGTGTCTAGAGCGGGCGTAGCCAATCGAGGGGTGTACGAAGCCGATGAAGCGCCGTCGGTTAACAGAGGGTTATTCATGTTAATGTATGGCGTTTGGATGCTAGGACCCTGCTTGGATAGTCAGCGAGGATATTGGATTTCTGCTGAACTTACTGGATTCATTGCTTGATCGAGGCGTGAATCGTACCAGGCCACCCTCTCCAACACTAGCTCTGAATTGATCAAAGTTGTCCTCAGGGTGCACGTTCTTGAGTGTTCCAGCTTGTACGCCGTCGTGATCTCGGTATCTTGATCATTAGGCACCTTGAGAACCTCCTTGAGGTTCGGAAACACCTCTCTAGCTTTCTTGGCGGCCTAGAGACCACTCAGCAGTATCCGAATAGACGGCGAGTCACTAACCTCAGACTCGACCGCTCGATATTCGATGAGCTCTGGTGACAGATCCCCCTTGGCGACCCGTAAGCAGACACTTTGGTCGGCATGCCGTCAAAGCGGCGGTTAGATATGGTGAGCAGTTTCTAGCAGTTTCTACAGTTTCCAATCAGAACAAGTGGAGCTTGAAAGGCGAACTTACGGAGCTGTCATATCGTCGAGGCTTGGACCATACCGAACTAGCTGGGTTGAACAGAGGTAATCTGGTTGTATAGTTGGTATACTAAGCGGTCCTGATGTGAACATGTTTCACACAACTCCGTTACAGCAGACTCACCCGGGTATCACTGAGATCATGATGCCCAAACGCGCTGGCAACAGCTTCCTTGGTGCTCGCCCCCTCAACAGAGTTGGCGAAGTTGCGCCGCGATGCATAGAAAGTGACATTATCTAATACCCATCAGCGAGTCGAAAGAGCTCTGTCGTGTACTCACCCAGATATCCAGCTCGCTTTCCGAGCTGGGAGATGTCGTAGCATCCCACAGCATAAGGTAAGCCGATCCACGGATGCTGAGCCATAGCCTTTGTGAGCTTGTGAGGGGGTATCGTGTTTGTCAAGACAAGAAGGGTTGATCTAGAATGTCTTTTCGCCACGCGATTTGTCGATAAGACTGCCCTGTTGATTGTAGATCGAGCCTGATATCATTGGCGATACGAAGGAAAGCCGATGTAGTCGTCACACCAGGGGATAGCTTGACACCGCATGCCTTGTACCAATATCTCTAAATTGAGATTCTGCCAAGGAGGGGACTCATCATAGAGATGAGTAATGAGCCTGTAAATGTAGTCAGTAATGGCATGAGGTTGGAACGTAGTTGGATTTCTTGTCCATTCGCTTCCCTTTCATGTTACGGGTGTCGACCACAGCTTGCACCCGACCTTGAGCGTCGATGTCGAGATTGACATCCTGGAAATCTGTTACCCAAGGCAAAGAAGTACAAGCTCACCTTCCATAGCGTACAGCCGTCCGTTTGTGAGAAGTGAGCCGGGGAGTGCAGCACAGCGCCAGGTCGAGACCCCGATAAGGCGAAGAATTTGAGCAAATACGAGAGTTGCGGTCGCTAAACCGAGCTTCAGCATGTTGCCGAGTAATGATATCGTCCTCGATTTGGCCTAAGCCCTTCTCGACCTTGTCATCGTCGACCCATAGCTGATGGAGTAGTATTTTCAAGTCTGTGGCGTCGAGCACCGGCTGAGCATCGGCGTCGGTTGACAGTTTGAATTTGCCGACAAGGGGCCCGTTGATGTAATTCTTCAATTGGCCATAATCCGCTTTGTTTAGAGCGAGAGGTACATTCTGGCGATTCTTGTACAGCCCCAAACGTACACATGGTAGCGTTTGAAATAAATATGACTCGAGCGCCGGTGTCTTCCCCCTGTCGTGTCGTCGATGCTTAGGACGGATAGTCCGAGCGAAGTATCGAGCAATGGTCTTAAACTCAGCTGATAGACGTCAGACAGTGCCGGCAGTAAATAGGAAGACTCACCTAGAGACAGGCGACGCCCTCTCACAGTGAAAATCTCCGACGGAATGAGGCAAAGAACTGGTTGCGGATAATCCCTTCAACCCTTCCAAAGCTTGGTAAACCCAATCGTATGTCATCTCACTGCCCTTCGACAGTCGTCGAAGGTGTCCTTGCTACCCTCAGCGATACTTTCTTTTTAAAATTCGCATCTCCGGCAGCTAAGATCTCCTTTGCACGATCGCGGCGAATTGCCAAAGTGAGTGCCGGGAGTGAGCAGTGTGGAATGCCGGAAGTGGGAGCGAGCGAGGAGGCAGGTGCAAAGGCGGAGAAGAGGAACTGCAGACAGGCGGGGATTGAAGGGTCAGGGAGTAAAGGGGGATATAACTGTCAAGGAGATCGCAGATGAAGCTGTAAGGGGGATATCAGCAGTAAGAACATTTAAGGTCGATGTAGGGAAGCGAAAAGGCAGCTACGGGTGGCAGAAGCTTACCTAAGACCGTCGTCAGAGGACATCGCAAGTAGAAGCAGATGAACTCACCCAGTTGCTCCGCTTCTCAACTCGTAAAGAGTCGTTAAAGGTCATAAGAACGTCAAATCGTAACAAAGTAGCTGAACAAGAGAGAGGAACACTCAGCTTCGAAAGGAACAGCAGCCGGCCATTAAGTGGGTGATGCATAGAAAGGAATTCGGGGACCTCAAGTATACTTCAAGGAGATGATGGATGAGAACTTGAGGCGAGAAGGGATTGAGGAACGGTGAGAATGTCTGGGGCAAGAGCACGGCGGATCAAGGGGCCCTGGGCAGGGGGTCGGTCTCAGAACCTGAGACCAACGAGGGGAGGCGCGTTTCACCACGTTCTATCTGTATGCATTGCCTTCACGCGATCTTTGCCTCGGCCTGTCGGACAGGCGTATCTGGTCAAGTCCAACACGGGACGTTCAAGAAAGGTTCAAGCATGAACAGGGCAGAACGGATCAGGTGGCTAAGCTCGGAAGTGGCACTTTAGCTATTGATACATGTTGATAATCGTAAGGACTACAATGCTACAAGGACGCGTGCACTCGGTCGGAATCCAGCTTCCTCAATCGCTCCGCCTCACACATCTTCCGCTGTTTCATTCCTCTAGGTCTTAGTTCACGGCATCAGCCACCCCTTCTGCACCCCCATCGGATCCACCACCATCTTCCCATGCATCACTGGCGTCGGGGGCACACTCCCGTCCCCCACTTTCCCCTCACTCGGACTGGCAGGTCCACTCACGTACGGGGTGGGCGGGCGCTTAGGCTTGTGGGATAGATGAGCTGGATCGAGATCGTCCATCGAGGAGAGCGAGAAGGAGACGCTCTTGCGCTTATGGGATGGTCGGTCGGGGGTGACGGTGATCAGCGGGACTGCGACGGGTGATGCAAGAGGCGAGTTTGCGGGTGAAGGATTGGTGATGTCAAAGCTCGGCGGGGTGAGGTGGTCCGTACTGGCGAAGTCCTTGGCGGCGGGGAAGAAGGCGATGGCAATGAGCAGGAAGAGGATATCGAGGATCGCTGTGAATACATCCATTTTGGACCTTGGCTTGCGTTGGTGTCTATAATTTCGTCAACGGGTCTGATAGCTTGAACTGAGTGAGGCCGGCTCCTTCGACTAGAACGGGTTAAATGCGATCATCTCACACATCGTGTGAGCCCCAAATCAAAGGTTTGGGTTCCGAAAGGAGGATACATATCAACCAACGGAGGGGATCGCTGTAGCACGTCGCATCTTGATCTCATACGCTCCGTTTTGAGGATCGCCTCGAGACTGCGTGTGATCGATGTCTGGACTCGTCAGGCGCCTCAGTGCCGAGACCAGTCGCTTCGTCGAAGGCGAAGTCAGTTGGTCATTGTCAGAAAAATCCAAGGCGGAGTGATCAGAGTGCGTGAAGGGAAAGAACGCCTCAGGGCTGATGATTAGTGGATAACAAGTATTCGTGATGGGTTTGAAAAGGACAAGATCCCTTTTGCTAAGGTGGGATCCGTAGTAGTATTGCGGAATGAAATGCGGCGTTCCCCTTGATACTGCCCATTGGGTTTGCGTGACGTGTAAATCAGGGGTCTGTTGCCGGAAAGCGCGCCTGCATGCTCGCGTTGACTTCTTTTTCCACTCTCAGCGGCGAACTTCACTATCATGCGCTAGATCCCTCACCGTTCTCAGTCTTCGAGAGACGCTTGTCGTCACTCTTCCTTCTGCGACACCCTTCGCCTAGCAGTCAAAGGACTCGAGATGGCTCCCCTCGCCCCTCGTCTCGGATTTTATCATCAAGCTTACCCTCATCACTCTGTCATGGAGGATGCCTCGGATGATGGGGATGACGAGGATGAGGAGCAATCCTACGAACAACAGCAACAACAGGCTATGTACTACCAGCAGCAGCGACACCACCACCAACAACAGCAGCAGCAACAGCAGCAGCAACACTTCGGCAGCCCAGGAACCATTCAGCAAGCCAACGCGCAGCCAGATGGACAGGAAGGGATTGAGGATGATGAGATATACAGTGACGATGAGAGTAGCGCGGCTAGTATACCGGATGAGAATATCGACTTTAGCTTGACATATGCTCTGTACGTCCCAATGCTAGATGCGGTCATCTCAGCTCGCTGATGGGTCCTTCCCCCCGGCAGACATACCTTCCTCGCAACCGTCGAAGGTCAGGCTTCCGTTGTGAAAGGCGATTCCCTACTCCTTCTCGACGATGCGAACTCGTACTGGTGGCTTGTCCGGGTGCTGAAGACGGAAGACGTCGGATACATACCAGCGGAAAACATCGAAACACCTTACGAGCGACTGGCGCGGCTCAACAAGCACCGCAACGTAGATCTTGCGGCGGCAACCTTGCAAGAAAAGCAAGCGGGTACGAGCCAGGCGCAGGGGCAAAGAACGTTGACAGACTTCGTCATGGGCAAAGCAAAGGGTCTCCGGCAGGACAAGTCTGGGGAGGACGCCGAGGAATCAGCCGGAAGGAGGGTAATCTTTGCGCCACCCACATATGTAGATCACCCGGGAGTCACCTGGAGCAGCGATGAGGAAGATGAGGGGGAGAGTGGGGAGGACGATGAGGCTGACCATGAGCCCGACGAGGTGGAAGGCAGTGAGCTCGAGCAACGGGCGGGAGGTATGGGTGACAACCGGCATGAGCAAGAGGTCGCGGGTAGGGACGAGTCGCTTGCAGCTGCTGGCATTGGAGGTCGAAGCGTCATCACCATGGAGCCGGACGATGGGATGGAATGGGAGGACAGTGCCGGTATGGAGGCGCAGGAGCGGGCCAAACAGCAAAGGCAGCAAAGCTCGAACCGCATCAATGCGAACAGCCATTCCGCTCAACAACCCCATGATCCCTACAAGTCTCCGGAGACCGCATCGAAAGGCATCCCCGTAGCTTCCGACTCGACCTCGTCCCTCAATTCCACGTCCGCCGGAAGCGTGCTTGACCCAGCTCAGGCAAGCAATGATACGCGTCGTATCACAGCGACTCCTATAGTCGCACAGGGTGATAGCGGACCGCTCCTCCCCAGCGCTATGGGCCAACAGCAGGGCGGAAATCGGACCGTCAGCGGGCAATCAGTTGCCTCCGTCGCCTCGGTGGTTTCGGCCGGCTCGTCTGTTCGGAGCTTGACGCCGACCAGCCCGCAACAGGACGAAGGCGGGAAGAAGATGAAGAAGTCTCGCAAAGGGAGTAAGGAGGACCTTGATGGAGGCGAGAAGAAGAAGCGTGGCGTGCTTGGTGCTTTATTCTCACGGAACAAGAGAGACAAGAAGGGGGTTACAAACGGCGAAAACCGCACCTCAGAGGATAGCATCGCTAGCGGCACGATAGAGTCCTCTCCTGCCAGTCAGGGGAGATGTCAGGACGACTCATCGCGGCAGCGTGCGCCAACACCGGGCGATGCAAAAAGTCCGGGGACCACCCTCAGCCCGACTCAGCCAGCGGCTTCTTCCCACGGCTTGCGTCTGGCACAGCGCGATCAGGCGATGCAGCAGGCATATACGAACAAATATCTCTCCCGATCCGGATCCGCTGACCTCCTTTCGCCGGCCTCTACAGACGCAGCGGCGGCGGTCGCCCAAAGTGCAGCAGCTATGCGCCTCTCTGTGGGATTCGGCGGGTCTACTTCATCCGCCAGGCCCAGCAGCATTATCCTTAGTCCCAATCCCGACGGTCCACCGCTGCTGAATGTCATCCGCATCTTCGCTGGAGAGCATGTCCGGTCTGATGCGACCTTCAAGACGGCTCTCATCAACGAGGCGACCTCGAGCAAGGATCTTATCCGGCAAGCAATGCAGAGATTCCACCTCCACCATGCTTCCTCGCCGGGCGCGGACAACGGATACTACCTCACTATCAAAGACGTCGACGGTGAAGAGATGGAGCTAACGGGAAATGAAAAGCCACTCAATGCGTTCCAAGAGGCTGATCAGCGCTGGAGCGAGGATGATGACGGCAAACGGCTCGACGAGATGGCGCCGACGGTCAAGCGGTCGAGTGTAAGCAGTATCTCCAGCGTCATCAGTCTGTCATCCCATCCCGCGATCGCCAAGCTCGGCCTGAACGATTTCTCGGACGATTCAGCAGTCAAGATCTACCTGAACCGGCGGCGGCCGGGTAGCACGCAGATCGGCAACGGCATGCCGGAACCCGCGAGCGAATTTTCGAGCTATAGCACGCAGTTGTCGACAGTGCAGGAATCTTCGCCGGAGATGAAGCATAGCGACTGGTCTTCGTCGACAGCCGGTACGCCTCCCGGCCGATCCACTGGATCAGACGCGACCGCTACCCCTCCGACCCCGCAACAGCGATTCAACCCGTCTCTTACCGTCCATACCAATGGTCAGGCTTCTCCGGAGCGTTTCTCCTCCCCGTCAGCCCGCTTCACCGTCCAGCTCGTCATCCGACCGTCCGATCTACCTGACGGCTCTGCCTTCGATCCGACCAGCGATGCAATCATACCTCGAGCTCTGCTCAGGGATCGGCAACCAAGTCAGACATCTGCCCAAGAAGCAAGGCGGAGGCTATTCATAATACCGAGGAACGCGACCGTCGTCGAGGCGATCGAACAGGGTTTGGAAAGGTTCGGGATCCAAGAGGGAGTGGTTGATGGTGGGGACGACATCGAAGATCGCGGAGGGAATCGAAGGATCTGGGCCAGGGTCCGATATAGCCTAGTCGCGGCTGTGGGAGGCGATGGCAAGTCAAAACTCATGGCCCGATGAGACAATAGCTGATGATGGTCGCAGAGCGCGTACTTGCCCCATCAAGCAAAATCCTCGAGGCATTCTCCACTGCTCCCAATCTCCGGCCAATGGAGCGCACTACCCCAGAACAGCGACGCCGATCTCGCGATGCGAGCCAGAATGTCGGCTCGCCTTCCGACATCCTCCCCACCGATCCAGTCTTCATGCTCCGTCGCGTTGGCCAGCGAGCAAATGCCATCCGCCTGGCGGGCCAGGACGATGTGCCCCGCCAGTCCTCTGGACCATCGCAGCGACAACAACAGCAAGCGGCGATTACATCCACCACGATACCGGCAGTGGAAGCTCGAGGTCAACATTCACCACAAGAGATCATCGCGGCACAGCGGGCGGCGTCGCGAGCCAATCAGAAAGCCCTGATCTCCGCGCAAAGCAATACAGCCCAAGGCGTCGACGTCGTCCTCCCGGATCGCGGGACGCTGCGGAGCTCCCGGCTGATGGAAGCGAATGGCGAGGTTGTCCGGTACTCGTATATCGACGGTGATGGGGAGACGTACGATATCAGCGAGCTCCTCGAGGAGGAATGGGGGAAGGATGGGAGCAAAGGGAGTCCGAATGTCCCTCAAGCTCCGGCACTATTGCGACAGACCACAGACGCTTCGGCATATGTCACCGCGCCGAGCACGCCGGAACCTACAGCGGAGCGGCCTGAACCGCCCCTCGAACCGATGCCACCGGGTGGGTCACAGGACATCCTCCGTGGTGTCGTGCAGCGGGCTGCTGGTCAACCTGATCGACTCGAGGAGAAGATACAACGGGTCATCAACAAGGTCAAGACAGGTGGATCGGTGAGATCGAGCGGTTCGGCCGATGAGATGACAGCGAGTCATCATTCACCTCAAAGTCAGCCTGGACGGAGTACGCCCCAGCCGTCGGGTAATCGAGTTCTTTCCCCCTTACTCGAGTATCGAACGACGGAGTCGACACCTCGAGCATCGGATTCGCGAAGCACCTCGCGTCAAGCGGACTACCAAGTGACAGCTGCGAGCGTGAACCGCATCATCTCTCGCCATCGCCAGCAGCCGTCGATCGCATCCATCATGTCTGATCTCTCCGTACCCCTTGGACCAGAAGACGACACGACTTCCTCGACGCCACTTACCGCTAGCTCTTCGACTCACCCGACCCCACCGTTCTCCGGTGCCGTCTTCACCCGCCACGTCAGCTCTGCGTCGCCGACTCCGCGCACTCCAGTGCTGTATAAGGACGACTTTGGGATCAAGACGCTCATGGCTATCATTGAGGCGAGAGCGAGGGAGTATCGGAAAGCTCCACCCGCGAAGATTGAATGCGACGAGGTGCAGAGGATATTTTACGGAGAGAAGTTGGATATGGAGACGGTACATCCTGATATAAGGGCATGTTTCGCCCCGATCCAGGCGAGATTGGACGCGATGGATCGCGATATCGACGAATTGCTGGGCGCGACAATTGTGGCGAGGTGAGGAGAGAAGATGATGATCTGAGTGTCGATCTGTCTTGCGAAGTCTTCGACGACATAACGTATAATGAACGCCATGCATTGTGGTTTCAGCTTTGCTGTTCTCAGTCGTTGGTGCCCTATGCCTGTTGCGCCAAATGCTCGATTAAGGTCCTCTATGACTTTGCCTTCTCCAACGCCGTATCTCTCAACCGCCAAACAAAGACGCTCTCCGCTTCTCCGACTCCCAAGATCCACTTGGCCCCTCTCGGACTGATAGCGACATTCCCGATGATCGGACCCCTCTCCTTGAAGTTGTGGGGATACTCCACACCCTTCATCGATTTCCACACTCTCGGAAACTCCTTTGCAATGAGTGGCCAAGGGACGAGCGAGGGATTCTTCCGCTTCCTCTCTGTGTTCCGCTTAGTCTCGTCCGTCTTTGTCTTCTTCCGCGGCCCCAAGCCTTCGTCGGATGATTGTGGATCCTCGGGCGGCGTGGGGCCGGGGAACGCCAACTTGATTGCTGATACTCCGCTCGACATCGTGTCGACGATCTGCTGATCGGCGAGTCTCTTCTTCGAACCCTCATCGCCATGATCGGAACCCTCGCTTTTGTCCGCAGCGTTAATGCCTTCCTCGTCCGACTTGTAACGGAGCTCGATGTCTGGTTCCGGGGGCGCATCTGGCTTCGCGAGCGACGGGTTGAAGAGCTGGATCTCCGGGTGCATGCCGGCAACTCCCATGGCAATCACGATGTCCAATACGAGGTTCGGATTCGCCTCGAACTTTGGTATCTCGGAAGGGGTTGGGCGGAAAGCATGGTGTAAACCTGGACGGAAGTACCAGGAATCCATCTTGATCGGATATCGGGATATCACCATGAATGAGTCTAAAATCACGTCAGAATCGATGACAAACAGGATCAGCGCCCGTACGAGAATCGTTGAAGTCGGTGCGTTGAGGCTCGGCGTAGATGGCCTCGTATTGGCCGACTCGAAAGAAGCGGCGGAAGGCGAGCCAGTGCCAGGTGATGATTACGTCTTGTGACCGAGACATCAAGATGTCATCGCTCAGCCTATACCAAAAAGTGAGCATGTTTCGGGGGTTGAGAACAACGACGTTGTGACTGACCATTGAATCGAGTCAACGAAATTCTCGAACATCCGGGCGGTGGAAAACAAAGGGAAGTGGATGACTTTCGGGCGGTAACCCTTCGGAGTGAGCGGCTCATTAGGATACGGATCTGGTAAAGGCGGTAATGGCCAGATCTTCACGCAATAATCGGTTCCGCAAGTCGCTATGGCTCGATGCTTCGGATGGAACGCCTGGTTGGATAAGTCATGCTGTTGGGAAACATGCACATCTGACCTACCGCTCCAACGACTTTACTCCGATGTCCTCCGCTTCCCTCTCCGGCCAGAACCGCAATGATGACGTTCCCCTCATCTGCCATAGCCATGGGGAAGTTCTCGCTCAGCTTATCGCCGGTTCTTGGATCGGGTGGGGTCGGGTCACTCCCGAGGATGTTCCATATCCGGACGGTCTTGTCGCTTGAGGCGGAAGCGAGGATGTGCGGCGCGGCTAGGTGAAATGTGAGACATAGGATATCCTTGCGAACGTCAGGATTTCAGCACTTGTATGACATACATGGACAGAGCCTACGTCACCATGTCCGCGGAGTATGCGAATACAGGTCTTCGTCACCGCGTCGATGATGTATATAAGCCCGAGCTTTCCGCCGGTTACGATGAGGGGGTGGTGGCTGAAAGGATGATAGGTCCAGGTGACATGAAACAGCTCGTCCTATTTGATCTTCAGTCCTCGCTCAACAGGCTCGATTGAGACTTGATTCTCACGTTGGGTATTGTCAATTCCCAGAGCGTGTCCCACGGATCCTCGTCGGTGCACCGTCCCAGACCCAGCTAGCTGCGAATCAGCTCAAGATACAGCGATACCATCTCGACGCACCTACCTTGTTCGCCCCCACCAATGCAGCGCAGCCCTCCCAATCCGTCCATCTCCCTTCTGCTGCGCTTGTCTTGGGAGCAAGCGGACCGACATATGGCCAGAACTCGACGCAGGTGTGATTGCGAATTTCGGGGCCTTGACTTTGCTGCGAGTGTCATCAGCTTGACGACCGCCTCAACGCATCCAAAACGCACCAGACTGATCGCCTTGAGCTCGTAAGGATGTTGAGGGTTGTGCGAGTTCACCCGCCGGACCTTCTCGTACCATCTCAATGGCTGGGTTGACGATGAGGGATCCGAGATTTCCGATGAGATGGCTGTGCCGGGTGTACTGGGATCGAAGGCAGATTCTCCCGGGCTCAATGCAGATCCTCGGAGAGTCGAGGCCGAGGATGCTGCCTTGAGGCGTCTGATTGCCTCGACAGTCATTTTTGGAGACAAGAAACCGGATTTCAGCCAGGTAACAGGAAAGGTGGAGGCAATCATCACCCGCTGCAAAGCAAACCGAATCGTGCAGCCCTTACGGCCTCGGGACCTATCTCGACCGCTCAGTCTCGATTTACAAAGATCATTGGGATAGTCCGTACATCAATCAACAAGTGCGAAATCCATATACCTTCTCAAGATCGGCTCAGCACCTCTGATCATGTGTTGAACGATTGACCGGTAATTTCCTTCAACGAACTCAACGATTGACCCGACAAAGACATCAAGATTCACAAGGCTATCAAGTACCCGTAACTTGGAGATCGCAATCAATTCCAAACGAAAGGCAGGGATTCACGTCTCCCTTTTGAGCGTGTATCCTTTGAGTGTAGCTTAGGGCTGGAAACTGGATGGTTGACGAGGAGTAAGCTTTGAGTTACCCAAATCAAGTCGGTCACGGATCGCTCGGTCGGGCGAGTCGAACGATCTCCCCATCACAATCTCAACCCTCGTAAGCGACCTGCTCCCTTTCCCTTGTCACTCACATATGCAGCCTCCTGTCCCCCCACGTAGTACTGGATTGCTACTCCGAGCGTCAAGCGCTTCGCACACTCTCTTGATCTCCCATCCTTTCAACTTTTAGATATGAGGTTCTCCCTTGCCGCTTTTCTTACCCCGATCTTAGCGGCAGCGTCACTCGCGCAGCCTAATGCTCGTTGCCGAGTTCGCCCATCTCAGGACGAGACCGTTTCTCCATCGAGCAGCACCGTCGGAGACAATGGTGCATCCGTCACTCAGCCAAGTCAAGCGGGAGTAGTCAAACCGCTGTCTACTTTTATCTCGACAAGCCTAGTCATCGTCCAGGCCACGTCCGCTAGCCGCGACAGTGGGTATACCCGGAACGGAGGCGGGGTTGCTGCTGCGCTTGCTGGTGGGACGACGAAATCCGTTGGCAAGACAAGGACAATGACGACCAAGACGACGGGGACGACGCTGCCATCGGCCACCTCTGTGTCGTCGAGTGGCAAGTCCGTGCCACCTCCCGCGTCCTCGTCGGCCGGGAGCGGCGGAGGCGGAGGAGGCTCGGATCCACTAGGGATGGTCGCCCTGCATGATAGTGTTCGCGCTCAGTACGGTATGACTTTGAGACGCAGCAAATCGTGCGCGGATTGACGTTGTGCAGGCGCTGGACCGGTCACGTGGAATGCGAAAGCCGCGAGTTACGCTCAGAACTACGCGAGCGAATGCAAGTGGAATCATTCGTGCGTCGTGGCCGCCCGTGTCGGGTTGTATGATGATGCTGACGTCGTTTGCAAGACACGGACAGTACGGCGAGAACCTGTGAGTGGTAGTACGATGAGTGACCCGGTTCGTCGACGCGGCGACTGACGCGACCGAGTGCTGCGGGGACAGGAGAAACCGTAACCAACCTGTTCGGCGGGTGGTCTGGCGAGGCTGGTGAGTGCTATCTCCGGACCCGCGATACTCCCAAGGCTCACCTGCGCAGCGACCTACGCCGCAAGCCCCGGACACTTCTCAGAGACCGCCGGACACTTTACGCAGGTGAGATTTGGGTGGTCGGATAGCGATCCGAAGTCTGATCGTGCCTCCGTTCAGGTCGTTTGGAAGTCGACGACAAGTATCGGGTGCGCACTGGTCAATTGCGTTCCGGGACCGGACATGCCGGTGAGTAGTCTGATCGCATGCCGACGTTCAGGCTGACGGCGTTAGGGAAAACAATTTTTGGTCTGTGAGTATGACCCGGCGGGCAACCTGATTGGTGCATTCGACAAGAATGTGGGTACGAAAGGTAGCTAGAACCACACGTATATTCGAGCTAGTGCGCTGGACGCCGGCTCCCAGAGTAACGCTCACCGTATGATGCATGAAGATAAAACGTCGAAGCTGCCCGAATGCGAAGATACACGTCAATCAGGCTGTATCAGGCACCAAGTACCGCAAGACCCATTCTTGGTAACAGGAACTCAATATGATTTTCGCCGCGACGCGCCTGTTTTCGGTTTGCGTCCTTTAGCCTGTTCCCAGGTGTCCGGATCATTGTTGCCGTGCCCTGATGTAGCAGAACACGCCCCGGCAAAATGGCGCACTTCAGGAATTCGAGAACCTCAGGTTCGCGTCAGAGCATTCCATGAAAACATGAAACATTCGGTAGCTTCGGGTGAAACAGGGACCAGCCCTGAAAACTCGGACGCGAGGCACCGTTCCGCGTAACTTACCTGTTCTCTCCGTTTGTGTAAGTAAACCGGGGCGTTTCATCCTTCTCCGGACGCACGTCGTCCTCTGCATTTCCTCTCTTCTCTTCTCCCCTCTTCCTCCTCCTTCTCCTTTCCCTCCGTTGTGAATAGTCTTGTACACTCTTTACGAACGCCTGCTGGTCAGCAAGATGACTCCTCTCACCTCACTCCGCCTCATCGCCCTGGCGGCGCCCGCTCTCGCTCGGCCATACGATTCCACCGGTCGCTGTCACAGGCATAACGGCACGTATCATCGTCATCATCATCATCATCACAACCATACCTTGGTCAATGCTACCGGGACCGCCATCGACGGGATTGTAGAAGCGAGCGTGACGATGAGCGTATAGGACATGTTGCCGGCAGCAGACACAGCGGCGGAGACGGCTTCGGTGACGGTTGCGACGTCCGACGTGACGGCAGCGGAAGCGAGCGTAATCATCAGCTCGACAACGATATCGACCGCTTCGGTGACAGCATTCGAGACTGCAGCGAGTTCCACAATGACCGCCGACGAGCCGCCAGAGGCGATCGATTCCTCTCTGACCGTAATCTCCTCCGAATACAATGCTCTCCCCACATAAACCCATTCTACCTCCGAGACCTCGACTTCAGCTGCGTCTGTCACATCTGTCTCTTCCGCAACCTCGATATCTGCCACGTCCACCTCTCCTACCGAGTCTGGCCATGAGACTGTATCTACAACCTCGACAGCCAGCTCCAGCTCTCCTACCGGGTCTTCCGACGAGGTCACCTTCCTCAAGCTCCACAACGACTTCAGATCCAAATACGGTGAGTCTGTGTTTTTGCTTTCCATCGACCTGAGGAATCTTCCTTCATCAGTACGAGATGACTGATTGGGAATCAGGTGCTAGCGCTGTGACCTGGAACGACACGCTCGCGAGCTACGCCTCAAAGGCCGCTGGGACTTACGCATACGGTCACACGCACGGGCCATACGGGGAGAACATCGCAGCGGGTGTTGAGGGCGGTTATGGGATCACCAACGGGTATGACAACTGGGCGGATGAAGCTTCAAAGTATGAATGGCACAGCCCGGGGTTCTCGGCCGCAACCGGTCATTTCACCCAGGTGAGTCTTCCAGACCCGTATATCTCTGTGTCACGCAGGATGTCTGCTGATTGCGGACGTAACGTAGTGCGTCTGGAAGGCGACTAGTCAGATTGGATGAGCTGCAATGTCATGCGCAGATGGCACCATCTACAGCGGTTATGGCCAGGTCGGTAACAACAATTATAAAAGCCACTGACGTTTGATTCCGTCGACAGAACTCGGTATACATAGTCTGTGTCCAGCCCCCTTCGTTGGCTCGCAAGCTGATGATATCCTTGCAGGCGAGTACGAGTCACCTGGTAATGTGGTCGGAGACGACAACCAGTTTTTCATCCAGAACTTTGGGACGTACCAAGCCTAGCTGGCTGGGCTTGGTGGAAGGGCCTGGTGCCATTGATATGAAAGGGATAAAATTATACGCATCGCTCGACGCGAATGCTTTCATATCTAAGCAGCGGTAATGAATTCTATTAACAACCGAACATCTGTCCTCGTTGTGCACCTGTGTCTCGATCCCGATGGGTGGCCCTTACCGTATTAGCGCGTGAATTGACCGGCCCTGATGGTATCTGTAGAGAGAGGTATAAGTCAGAATACAATGGACCCTTCGACTCACTGTCCCCCCAGCAGTTGCTTCCTGAAGAAGGCTACCGACGACTCGGCGACATCTTCGAAAGCCTTCTTTGTAGGCTCATGCTTCAGATTTGGTCGCGCCGCAAAACCATGAGTCGTCTCTGTGCGACCGCTTTAAGCCTTCCTTCCGGTGATCCAACATCAACGTACCGGAATGGATCACGCAGTCAAACTCAACGCCCTCCTTCTGTTTGGCCTCGAATGTTTGTCGTAGCAGACCGATGGAGGGGTCCTTGAATCGCATGTCATGGCTTGCCAAGTGCCAGAGTGTGGGCTTGGTGATGGATCCCCACCATTTGGTGTCGGGTCCGGGATGACAGAGGACGCCACATGTGATCGGGGTTGATGGGAGGGAGAGGAGGTTTGTGACCATTGAACCGCCCATACAGTATCTGGCCGACTCATGAGCTCTCACTCGGGCAAACGGGACAGATGGTCTAACCCGATAGCACCGATCTTCTCGTAGCCCTCGGCGTTGAGCTCTTGGATAGCCTAGCCATACCATCAGCAAATCCAGCGAAAATCTTGACCGGATCAGCTCACCTTGAGAGCGAGCGGGCCCCATCGGCCAGGCAGAAGACTCGGCAAGAACGGTAGCATTCTGAAGATGAGATAGGCGTATCCCTTGACCGTCTGGAACCAGCTGTTGTTGGCCTTCTCGCCTGGGAAAGTCGGAACGACCGAGTCGACCCATTCCGGCTTCGGCGCGGAGGCTGTGGTACAGAATACCTCATCAGCTCCGATAAGGACGATGGGATTTGAGGGACGGACGGATGACATCGGCAACGAAGACGTTGATTCCGAGCTTATCGGCAAATGCATCCGCCAGGATCTTGGGATTTGGCTATACCACGTCAACAGCATGAGCCGCTTGAATCAATGGTCAGAGGTGCGAACGATGTTGAAGCCGAACGCGTCGTAGAAGAGCACGACGGCGGCTTTTGGATCGACTATGCGACCATCCTTCGGCCTGGTGTGGTATCGACCGACTGTCTGCTTCCCGCCGGGAGTCGGGAGCTCCATGATACCGGCTGGTGTACCGGGAAGGATGGTACCTTCGAGACAACAGGGTTGAATGGGGAGGAATGACATGACAGGCAAAGTACCCAGATGGCTGGAGTAGAGCTTGAAGGCTCAGAGAAGGTGAAGTGATGTGGACGAGTGAAATTCATGATATCTCTACCGGGTATAATATATCGGGCTCATACCTGATATTACACCGAATTCGGCATTTATGGAGGCCGAAAATGATTTATCAGCCTGAGTATCCGGCAGCTGGGGAGTGTATGGCTCAGCACTCCGGGACACAATCTTCCGGAGCGAGAACGCCCCCGTTTCGCTCACTATACGGCGGACAAGCTACCATTCTCGTTAGAATGAGTTGGTTTGCTCTTGATCACTGGCTGAGGCGTGCTTTGAGGAATTTCAGGTCTCAGCATAATCGCGGCAAACAGTCTAGATGTCCGTACTCGTGGGAGGACGGGGCGAGAAGCCGAGCAACAAAATGTTATTACACGATAACGGGCGCATCAAGAAATACGGGTCTTTGCTCCCGTCCGCGTAGACTACCTCATCCTCAAACAGCACCTTGAAGCCGGTTTTCAAATAGATCTTCATCTGAAATCACCATCAATCGGGACCATGATAGTAATGCAAGGATAGGTCGTACGTTGCTCTCCGCCTGAGTGAAAAGGCAATCTTCAATCCTTTTCCGTCTGCAATCTTGAACATCTCCTGAAGGAGTGCTGTCGCCAGGCCCTTACGCCGCTGAGACGGGACGGTCATAAAGGAAACGAGGAAGTAGGATTCTTTGAATAATCCTGGATCATTCCCGAACGCCTTCTTCGTCAGCGGTGTGGCCTGCTCAGCCATCAGCTCCAGAGCATGATCAGATTTTACATGGCGTACCGTGTTTTCGATCCAGGCATTGTGAGCATCGGATACGCTGGCATCCCACTGATCGCTCAACACCTTCTTCTCGGGACGATCACGACCCGATGAGGCTGAGTTGTTATACGCCAAATTTGACAAGCGTATCAGCTGGATGCCGTCTTGGTGGTGTACAGACTGCCAAGGTCGCAACTTGACCATCGATCTCGGCGACCCATACTTCTCCGCCGTAAAAAAGTGCTGGCTCGAGGAAGGATCGAGCGCATCGATGGGCTAGTGCGGGGTCGTTCTCGTTGTCACATGTTATAAAGTCGTCAAGATCCCCATCAGCTTCATTCGGGGGCAGATTTGGTTTGCGCGAGCTCACAGTCGCTGTAGCCCTGTCTCATCACATGGAGCAGTGTCCCCATTTCGGCAGCTTAGATCAGATGCTATCAGGTTCTGCCATTACCGGAAGCGGCAGCTTCGGGACTCACGCGAGGGATTAATGGTCCTGCGACAACTGATGCCTGCCGACCTGAAAGGATCATCCGACATGATCGTGGTCCATCAGCTGCACTGGGATATCTCTTCTATCCGCAAGAGAATCGGCATTAGGCGGCCAAGATTCTTTCTCCATATTGAGCACGTGGCAACGTCATCAGCGAGATCCGGAAGTATCAACGTGTACACATCATCGGAGCGAAGCGATGCCTCTTGAATCGAATGAATCCGTCAAGCAGCCAATAAACCTCATCTTGGAAACAACGCCATGTCCACCCTCATCTCCATCCCCGCTGGACGGTGCTCTCGCCGATCACCTGATACGAAATGGATCGATCCTCAACCCGACAAGGGGTCGATCGAGATAAGATTCGAGGATGAGCTGATGCACTTATGTGAGTGTGGGGTACCTGACGAGCTCTGCCACGTTTTGAACATTTATCTCTGTTCTGAGACTGACGAGGACATAGGGTGGAAGAGCCGCGATTCCGGGACTGTCGAGGACGTGAGCTCCTGCTAGCGCTAAAGATCTGGTCCAAGCTGATCGACGCGCAGGAGCTCATTATCTTTCCTGGAGAAGCGACTTTTGACAGGGTCCAGCAAGTACGTCCGGTTCGCGCCAGCTGCGCAGCTGTTTTATCCAGCTCTTTATGCATGTGGATCGGATGTCTAATTTCCCGAGCAGGATTCATCAGGCCGCACTCACATCCTCAAGTTCTCCAGCTCCGATCAGAAATACTTTGTAGGCCACTGGCCTGTCTGACCTTGAAGTACACTGACCTTGCAATGCTCCGGAAGTTCTGGTTCCAACGAGCGGCAAAGGAGACGGATCTGAGGTCGGCTGTGGATATCAATGCGCTACTCCAAGACCCTTCGTACCGGTGAGTCGTCCATCCATGCATTGCTCATACAATCCTCTGACGAGACTTGGATTCTCCCGCTAGACCAGGTACCGCTCCTTTACCCGAACCCACTCAGCCCACGACTCCCGTCGCTCCGACTCAGGAAGAGCGCTCCTGGCCACCTACGCCCGGTGCCCCGCGCCTCACCCACCCTGAGCCGGCACCAAGGTCGCAGCCCGGGCCGAGTACCTCATCGCCCGCGGCTGCGGGGTCGAGCGAGGATATGGCGCGGATGTTAGTCGAGTGGGCGCAGCAGGGTGGTCTTGGTTCCGTAGGGACTGAAGGTGGGTGCCTGTTTCACTCCCCTTTGGTTGTCAAGCTGATACCCTCCCCTCGTCTTCGATAGACGCTCGCCTCACCGACGTCCTCTCCCCTACCAATATCTCCAATCTCCTCTCCGCCCATCCTACCCTGATCCCGACCATCACACCTCTCCTCCCGCCAAACATCAACCTCCCTGCCGAAACAGCCGCTCAAGACCTCATGCCGATCCTCTCAGCACCCCAGTTTACCGACGCCATAGCGAGTCTGGACAACGCACTGCGTAGTGGTGGTCTGCCAGGGGGGATGATGAGGGAGCTGGGACTGCCTGAGGAGGCTGGACGAGGAGTCAAGGAATTCCTGGAGGGGCTGAAGGGGTTAGAGAAGCAGGATGAGGGAGGGGCTGGGCGCGGGGATGAGAGAATGGAACAGGATTGAAAAAAAAAGATGCACAGAGAAGGCCTGGAGCTAGTCAGAACCTGGTGACCCAATAGGCATATGCATATTGATGTGGATAAGGAGTATCCCTCTCGTCAAGCTTGAGAATCCCTATAAGAAGTGCAGCGTATCGCAGGTCCCTCATCCTCCGGCCCCGGAAGAGCGGAATAAAGAGGTCACGCGACCCGTCATTGCAACGACTGAATTTCCTTGTAGCCGTATATCTTCTTTGAGGAGCGGTCTTCACAATTGATCACTTCAACAAGCTCCTTGACGCTCATGCCCTCAGCCTACCATTCGGTGAGAAGAATGGTGGGAAAGCTCATCTCCGTCCTCGCCCTTGTGTACCTGGTCGTCAATCCCGTTCTGGGCGCCACCGGTCCCGGACCGCGAAGGTCGCATTTCCAGGCGCAAGCACATTTAACCTCTTCCCAAGGACCGCCACCACCCCAGGAGAGATACGTAGGCCATCAGGTTTATCGGGTGGACTGGAGGAATTTGGACGAGGGTGTCAAGGCAGAGATCCTGCTTGCTATCGAGGTTCGTCCCCTATAGATATTCTTCTTAAAATCAAGTTGATCCAGCTTTAGCTACTCAACCTCGATGTATGGCGTTCCACTCCTTCCGCGCTCGATGTCAGCCTACACTTCACCAAAGTGGACCTCCTCCGTAACCTCCTCCCGTCCACCATACCGCTCTCCGTCTTCATCCCCGACCTCCAATCCCTCATCGACCTTTCCACCCCGCAACCCCTCTCCGGTCTTGACGCGTGGGACCTGTCGGTCATCGACACGTCGTTCCACGACGCGTACCACCCTTATTCCAAGATGCTGGAGTTCGGCGACGCCCTGATGGATGAGTTCCCTACGATGGTCGAGTCATTCGCGGTTGGGAATAGCTATGAGGGGGTGGAGATTGAGGGGTGGAGAGTGCATTTGGCTTCCAACGAGAGCATATCAGGTATTCAGTCGGGGGAAGAGGGGAGGAAGAGGAAGAAGGTGAAAGGGAAGAAGGGGAAGGTTGTAGGGCAGGAGGTGTTGGAATTTGTCGTGCAGAGCGGACAACATGCAAGAGAGGTGGGTCCTGTTTGCCGTGGCGCTTCAACTGCTGATGAGGTCGAGTATAGTGGGTCGGACCTTCGACGGCGCTGTACTTCCTGCACGCTCTCCTGGTCGGTGCGAGGGAGGAACCCTGGGGCGAGATCGCCAAGCTCCTCCGAGCTTTCACCTTCACCATCGTCCCTACTATCAATCCCGACGGCTACCAATTTAGCCAGACGCACAGTCGGTTGTGGAGAAAGAACAGGCAAGATGTCGGCGGCGGTCATTGCTCAGGTCCGTCGCCCTCCTTCTTCCCTCTCCTACGTGCATGCTGACGAGACCTTTTTCGCAGGGATCGACCTAAACTCGAATTGGGGTTACAAATGGCGACCCGGCCGTTCCACCTCAGCATGCTCAGACTCCTACCCAGGCAAGACAGCTTTCGAGGCGTTCGAGACTCGAGCCATGGCGAATTACCTCGCGAACGGGACGACCTGGTGTCCTGATTGTTCGGATATTGACGAGGGCAAGCGGGAAGGGAGACGGGTCAGGGCTTTCGTGGATCTGCATAGCTATGGGCAACTCTGTGAGCGTCTCCAGTGACTGGTCGTAGTGGTTGCTGATCCGTCTAGTCATGTTTCCCTTTGCACACTCGTGCGACGACTTCCCGCCTGACGCGGAGATGCTCATGGAAGCGGGACTGGGAGTGGCGAAGGCGATGCGCACGAGGCAGGGAGAAGGGTACCAAGCTGGCCAGGCTTGTGACCTCACATATCGGTGCGCATACTACCTGCCACCTGGTGCCATAGCGCTGACGAGGTGAGATGCGCAGAGCACCGGGTGACGCGATTGATTTCTCGTATGGCGTGACGGACGTGCAGTGGTCGTACTCTGCCGAACTTCGGGATACCGGGACTGTGGGTCTCCTTTACTCCAACTTGGCGGATTGATGGGTGCTGACGACGCATCAGCACGGTTTCTTGCTCCCGCCTCATTTGATCCGGCCGACAGCGGAAGAGGTCACAGCTGGCTTGCTGTACCTCGCGAAATTCATATACAATATCGAGATCGCCGGCTGAGCAGTGGGGCACTCTGCATGGTAAATACACGCGTGGCTATGCATATTCAGGTCGTTATGGAACTACATGACTCGTAAAAGGCGGGTTGTATCGTGAAGAGAGGGATCAGTCACTTCACACAGCCCCGCTTCCCCTGCTCTTCTTCGCCTGCGCCAACATTGCACCGTCCTCTTCACCATCACCCGCATCGCCCATCTTCTTCCGCTTGGCGCGCTTCCGCGCAACACGCCCATCCACCGTGTCAGACCTCGTTACTAGGCCCAGACGACGCTGCACATCGCGCCTCGCCCTCGCAGCGTCCAGGAAGCTCGCATACGACCACGTAAGGTCTCTCGCGCCCACCATCTCCCCGTTGATCCTAGCGAGCTCGACTTCAGCTCTCACCAGTCCTCACCGAAAATCGGGACTTACCGGTGGATCTGCTCGCTCATCCTGCCATCCACCGAGTACTTCCTGCCGGTTTCCATGTACGCATCCGCCACTTCACCCAATCGCCTGAGGGCTCTCTCAAACTTCCGTTGCTTCCCATCCTGACCAGAGTTCGCTGGGATCTGGGGCTTGACCGAGGAGGTCGGTCCAAAATGGGATGGTGAGATTGTCTACCCGTATCTCTCCTGCCTCGATATAGGCCGCCTGGACGAGGTACAGTACATGCGCGACGGAGAACGTGCAAATGAACCTGCACCCATCATCAGCATTAACAGGGCTTATAAAACGTAGCAAGGATTCCCTACGCTATCACCGACGCCATCATAGACATCTTCTGCGTATCGGCCTACGGCCCAGCCGTCGGTCCACTTTTGTCCCTCGTTGATGCAATACAACCCATCAAACGAGCGGATATACTCCCGAAGAGTCGAGACGACACCGGGATCGTCAATCCGGAAGGAAGTTTCGTAATCCCGATCGAATGCATGAATGACCGAGAGGAGGAACGCGCAGTCGAGGCCGGTCGGCGTATCGGCCAGCTCGTCCCCTGTGAAACCGGTGAGTATGGCGCGGTAGTAACCAGTCCCATCGGGTTTCGTCGCCCAGAACTGCTCGAGGGTATTGTTGAGCCTGGCTGCTTGTTCGACGTAGAAGTCGGCTGCTCCGAAATCGTCGAGTCGTTCGGCTAGATGGGCACCGGCTTCGAGAGCGCGCAGGCAGACGATGCGTGTGAAGAGGTGATTGTCCGTTTCTGCGACATCCTCATCAATCCTCCATACGAGATGGCGTTCGAGGAGACTCACACTTCCTCCCAGAGGTCAAAGCCGGGTTTCCACCACCCACCAGCAACCTCCTCCAGATCGTTCTTGATCACCTTTCCCGCCTCCCTCATCACCGAAGGGTCGTGTAGGCGCTCACGAACTAACTTGATGTCGGCGGGATAAGCTCGATCGATCAGGTAATTGGCGTATCGTATCAGAGTCGGAGCTCTTAAGGCGGGTCCATCACTTCATTGCATCATCAGCTCAACCCAGCCTAGCGGAGGGAGACTCACCGCTGTGGTCGACCCCACACTTCTTCAATTGGTTTCCCGTCGACGTGGAATTTCGGCTCGTTCAGTCCGCCTGACCAGAGATCACCGGATTCGGATCTGACCATCTGCAGATCCGCTTGACTCGCGGCATACGCCCGAAAGAGGGGTTCCAGCAGTAGCTCGGAGCTGTTGATCTCCGGACGTATACACTCGTCCGAGGTACGTACATCCGGGACCGACCACGGCTGGAGGTGAGACTCGGGAAGGAAGGAAGGAAGAAGAGTCCTCATGACGAGCGCCGAGTCTCGGGTCCATGTGTACTAGGACAATTCGGTAAGGCGAGGGACAGACCGGTGCGTCAGGACTCACATAGTATTGTGGAACAGCGTCCGCTCCACCCCGGCTCGGGCTTGCTATCGCCAACCCGTCTGCCGCACCAGCTATCGGACCGATATTGCCGAGTAGCCATCTTCTGGCCACTAAGTTCTCCGCTTGGATCCATTGGCTGAGCCCACTCGATGATTCGAGGGTCTCGGGCAATAGCTCAGAATCGGTGACTCGGTTGGACCTCGAGCCCATGAGGTCTCGAACGTTGTCTCAAGTCGTCGTCTTGCCAAAAGAAGCCGAACGACAGAAAGACCAGGGCAGCTGCGGCGAAGATTCTGATGGAAAGACCTCGTGTTGGACGAGTCAAGAAGATCCTTTGTGACGCTCGGTGACTTACCCCTCCGTGAGTTCCCTTTCTTCTCCCGCATCATCATTCCCACATCACGATGCGGACGTATGCACCTTCTCCGACTTTGGACTGAGTCATGCTATCTCATGTTGGCGACGAATTGGACAACAAGCATATCGAGCCAAACACCACTGAAACCTCACTTTTAGTGGAGACCTCGGCTTTTCGATTGCCCTGAATCCACAGGGATGATGCCGTTGACGCTATCAGTTTCGCCTGTTCTCCATACTCGTATGCGTCGATTCATCCGCTCAGCACATACCTTGTCCCAAAGCTCAGCTCCGAGATTGAGAATGGCTCCAGCCGAAAGCGCCGATAAACGTCCGTGGTTCTTTGAGACGAATGAGGTGTCGTTGACGCGGAGTAGTCGAGGAGCAGACTGTCCCGTCTGAGCAAATCACCGAGACCGCCAAGAAGGCTGAGCCGGACGCTGCTGAGGAAGCTAAGGAGGTGAGTTGGAGCCAGCAGACTTTATCCGTCGGGGGATGGATGTCTGTTTGTCGCCAAGGACTGACGTGTTTCGTGACAGATGGAGAACAAGGGCATGGACACTTTGCCTACCATCACTTGACGCCTCCACGTTCAAGTCCAGCAGGAGAAGCAGAAAGAGTGCACAGGTATATGCATCGACCATAACTTATCATGCTGTTCGGCAAGTGCTTCGTTCTGAGACTCATGATCCCCGCCCATCGCAATCCATAACATCCTCTCCCTCCTCCACAAACCTCTTCCTCTCCTTCCTCCACGGTTCCCAAACGTCCCCGTACTTCTTCAACAGCCTTCCCAGCTCGGCTCGCTGCTCCATCTGTCCGCTCTCATCTCAGTTCCATTCTGTGCTTTAAGACGATCTTACTCACGATGACACCTGGCACCTCCTCACCCTCCTTCACTCCCCATACATCGTTGAACATCTCACCCAGCTTGGGCTTAGGCAGTTTCTCTGCTCTGCCGAATGCTCGGAGGACGTCGGACTTGTTCTTGCTCAACAAAGACGATTCGTCGGGCTCGGACCACCAGCCACGCGAGACTAGGAATGCTCGAAATCGGTGGATCGGGTTGTCTTATGTGGAGGAATCCTGTCAGCTATGCAAAGCAAGGATGCACTCGAGAAACCAGACTGACCAACGATAGTCCACTCCTTAACCTCCTCTACCGGTCGGTATTTGCTCGAGTCGTCACTGGTCGAATGATGTCCAACCCGATATGTCATAGCCTCCACCAATACCCCCTTCTTCCCTTCCACGGCTCTTCGGCGAGCCTCGCGGACCGCAGACAGGGTGGCGAGCGCGTCGTTCCCGTCCACGCGTATTGTGTCGAGACCATATCCTGGACCTCGTGAAGCGATACCGTCACCGGCATATTGATCGATAATGGGAGTGGATATGGCGAAGCTGTAGCAGGTTGGTAATGCTGGGCGCAAACGCGCCCATAAAACTGTAACGCACCCGTTGTTCCTGCAGAACCAGATACATGGTCCACCGAGCACGGAGTTCATCCCCAATGCAGCGTGGAAGTCGCCCTCGCTCGCGGCACCTACGACTTTTGAGTCAGATCGACCTCGGCTCAACGTGTCAACATGGTAATCAAAAGCTAAAGCGTACCATCGCCGAAGTAGCATATCACGCAATCTCCCTGTCTTTCATCGTCCAGCTTCAGAGCATAAGCCGCGCCAGCGGCTTGCGGCATTCTATCAATTGGTCAGTCTCCTTGCCTGTTTCAATGATCGGAAGGGTGACTCACTGCGTCGCAAGCGGACTGGTGATTGTGTGGAAGCCATACTCTGGCGCCGAGTAGTGAACCGGCATCATCCGTCCTTTTGTCCCCTCATCCTCGATATTTCCGAAGCATTGCGCCATCAACTTGTTCAGCGTGTATCCTCGATGAAGCAGTGCTGCTCCCTCTCGCTGTGAGATACTCCGTTCAGTTCAAGCTTGAACCTAAGCGGGGAAACAAACATATTGCCCAAAGATCTCGTCATTCGGTAACATCGCCGCAGCACTCCCCACTATTGCGGCTTCCTCCCCTGCGCATTGCATGTAGAAGGATATCCGGCCTTGTCGTTGCGACTGGTAGAGGACATTGTCGACAATGGGGATCAGGGTCATCGTGCGATACCTACGGGGTTGTGAGCAAGTTCCATACAGTCAGATAAGACAGATATCTACATGGCCAGCGCTTCATCCTTCCCAATCTACAGACCAGTGCCCGTCAGTGATACTCAATAGCTTCGGAATCAAGAGTCAACCCACTTCCGGCGCTTGACTCTCCCCGACAATAAGATGCCCCTCCTCATCCAGCACCCTATACGTCGGTATCGTCTTGCCTTGATCAGAACCGACTGTTCTCACGCCTCATTCAACAGACCTTAGCAACAGCATTGAAGAATCCCATCTCCCTAGTCCACCAACTCTCGTGCGTCCCCCTCCTCAGCGGACTACTCATTCTCACCAGTCGAGCCTGTCGTTCCGCCTGACTGCCGGGTACGTATAGGGGTTTCCTATCTGGGCTGGGGACGGCGAAGGGCTGCAGCGGGGTGGGATTGGGTAGTGGTGTGGAAGTCGGAGTTGTGGTGGTGGCGTGCCTCGGAGGGAGATTGGGAGGAGGACCGGTGATCTTTACGGGATAAAGCATTCTGTGCTGTGCGCAACAAAAGGGATGGAACGGGGACCACTCACCAGTGAGCGAGATGAGGCTGCCCGGGGTAATTGCGTGACTAGACACCTTCGACAGATCCTCAATGTATCGGTACTCGTACTCGGCGGCATCGTCGGAACGATATAAGGGCCTTGTGGATGTCGGTTTGTGAGGCTCTGAATATGCATGCGGTCCTCGTCGCCCACCCCAAGCTTGTTGAGATTCGAGCACCTGAAGTGAAGATGCAAGACGTTTTATATATATCCGAGGTGATGGGGAAGCTGCAAACTAGGCCTGCTGGCTGGCTGGATAGGCGACAAAGATTACACGCCTTCAACAAAGCTGAAGCAACGGCACGTGTTTCGACCTCGTGGTATCGCTTGCAGAACCGGATATCACCTTGCAGGGCAAGCCTGTCGCTCGTCAAAGAAGCTGGTCTGGGAGGATGGAGTAGGTATCATTTGCTCGCTTTGTCTCAATAAAGCAGCTGACGTTTGGCAGTGAACATGGAGAATTCCATCACGGGCTATACGGGGTATGAGCATCAGCTTCGAGGGGCCCTTCTGGGGTTACTCGGGAGAGAGAAGTATGAGTACTTCTTCGACAAGGTCTATCTCCGCGAAGCAGCTCCTTTGTCCGTACTGAGAACACATACAGTTCTTGGAGTATTTCTCCCGCGAGGAAGATGCCAAGTTATTCGTGTCACTCGGAACGAACTGTTTCCGTATTCCCGTCAGTCCTTTCCTTGGGGTACGCGGTTCTAGTACTAACGGGCTAATAGATCAACTACCGACACTTCGAGGATGATCTGAACCCAAGGGTGTTCAAGATGGAAGGATTGAAACACCTCGATCGGGAGGTTGATCTCGTGGGTCCGCCTCGTACATCGCTACAGCCACGCTGACCGATCATGTCCGTGCGCAAATACGGGATCTTTACGGCGATCGACCTGCATGCTGCTCCTGGAGGTGAGCATGCGTACCTCGTCTTTACGATAGCAGCTGATAGGGAGCGCAGGGCAGAACTTCGGCTGGCATTCGGACAATGCCACTCGTATCGCATCATGTGGGACCAATTTCGGATTGCTGCACCTCGCTGATCTCCTGGCTTCAGTTTATGATCACAAAGACTTCCAAGATCAGACCAGTGTCATCTGGGAGCACCTGGCTCGGGTATGTCGCGAAATGATTTTGAACATTGTAGGCTGATATTTCACAGCATTACAGGGACAATACCTGGGTTGCGGGATACAGTCCGCTCAACGAGCCTGCCGAGAAAGTGCAAGTCCGCGTCCTGGCCTCTTACGAGAGAGCGGAGAAGGCCATCCGTGCAATCGATCCGAGCCATATCCTCTTCCTTGAGTACGCTGATGTCTCCCTTGCGAATCACTGCAGCTAATGAGAGGTCAGCGGTAGGCGAGTATTATGTGATTAGCAAGAAACACGTCGACGAGAGCAGCTCGTACGCCGCGGACTTCAGCCACTTCAAGAAGCCCCTGCCGAACTGCGTGTATGCATGTCACGACTATCCGTGTGAGTATGGACTGTTGGGCCATGATGGACACCGCTTATCAGGTTAACGTAGGTATGGAATCCCAAGTCCTCCGAGTCTCTACCAGGTCCGTCACTTTGACCCACTTCCAAGAGATGGCCACTGATAGTCGCACCAGAGGGGACGCCTGAGCAATCTCGCTACCACGAGCAGCAGTTCTGGAACAAAACCGAGTATTTGCGGGAGCACAGCGTAGGTTTACCTTCCCGATTTCCGTTCGAAGCTGAACGAGTTTGCAGGGTCCCATTTGGGGTAAGCCGATTTGACCGAGTGAGAGCTGGCCCTGAGTATCGCAGTTGGCGAATCTGGCCCCGTCTACCAGAATGCAGGAGACGGTCCTCGGGATTGGCAGCATATCAATGACACGCGGTTCGCTGTACTGGAACAGCAGCTGTCGATTTATGGCAAGGTGGACGCCAGCTATTCGATCTGACTGTATAAGGGTGGGTTTCCGGGATCCTTGACAAACTCGCTGACAAGCTTGTCGAGATTTCGGGTATCGGGGTATGACATACGTCAACGAGGACACCCCTTACATCAAACTCCTCAAGCCGTTCCTCCTGCATAAGGAGGGTTAGCCCACACGCGATCATGCTATGAGCAGGCTGTTGACTGTGCATGAGCAAGTCGCCCCGGACGGCTGGGGCGTTGACGATACTCCGGTTCGAGCACTGTTTGAGCCAATGGAGAAATGGCTCGCCATGAACGCGCCGAGTATCCAGCACAAGTACAATCCCCCATCAAACGCCAAGTGATGGCTGGCCAAGGTCGTGCGAGAGATGCTCCTATCCGTGATCTTGTCCCCTTCTCCGCAATGAGATCGCTGATGGGAGATTTAGGAGGAGATGGTGAATGACTTCGCAGGGTACTTCAAGGGGATGAGCATGGATGAGCTGCACGAGCTCGCCAAGAGTTTCTCATTTGGTACGCACGTCTCGCAATCAATCCGGCCTCGAGGATGACGCTTGGCGCGTAGAAAACTGCAGTCAGCGCACTCGGCTCAACGAGATCCTCCGGAAAGACGCGAAGCGGTCGGAGAAGTCGAACTTGAGCGAGAAACCCTAGGTATGACCCTGGGCTGAAAGAAATGCCATGGACATCGCCGATTCACTAGTATCTTGTATCGTGACTTGACACATTTCTTTCAAGTCTGTGAGGTCATATCAGTGCGCATTGAAGTGCTTGAAGAAGATCCCCCGGTAATACCCATCGCGGCTCGAACAGGGACTGAGGTCGGACCGAGACCTGTGATGGGAATTATGCGTTGCAGCGGTCCCGTGAGAAAACTCCTTAGCGGCCTGAGGTGATGTGTCGGGGCGCGAGCTTGCTAAAAGCACCTTTGATGGCGAGACCTCAGGTGCGCGATGAATTCTGGATTCTGGATTCTATCGATCTGCCATGGACCTGAAAATCCCCTGATCCCCTATGGGACTCACTGATGTCAGCGTTACAAAGAACTAACTCCGGATTATAGATCCATACCTTAGGACGGGGTGAAATCCGTCTTCCCGGTTCAGGCCCCGGCAATTTTCCCTGACAGAATGACGACACGACGATCACTCCGTCCAACAGGTACCCTGAGTCCTTGAAATACAAACGGGATGGGAGGAAGCACGTACACCTACGTCAGAGGTCGCGGTTTCAAGCGATTTCTCAGGTAGCCGGGCGCGGATGAAATTGCCTTTCGCTGAAAGGAAGGCAGTAACGTTCCACTAGTGTTTTCTAGATACTTATTCTTCATTGCGCTTGAAACTTGTCGCCCCATACTAGCCAAACGTATAGCGACAGACACGATGAAGGGACCTTCAGTCAAAGGATTGTTTGCGGACGTCAAGCTCGACCTCGTCGCGATGGGCGTGAGTGGCATTGATTCGCTTCCCGTCCCCATCCCGCTGATGGGTGTTTCCATGATTTAGGGCGAGTTCGTCGGGACTGTACGTCCATCACACGATTCTCCCTACTCTAGTGCTGATGCATGACAGGTCCTGTTCCTCCTGTTCGCGCTCGGGGTACGTGTCGTATCGTTCCTCGATGTCCGTGCCTGTGCCTGTGCCTCGAGCTGACCTCCTGCCTAGGGCGTTCAAAACGTCACCTCCAGTCTTACTCAAGGCATGAGCAGTGCCGGAGGTAATGGTGGTACAGCACCCACGGGTAGCGACGCAGAGCGACTCCTCGTCAGTCAAACTTCATCCTGCGTAGAAAAACCTGACTTGTTCTCAGGCCTACTATTACATCTCCGCCTCTTTCGGCCTATCTCTCTTCGCCATCGCTTCTATCTTCTACCGCTTCACGGGATCAATATTTAATCCCTCGGTAGCCATGAGCCTTGCGATCGTAGGCGCCATCAAGCCTGTGCGGTTCCTCAGCGCGTTTCCGCCCTCTCATTGAAGCGATCCGCTGATTACTGTTCCCAACCAGTGATGGCTACTGCTCAGATGGTTGGCGCGATTGTCGCTTCGGCAATACTAGACGGTCTCACTCCTAGTGGGCTGGCCGTGAATGTATCCCTCGGTGCCGGGACCAGTCGGACCCAAGGACTCTTCATCGAGATGTTCACCACCTCCGCTCTTTGCCTCAGCGTCCTCATGCTGGCTGCCGGTGTGTCAATACCCCTTTGATTCCCTCTCTGACCAGGCTGGTTTAGAGAAACACGCAATGACACCGCTCGCGCCGCTTGGCTTCGGATTTTGTCTGTTCGCAGTCATGATGTTTTCGACCCAGTATACTGGAGGTGCCGTAAAGTGAGTAGTTCGCAGCAATATGTGATCAGCTGCTGACAGCTATGGCAGTACGGCCAGGGCGTTCGGACCTGCCTGTATCCAGGGATTCAGTGACTATCATTGGATCTACTGTTCGTTTCTCTTGGTCACGGCATGCGACCACACCTGATAATGGACTCCAGGGCTGGGTCCCACTATGGGTGCTTTACTCGCGACTGGCTTCTACACACTCCTCAAGTGGCTGCACTACTGGTGAGTCCGATCTGATTGAGCCAGGATGGGGACTGACATCTTCCGTTCGTCAGGGACATCAACTCCGGACAGGACTCGACTGACCCGAACGAGGCGCCGATGCAGGAAGTCGTATGAGCGGGTTTCACCAAGGGCATAGATACCCGCGGCCACATCGCTACGGAAGTAGACTTTTCATCCAGGGGAGACGGTCCCGGCTGAGTGGGAAGAGAGAGGCATTGTATCAATACACACTTATACTGTTGTTTCGTAAACATGCAACTAAAGGATTGATCGTTTCTCAAAATTGCTGTCATGGCACAATACATCACGGGCGACTACACGCAATCCTGACCGTACTTGAGAAGCGGACCAGTCTCTATTGATCAAGAATGATCGCGTTGCGCAGGCCGAGAATGCGTCAGTCCCACGCCGACGGGTACGCCATGCAAACTCAGCAGTCAATCGTGGTCGCTTTTCTGCAAGTCAAACCACAAGATGGGACCCTCCGTACACGCGCACCAGCGGTATGGGGAGCAATGCTCAGAGCTGGTATTCGGATCTTACCGGGTGGAATCTGGAGCTGCACGCAGGCTGGGATGATAGATATAAGACGTACATGGCTTAAAATATCATTGTCTGGTCGTGATAGTATCTGGTCGTGATAGTAGAACAAGACAACAAAGTTGTGATAACTCGGGGCGAAACCCAGAAATCGGAGTCGCCCTATACTCCCTAGGCATCACGGCCACCCTGTCATTACGCTCGTCCCACACAGCGTGGATGCCCTAGGGCCGCTCATCCTGTCCGAATCAACATCCATCAACCACACCTCCCGTCGACCGCACTTACCCTGTGCGCTCTCGTAATCGATATCAGTGCGGACCACCCGGCCATCTCCCTCCTCCTGTGCCCTGCCCTAACCTCCACCCGCCAAAGCCAACAACCAGTCCGAAAGTGACCACCACAGCTACTCCCACCGCTACAGGATAGAACACGCGATTACGATTCAGCTCAGTCGTCGGGATAAGTGGTTGACGCTCGGGATCCTCCACGGGAGAGAATGTGTCCTCGTCCATCAGTCGTGATGGTCGGATTGAGGATGATGCGGCAGGGTTGGAAGCGTCATTCTGGTTCGGAGGGGCGCCGGAAGGTTGTCGGGAGTGAAGGGATGATGTGGAAGCGGAACGTGCCTGGGCGGTGGGGTGTGGGCCGGAGGTGAACTTGACCGACATGTCGGGATGACGAGTAGTGAATGCCAGACGGTGGATTTGGGAAGATGGACACTGGGCCGGAAGAGGTGGGGTTGACGGGACACGCGTCTTGTGATCGTAGCGTCGTCTGATGCGGTGATGTTTCCGATTCCTTTCTTCCTAGAAGCCAATCTTGGAATCACGCAGAGCCGAGATGAGCGCCGTTTCAAGGGGAGATTACTGATTTCCAGCGGGACCACCAACCCCGGGAGATCTCGGATTTCTGTTGTACCGGCGAATGTGGCGCTCTGCTTTGAGACGAGTTTTGGCGACTTTCCTAGGACCGTAACATACATTCGTCAGACATCGTCCCAACATGTCTACTACCGAGCAGACCTACATCATGATCAAGTCAGTGCTGCTTCCTCTCATCCATCCCTGGGGATTCAAGGGCTCCCGGGGCGAAACAGCTCTTTCCGACCTAGCTACACAACCTGACTCGTTGCCCATGGACATGTGCTCATCGTCGTAAACCGCTTTCGCTTTCCGCCTTTATTCCTCGCTTTACGCCATGACACACCCACCCTCCTTTCTCTCCACCCCTCTGCCTTGACGCTCTAACACCCTCCTCCTACTCTCTCAATTGAACCTCGTGTATAGGCCGGACGGCGTCCAGCGAGGGTATGTCTGCCTTCCTGTATCTCCATACTCGGTCTGACCGATCCCCTAGCCTCGTTGGTGAGATCATCGCTCGTTTCGAGAAGCGAGGCTTTAAGGTCAGTTCACAGCCCTTCACATAACTCTGCGAATCTCAAGGATTCGTTTCCGCTATCCGAGAAGAGCTGACGATTGACCCTTTCTAGCTCACCGCCCTCAAGATGGAACACCCGTCCAAGGTCTGTCCGGATTTCTACACCCCATCTGGGATAGCAGCGAGCGTCCGCTGTCATCGGGAGTCCGGGCTTTGTGCTGCGCAGCTCTCTTACCACTATCGTCCGGCTGACAGGGTACCATTCACAGGAACTCCTTGAGAAGCACTACGAGGACTTGGCGAGCAAGGGCTTCTTCCCCCGCCTCATCCAATACAGCAAGTTTTCATATACTTGCGGTTCACCGCTCATTCTTGGTATCGATAGTGCTGTCCGGCCCCGTCGTCTGCATGGTCTGGGAGGGTCTCGATGCCGTCAAGACCGGCCGCGCGATGCTTGGCGCGACCAACCCGCTCGCTTCCAACCCTGGTGAGTCAGCTCGATCCCACGCTATCACTCTTTACGAGGTGAGACTGCGGGGCGATAGGCTGACGACACGATGTAAGGGACTATCCGGGGCGACTACGCGCTGCAGGTCGGAATGGTGAGTCATAGAAACCTAGCCATCGTCGGGCAGTATCACTCCCGGCTAGAGGCTCTGGCCGGACTCAGCTGACTTTTCTCACCTCTCCTTTCTCGTAGAACGTCTGTGCGTCGATCTTTCTTTGGCTTCGTCATCAGCCCCGTTGGATGTTGATCCCCTTCAGGTCACGGTTCCGACGCCGTTGAGTCTGCCCAGCGCGAGATCGAGCTTTGGTTCGGCAAGTGAGTACTCCCGACAACCACTTGGCTCCTTGAACGAGCTAGGGCTGGATCGAATACGCGCTAACGTACTACTTGTAGCAACAACGTCAAGGACTACACCCTGTCTTCCCTGAAATGGGTCTACGAGGAGTAGGCTGCCGTCCCCATCCGGTTCCTGCACATTGGCATGGCGAGAAGAGATGCATAGAAGATTGGCACCTGGTTGCATGCAGCTCGCTGTAGATACCCCATCACCCATCCGAAACTATCGAGTCCGTGTCAGCGAAAGGCGCGTACTCGTAGTCCATCCTAACCCGGACCCGTCAGCCGAGCAGGACCTGGAATCGTCAACTCACGGCCGTCGCATCTGGCTTGTCACCCATTCCTCATCTGTGTCCTCAAGGCTATACCCTTGACCACCAGTATAGCTGAGCGCGACGGGGAGAAGCACCAGTCCATGTAGAGCGCCGGACATGATGAGGGTGAGCCACATCCGGAAGTAGTAGACTTCGAGCAGTTTCGAGCGGGTCAAGGCGAGGACCGAGATGCCGATGAGCTTGGTCATGGTGATTCCTGAGAACACCTATATACCATAATTGGACACATCAGTGGAGGGTTGAAGGTGGTAAGCGGACGAACGGATGGTCCCACATCGACGAGCGCAGTAATCGCCCTCTCATCTTTCTCCCTCTTCCCATCCTTCTCGAACGGCATCCCACTTCCAGCGCCCATGAATGCTCGAGCGATATGGCTGCAAAATTCCACCGCGATTCCCAGACTGATGACGAGATTGACCAAGGATATTGCGTTGAGACTGATTCCCCAGAACCCCATGACTCCCATGACGTTGGTCACCGCGAGTGCGCAGACAGCCGTCACAGTCGCTCCGGTTCGCCAAGAGCCTAGGAGGATCGAAGTAATCATGAAGATTGCGAATAGGGCGAGCGAGATGACTTGGAAGGCAATGGAGACGACATGCTCATATTGGTCGAAGAAGACGTAGAAGAGCGAGTATGGGAAGACCTTGATTCCGGTTCGATGGGTTATGTCGGCGGAGATACGCTGAGCCGCAGTCATAGCGTTGATGAAGTCCGCCTGGGATTTTAGGGGAGTATGATACGTCCGGAAATGGCTAGCAGTGACCGTCGTGTTGTCGGACCCTATCTTCACGGCCGAAGAATAGGGCGCTTGGCCACCAAGCGGACAAGCCTCGTTCGTGGGCGAGATGAGCCACTGTTGAAGATATCGCATGAAATCGGATCCTTCAGGTAGGCCGGCCATGGTGATGTCCCATTCTTGATCAGTAAAGCATGGACGACATACCCTGTCTGAGTCGCGTGCTGTGCAGAACACCGATGGATCGGCCTTGCGTACGCGACAGCAGCTATCGAAAGTAGGGTTGGTCCATTGCAGGAAGTCGTCGATCCATGCGGCTGGCGGACTGGCAAGGAACGAAGAGTCGGGCCGCTTCCGTTCGGCTTCGAGCGAGTTGGCAACTGACAGCTCGAGACACGTAGTGAAGCGCCCGCATAGCTGCTGTTGGCCATGACGACTAGGCATATCCGCACCCGTCGCAACAAAGTAGACAGGCGGACCGACATCGAGGAAGTCATCGAGGTCGTTGAAATAGGGTACGAGGTATGACTCGGCCGGCAGCGCGAGACGTTGGTCGAGGCCAAGGGTGATATGCTGGATGCCGACGATCGCGGTGAGGAATAGGCCGCCGAAAAGGCCAAGGACAAGCTGCTTGACCTCGTGCTGGAGTAAGGCCGGTGCGTAGATCCGGCGTATAAATTTGGCGACAACGCCTTCAGGCGAAGTGACGCGGTCGTAAAATCCGATTGGCGGTCGTAGACGAATACAAGGGACACAGTCTATCCGCATATCCTCCGCTCGCCTTAGATCCATCGCCATGGCGCTGACGAAGACCGTCACTTGCAAGACGGCACCGAAGAAGACACTTCCCGCAGCGTAGATTGCGAAGTTCCTGACGGCCGGCATGGGTACGAGCGCACCAAGGGCGAAGGCTACCGTCTCCGTGATCGAGCTTAACGCGATCGATGGACCCATCCTCGCGACCGCCCTTGCTACCCTTTCCTCGGCTGGTAACGAGCCACTCGGATGCTGGGCATCATCTCCGTCTTCGCCGTCAGCAGGACTGGGCCCATTGGGGCTCTGCGAATGCAGCGAGTTTTGCCGCTCGAGCTCATGAACCAGGATGAACACGTTATCGACACCCACCGCGAGAACGAGGAAGGGGATGACCTCGGCTATGATGAGGGTGACTCGGACGCCGAGGAGGGAGAAGAGGCCGACAGATGACGAGACAGCGACCAGAACGATGACGATGCCGAATAAACCGAGGGAGAACTTCGAATTAACGGAGAGTAAGGTTGAAATGACCAAGAGGTTCGGTGGAGAGGACGACTGATCGGGAGCGGAGGGTTCAGCGATGTGAAGGAGGACGGCAAGCTTGACGATGCCAGTCCAGAGATAGTGGGTAAAGGAGGAGATCACAGTGGGTGGGAGGCCGCCTCCAAGCGTGAGGGAGACGTAGAGGAACATGACAAGATAGGAGAGGACGACGATCTTGACATCGGTATTGGTGCTCTTGTTCAGCTCCTCTTCGAGGCTTACACCGGTCGAGTAGCTGATCTTTAAGCCACCCCGTGAAAGTCCGCTCAGGTAGCCGCGTAGCATGCGCTCCCATTCTTCAGCTTTCTGCACTCGGTCGTCATTATAGTTGTCCAGAACCCAGGTGATCACAAGCGCTTTCGCGTTGAGCCAGTCTCCATCCGCCCCGCCGAGGATGAGTTTGGGATCGACGGGCTGACCGAAACCTGGTAAACACTCGCCTGGTCGGGCTGCGCAGTCGAGTATTGTTCGCTGCCAGAGATCATCGTCGTCATCCAGCTCATTAGTGATCCAAGCAGAGATAGACTGGATGGCGCAGTACGTGTCCTTGGAACTTCTTCCTCGACCGGCGGGGGCGAAGCAAACTTGATCCAACCGAACTCCAGACTCGGTGTTCATGAATCTGATCTCGTCTTCCGCTTCGAGCCACCACTTTAGCGTGTCTCGCGAAAGTACACTGTCTCCCGAGGTCGAGGTAATGAAGACCTGCTCGGTACGGTAGAACGGTCCGAAATTGTCGTCGAAAAAGTGCTTCTGCGCTGCGGATTCACTCGACGGTGACACCCATAATCGTACAGGATCCGTCTCGACCGCAAAGTATCGCCATCCGATGTTCAGAGCCGCGACAACAACTGCCGCTATTACGAAGGTCTCAGCAGGACGCCAAGCGCAGACCAATCCGAGGCGGTAGAAGAACCGTCGCAGTGTCGCGTTGATCTTGTTCTGCTTCGGTTGCATATGATCCATCGGATCCAGCAGACTCGCTCCCCTACCAAGGCGGAAGTGGATCGATCCGCTAGGTCCAGACTCGGAGTCTTCTCCCAGTCCTACCAGTCCGTTTAACCCATTCTGCACACCGTCGGCGGAGGGAGACAATGGTGGGTCAAGGAGGGCGACTGGCTCGTACCGTTGCTGTCGATGTCGGAGTGCTTGCTTCCATGAGTAGAAGAGGAGTCCAAGGAGGATGGCAACCGAGTAGATGACGAGGAGGGAGAAGGTGAGACAGGACACAGCCCCGACATGGCATGTCGAGGAGGAAGGCGGAGCGACGTATGGGAGTGTAGGACAGGTGGAAGGACAGTCGACACACGCACAGCGAGCATCAGGGGAGGACTCGGCGCAATTGAGTGGTCGTCTGGAGAACCCGCTTGGCTCGTCGGGGAAATTGATCTGGAATGGCGATCCCAATCCCGGCCGAAAATCTCCCATATATCTCAAGAACGCCGAGGGAGTCTTCGCCCCTCCTCCAATCAGGTCCATCGCGAACCCATTGGTCGCCCCAAACTGCACATTCTTGCACGATTCATAGAACCCGTCCTTGAATTCGGTGCTCACAGCGTAGTCGACCTCCTTGACCGCGACTCTCCCATCCCTCGTTTTCTGCGTGTCGTTGACTCGTACGAAATTTGATTGGTCTGGGGAGCAGGTAAAGTCGCAGAAGAAGGCCCGAAAGTTGTTGATACATGCTGGACAAGAGGCGATGAGGGGTGCCGCTTGTTGGAGACGATTGGCGAGGGTCTTGGCCTGATCCAAGGTGCAACAGACGGAATCCGGGACTTGGAAAGACGGACCACAAACGACGGAGAGGAGACTGGAGAGCTCGGCAGAGGGCTGGGACATGTCAACTCCCGCACGATGAAGGGGAAACACGGGAACTAGCATCTGAATACTCACCTCATTGGCCTCGCCATCGTCTGGACAAGGGACATCGAGACCATAGTAAATCGAAAGCCCGCAGCTTCCCCTCAGCGCACAGATGCCAGGTCCGCCGACAGACATGGCGATAGTAGAAATCGGTGAGGGCCAATACAGTAATGACAATCCGGCTTCCCAATATTGGGACGTTTGCACAGGAGTCTTGCCACGTGATTTCTCGGTATGAGTGGCGAACGGAGTGGAGGCTAGGTCATACCTGATCTCGAGGTAATTTCCATCGAACGATTTCGCCTTCTCTGTCTGTGACGACCTTACCGCCAATCCATACCCACCATGATATAGTGAGTTCAGCATGATAGACAACCGAGGAGTGCTGATTCCTGCAGTATCCTTGGATTTGTGATAATTATCGTTGCCATCCTCGTCATCTTCTTCGGTATGTCTAAGCCCTCAACCGCCATCATGCATGCTTACACGAATCGACTCTAGTCCGCCTCATCAAGAATCAAATCCAACGGTCCCGCGCCGCCGCCCCCAACCGACTCGATCCCGAAACCCTCAGCCCCACCGAGATCCGCGAAGTCCCCTCTCGACCGACCTTATTCGGTACAGCGAGGGAGGTGACCGATCGGATGTTCGTGCGGCCGCCGACACAACAAGAGAGCGCATACGTCCCGTTTCATCGACGGGGTATGGCGGAACGAGAGGTTGAGGGGGAGGCGGTGGTGCGCACGGCGGACGATGGGGATCCGGAGCTGCCCGTGTACTGTGAGTAGGCCTGGCAATCGGGCACGACAGATCTGATGGGGTTGTATAGCTGCAAGCACATTACCTGCCCCGCCTGACCCGGCACATGTGTCGATCACCCAGATCCGACGAGGTCACCCGACGATGTTCGCAGATGCTCCACCGAAATACTCGACTGGAGCACCTGTTGTGACTACTATATGACATATATGGTGGTGATGATATTATAATGACACTAGAACTTCTTCAGGGTTTACCGCTCTGGTCGATTTACGGGACCTGGCTGAGCTACAGTCTGACGCAACCCCCCCCCACTCCCCTCCTTCCCCCTCCTCCTGATTTCGCCGATTCCTGATCTCGCCCCTTTCCCCCCTTCTTGCCCCACCGCTCCTTCTTCAATCTCTCCGATCGCATCAAACAGGTCTCTTTCAATTCTTCTTTCTACGCCTTGGCGTGCTTGTCCACAAAGTCCATACACGGCACGATATACTCGGCCCATCCCTCATCTTGCGGGGCCCTGTTCCAATCTTAGCACATGCTTTGGCTACAGTCGTCAACCCGCCTCAAAAGCCTGCTCGAAACAGTGCAGTCCACCCTCACAATACGCCTCCCCAACCGGCACACCCATTCCTCTCAACCTCCCCGCCATCCGATAACTCTGTTCCACCGGTACAGCCATATCCGCCGTCCCATGTAAAAAGAACGTCGGCGGGTAAGACTTCTTCCCTCGAGCATATCGTACGGCGAGAGAGTCTTGACGTGCGCGTAAAATTCCTCGTCGGAGCTGTACTTCTCTCGCCTGAACAGTTGGGCGAATCCCAAAACGTCGTTTTCCGAGGTACTTGTTCATATCCATCCGGAAGAAATCTTTCTCTGCTGGCACGTAGTCGGGCAGACAAAGGATTGGAGTTGGGTGACCGACATTTTGGGTTCGAGCTCCCAATCCCAAGGGGACATGACTTCGGCATTGGCGGGGTTGCGATCCTCTATCGCTTTCTGCATCTCCGCGTCCTCCCGTGCTTCAAGGTACTCTGTCTTATTGACGTTCAGCCCATCTCGCCGGACTACATGATACCACGGGTCCGTCATCGACACCGCGCCATAGACATCAATGACCGCTTTCGGCTTCAGGTCGAACAGATGTGCGCACTGCGTAGCGATCGTCCCGCCAGCTGAGTCACCGGCGATGACATACCGGTTGATGTCGATGTTGGAAGCGGCCAGGATGGAAGGGAGATGAGAGAGACACCACTTGAGAGCGTCGGCACAGTCGGAGAGTTGGTCCTCCATCCCGCACTGGGGTGAGAATCGGTAGGCGACCGAGACGATGTGGTAGCCTCGAGAACCGAACGCTTCAGACATCCATGCATTTGGGACCACATGCTTTCCCGCTAAAAAGCCCCCTGGAAATGTGATGAGACTGTCAGTATTGTGATTGGTGGAGGTCTGTAGGGTACGAACCCCCGTGGACCCAGTACAGCCAAGGCGCAGGCTTCGAGGCGGACTCTCGAGCAGGCCAGACTCGGAGAGGGACGGAGACGTCATGAGCGACCTTGTAGACTTGATCACTGAAACCGGGAGGACACGGCGTAATGGTCTTGGCAGCGGTCGTCATGTCGAGCGGTGCCATCCGCCTTATGCGAAGCAATGAGGGCAGCTGCCTAAGGGTTACATATAGAGTTTCAAGCATCAACTCCATTGTTCGGGCGGATCCCCTTTGTTCGGCCCGAGTTCGAAGCGAGGTAGGTGCTTTTGACTTGCTCCTTTTCACAGCGCTGGATCAAGCGTCAGACGTCAGAAATCATCCTGTCAGATCAACCGACGCCGACACAAGCATGTCATCGCCACGCCCCCGATGCCTTGTAAGAGGCTCTATCAGTTAGTCCCCCTTCCCAAAACCCATATCTTTCAGTTGATCAGTCATCACAGATATTGACGACTTCTTCCACCTGCCTCATATAGTGCGACCAGGCGAGACTATATCATCCACAAGCTTCGAGAGGAAGCCCGGGGGCAAGGGAGCGAATCAGGCGTATGCCGTCGCCCGAGCCGGCGGGAGTGTGGAGCTGGATGGTTGTATTGGAGGTGATGGAGACTGGATAAGGGGCGTATTGCAGGAGGCTGGAGTGGGCGTGCAGCTATTGCGAACTGCAGAAGGTGAGGTGGGTCTAGCAGTACTGAGAAGGCCGAGCTGATGTCAACAGGTGACAGGAAGGGCGATAATCCAGAGTGCTGAAGATGGGGAGAACAGCATCGGTTAGCCCTTGTCCTTGAACGTTGGCTTATGCTCGCAGTCCTCCATGCTGGGGCGAATTCCCACGTTTCACCTACCGACACATCACCTGATCTCTCGACCTTCACCCACCTCCTCATCCAGAATGAAATACCACTTCCTTCCACCTTATCCCATCTCACTTCCGCCGGTCGCGCCGGCCTGACCACGATATTCAATCCCTCACCTATGCTTTCCCCTTCCGAGCTTCGAGCATTCCCATGGTCCGACCTGACGTGGCTGATCGTCAACGAAGGCGAGCTCGAAACTCTTCTTGAGGCATTTGGCGCGCCTCTCGAAACGGCGTCCACTACTGAATCAATACGGGAACGAGCAAATCAGGGATTGATCGCTCTGCATAAGTCGGGAGATTTTGCGAGAACAGTCTCTACGATCTGTACCCTCGGCGCTCAGGGGATCCTCTTCTTTCAACCTCCATCCAGGCCATCTGGACGGCCGACGATGGGATATCTACCAGCAGCGAGGCTGCTGCAGCCTTTGAAGGATGCTACCGGCGCTGGAGATTGCTTCGCCGGATACTTCGTGGCGGGTCTCATGGCGAGTAGCAAGGGAGAGGGGTCGGAAAGAATACTCAAGACGTGCCTGGCCGTGAGCAGACGCTCAGTAATGCTTGATGAGAAGCTGATGCGGTCAGGCATGTGCTATCTGCGTTGAGAGCGCTGGAGCGATGGAGAGCATACCGGCCAGATCGGACGTGAGGGAGCGAATCACGGCATGAAGCATTAGCTGTGCTGTTTCGAACACCTGTGTATGTAGTCTGATGGATTATTATTACGACATGCATGACTTCCCCAGCGCCGCGGCAATTCCCACATGACGAATCTGCATAGATCAAGAGCAGCTATCCTCAGTCATCATGAATGACGATCGGTGCCTCTTGTGCAACGCTCGGAGGCTCGATCATCTCCTCCGCAGCTGTCATCGACAGAGTCGGACCAACCTGTTCCGCCTCGCTCTCCTCACTCTCATCCTCCTCGCCAGGACGCTTGAACAACACACCCACCCCTCCACCCGCGAGCTTCCGCTTCTCCCCGCCCGGTACATCTGCGGACCCCTCCTTCCCATTCTCGCTCTTCTTTCCGTGTTTTCGCTTCTGTCGTTTAGCGCGGTTTTTGGCCGTCTTCGTGTCGGCCATCGCATCTCGTTCCGCCTGCCTCGCCTGAAACGCAGCTTGCTCTTCCAGCTATCCTTCCATCAGCATGGCTTCATATCCCAAGCCTGGGGTGAGACTTACCGCCCGCGTCTTGTCACTCATGATCTTCAACCTTTCGTATTCCCTCCGCCTAGCCTGCTTGTACACATGAAACTCCCCAGATCCAGCACCAGCGCTAGACCCCTGGACATTCTTCATCATCTCCTGCGGGGCTCGGACTGTCCGCTCGCGAGTCCCTGTCGGTAAGGTTACCTCCTTCTCGGGATTCTCGAAGAGCTTCTCGAGCTAGATCACAGATGTCAGCGGGAGACGAAAGGAGGTGGGGTGAGCGCACCTGTTTGCGTCGGATATCGGTGGTGGTGATCTTGGGCTTCTTGGACGGGCCCGCTTTGTCGTCGCCGTCGGGGGAAAGGGAGAGATGGCGTCGGACGGGAGAGGCGGAATCATCGCGGACATAAGGCATCGTCGGCGAGGGATTCGGTACCGAGGGATATTCACTCTTGATGGATGCATAGGCCGAAATAGAAAGCGTCCGAGCAGGTTGAATTCTTCTTCAATAGGCTTGCGATGCCTCGATCTTGTTTTTCTGTCCGGAATCCCCCGTTGTCTATCCCATCAAATCCCCCTTCACGGTGTATTCGGCACATTTCATAGCAAAGCAACACACCCAAACTGTCCTCCTTTGTCTGCGTCCCCTTGATTGTAGCTGTCGCCCGAAACCTTTTGCTCCTTTTCCCGTCAGTCTGCTGAAACAAAGCGAAAGCTCCACCATCGGATTGCTCGCTCCATTGCCTGTGTTCTTCACCTTCTGTTTCTGCTACGTTAGGCAATTCTCACCCAGCAAAGCTTGAGGCCTACTGTGCGGATTCAGACCAGACCGGAAGCTGCGCCCCCTTCCGGCTAAGATATCCCTGAAATAGCGGTGAGAAGATCACCTTCATCGCCATGCCTGTCGACTCTTCCGGTAAGTACCGGGGCAAGCATTTCGACCCGAACTTCAAGCATCCACGTCAACCAGGTTTCTCCTACACTGGTTACCACCCTCTTCAGAGCTCCAGGTATGATGACCTGAACCCAGCTCGGGAGCCGCTTCGAGACCGGGGCCAGCAGTATGTCCAAAACGGGTCTGAGCGGGATCATCACGCTGCGTACCGCGGTCGGCCAACCTCAAACAATTATTCGACCCCTCGCGGACCGAGGGAGTCATACCCGCAAGCACGAGGCCCGTCCATGCCTCAAGTATCACCGATAGGAACGATTCATCCGTCAGGGCTACCTCTGATACCCGACTTACCCCCGCCAGAGAAGGCCAATGGTTCGAATGGCGATTCGCCTTCCATGAATTCTCGGCCTTCGTCTGCAAGTCAACCGCTCCATCCTAAACCTCCGTCATCGGGCTCTTTACCCTTTGGAACCTCTCTGGAGTCGCTCGACAAGCTGCGGCAATTCAAGGCAGAAGTAGAAGCGAGTCGGCGTCAGCACCAAGCGACAGAGCTGGAACCTGGCAAACTCGCACAAATGGCAGAGTCCTTCCTGAGGTCACAGCAGCATGAGCCCGGAGAGGTAAGCGAGGACACATCGCAGGTGAAGCCAACGCTTTCGCCAAGAACTCGTGAACAGGAGCTCAAAGAAAAGCTGAGATCACGCCTCAAGTCTCCGGACGGAGAAGGCTCAGGTGGCGTGAAGAGAGAAAGGGAATCTGGCGAAATTGTGGAAACAATCGAGCAGAAGCGTCCGCGGGCCGAGGAGCCGCATCAGCATCCAGCTCAGAATCACTCACCGTACGACCAGAAGCGCGCAGATGAGGAAGTTTTGTCACGTGGATATACCGATCAACGGTATTTTCGGGATCAAGCGCCACAGGCCAACCCGCCTCGTCATGCTGAGCTGGCGAGTCAGCTCAGAGAGAGGGTAGAGGCCGTCCACATACTGTTACCCGAGCAACCGAGGAACGATCAACCCCGGCAGAGGGAAGAGAACACCTATTCGCAACTGTCCAACCCGCACCACAAGGAGGACTACCAGATCGAGTCTTCCAAGAGGCCATTTGCCGAACACGGAAACGGCGGAAGGTTCACCAAGCGGGAGGACACGCCGTCTTCTGTGGCGCGGAAAGAGTCAAGCACTTATGAGCGTCGAAGCTTGTCAGAGTGAGCTGGTCACGAAGTTTCCCAACGACTCCGCTGATTCAGATTACAGACGCATCTCGACGACTCCTTCATACACGCGTCCCACCCGGTCTCCGTCTCGTAGTGCTCCAAAGAAGACTTACCGCGGACCAACACGTCTAATTTCTCCACCCGAGGCTCGTGCAGTAGCGAGGTATGAGCGAGCACCGAGTCCGCCCCAATATCACGATACCCGGCAGAGCGGACCGAGCTATAGCTCTAGCACTTATGCGGCGCCGCGTGCCCCAGACCTGGCCAAGCCGGTACGGGCTTATGAAAGGAGCCCTGCGCGGCATGCTCCCGCGGCTGAATCGAGATCCGTCATCGCGGACGCATATGCGAACCGTTCTTCGACGGTGAGCGAACGAGCGCCTTCGGGATATGCTGGGGAGCCACGGGCCGCTCGAGACAAGCCCACTTTCGCAGACCCGTCAGTGTGCCTTGCAGCATATCCCAAAATGCTTCGGCTGATCGAGTCCCCAGTTTCGCGAAGCCTCCGCCTGCTGATGATTACAGCCGCCCTGTTACGGACTACCGTTACGCGCATCCCCAACCAGTCGCTATAGACACTAGCGATGTGGCCGAGACACTCGCGGCTCTCAAAGCGCAGATCTCCAAGCTCGAGGCTCTGGTACCAAGAGCGATGCCTGCTTCCCCACAAGCTCCTGTACGGGAGTTCCGAGAACTGTACCCACCCGCTCGGGCGACTGCGCGATCTCCGCCGCGCCAATCCCCTCGAGTGGAATACATGAGGCCACAGGAAAGAGCGTATGAGCCCCCACCGAGAAGCGCTCGCCCTCCCCCAACTTCACCTGCCGGAGGTGGCCGAGGTGGCTACAAATATGGGGCATACGAGGAACGGTCATATGACCACACGAAGCAGCATGTGGGGTATGACAATAGGGCTTCGGGCTATGACAATAGGCAGAACGGTTACGAGGGAGGAGGAGGCCGAGGTGGCCGGGGCGGTCGAGGCATTCGCGGTGGACGAGGTGCGAGAGGCAGGGGAGGTGGAGGCTACGGCAAATATGACTGAAATCAGCAAGACCCTCGCCAACATGGGGAAGGCAGTTGCCGGACAATGATGACTTGACCAGGATGAATGACTTCAAGCAGAATGACGAAGACGAAGGCCTGGATGCCGATGAGAATGATGAGTCCTCAATGCCCGAGATCAGGCGAGGAGCAATTCGGTCCATAAACCCCTTTGCGGCCATAGACCTCGCTGTGTATGCCATTTTAGCCAAATCATTTGGGGATCCGCTGCATTTCGACGCCAGCGATGTTCCGAAGTAGATCTTACTGGATCACCCTTCCAGTCTCTTGCTTCTTCAGATATCGGAGACTTCCGCTTTTCCGCTCAGAAGTGACGGACAATACTTCTCCTTGGAGTCATGCAGTCGTCCAGCTATCAGACCGCTCACGAACTCCGCCATAAGACCCTCTCTGCATACTACCCTCATCTTCATACTCTCCTTGATTATCTAGCCGTCTCGATCGGCCGCAAATCGAGCCTTCTCAAGGATGATAGCACAGACTACGTAGCAGTTCTACAGACCACCGTATGCGCGATTCAAGATGACTCCATGCCGGCGAACTTCCCAATAGGCGGGATCGTTCACGACTCTCAACAAGAGGCGATTGATCGGGTCCTCGAGGAGCTCGGACGGCTATCTCGGAAGCCCGGAGAAGGGCGGAATGTGCTTCTCGCGGGAGACAAGGTGTGTCTCATAGTATGCGTTCTGACACAAGCAGGCGTAACAAGACACATAGAGCTATTCGTCCGACCTACCGATCAATACGGCCCGACCCGGTGTCGAGAACCGACATGCGAATAGCCCGAGCTCGGTCCTGAGGTCGATGCCATGGAAGGTTCTTCGCTCGAGGTGAGTCTCAAGTGGTCGCTCGTCATAAGTGCTGAACTGCGGCATAGGCTAGGCGATGCTGGTTTCCGGTACCTGCTGATGAATACCTCTCTGTTCCTGCCGGTCGGTAACAACTGCTATATGCAGCTCAGCGGGCGACCCATCTACGAGCTGTATAAGCATGAAGAGGAAGTGAAAGGGACAAAGAGAAAGCGCGGAACCCAAGCAGCTCAGCGATCAAGGAAGCGGGGTAGACGACAAGTTGAGGATGAGGTTGCAGAGTCAGAGGGGAAACCGAGGCATGTGAAACCTAGGTGAGCATATTTGTGGAAGGTGTACCACCAATGCTAAGCCAGCCAGTCCTGCTGAGATCAACATCGCTCGACAGCGGACGTTCTATGGCCGACCAGCTCGACGATCAGATGGGAAGCTATTTAACGGGCTTCCGCCGCAGCGTGAGTCGGTAGGGGAAAACTAGCGGGACATACTGACTGATCGCGGAGAAGATCTGCTCAATAAGCTACGCTGCTCTTCAAGTAAGCCTCCGGACGACCAGTCTTGCCTCGTCCTCCTGCAAGCTATCTTTACGGACTTTCTCAGCCTTCCTCAGACCGCTGGTCCGGCTATTCGGGTGGTCCCATTCCAAAAGCTTGGACCTCCAAGAGTATCGGGAAGCCACCGTAGACTGCCAAGAATGCTGGGGACGATGAGGGAGTTGATCGTCCGTCATTCGGCTATTGACTACGGGAAAATTCTGAGCAGGTGTTTGCGGAGAATCGTGGGTCCGCTACACCTGGTATGAGATGGTTCTGACGGGAGATCGCAGCATGATCCTACATCTAGCGATGCTCAAACACTCAAACCTATCTCACAAAACCAGGTAACTTGGCCCACGTACTGTGGAGTCAGCTCACAATGCTGCAGGTCTGCCGTTTGGTCGCTTCCATACTTCGAGAGGTATTGTCCGTGTCTGTAATGGGTAGCCAGCACAACCTCGATATCTTGATTCGCCGTGAGTCACACAAGCCCGGTGAGGGATGCTGATCTTTTAGACACCCGTCACTTCGTCCGTGCCAAGCAGTTCGAGCCTATCAATCTGCACTCATTGACCCAAGGCCTGCGGATAGACGATATCAACTGGCTAGCCTTGGACGCAGCCACGAGGGTTTCGTCTCAAGAGACGCAGAAGCGACGGTCATTGGGTTTACAGCTGATCGCATGGATCTTTAACGACTATCTTATTCCTCTTCTGAAGGTGATCTGACCATGCGTTTTGTCATTCAGCTGATCTTCGTTGCGCATATAGAACACCTTCTTTGTCACAGAAACAGCAGCCACGAGATATGAGACCGTATACTATGCACAAGACGACTGGGCAACCGCAACAGCGCCGCACTTCCGACAGCTCGAGCAGAACCTGCTCGAAGGGCTCGGCAGTGTCCGTACTTCCAAAGTTGACCGATTGAACGATCTGAATCGTCACCAGGATGAAAAGCATTTCGCTCTACAAGGACCGCTCGGCGTATCGGCGGTTCGCCTGATACCTAAGCCTATGGGTTTCAGACCCATCGTCAATCTTGGCCGCCGCATTGCAAGTTCGCGTTTGGAGACGGTCAGAGCTGAGATGTCGTAGAAGCCGCAATACCTGCAAGGCATACCCACTTCCGGCTTCGGCAAGCCGATTACCGCCAACGAGGTGCTTCGTGGCCTGCATCAGGTTTTGACTTTCGAGAAGGTCCGTTCCTGTTGGACGTTCATCGAGGTGGTTGACGAACGTGTTTCACAGGAAAATAAGCGGTACATGTTGGGCTCATCCCTTTTCGGCACCAACGAGATCTTCGGCCCCGTTCAATACCTGAAGCGCGAGCTACTAAAGATGCACCAAAAGCTGTCAATCATATCTGAGACCCGCTCTTCAGGATCGCTGAGACGTCACCAGACCTCAGCTGTATTTTGTCAAGATGGATATCACTGCCGCCTTCGACACTATCAAGCAGGATAAGATGTTGGACATCGTCTCGAGCATGCTTGATAAGGTAAGGCAGCTTTACCTGGACTCATATTGATGAGCTACAGAACCACGACTACTGCCTCATGCTATACTGCCTGCTACTCCCGCCTGCGAGCAAGGCAGCTCAGGCCTCAGCCCGAAGACTCTTCAAGACCCGAGCTATACTGAATGGTCAGTCGTTTCTACTGCCGAGCAGACGCTCGGCTGACGTTCTACCGCAGCAGGTGACATGTCGACCTTTGGGGATCACGCAAAAGACATTGCTAGGCCTCTCCGGAATGCCGCTTTGGTCGATCTGGGGGGTCCAAAAGTCAAGTTTCTAAAATGAGACTGACGGTATTATCTTGACCAGGTCCGAAGGCGTGCTATCAGTAAAGCAGCATGTATGAACCTTCTCCGCGTTCACATCAAGGAGAATGTCTGGCAGGTTGGCGAGAAATGTTTCCGCCAGAAGACCGGGATACCTCAAGGCTCAAGGATCAGCAGTCTGCTCTGCTCCTTCTTTTACGCCTGTATGGAGCGGGAACACCTCTCCTGGACTCATCGACCTGGATCTGTGAGGGTCCATAGAATCACGATTGTTCAGTGCTGATCGGAAACAGCGACTGCTGAGATATATCGATGACTTCCTCTTCATCACGGATCACTACGCCTCTGCATTACGATTCGTGACGACAATGCAAGTCGGCTTTCCGGAATATGGCGCATTCGTCTCACCCGCGAAAACGCTGCTGTCATTCGAGCATGCGACGGGGAGCCAAGTCGCGCCTGTCTGCGGCGGGAATGGCGCTGGAAGCACTTGTGAGATCATCAGAAGCTGGACAGAGTGAGCTGAGACGGGGATCGTAGATTTCCCTTACTGCGGCTTCCTCGTAGACACGCAAACGCTGGATCTCAGCATGGACTACTCCCGGATCCTGAACACTCGTCCGTCCGGAATTCGATGGCGGTTCAGAGCTGACCTCGACCTCTTGCAGCGATTCAGCAGTCTTTCGCCCTCCGGTCCAACAGGCATCTCGGCGCCAATTTCGTCGGATGGCTAAGCAGGTATGCTGCGTCTGGCGGTATCAAACTTGCGCCCTGACTACCTAACAGGCAACTTGAGAATCGGAACCACCCGGCGTATGCAAGTTCTGCTACCCAATCTGCCAGTGCTTGACAGCTGACGAAGCGTGAGTAGCTTGATACCCAGCACAACGATATCTGTTCTGTCCACCTCAACATCTTCCTGAATTTCGCACTTACCGGCATGAAAATACCTCACTACTTTGGCATGACCGATCGGCTCTCGCAACAACAGGCCAAGCTCGTCTTCAGTATGTCCTGTTCTCCGCGGACCGGATGAAACCATCTAACCGTAGAGTAGACTCTCTCCTCTTGGCTATCGAGTATACCTACAATGCTGGGCGGGCGAGGGTGCTGCATGCGGCTAGAGAGGACACGGAGCACAACCACTATCGTGTCAGGAAGCTTGACTTCTTTTAGTATGCGTTTCATAATCTGGCGAGGACGAGGCTGATACACGTTTCACCCGTAGTCTTGCGGAGATGGCTATGCTTCGGGTTTTGTCAGAGAAGCTATCGAAGTCCAAGGCCATTATGCACCTCTTGACGGAAAATTTGCAAGGAAGAGAGCATCGAGGCATGCTTCTTCGGCATGAGAAGCTTATGGAGAAGGGATGGGGGGCTGTCCGCCATGCTAGATTTTGATCTTTCTTGAACGATGACATCAGTCCTCATATATAGAGAAACGAGTATGCATCTGAGCATAGTACAAGCTCGTCTCTGTCGCCCTAGATGGTCGTCTCGTCTGCACCCCATCAGCATCTTGTAGGCCACCGCACATGGCAGCTCACAAGGCAGAGCAGTTAGAGTCTGAGGCGCGTTGTTCTTGATGCTCACGACCCTCGAACCCCTCGGCTGCAGAGGCATCCTCTTCAACTGCACATGCTCCCCCTTCTCCTTGGCCTCCTTCTTCTTAATAGCGTTGCTCTTGACGCGATCTAAGAACTCCTGTCGACATTTGGAATGACGGACGTGCTCGACCCGGACGTTGACTCGCTTCTCCATGTAGCGACCGTTGACGACTTTGTAGCAGATCACACCGACCGCTCGAGCGGTCACGTTGTAGACGATGCCGGTCTTGCCATGGTAGACTGCCCGGATCAGATGTGGCTCAATGAGATACAGGTATACGGACATTTGTGAGGCTGGGAGGGGCGGAGAGTCAGTGGAGGTAACAAGGTAGTTTGGGGGCAACATACCATGCCCTTCTGCTCGGAGGAGTTCGCCTTGATGTCGACGATATCACCGACGCGGTACTCCACCAGGTAGGTTGACATGCGGGACATTCCATTCTCTGCGACCAACAATCACATCGATCGGACCGGAGAGCAGAGGATTGGGTTGACAAGGAGTTGAGACATCGCAGAGCCGATGAAGGTGAATTCAGAAGGGCGAACAGGGAGACGAGCAATAGCAAGTACACCGGTCAGTTGTCGTTCAAGGATCCAACCAGATCTGACGCACCCTTGAAACCTCGCCTGAACATGTGACGCGTACGCGCCCTCATACCGAATGAGTGAGGCATCTTGGCGGATGATCTGGGAGAGAACAGGAGTCAGAAATGGGTATGGAAGGAATTGAAGCGAGGTGGACGGCAAGAGGAGAAGATGACAGGTGGAGTTGTCCAGTGGCGACTCGATGTGTGGTGAGGTCGGGTGGATGCGATGCTTACCTTGATTTTTCTCCGAGATCGATAAGGAGAACTCGAAACGAAGATGAAGTGCTGTTGCCCAAGTAGAGGGAGACGGAACCAAAATTCATCGGCTTTAGCTATCTCCGACTCGCTCTTCCCGCTGTACAACAGCCACATCCAACACGGAATCGAGTTTAGCTTAATTCCGCCGTCCCCTTTGCTCAAAGATTGATTCGACGCTTCTCATACACCTTCTTTGCTTTAGCAACAAGGTATTTTGTCTCAACAGGGCAGTCCAGGTCGCCAAAACTGACCAACGACGCTTTTAGATGACAGCCGCACCTCGGAAGCAGTCCAAGACCTACAAGGTCCCAAAGAGGCCTTATGAGGCTGCCCGTCTCGACGCTGAGCTCAAGGTGGGTGAACCTTCCCTTGTTGAGGATTCGCTGGTTGCAAGGTTGTGCAGAAGCTGTAGCAGGGGTCAATGAGCTACCTCAGGGCAGCTCACCAGAACCCGCAGTTACATCTGCATCGCGCTTCGCTTGAGCGCACGTCCCTGAAATCGAAGCTGATACAACGTTCTTCCGCACAGCTCGCCGGCGAGTACGGTCTCCGCTGCAAGCGCGAGATTTGGCGCATTCAGCTCACCCTCTCCAAGGTCTGTATCCATCTTCTCCTCCATCCAGCTCTGGCTCAATCGTCCACTTAGATCCGCCGAGCCGCCAGAGAACTCCTGAAGCTCGACGACAAAGACCCCAAACGCCTCTTCGAGGGCAATGCATTGATCCGCCGACTGGTCCGCATTGGTGTGCTCGATGATGCCCGCATGCGACTTGATTACGTGCTCGCGCTCAAGACTGAGGATTTCTTGGAGAGGAGGCTCCAGACCCAGGTGTTCAAGCTTGGGTTCGTTTTCGGTCCTATGGTATCGGTAGAAGGCTGAAGTAGAACCAGTCTCGCCAAGTCTGTACACCATGCTCGAGTTCTCATCCGTCAGAGGCACATCCGGGTCGGCAAACAACTCGTCAACGTCCCGTCTTTCGTCGTGCGTCTCGACTCGCAGAAGTACTTATTTTTTCAGAAGAGACTTCTACATGTACTGATTCATTATCCTTAGGCACGTCGATTACTCGTTGAAGAGCCCGTACGGTGGTGGTCGCCCGGGACGTGTCAAGAGGAAGAGGGCCAAGGCTGCCGCTGGTGGTGACGAGGATGGAGAGGCTGCCGAGGAGGAGGACGAGTAGGCGGATATGCGCATTAGGGGGTTCAGTGCTTCATGAAGCGTGGTATGCACCCGCTGCCCCGTCCATACAAGCATCACGCTTCAAAAAGAGCTTTCAAGATGGACATCTATGCTGTATACTTCAGCACCGTCATAAGGTTCCTAGCTCGCTTGCAACGGTCTTTGACAGTGCCTGAGGGACTGGACTTTAGGACGACACAAGCATCTCGCTGCTCCTCATTGCGGCTGGTGAGATGGGTGAAATTGAGGATCATGAGTCCGAGGCCGACAACTGACTGACTCATGAGGGCCCTCTCGCTTCGGTGACTACCATATTGGAAGGTTCCCACCTCATTAGCAGAAGCATCACATTGAGAGGAGCCCATCTTGCTGTACACTGCGGCAGACAGATCTCTCAAAATGATAGCTGAACTGACGCTAAGGAAAGACATCGAGATGATAGCGCTGTGATGCATGTCATCCGAATCTCTCCTTCGCCAGCGCCTTGAACCTATCCACCTCGTCAGCGCCATCACCATCCGACCCGGGCCACTCACATATCCATCGTCGCCGACTCCTTCTGCTTCCTCTCTGACAACCTCTCCTTATCCGCCGCTGTCCTATCCGCCTGCGTGACCGCCTTCTTATCCATCCTCCTCGCCTGCGCCGCGTCTCTCGCCCTCACTCTACCCACATTATCAGCACTATCTCTCTACCTCCCCCTTGTGTGAGTACTCACGCCGTGGCAAAACCCTCATTCTCACCCATTAGCGTCCCCTCATCCGCCTCCAACCCCGCCGTAGCATCCTTCTCTCTAAATTGCCGATTCTCCGCATTCGTAGCCCGCTTTTCCTCCATCTTGCCGTCCTTCCCACCGCTCTTGGGTACCATCTCGTCGGCCCTCGCATACCCGTCTTTCAACTTGGCCTGGCGGTCGTGTCGCCTGTCATCTTGCGAGGACTCGAGCGCGAGTTGGCGGTCTGCGGCGGTAGGTAGGGTGGGACCGAGGGGGCGAGAGGAGGATGGGAGGGATGGGCCGACGGGTCCTGAGGAGGTGGAGGAGGACTTGGCGTGGGTCAGGCGGTCGACGTCCGCTCGGGCAGCTGCGAGGGCGGCTGAGTCGACACGGGATCGGTTATTGGCGAATGACCATTTGCTGGGGATAGATAGCGATCAGCATCAATGCAGTTGATGGGGAGTAAGGACTCACTAGGCGGTGTTGGAAGATGAGGGCATTGAGGTAGTTGGTAAAGGCCGGTAATACCTCTCCTTCAAAGCTCCGTCGTTCCATCTCTAGCCTCTCAAAGTAAGCATTCCATATTAGAGAAATACGAAGGTAAATAACTCACCCGAACGAATCTGCGGAAGTACTTGTGCGCTGCCTCGCTACTCATCTCATCCAGGTACTGTAGGAGGTCGGCTGATTCCCAGGTCAAGTAGGATAGGGAGGAGACGGCACCTTCTCCTTCTCTTCCTTGAGCCAGAGCTTGAACTCGCCCGACTTCAGACTATCCAGATCTAGCGCATCAGCTGGGCGATATTGGAAGATTCGCAGCGACGAACAAGTAGTCCTCCTCGGTGATCTCATCCACTCCGAGCTGCTTCACGTCAAGCAAGTCTTCCCCATTAGAAGCAGGACTCGTTTCGCGTTGTCGCTTATGCTTTTTCTCTCCCTCTCGGTGGTCGTCGAGCCCATTGCGGTCTCGATCTCGGTCTCGGTCTCGTGGCCGACCATGATGACGCCAGGGGGAGGCTGAGCGGTCCCTATGTGATGGCATGTGATATCTCGGACGGGACAATCAGGATTGATGAGATTGGTTGTCAATCCGGGACATATTGAAGTCGCGGCGCCCTCCGCTCGTGCGGGCCTAGATTGTTCCCCTCACGTTAACAGGTCCGAAAGACGAGACTTGATTGCGAATGCATCAACATACTACTATAGAAGCTAGTGTGTTTGTAAGACGAGCGTACAACGAGGAGAAATACTGTCCCAAAGGACCGCTCGGTCCCAGACTCACAGACACCACTGGTGGCACCTCACTTCCCCTGGCCAGCTCTCCAGGTTCTTTTTTTTCCTGCATCGATCGATACCTCTCCTTTCGCTTGGCTATCTGTACGAGGTTTTGCTTTAGAAACCCCATGGCCTTCCCATTGGTATGCCGAACATCTGTGAAGGCTGTAAGAGGTCAGCACGGCTGGTTGAGCGAGTCACGAGACCTACATGTACGCCCGCTGGAATGAATGGCGTAGGTAAGCCCTGTATGGGTCAGCGAGACCATAACAGTAAGAGAAACAGAACACTTACCGAGTTGATACCTGGTCCTCCGACTGGTCCGGTCGGAGGGAACATATTCTTCCAACTGAACAAGTCATCAGCTTAGTCCATGGCAGTCGAATGAGGGTAAGGCTTACTAATTCTGGGATACAGGGTCTCTGACGCCGGCGATCCGGGTTACATCAGGTTTGACTGGAGGTGCAGCTAACGCTGGTTCAGGAAGGGGGACCGTCGGAGCTTGACCGTATTGTGGGGGGAGACCTGCGCCAGCTCGATATGCTATCATCTGTTCGGCGGAGGGGAGACCTCTCTTGTCCGGCCGCGCCCGGGTGGTGTGCACGGCGGGCGAGATCGATGTCGTTGGCGTCACCGGCGTCAATTGTGGCGCAGTATTGGGCAATGGCGGAGCAGGATTTTTCATCGCCGAGGTCGAGTGCTTCTTCTTCTTCCTTCTGGAGTAATAGGTCTTCTGCTGTGACGACTTGGATGGAGGAGTCTTTGTCGAGCAGCAGCACGAACTCTTGCCACCGCAAGTACAGGTGGACGAGCTTGTGTCTTTCGAAAGGCTGAGGGAGGCGGGGGCTGACTTGACCTTGGTTTTTGGTGATGGGGCTGATGATTGTGCGTGATCTCGCCAGGACATGATGCGCTGCTCCTGTATGGGCGAGAGGTAGACTCGTGAATCGGGTGCGGTGTGAGGTGGTGGTCGGGTGTGATTACTCCGCTGTGGCGAAGGGTGGGTAAGTGGCATTGGAAAAGATGAGCATGAAGCAAGGTAGGCCAATCTATATCACGAAGTGTAAATATGTAACAGCTTAGGATTCGCAACTCGGACCAACCAGGGTTTTAAGGTGAAGAATGAAACGACATGTTCAGTGAAGGGGGGAGGGAGTGGCGAGGAAAAACCGTCGAAATCGATCACAGGCGCCGATCCGGAGGACAAACGAGCTGGATCGCCTTTGATCTCTTTGGGTCAGCTGCCCCACGGGCGGAATCAAGGAGGTAGGGGGTGATTGGCGGTGATCGCCACGGAGAGAGTCATCAAAGGAGGGGTAGAGAAGGCGTCTGACCGGCGTCCAGCTGTGAAAGGTGTGCTCGGCCGAGAGCTGGGCTTCCAGTCACATAGATGGTGTGAAGGAGCTAGCGCATTCTATAAGCGCGTTCGAGAAGTATCGCTACTCATGGGCAAAGAAATGAAGCCCAGAGGAGACGGAGAAAGGTGAGCGAGAAGCTGGAAGGTCCCGTGAAACGCGGAGGTCTAGACTTGCTCAGTATGGGCTTCTCGCGAAGGCGGTTTTGCTATCTTTCTGGTCGGACATCTGCCTCCGGATACAGCGGACTTGAGCTGATGATAACGAAACCGTCGCCTTGCGATTTGAGGAGCCGTACCGTGAAATCATGCAAGACTCCTCTTCATCAGTGAGTAGGCCGCTTAGTAGACGGAATGAGATGCTCAGTCGCCACGCTGGGAGATTAGTCAGTCCCCTTGCGAAACCGGGTGAGCTCTCGCGATCAGGGGTATATTTCGCCTAAATAATCCTCGTCCCTTCGGATCGGGCCGAAGGACCACGCCGATGGCGTTTTCTGAAATGAGCTCCTAAAAGTCGAAACACAGACGATAAACACGTTGGAACGAGGATTGTTCGAATAAGTATCATCAAGAATTCTCAAATAGTCCCGCCCTGATCATCTAATGACTCGGTCCCATCTGTTATTTTAACTGAGAAGACTAGGTGGTATACATCAGTATCCTGCTTTGCTCCCGCAATTGGATGTTTGCTTTGTCAGGACTGTCAGCGAGTATGTTTCGGCTCATCGCCCTGAAACGATCGAGACGAGCCGGTTTCGAAACACCCGTTTACTGACGTACCTCATCATTCCGTAACAATGATGTGAGGTGTTTCAGATCGAACCCTTGCAGACCAGGCCAGATTGCCACGATCGTTTGAGCTCCCTTTCTTTCTCGCCTCTGCTCCTGACCTCGCTTCATTTCACCCCCTTTGACTTTTCTTGCACTTCTTACGATCTAGCGGCCAGGACAGACATGGCTCAGAATGCTCACCCAAGCGCCAAGGCGCCGAAGAAAACAATGGTACGTGTAACTCTGCCTGCCACCCAGCAGCACGCTTACGGAGAACAGCTCAATCTAGGCAATCTGCCGCCGAAGGTAGGAGCGGAAGCGATGAGGGTGACCCAGAGCGTGAGTCACCAGAAACGAGTCTCATCAGAAGCTGAAGCGGAGTAGTCGTACCCCAGGACGCCATCGCGGGTCAACCCAAGTACGTGATCCACTTGAACCTCGTAGCGTCAGACACTGATCCCGGCTCTAAGACCAGCCGCCGTGGCCTGCATGTAGGCCTGCATCATAGCTCATCGAGGGCAATGCTTACTTCTCTTTCTAGTCCGTGGCTACCATGAGTACTCCTTCGCCCACGTATGGTCTTCAATCTCTTGTGTGCAATTCGCTGACACTCCTGCAGGCGACCATGGGCGTCCGTCTCCCTACGATCCTCGGCAAAGCCATCGACGATGTCTGGAAGACGCTCAATCAGGAACATGACGAGGACCGTATCACCGACCTCGTCGATTGCATCAATCGCTTGCACCTCCTCATGGACGATCTCCAGGGCAACAGCAAGCTCCGCCCTATCGTCGATGATGGCGCAGGCGACATTGCGCTCTGGAATAAGGTTTGTCATTCTCTACTGCATCGCCTGCGGCACTGACGTTGTCCCCGCGTAGGAGATCGCCAAGTACTTCCGCGGCAAGGACTTCATGAATGCCCCATGGCTATTCGCAGAGGCGTACAAGTACAGGCGTCTTAGGGAGTGCTTCTCCCTCAGCAAGTACTGGATTGACTACGGTGAATTTCGTCATTGAAGGGGTCCTGGTGTCATGGCTGACTTGCGCAGACGTCTTCTTCCGTCAGAAATGTGACACCTTCTCCCGTTCCAATCAAGCTGTGTTCGAGCTGTCCACCCGTTTCTTGCAACCGGCACAAGAAGCCAACGGTCTCTCGGGGCAGGCCAAGTCGGACAAGAACAAGCTGCTCTTCCTAGAGCTCACCCAAGGTATGTAATCTTTCCTGGTACGGCGATGCCGATAGCTAAGATCGCGCTAGTCTGCCTCTGGGGTAATTCCACCGATCTATCACTCCTCATCGATATGACCGAGGAAGACATCAAGAAGCTCCAGTCCACCGGTGGTGACGCCCTCGCCGCTACCGAGAAGAACATTCTCGGGAACGATCTCCACAAGCTGGCGGACTATGTCATGACCATCAAACACGGCCGTTTCGATTTCGTCCTCGACAACGCGGGTGGGCATCAGCTTTCCCAGTCTGCTTTCTCGCTGATGGACGACTCGCTAGGCTTCGAGCTGTATTGCGATCTCGTGTACGCCGACTGGCTTATCCAGTCCGGCACCTGCGAAAAGGTCATCTTCCATGGCAAAAAGATCCCTTGGTTCGTCAGCGATGTCATCAAGAAGGACTGGGATTGGTAAGTGCCCCTCCTAGGTTAGCATCATGAAACGCTGAGTCTTGCAGGCTCCTCAACTCTTGCGTCTACGGCCACCTCTTCAGTGAAGCAATCGATTCCGAGATGGACAGTCTCAGGATCATGGGCCAGAGGTGGAAGCAGTACGAGAAGGAGGGCAAGTGGAAGTACGAGGGTGAGCGCTGAGCATTTCCTTCCGCTAGAACATACTGACACTAGTCCAGCTCACCCTTTCTGGTGCACCGGCTACACCTTCGCATGCCCGATACTTCCATGACACGAAGAAGCTGATGACTCCAGTGGGACCTCCACTCCGAAGCGCCCGATCTTTTCCAGTACCTCGCCGAGTCCGACCTGGTCATCTTCAAGGGTGACCTTAACCACCGTGCGTCTCGATCTCCTGCTCTCTCTTCCGCCTCTTGACGATCGAATCCAGGTAAACTCACTTACGACTGCCACGCGCCTCTCGACACGCCATTCAACATCGCCATCGGCCCCCTAGCGTCCGAGGCCGGTGCGCCACCTGTATGCTCCCTGCGAACCATCAAGTCCGACGTGGTCGTGGGTATCCCGCTGGGCGTGGGTGAGAAGCTTGACGAGGAGGAACCAGGATGGAAGATCTCGGGCAAATACGTAAGTCCCGCGATTGGACGTGGGTCTCGCCCGCTGAACAGTAGTCTTCAGGCCGTGGTGCTGCTTTCCGGTGGTCGTCCCAATGAGGAGCCGCAGTTCGCGTAGTGAAGAAGGCCCTGGTACCGCTAAACCGCCGGCATAAGTGGTAAATTCTCTGAACCTTGAACAAGCCCAGAAGCCCTGAATGCATTGTTGACCTGATCAAATCCGATTTCTAGATGGCTGCAATCACAATGCTGGATGAAACCTGAACCCTTACGCCGCCTTTTCCTCTTCTGCCAATGTAAGATCTTCTTTCGCTGTTTCCAAACCCGCCTCTTCCGCCTTGCCCTCAATAGGCGACTCCACAACAGTCCTCTCGCTGGGGGTTCTTTCGTGATCCTTCGATTCTCTGTTGGCTGTCTGAGGTGCAGCCACCGGTCCTCGCGCTCGATTCAGACTATATGATCTCGTCCACAGTGTCATCTATACACTGTCAGTCCTCTACCATCGTGCGCGGTGAAGCGAACTCACGATGAGAGCGGCGAACAGCAAAGCAGAGCTTATTATCCAGCAATCCTGAATACCATGTCAGCGATTCTTAAATTCTGGATTGAGAAACCGACTCTGAGGGCATCTGCAAAAGCGGTGAGGACCGCAGTCTTGGTCGGACCGTCTGGGAGACTGTGGAGCTGAGAGTATCCGGCTGCGCTCTGAGGGACGGTGAAGACTGTGCCGTATCCCTCTATCTTTACGAATCGGGATCTCAGGCCGGTATTGAGGACGGCAGTGAAGACCGCCAGACCTGGGATCGCCCCATCAGCTCTTGTCTCGAAGATATGGAGATCGACTCACCGATACTACCCCCAAGGGAACGTGTGAGTGTCCATGAAGCAGTTGCCGCTGCCATCTCCTTAAACGGCATAGCCGCCTGGAGGATGAGCATCGGGACCTGTAAAGACAGTCCGATGCCGATGCCTGCGATGACGGTAAGACCTTCTTGTAGACCGAGGGAGAAGGGGTATTTGAAGCATGTGAAGAAGAGCAGGAAGCCTAGACCGCCTAGAAAGTAGCCGAACCATGCGACGGGTCGGATGATTCGGAGACGGGAATTGATCTGGCCAGCTGCAGGGATATTAGGCTGGACATCCGACATCAGTGAGACACTCACCAACGACAGTGCTCCATGCGACACAACATGCGTATGGGATGAGTTGGATGCCGGACCCCAATGCGCCGGCGCCTCGGACGCCCTGGAAGAGTTGGGGAAGGAGGTAATTCGATGGGATGAATGCGAATGCTTGGAACAAAGAGCCGATGAGGAAGAAGAGGGTGGTCCGGATCTTGAACATCCTTGCTGGGATGATGGCGTTCCGCTTGGTTGTGAGAAAGTTGACAACCGCCGCGGCCAGGGATACCACACCGCCGATGATCACCCCGTAGGCGGTAGGATTCCCCCAACCGAGATCGGCGGCTTGCGAGAAACCGACGATGAGCAGTGCGCCACCTGACATGAGGAGTGCGAGTCCGAGGAAATCGAAGGTGTCTTTGAGCATCCGGAAGGTGTACTTTTTGGTCGGGTTCAACTTGAGGGTGAAGATGAGGAGGACAAGGGCGATGGCACATGTCGGAAGGTTGATGTAGAATGTCCATCGCCATGATGCTTTTTCAGTGAGAAGACCACCTAAGATAGGTCCGAGAACGGCGGCTATCCCCCAAGTTCCTCCGAGGTAGCCCTGGTAGACTCCTCGTTTGTGCAGCGGTACAATATCGGAAACGAGGATTGCCGTTAAACCGATGATGGATCCGCCGCCTAATCCTTGGAAAGCTCTCGCGATGATCAACCAGGTCATACTCTTTGCCGCCCCACAAAGCGCCGAGAAGATGGTGAATACGGTAATAGCGGCGTAAAGCATCGGTTTCCGCCCAACGATGTCGGATACCCGACCATTTATTGGCGTTTGCAGCGTCATGGCGAGAGTGTATGCCGTTCCGACCCAAGAGTATTCCGAAGGAGAAGCATTGAGCTGATCCGCTATCGTCGGGAGCGCCGTGGCGACGATCGACATATCCAGAGCAGCGAGGAAGAGGACGAGACCGATAGCAGGCATGACGATCAACAGGTTGTTGTCCGGTAATGCGTCCATCTCCTGGTCACCCTCCGTCAATCCCTTCCCCTTCTCTTTCCGCCTCTTCTCCACCGCACCCCCATCACTCCCCTTTGTTGCCTTCTCATATTCCGGGAGTGCTGTATCTCGAGTCTCGGCAGTATTGTACCCTCTTTCGATATCGTGCAGGATCGGGGCCGAAAGCGGAAGGTCGGAGGGGATGGGTGAGGGCCCGAGTCCATAGCCTGCCTGTTGAGGTTCCGCCATCCTCTTTCGTCTTTCGATTGAATACGGCGAGAGCTTTCGCTGATGTCCGTCTTGAGTCTATTTTACAACGGTCTTTGAAGTGACAGTTTGTAAATGATACAGGAAAATTACCGATCGCCATGATCAAGGATGATCGGTCTTCTCCGAAAAGAAGTACGACGCGCTCCGCCCCGCCGGATTTTCTCGGCCGGTAATCTGTGTGCCTCTTTGATCTGACATCATACCTTACCTCAGCAGACCATACCGCTGGTACTACTTAGTACTTTATGCAGCCTGTTTTCAAGCGAGTGCATTCACTCGACTCGCAATGTCTACTCTGGTTCATAAGCCGGATCCACTTCGTGACCTGAACATCCCAGCCTCATCCCGCACTGTTCGTTTCCGACTGATCGATAGCGGGAAAGTTGTCCGCAATGTCCCCACGACGGCCTTCATGGAGCCCAAAATACCATGCTTCACCCACTTGACCCGTCCAGCGTACCACTGCCTCATCGACCATGCTCCGTCGAAGTAGAAGTACCTGTTCGACCTTGGGATACAGAAGGACATGGAGCATACCCCACCTTCTTATGCGCAGAGAATAAAGAAGGGCGGATGGGAGATAGCGGCGGAGAAGAACGTCTCGGACGTACTGGTGGAGGGAGGAGTAGAGTTGAGAAGTGTATCCGGGATCATCTGAAGGTTGGTCTCCCTCCCACCCTCGGTTGAAAGGGAACGCTGAGTGTGTAACAAGTCATTGGCACTGGGATCATACGGGCGACCCGTCCACATTTCCCCCGAAAACTGAGCTGGTCGTCAATGTGGATTCAGAGAAAGGTTCTTACCTGCATATCCGACAGATTCCAAAAGCCAGCTTGACGAGAAAGCCTTCGCGTGAGCTGAGTTTCATTCGGGAGCAATGCTTGGTATTCACATGACGTCCACAGCGGTCGAAGTCTCCGAGAGCTCGAGTTCGGCGAGAAGGAAGCGCGACTAGTCATCGCCGGCTTTGACGCCATCGACTTTTTCGGCGATGGCAGTTTCTACCTCCTTGACGCTCCAGGTGTAGGTGAACCTCTGCTTCTCGTAGTCCTTCCGGATGGATGATACCCTGTAGCCTGCTTTCGGGTAGCCCGTACCACTCCATCATCATTCATCTTCATGGGCGCAGACACTTGCCATCACGGCGGCGAGTTCCGACCATTCCAATTCTCACCCATTTCAAAGGTGATCAACGAGCACGAACCATCACCCCTTCCCGACTCTGACCGGAGACTCGCCATCTTCCCCTGTCCTGGCTCTCTGTTTATCGAGTCCGTCCATCCCCACAAATCCTCCAGCGAACCTTTCTATACCGTCCCCGACATTCCTGACGGTACCGGAGTGGCTCAATCTCGGTCCGACGCTCTTGCCTCTCGACAGAAATTGATCAATATCGACGCGAGTCCCGATGTGTTTGTCATACTCGCGCCTCGCGCACGATCCTTGTGTGTTGGGGGTCGTGAACTGCTTTCCGGGGGAGCTTGAAGTCTGGCAGGAGAACGGGTGGAAGGAGAGAGGTGTAGATGGAGGTTTTTGAGGGATTTCGCGGCCGGTCTACGATACAGTTCCTTCCTAGATGAAGCTCTGACCAAGGACAAGAATAGGCGGACAATGATAGGCGGAATGTTAAATACAATTCAGGCCTTATGTGAGACATGGATGGTGTACTCCATAAGCGAGCCTCTGAGGATATCCACATAGCATGCTAATGCCGCCACTTCCCCCAAAGAACTCCTCCAAAGAAGCTCGGCAATGGGGCCTGATCGCCTCCTCTTCGGAAGAGCCCGATTCGAGTCACAGCCCGGACGAACCATCCAGCAGACCACCCGATCCACCACCACGTCCAAACGAATCCTACCAGTCGTTCCAGAAACACAAGCCAGGCTGGTTCGGCATGTTTCGTATTGCTCTTGCGCCAGTTGGAATGATGCTTGATCTTCCATCCGCGCCAGGCTGATTTGACGGCAGCCTCGAAGGCCAAGGCGAATGGCTGGAGGACGAAGAATGGGGTAGTGACGATTGCGGCGGTCCAATGCACGGTTTTGCCGGCAGGAGTGGTGTGGAGAAGGAGGATAAAGCACGCTTGCTCGTGAATACCGGCTGTCATAGTGAAGACAATCAGTGACTTGAGGAGATTGGCTAGCATTATCCTAGGGAAGAACGTGCGGGATGGTCGTGGCGGAGGCGGTTCAGTCGGAAGTGGATGTGACGGCGAAGTGCGGCCCGAAGCGGAGGGAGTAGGTCCGGGGGTGAATGCTGGAGTGATGGTATTCCCGGCGCTATCGACCGAGCTGCCTGGTGGAGGCGAGCGAGCCGGTGGACCGGTACGAGGCAGTCGGAGGATCTTCTCGCCGATGCCGATCCATCCGAGAGTATACAGCCACCGCCTGAAGTACTGATGCCATGTCTGAAATTACTGAATCAGCTTTAATCACAAATGAAATAAAATGTGCTCGGCGGAGCTTTCAACAGGCGCCAGCCCCCAGAGGAACGATACTCACTCGCGACCACATCGACGACAGCCCTGGATGTCTCCACAAGTCCGCTAGACTCCCATAAATCGGCGGCCAGCCCCATGGGCTCCAGAATTCGCCTTCCCACCCCATAACTCCGCCTATAGACACGAAGACCAGACCGCATGCGACGCTGGATTGCTCCATGCCAGTAACTATCCTCGTGACGACACAGATGCTGAACAGCGCTTTTTGCCCGACGGAGAGATCGTTGTAGTTTGGTGCGCCCTGGTGGCCGCCGAAGAATGAGGAATAAGGACCGACGTTCATGAAAGATCGGGTCAAGTCGTGCAGGAACCAGCCGAGTATGTAGAAAGTCAAGCGTCTCCTGATGTAGGCCAAGCGAGATGACGAGTGAGAGAATGGATGGCTTCGGGATGTGGTCGGTAGGGAGCAGGTGTAGTTCCAACCGATACCGCGCCAGGACCACCAGAGGCTTGACGCCCACCAGAACTTCGCCATCGTCCAAGGCGGCGGCAATGGCTCGGCGACCAGGTCGGCCTTTGAGGTGGTGGTAGTGTGCCCATTGGAAAGCCCATTCGTATGCTCATCGCTAGTCGCTGATGGCGTATGCTTTAGCTCGAATCTCTTTGACGGCTTGAGGCGATAGAGGTTCTCCTCGGCTGGGAAGAAGACGAGCAGCTCGAGCACACGAAGGCTGAAGAAACACGCTAAAATTGGACTGACTTGTGATCAGATGCCGCCGGTGACTCGCTTCGGGAAAGACTTACGTGCCCCAGACATCCTCGTAGTCCTTCTGTATGGGCCAGTATGCGCTATAAGCGAAGCCAGCAATCACTAGCGGAGCGACAATTCCGGCACGAAGTAGCTTGTAGAATGGAGTCGGCGGAGTGAGAAGGGAGAGGATGACGAGGTACTTCGAGGCCAGCGCTATTGCGATGTCCGTGGGGGAATTAGGGTGCGGAGGGGGAAGTGAGGAGAGGAAGGCGGAGAGAGACATCCCTGAGGGAGATGCATCACTTTCCCAGCTGTGTGACTGTCTTTGAAAACCCACTGCAGAGAATATGGTTGTTTCGCGCCGAAACGAAGGCAACATCGAAACAAGGGTACTACTGTTTCAAAAGTTAGCGGCATTCCGGCGTACCGGCCCCAGTGCGCCTATACAAATTGGGGGGTTGTGGAGGCTAGGCCTAATTGGTGATACCAAACTGGTCGGCTGCATCCCAGCTGTACACAAGTTTCTCCGTTTCGCCCCGAATGTGGCTGTGTATGCAGTATCCAATCTAACGCTGAACGGGCCGCAGAACCCGGTTGGACACCTAGTCATCCCGCCATGCCACCTCCCCTCTCGACCACCTCTCCGCCCAGATCGCTCTCTTATGATAGACCTTCCGAGCCGCCTTGAACTCTTGTATGAAGTCATCGATGGCTTTGTTCTGATTCTAAGGCATATCAGTTCCGCGTTTTTCAAGCCAGCTGAAGGCTCACTCTGTAAGATGGTCCACCGACTGGCGTTGCCGTGCCAGGGACAGGAGAGTCCACTCTGGACTGCGGTCCACTACCGCCGCCTGCGCCCAATCGTCCCTCGATAAACGCGCTCGCCATCTTCGCGGAAAGCTCGTCTTGGGCTGTCATGGAGTGGCGGAGGCGGAGATGTAGAAATGATGGCCGGTGACGCTGGGACTTTCTGTCAATCTTGTACTACCAGGAAGATATCCGGGACGCTTAGGCGTATTCGGCGATTGAGGCGGCTCACTTGGTAGAGATTCGCCTGTGCCTTCTCAATCTCCGCCCATCGCTGTTTCAGATGCTCCGCATGAGCGTAAGCTTGGGCAGTTGTATCCCGTAGCGCTATGAGCTCATCCCGAAGCTGAACATTGCGACCTGTACACGAACATGGGTCAGAACTGGTATACTGCCGTGATATGAGGGGCTCAGGCAGAACAGAGCGCTTACGAGCAAGTTCCTCGTTCTCCCTTCCGAGTTTCTCGACTTCCGCAGCGAGATCTTGTACTTCTGGAAGGGTGTATAGAAAGGCTTCGGTGAGTGGTGGGGATGAGAGAAGGTCTTTGAGGAATGATGGCGGGTAGGAGGAGAGTGATGGGAATTGTTGAAGGAGTGGAGTGGACATCACCGATAATAGAAGGCTGCCCGCACTATTTGCAAGGTGTTTTCGATCAAACTGGTCGTGAGGTCAAGTCAATCGCCCACTGCGCCTATGACCTCTTACACGTTGTTGCGGATGAGACGCAGCACGGCGAAAGAAGGAAAGGACGTAAGTAGGCGCCGGCCATGATGGTCCGAGGATTTGCCGGGGATTTATTACATCTTGATGATACTTTGTCCCGCACCATCCTTTGTCAAACTCCGTTGTGCCTCTCGCATGTCATTGAAGACTCGGCCATGGCTCTGACAAGGGGTTCAGACATAGCCGCTGCTCATATGACCGCTCTTGAGGACCACTTTATCGACGAAATCTAGGACGAATAGTTTGACGTGAAATGTCCGCCTCGACTTCGTCGGAGAGCATCTCTCTGCTTAACGGTTCGGGCGACCCAGAAATATGGGACGTGAATTACGTCAACGAAGAGTATGCTTGACCCCGTGATATGCCGTCGTAACTAAGTTGAGCGCCTTCTAGTCACATCCAATCCTTTGCCCAAGCCCTCTCCATCAGCGATACACAAGCTATCGAGGGAGAGCTACTATCGCCAACCTCACCTCGCTCTCCACCACCACCAATACCTGCAGATGGCACCGACAAGTCATCACCTCCAATGCCTTGGAAGCTTAATCCGGATAATGGAGGGTTTCCAGGGGGAGCTGAAACGCGGAGAGGAAGAGTCGAGAAGCTGACCGCGACATCGGATTTCGCGGTGAGTCATTTCACCAGGCGTGCTTGGTCCAAGAGATGAAGGCTGGACACTCTGTGCTCAGCCAATCCATCAACGAGTCTCTAGGTGCGGAACCTGATCTGATGAATTGTATCGAGCTAGACTGAATTTGATCTCAGGAAACGATCTAGGACGACCCAGCAAGGCTGGACATACCATCTTATCCGCTGGCCGCTGCTTGTCAATACCTCCACTCAGTGCATTCTCACTGCTGACCTCTGTACAGTCCTTCATCTTCCTGATCATCTCCCTCGAATTTGGCGCCTACGTCCTCACCCGCCAGGTAGTCAATGTCTTCGAATGGCTCGTCGCATGGCGCGGTCACAAGCGGAACCTACGACGCAGACTGCGCGATGCGAAGACGTATGAAGAATGGAAAACGGCGGCGAAAGAGCTGGATGACTATTTGGGATTTGACGAATGGAAGGAGACCGAGGAGGACTCGTACTTTGACTATGCTCTGGTGAGCCGGTCTGAACCTCATAGAAAGTGGTCATTGATCGGTCCACTCGTAGGTGAAGAGAGTGAGAAGAACACTGATTAGGCTGAGAGCTGCAAAGGATTCAAGAGGATTGATGGATGCGCTGGCGGTGTGCGTGAGGAGCAATTTTGCGGGATCTGAAAGCGTGAAGATGTACAGCGAGGTAAGGGCCACACGATCTCTACAGCTTGGATGAGTGATGACGTCTCTTTAGACCTTCTTTGGCACGAAGAAGATCGTGGAACTACATATCAACGAGGTTGCAGCAAGCCTTGATTTCGTTCGAACAGCCACCGACGTCTCACTCGAGGAGAAGCGCGCGTTTTTCAGAGCTGTCAACAAAAACTACGGTTCGAGTGCGCTATGTCTATCTGGCGGAGCCGGTTTCGCATACTACCAGCGAGCCATTCTCTACATCTCCTCATAGCCAGCGCTAACGCACCCTAGCTTCGGCGTGGTGAAGGCTTTTCTCGAAGCCGATCTTCTCCCCAGGGTAGTGACAGGTACCTCGGCTGGCGGTCTCGTGGCTGCTTTGCTTTGCACTCGCACCGATGCCGAGCTCAAGCGATTGCTTGTGCCCCAGCTGGCCGACAAGATCACTGCTTGCGAGGAATCAATGCGGGTATGGTTCAGACGATTCATGGAGACGGGCGCTCGATTCTCTACTCTCGAGTGGGCGAGGAAGGTTAGTCATCTTGAACGTGCGGAATTGAGCTAAGCCTCGATCAGGCAATGTTTTTCACTTATGGATCCCTTACTTTCAAGGAGGCGTACGAGAGGACCGGAAGGGCGTTTAACGTCTCCGTTGTTCCGTCTGACCGGCACAGGTGTGTCGGCTCCTGAGATCATTGCCATCAAGGCTGATTGGTGCAGTCCGACTATCCTGCTAAACTACCTGACCGCGCCGAACTGCTTGATCTGGTCAGCAATCATCGCCAGCGCAGCAGTCCCCGGAATCTTGAACCCGGTACGTCCACATCATCTCCTGAAGCTTTAGCTGAGACGGGTTTCAGGTCGTCCTGATGGCGAAAGACCGGACTGGCGAGGTCCAACCTCACAATCTGGGTGGCTCGCGCTTCAAGGACGGTAGTCTGCGCGAGGACATCCCGCTTGGTAGCTTGCATACGCAGTTCAATTGCAACTTCTCGATCGTTTCGCAAACAAATCCTCATATCCACTTGTTCTTCTTTGCGCCGAGGGGCTCAGTCGGTATGTCATCTCTTTTACACAGTAGTTGACTTAGCCTGACCGCTGCCCTCAGGTCGGCCTGTAGCCCACAGGAAGGGGAAAGGTGCGTTTCCGGCCCGTCAGCTGGTAAAGTAGCTGATACGCCCGTCATCAACGCAGGTTGGCGAGGCGGCTTCATCCTCTCTGCGCTCGAGTCATACATCAAGCTCGACCTGTCCAAGCACTTCAAGGTAAGCAATTTCTATAGTTTCCTTGCTTCTCGCTCAAGTACTGAAAGGTCATACGAGACCTCGATCTTCTGCCTCAAATCTTACAGAGCGATTGGAGCGGTGTCTTCCTGCAGCGATTCTCAGGTGATCTGACCCTCACACCTCGAAGCACTGTTGGCGTGAGTCGTTCACCGATATCAATCAGGCATTTCTGATTCCGACCCAGGACTGGTTCCGTCTACTCTCAGACCCAAACAGATCTCAATTGGCACGGATGTTGGAGGTCGGAGAACGAGTCAGCTGGCCGGCTTTGCGCATGGTACGGAATCGTCTGACCATCGAAGTAAGCTCGCATTCTACTGCTTTCCCTTCCTCTGCTGAGTCTTGTAGCGAGCGATCCTACGAGGGCGTACCGAGATCCGCTCGGCGCTGCATCGTGATCGTACGACCACTGACATTGGTTCTCCTCCGCGTGCCCCTGACAGTCGACCTCCGAGCCCCTGTGCACATGTCCCGATCGAGTCTGACGCAGACGCAGGCTTCATCAGTCGCACTCGGAGAGCGCGTGGATCTCGTTCGGGTTTGTCGGCGGGAGAGATCTTTGGCCAATCCTCGACTGAAGCTCGACGGCGAAGGGGTGCGCCACGACCCAAGAAGTCCAATAGCGACCTCCTGCCTGTCGCGCTAGAGCAAAGTGCAAGAGAATATGCGAGCAGCCCGCCGAAGCCTGCTCCTTTCTATACTTCTGCGCTCAACGATACATTCCGCCATGTCCGAGCTGCTTCGGTGACAGCTTTCTCGCCATTCCGGTCTATGCGGTCGACTCCTCGACCGGAACGGCCACCGGAAAGACGGCGATCACAACTATCGATCACGAGGTGGTTTGGAGGTGCTTCTTCGACAGACTCGGAAGATGAGGACGATGACGTCGATGCACCTCGTCTCGATACAACGCTCTCGGGCGACGAGACACCTTCATTCCCTGTTGATGACGGAGATGAGAGCGTGGAGGTGGACGACGGCGCGGAATCGGAGGAGAAGGTACTGCTGCCTAGTGGGCGGAGAGTCAGTGAGACGCCTGAGGATGCTGGTGGAGGATCTGCCGGGGTCTTGACGCCGGATCGGAGAGACACACATTATAGTCCGCCTCAGCAGGATGGGATCTAAGATCGATAAGGAGGCAAAGGGAAAGACGGAAAGCACTATGCAACGAGCAGAAGAGATCCTGTAGCCAAGTAGTGGTAAGAGATGCAGATGCAGTCGCATCTATTACATGGTCGGTACAGGCTATTCACGCTCCAGTTCCCCGAGCGCGAGAACTCATCAGCGAGAACATCGAGATGGGTAAGCCGAAGAAGGCAACAAGAAATGACCTCGGAGACGTGTTCCGAAAATGCAAATGCAGATTCAGTGATCTCATCCATTACATATTCGGTACAGACTGCTCCCGTTCCAATACCTCCAGCCGGGAGATTTGCCTGCCTCCATCAGCAATCGACATGTAAAGGTGGTGGGGTCACTCACGTATCCCGCCTTGCCATTCTCCACCTACTCAACCTAGCCTCCTCATTAACCTTGAACCCGAAAATCCTCGGCTCAAATCTCTCCGCCTTCACCGCACTAGCCGCCGTACTCACGCTCCCCACCGTACTCGGTCCTTCCCTACTCCCAACCCCAGCCCGATTCACTTCCGCGATACTACTACTCCCAACCGGCTGACCCTTCCCAGGTATCATCTGTGGATAAACCATGAACAGCATATGTGGGAAGGTGGTCCCGAAGTAAGCCCCATCGATTGAACCGTGTCGATTGGACTTGGGGGAATAGATGTCTTCGCATCGTGGGCAGTAGAGTTTTACGGCTTTTTGGTAGGGGATGTCGGAGAGTCCGACGGGGAGGAGAGGTTGGGAATGGCAGTATACACGGGGACATCGGCCAAAGTCGGCTTTCCGGTACTTCTCGAGCTGCGAACACGAGCGTCAGCGAGTGTGAACTCGGGATGGAGTAAGAGTGGGGGTGGGGGGAAGAGCCGTACCATCTTGCCGAGACCGCGGGAGGTGACGATGTAGCGAGCGTGAATGAGACCGTAGAGGAAGCGCGCGGAGGTCTCGACTGCTTCTCTAATGTCGTCGTCGAGCGATTCGTCATCTGGACGGGGATCTGTCAGCTGAATTCGGGGACCACCTCGATTTTTCCGCTGCGGATGTCAAGGTGTGGCCACGACTCAGCTCACCGAGAGAATCTGTGATGAGATCCAGCGCCTTGGCGTACTCCTGAACGACCTCGCCATTCAGTCCGGTAAGGTTGAAGCGGTCTAGGATATAGTCTTCATCGACCTCGGCGAAGTACTCCTACATAAAAGGAGTATCAGCTATTGAGCGGGAAGGGTGAGTGGTGAGGAGCTGACATTGCCTTTGGTCGAGAGGAACCAGGAGATCCACCTGTCCTTCAGGTCAGTAAAGCTGGGCTGTAAAGAAAAGCTACACACGAATTGGAGTAGTCGCTCTCCGACCCGGTCGAGAGCTCTTCCATGATGGCTGAAATGGTGAAGGGAGGGGGAAACGGAGGAGGCAGGAAGGGGAGGAAGCTGCTTTCGAGCTTGGGGAGGATGAGAGTCTTCGGTCAGATCAGCAGCCGATCGCTTCGACCCTCGCTGGCTTTTGTCTCCTTCTCGTGAGCAGGGGCTCAAGAAGTCGGTGTCGCAGGCATCAGAGGTCGTGCAATATAGAAGGATGCAGCTGAACGCAGGAAGTGGTCAGTAGTCCCAACGGAACGTCTCGGAAGCAAATGTCTGAAACGGCTCTTCGGTCGTCTTGGCCATTTCATTGCCCTGCACACTGGAAATATCTTGTTGGGATCATGCGACGCAAGCAATCGCTTCATCGTCCTGCATTTGCTATGCGCTCGGTCGAGGAATCTCCGTTGCTGATTGAGTCTCGTTCAAGAACCTCGGTCTTCGATCCGGAACTTCCCTCCACCAAGGTCTCCGCCCCAACATACCCCTAGCTATACCGAGTCCTGTATGTGCCACTGACATCCCGGCCATTCGCCCTCCAGCTCGTTGTTTGTGACCGACGATGGGTTTGGAGAGTCTGAGCGAGCGTTAGCAAGATGGAAAGCCATGAGGAGCGGGAACGGCGCACCGTCTGAGCTCCTCAGCCGGCCGAGTCTTGTACTCCTGATTTGGACGTCGATGTCCATCATACGCTCTTTCCTCTGCGAAGAGAAGGTCCTTCACGAGATGAGCAAGCACAAACCTATGAATAACGCAAGACTCACCGCAAAGTCCCGTGCCCTGTCTTCCAACGCTTTCTTCCCCTCCTCCCCACGAAACTTCAAAACCTGCTCCACGGACTTCCTCGTGACCTCATTCATTCCCTCCCACCCTTCCACCGCGTCCTCCTTGCCCTCCGCCGCACGGAGCTGCGCCGTCTCCCTCCCTACCGTCCGAGCCACCATCTCAAACTTCAGATCTCTTGGTCCATCTACCAAGCTGACTATCGCATTCGGCGCGTTATCCCCTTGCCGTCGACCGAATTTGTGTATCCGTGTATACCCTCCTGTCCGATCGGCGTATCGTTCTGCCAGGGTGGAGAAGAGTTTCGGCATGATGGATTTAGGGGGTTCGAAGCTTTCGGGATCGGTGTCGGAAGGGGTATTGGGATATTCGAGGGGTAATCGAGGCGGTGGTGTCTTCACGTTGATGAAGGTTTCGGGACTTTGGTGGTGGGCGGGCTACTTGAATTAGATATAGTTTCGCCAGCTCGCGAGGACGGACCATGAGGAAGGCCATGGCTAATCGTCTCGACGGATCGGTATTCTTCTTTCCCAGCGTAATGATCTACCTTTCTCAGCAGGACTCGGTCAAGGTGTTGTAAGGAGTCACCTTCTCCGTCATCCTAGCAGCAATCTTGGCTTTTGGTAGAGTCGTCTTGACCGTCTCATGGTGTAGTAAGGCGGAAACGAGATTCCTGCCATTCCATTATCAGCCCCCGGAATGGCATCCCCGCTGAGAGAAAAGACCGCAGCGTCGCCATCCGGTGCGCCGACTCGCCACGAAGCTTCCGGAGCTTCTTCCCGTGGTGCATGGTATCGATGAGCGGTCCTTGCTGATATGAACGCCCAATGAGAAACCAAAACCGAGCTCCGCTTCGGCTGGCGGATTTCGGATGGTCCTAGCGATCGTTTGAATGACAGGCTCAATCCACCCGTCAGAGATCACCACGGCGATTTTGCTAAAGTCCGGCTGGGTAGCGGCGACTAGAAATCGCTGAGAAGGTCAGATCGTGTCAAAGATAAGGTAGACAGACGGCGGACCGAGCGAAGCTTCCGGCGAAGTTGGGCCCCGCAACAACATTCAGGCTCCATCGCCATGCGCTCCTCAGCGTACGGTCTTCTAGCTCTCTAAGCGGCGAACCGGGCCTTCGTTTCTCTCTCACGATGACTACCGTCTCACAAGCTGGTCCTTCCCCGCGACCCCACCTCAATACCCCAACAGCCCCTTCCAACTCGGGCGACTCGGACTCGACTGTCCCCCAGCCTGGCGAGAAAGGCCTCGAGGTCGGTCTGCTCAAGGAGCTGGCCAGGAGCGCACTGATCGAGAGCCTGAATGATGTCTGTATTTTCATATTCAGCTCTCGTCATGGATGAGCTGAAAATGGCAGATTCAAGGGGCAAAGACCTTGATCCTGGACCCAGCTTTGGCAGGCCCGTTGGGGCTGATCACAGAGGTCGCCTTGCTCAAGGTAGACGAGACGACCAACGAAGCTCAAACTGAGCTGGCTGCTGATGTGCAATTGATCAGCATCAGGCGGTCGATAAGATGTTCTGGCTCGAATCCGGACCGCTAAACGTCTCGACTCGGAATGTGGTATGGCTCTGTAGACCGAAGATGAGCTATATGCGGACCATAGCAGGTATGTCGTCTCATACTCTGCTTCTCGTAGTCGGAGCTTATAGATCGCACTCAGAACAGGTACGGAGTGAACAGGCCAATGCCTCATCCGCCGGGCCATTGATGTACACACTCCTGCTTGTACCGCGAGCGACCGAGCTGTGTCGGAAGGTATTGGAGGATGAGGGTCTTGCTGGGGATATCAATGTCGCTGAGGTAAGGATCCCGATGTTGGTCTGACTCTGAGCTGATGAAGAGGTTCAGTTCAAGATGGAGTTTATTCCCATGGAGGACGACCTGCTCTCGCTCGAGATGGAAGATGTAGCTCGGGACATCTTCTTGGTCGGTTCTTACCGCGCTCGACTGGAGCATATGCTGATGCGAGTATCAGAATGGGGACGACACTCCGATATACTATTCCTCTCTAGCTCTTATGACTTTCCAACGAGCATTCGGCCTCTTCCCACGGATACTAGGCAAAGGCGACGGAGCTCAAGTTGGTCTGAAGCTGATCAGGCATGTATATGCTGATATCCTGCCGTCAGAAACTTGCAAACCTACTTCGACGACATCACACCTCCGGGACTCCACAATTCAGCGATATCGAGCCATCCGACCAGGTCGATGGCTTAATCATCCTCGATCGCTCCGCAGACTGGGTGACACCGATGTGCACACAGCTCACTTATGAGGGGATGCTTGACGAGTATGTCGGGATCAAGAACTGTGAGATCACCGCTGTTCAGCAAAATCACTACTGATCGACCGGATAGCGCATATCGAGGTTGATGCAGCTCTCCTCGAAACTCAAAACTCGCCAGCACCTAGTTCGACTGCCTCTGCATTACCCTCCATACCAGCTGCGTCGAAGAAACGGAAACATCACCTCTCGGCGCAGAAGGACAAGCTCTTCGCGGATATCCGTGACTTGAACTTTGCTGTGGTGGGAACGCGACTGAGCAAGCTGGCTCGAAGGCTGGAAGGTGATTATGGTGGAGTAAAGAACTTGAAGAGCGTCAGCCAGATGAAGGACTTTGTTGGCAAGCTTGGGGGTCTGCAGAGCGAACAGCAGAATCTGCGCTTACGTGAGTCATCTCCCATAAGGTGAATCGACAAGTAGCAAGCTGACGACACGAAGATACGGGCTTGACTGAACAACTCATGCCGATCACCAAGACAGACGAGTTCAGTCGATCCCTCGAGGCGCAACAAAACCTCGTCGCAGGCTACGATGCGACAGCCCAGTTTGCCGTCGTCGAGGACCTCATGAATCAGCAAGTCCCATGGGCGACAGTATTACGATCGGCGGTGTTGATGAGCCTCACAAGTGGTGGGATAAAACCTAAACCTTTGGAGGCATTCAAACGGGACTTCCTTCAGGTAAATCCACTCATACCCGTAACAACACGCGGTTGACCTGTGTCAGGTGTATGGATACCACCACCTACCTCTCCTCATATTTCTCCAGGATCTAGGCCTCCTCACACGCTCACCACCTCCTACACCACAACCCTTCCCAGCCTTGCGCAAATCGCTCCGCCTAGTCGTCGACGATATAGATGACGCAGCACCTAACGATATCTCTTACGTGTACTCCGGATATGCACCACTCAGTATCCGACTCGTTCAATGCATCACGCAAAAGAATGCTATCCTATCTGGCGCGGCCGACGTCGTGGAAGAGGGGGGCAATAAGAAGGCAATCCCGCAGGCTCATCCTATTGTCGGATGGAAGGGATTCGAGGACGTTGTAGGCAGTATTCCCGGTACTACTGTCGATATCCGGCAAAAGGCCAAGGGCGGAGAGCGACGTCAGTGTCCTTGCAACTCATTCCGAATCCAGCTGATTGATTCCAGACCTACCGAAAGAGCAGACTACGACTACCGTGGTGTTCTTCCTTGGCGGATGTACATATACCGAGATTTCGGCGTTGAGATGGATGTCGAAACAGACTAAGGGGCGCCGTTTTCTTATCGCGACCACAGGGATCGTCAATGGAACTTCGGTAAGTCAAGCCAGGTTTGTTCAGACCCGGCTGAGGCGCAACGAAGTTATTGGAGAGTTTTGGCGATCGATCGCCTGTGCCGCTCAATTCATCATGATCGTGGTCTTTTGCATGCAGGGTATCACAGCCCGCCCTCAGCCAGGACTCGATGCGGAAGCGCCTCGTCTTCACCACCCATCCAAGCGGTCATGACGCCGTTGAAGTCCAACCTCAGCAGTACTTTTCATCAATCAGCGTTGGAACACGAGGGCAGGCAGAGCAGTGACTCACATTGCTCGATGTGCCGGCCCATCTGCGCTTCCGCCTCCAAACCCCTCTCCTCCTTCTCCAAATCTGCTCTAGTCTTGCCCGCCGTCTTCCGCGCCGAGAAGCTAGTCTGCCGTGACATGATCCTTGAGGATTGCATCATCTGTGTGGCTCGAGCTGTCCGGGAGAACGAGACGCCCGGATTTGTCGAGGACGCATCGCCAGTATTGATGCTCGGGTTCTGACTCTCGAGCAATGCTCTGAAGAAGTCGGATAGCAGCTCATTCAGACTCTATTGCGAATGTCGTCAGCCAAACCGGTGTATGAATAGTCTACTCACCGCGGAAATCTCGTGCACTGCAGCGGCGCGCTCCTTGACGAGATTTCCCACTTGATCGTCCAGTAGCTCAGGGAGCACGTCCCCTCCCCACCGGTCCACGAGACCGGTGAATCGTTTACATGTATCGAGGATGTCTCGAATGATGATGGCGAGGTCGAGGTCAGCTATGAGCAGGCCTTCGCGCACGAAAGATAGATGCCGTGCGTGCATTTGCCTGCCGATGGTTGATTTTAGCTGTAGCTGAAGTATGAGCTGGGGGAAGACAGGCTGTACCTGAGGGTCAAAAAGTCGAGAAAAGTCGTCTGCGTCTTGCTGGGCGTAGGCGGCGCTCGCGATCGCACGGTCTGAGTATCGAACCCACCAAGCGTAGGCGAAGCTGGTGACCCTGGACGGTGCATGTCCCTGACAGTCGAAACCGGCCGTATCGACCCGCGCCAGGAGTTCGGTAGGGACGTCGAAGCTGCGAGCGACGAACCTACGCCCTCTAGCTGCTCGAGCAAGCGACGATGCTGCACGTCGATTATGTCCATCATGAAATGGCTCAGGATTTGATCGAGGAAGAACAGCATCGCCCGGACGGTCCCCCATGCGGACCGAGCCAAGCTCTTTCTCGCTCCTGCCTCTTGCGATGTCCCCCCCTCTGACGCGGACATCCATTTTCTTCGAGCTCGCTGAGACGCACTTAGGGATGTCCAGCATTCCAAGACGCGCAGATGTGTCTCTCGCAGTGCCATCAGGTAGGCGTGGATGTCCGAATATGCGGATATGGCTGGGGGCGTCATGAACAGGTCGAGCGGCCACGAGATCGTCATGTTCAGTACAAGAGGCGTGCCAAGAGGGAACGACGAGAACAGCTCCCGGATTCCGCCGTCCTCTCTGTACGGGTTCTCACTCGCCTTTTTCGGCGTCCTAGATGTCACCGGAAGAAGCGCTCGAAGCGGCCCTTTATCCATCTTGAATCGTAGCTTCTCCAATGCACGATCCGTTTCGGCAGTGGTGCCGACGCTCGCGCGGAGGAGTGCAAGGTCTAGATCCTGTTCTCGAATGACGGAGGATGATGAATGTGGGTTGGAGGTGATGAGCTTGTCGAAGCGGAGACGGGTGATCTCGCGGACCACAGACAGGGCGTAGTCGGCGTTGCGAGTCAGGAAGTAATTGCCACTGAAACAGCATTAAGTCCAGCGTCAAGAGAGGCACTAACAAGGCTTCGATGGCGTCCGACACTTGCGGTCCAGTAAGGATATGTTTCCACAACCACCTACTCCGCATCAGCCTCTCTCTCAAACCCAATGGAACCATACTCACTCTCCCACCTCCGCTCTCGTCCGCTGAATCGCCTCATTCAGCCCACCGCCCTCGTCCAAGCCTTTCACGCCCATCACATTCTCCCTCAACCCATCTACCAAGCTCGTTGGCAGAGATCGTCCTTCTCGGCGAAGAGTCGCTGCTACTCGTCCGACATAGAGGATACTCTCCCGAGTCCCGCCTCGTATCGACGGCGGGATGAGAGAATCATTGAGCGCGTAAATCCTGTGTTGGGGTGATAGCGGATCAGGTCCGATGTCGAGGGCGATACTTGGAGATGTCGGAAGTGAGGTGGTCGGAGCAAGACCGTGAAGCAGGAAGGTGACGAGATGGGTGAGGAAGAGATGCTGCAGCGCTTCGAGCAATGTTGTGAAGATCCCTTCAAGTTTCGGATTGCCAGTCCGAGTAAGGTCATACACGAGCTCAAGCAGCCGGCCAGCTGGCCACTCCCCACTTGAGAGTTTATCAACTAAACTCGCGAGCGCCGCCATCGGTGCCTGCCATGACGAGAAAGTCGCAACCAAACTTGACAGCGGTACATATCCCTGATGATCCTGCACCAACGCCCGATCGACCGACAGTATCCTTGCCTCGGTAGTGACGATAAGCACCTCGTAGCCGCTCAACGCGTCAAGCACACTACCAGCCAGAGTCGAGAGGTACGGATCCACCTCGCCATCAATCGCCTTTTGCTTGCCCTTCACATGACTCGCTAGGACAGCTTGTCGAGCTCGCAGCTGGGTAACAAGAGCCCATTCTCGGATCTGGGAGTAGCGGAATGCGAGGATGCCGAGGGTGTTGAGAGAGGAGGTCTCGCCGGGGTGGAGGTATTGGGACAGGGAGGGTGAGACGGAAAGGGTGGTGGGTATGGCAGGTGGAGCAGGGGAGGGGACGAAGAAGCTGGATGGAAGGCCGGAAAGGACGAGGAGGAGTTCCGCCAGCATGTTTCGGCCCTATCAAACCTGGTCTTAGGATGCTGGAGAGGCAGTGATGGCGCTTCATAAGGTTACAGCAACATTTGATTTTAGGGACGCGTCGTAGCTTCCGACGGAAGCTGAGGTTCGGTATTATAGCTCCGTGGTTCCCAGACTCCCAATTGAGCGTGAGTCCCCTACATGGGGGCAGGAGGGGCTTATCTGAGGGGGTCTGGGAGGGAAGAAGAGGGAGGATGAGAGGAGGGGGTCGAGGGGGAGAAGGGCGAAAGGGGGGAAGGGGGACGGGGTCGATGGGGGCTTGAACAGACGATGAGTCTTGGCTGTTGATCGAAGGCGCCTGCTGATACAAGATGCCATGCAAATATCTTACCGCTCAGCATCCCCCTCATTCTCTTCCACACCGGCCGCGTCGACCCTAAAGGTCAACGTCTCCATCCTCCGCAGCAACTTCCGAATTTCGTCCGACCTCGCGCTCAACGCTATCTCGAGTGGGCGAATCTGCTTGCTTCCGTATTCTCCGTTGACTGCATCGCTCTCTTCGTCCGGATTCCGTAAGCTCTTGACGACAGGCTTGATCGCAGCAAGCTGTTCCTGCAGCTTCTCCCGGGTCATCAGCTGGCAATACCGCAGGGACGGCCCCTGACCTACCAATTGTTCTCGCCCGGCCAAGCCCTTTCCGTGCTGATTTCCCCCACCTCGCACCCGGCTCTTCAGCCGATCAAGCTCGTCGAACCATTTCCTCTCAGCCTCGCCGATCTGGGGTCTGTACTCCTCCCACATGGCGACTGATACCTTGTCTAGCCTCTCACCGAGTACACCTTGAGTGTCCAGCATCCGCTCCGTCCTCTCTCTCGTCGTACTCTTCCTGAGCTGGGTGATGCGGGTCGAGCAATCTTTGAGAAGTTTAAGCTGCCTCTGCAACTCCTGGACTTCGAGGTCGATGCGATTTTCGATCGCCTGAGAGGCAGCTCGGATCGCTCGTGTCCGAGCTTGTACCTGCGAGGTGATCTCGCCGAGGACTCTCAAGTGATCTGGGGAGACGGTCTGAAGTGGCTTCTTGTACTCGGGCAGCTTGCGGATCAGGTCACGCGGATCGTAGTTCCCTGGCTGTCGAATTGATGAGATGAGCTGAGGAAAGTCGACCGGCTTGGCAAGCAGTAAGCTGTAAGCATCGCGCTCATCTTCGGCAGACGGCTCCTTCAGGGATAGCTCGGGCGATGCCGGTTGATCGGTAGCAGATTCTGTCATTCGGAAGTCCAGCTCGATGGCTGCCAGCTGATGGGACGAAGCGAGCGCAAGAAGCCCGTATCCGAGCGTGATGTTGCAAAATGTCACGACGCCAACGATAGGTTTTGGTGGCGAGCTAGAAAATCGCTCAGCTCAGGTACTCATCTTCCGAGAGATTCGCTCACCCTGCAGACTCCACTAGACGAGTGACCTCGCTCGGCGGCAGATCCTCGTCGCCCGCCATGTCATCGACCCATGGATTGATACAGATAGCGTCAATGCCGAAGGAGTGCTGGACGTAGATGACATCCGAGTGAAGCGGATCCATAGCGAAAGTTGGCGCGTTCGCAGCGACATCCGACGGATCTTGAGCAGGCAGTCGCAGAAGAATAGATTCGATGATTGATAATGTGGGTGACGAGGACGACTGATCCTTGCGAGAAATGTCAGTCAGGGAGAAAGAATACCAGCAACTCACTCGTGACGATAGCCATCTTGGCTCCGGCTTCTCTGTCTCTATTCCCAGATCCACTCTTCCGCCGGACCAGGCTATCGCGACCAATGTCACACCTTCGCCTCCATCCAAGTCCCGATTCTCCTCTGGTCTCGCTTCCACATGGGATATCCACAGGTCATTGGCGATCTGCCCATCCTCCTCGGATCCAATGCCGATGTCCTGAGGGCGAGGACTGAATACCCTTGGGCCCTGCCTCACGACAGCTCGATGTACGCCCGGTGCCGGTCCGCCCGTCTCTGAGAGATGTGGAGGATGTAGGCGGACCATCCCGTCAGCCAAGGGTGGTCGTTGCAGATTTGCGTTTACTTCCCAGGCTCTACGAGGATACCGCTCGCTGAGCGAGCTGGTTCGTCGAGATGGTGTCGCAAACTCATCCTCCTCCCTTCGCCGACGATATTCATGCCCTCGCTGAACCTGCTTGACCAGACTTTCCACCCATTGCGCTTGCAGAGTCGCTCGACCAATCCTCGCAGCTGACTCCTCGGCGTCATCGTTCCCGCTCTCTTCCCTCACCCGCCTCAGTCTATTATCGCTATACGCTTTGAGGCCCTGAAGGTATCGCAGCGGCATCTCGGCGTGTAAGGGCAGCACAGGACCCATCGTATAGATGTCCCCATTGGCCATGAGGACGTGGACCATGAGCGGCCCGAAGTTGTACTTGCCGATACCGAAAGCGAATGAGATGGCATAACGGGAGAGCGGGTCGGCGGCTGTGAAGCGGGACGAAGAGGGTCCGGAGGGGAGGAAGGTGAACGTCTGGGTCGGGTCGAGAGGATGGAGTATATCGTACTCGCTGGGCTCTACGTCAGTACTGGGACTTGCGAGGGTTGAAACACAAACCGAAGCTTGCCGTCCGAGGTTAGGATCCAGAGGGAGTTACCAGATTCGGCCATGGGATTCCAGATGACCTTTGTAATGTCCACACTCGACGAAAGTGAGAACTGGAACTCGTCGATCGCAAATGACCTGAACTCGGTCCTTAGCACGGGCGTGTGAATAGGGGAGATTATTCACCGGCAGTTCAACTCGCCCCCGCTTGTCCCCACGAATCGACTCTTTGGGAGAACAATCACTGCGACCTGATGGAGGCCAATCGCAGCCAGAAGCCGGCCAGTTGGGTTAAGCACGAGCTGCTGTATCGGAAAGCTCAAGTGAGTCGACTTGAGTACCTGCGGTGATTCATCAGCTTTGAGTTGGAGCAGAATTTTTTCTGTCTACCTTGTAGCTACCGATTACCCCACCCTTGACCTCCCATCCTTCCCCTCCGGACAAAGACGTCATCCGCAGCTCTGAGCCGATCGCGACGAGCAGGTCTTTGTCCCACATGACCAGTTGACTCGTCTTTCGGCCAGTTGGTGGATCGGACGGCGGGTCCACGACTTCCCAATCATCTTCGGTGGGCGATGATGATGAAGGGAGGAAGATGGAGTGTGAGCGGAGGCCGGGGAGGGATATCGGGACCATGCGAGACATTCTCTCCGCATCCCCCGAAAGTCACAGTGATACGCCCAGAATTTCCCCTCCAGGAATTGAAAGATCGCAAAGTATGTGAAGAGAGGAGACTGGCAGGTGAAGGGGTTTGCGAAATGAAAGTGATCCTGCCGAGAGGCGATTGCTTTCTCCGCCGTCGGGGAACGATTATCCTTGTACGATGCAGATTTTTGTGTGCGGATGACAGAATTACATCTCCGGAACCTGCTTCTCGTCAACTAATCTCCAGCTGCTATCGCAATGTTGAAGCCACCCGCCCACAACGACGTAGACAATGGATACGCAGTCAGGCAATGAGATCTGGTCGGATCAATGTGGACAGCTTGAGCGATCGCGCGAAAAAAATGGTGTAGGCTGCAGTGCGGTCTCACTTTTCGCTGTCGTGCTCGATCTCCTGCTCGCAAATGCTCAATACAAGCTCATACATGACCAGCCAGTCCTCCTACGATCAACAACAAAATTAAGACATCGAAGGCTTAGAGGTAAGTGAGAGCGTCAATCCCCGCCATGTGACAGAGAAATCGATTTCATACGATCAATAGGCGATGGTCATTTTCACCCAGATGACGCCTATCAAGCTCAATGACAAGTTCGTGGTGAAGCTTGCTATCCGTATGGTCGAACCAGGTGATAGATGCGACGGGTGGTACGTTGACGTTTCGGTCGACCTCTGCTCTGAAATCGCTCAGAGTGTATCTATCATCGTCAAAGGTGTTGGAAGGCTCGGATAAGCTCGCGCGCGACGCGTTCGTTCATAGTGTGAAAGTTTTCACTTCGCTCGTCCTTTTTTATGCATTCATCATAAACTACAACAAAAGGGGCGGTAACCGGCAGCTTCTTGCGGCGGATTGGCCATGTTGCAGGGATGTCACCCCTTCTTGCAGGGATGTCGAGAGGTGTTTATATCCCTCTATCGCGGTTACAGCCAATTCACCCTTCATTCTCATTGTCCCGAGTGGCAAATCAATCTCGGATCTTGGCCATGGATCGGAGCGTCCAATTTGCCTTGCCAATGGGGCGATGTGGCGCTCATCGCACCCAGCTCTTACGGATACATGCAGAGTAGGATATCGGTAGGATTGGCGCGAGCCAGAGGTCTGGCATTCGTAGAGTAGTCATTGATCTGCCACCGTGTGTACCCCAGTCTATTACCGATCATGCAAGCAAGCTCTCCATCTTTGCATTTGCATTTGACAATCGGCCGACTAAGCCGAAAATGGCGTCGATGACGAGGTATCTACCGACTAAGACGCCATTACATAGGTAGCGCACTGGGACTACCGCACTCTCCATCAATTTTCACACGCCAACTGCTGCAACAGTCATGTTGGAGTTTAGCATTGTCACCAGTACAGTGACGGATGTCGTTGACAAGTTCATCAACGCCCCATCTGCCCGACGTGAGTTCCGCAGGGCCCGAGTAGTTGAGTAGCTCTGCCGTCCTCGTCAGTCAGCAAAGATGTGCATTATGAGCGCCGGAACGGTGACAACAGCACGAGAATCAATCACAGATTCGATGCAGGGGTCGAATCCTTCAGCGCTAGAGGCGACAATGCGAATGCCTCGACATCGGCGGGAACAGTTCAGTTTGCGCCTTCGACTGCCTTGTCCAGTCGAGCAGTCCCTCCTCCTGCTCAGTATCCGCATGTCCGCAACCTCCTCGACTAGCTTGGTGCGTTGATACACAGCGGTGAGTCAATGTACCGTCCCCCAGGAGACCTTTGCAAAACGCCTCTCTTCGTGGGCTGATGCCTGAACTTCACAGCAGGTAACATCTGTCTGGAACATCGGGAGTGAAACTCTGTTGTCATTTGTATGTGATTGTATGAATATCGTCTGCGGGTTTCGAGTCTTCACCTTGGTTCTGATTGACGCCACTCCGAAATCTGCCGGAACTACTGGTGGTGCATGTTACATTTACTTGAGACAACAAAGTCATATCTTCGAACCCTGCTTCTCGTCGCCTAATTGTCCAGCGGAGATGACCTTCCCATCCAGCTCCTTGACCACCTTGACAATGACGTCAGCAGAATCTCGGTGATTTCGCCGGAAATTGCTGACCTCTTGTCCAAGCTCCTTCACCCGTTCCACGTCATGGCCTATCAAACTGACGTGCACCCCTGAATATAGATAAGGATCTAATGAGTGGATTAGCTGAATTCGAAGGAGGAGCAAGCGACCAACATGAGCCGATTCGAATCCCTTCCTTCTTGACTCTTGCTTGCAGTTCAGTGAGGAAGGGAGCGATCACCGATTCCGCCTTACTGGTATTTGAATCGACGGTCAGCTCTCCTCCGCCAGCGGATCGGTAGCTCCGGCTTTCTTCAAGTCCGGAAAGGAAATCAAAATACTCACGATGTGTATATGAGATGCCTGAAAGGCTTTGCCGAAGCAGGTGGTAATGGCAAATAAGGCGTCAATCCCAGCAACAATTGCTGGAACAGGCTCGGGATTCCAGGAAATATGCACAGCTGTACCTCCTTCAGCCATGACATTGCCCAGCCGCACAGCTCACCTTGCCAGCGAGCCGGACCACAGGCACCCACTTATCCTGCTCCACGAAGATAACCTCGCTCCGAGCCCCTCCTTGGCCATCAACACCATGTCCACCCTTCGCCGTAGGGAACAGAGCCATCCGCTCCCTAGCTTCCTTCTGAGCGGGTGTGGCTTTGCCCAGATCCTCTCTTCGCGAAGGAGAAGCTAAGGCCCACATCCGTCTCAATGTCTCGGGATGGTGTGAAAGGGGGAGGGAGAAGGCTGTGGCGAGGGAGGAGTAGGTGATGTCGTCGTGAGTTGGGCCGATGCCGCCAGATGTGACCACGAAATCATAGGTATTCGTCATTCGACAGGCAGCTTCGACGCTGAAAATCACAATAAGGCCTTGAATCCTTCCGCTTCGTGAGCTGAGGGGTGCACTTACATCTCTTCCTCGTCGTCTGCGATGACTTCTATCCGTTTCCTGTCGGATGTCAGCGATCGAGACTATTCATGTTAGGATGACATACAGCTCGATGCCGAGATCAAAGCAGAACTGGGCGAAGAAGCTACAACCATCATCAGCAGGTTGCTGAGCGAAAGCGAGCCGGCTCACTTGCTGTTGGTATCTCTAGTTTTGCCATTCAGAACCTCGTCACTGATAGTCCAGTCAGAATGTTTTCTTATTGTGGTGAGTGTAACGCTTCACCCGATGATCAGACATCCTGCTGTCCTGCAAGAGGTATATCAGTACGCTATCCGTCGGTCTATGAATCGGCTGACTTTATGTATTGCCCGTCTCCCAGAGGGTTCGCTATCGTTGACGGGTCGGTCTTCTCCAGCTTTTCTGATGAAGACATTTTTCGCAAGATGACAAGCTGTTTCTGAGGGGAGCGGAAGGGTATTGGCTGTCTGTGATGGACTGTGCGACTTTGGAGCAGGCGTGCTATGTGTAAGCAAGGGGAGACACCGAGGCGGTTCATGCCACCATAATCATCGGAAAGACTTTCCATCCACCTGGACAGGCGATAGCTTCGCCATAGAATGCGGGGTAATTATCCCTCCCGCTTTCTTCCTGTTAATCCGAACGTTTCAGGTTCCGGTTCATGCCATCCGCCCAAACGTCTGCGAACCTCATCCAACGTTTTTCACACCACTCACGATGTCCGAAACTATACCCAAAAAGGAAAAGAAGGAGAAGAAACGCAAGTCCGAGGCAGCGGTCGAGCCAATCCCAGTCCCGCCTGAGGAGGGGACTGCGAGCGCTGAGGTATTGATGATGGAAGTGGACGGAGAGAAGGCGTTGAAGAAGAGTAAGAAGGAGAAGCGGAAGAGTACCGGCGGGGAGGGAGGGGAGGACGAGAAGGAAAAGAAGGTAAGCTGATCCGAATTCGCGCTGTCTGGTAGCGAGGCAGCTATCAGACGTCTGTGGCCTGATTAACTGACTTCTTCGTCCAGCCCGAATTCCTAGTCCCCCTCGACGCAATCTCCCCCATAGCCGCCCCACTCGCCGGCAAGAAACTTTCCAAAAAGCTATTTCGGACAGTGAAGCGCGCATCCAAAGCTCGTCAGCTGAAACGAGGGGTGAAAGAGGTGGTCAAGGCGTTACGGAAGGGTGATAAGGGGTTGCTACTGCTCGCGAGCAATATCACGCCGGTGGATGTTATCAGTCATCTGCCGTTGATGGCGGAGGAGGCGGTGGGAGTGGAGTATTGCTGGGTGTTGAGCAAGTCAGGCGCATGTCCGAGTCTAAAGGGGTTTGGCTGACTCTTTCAAAGGGAAGAGCTAGGAGCGGCATCTGGGACGAAGCGGGCTACATCATGTGTTTTGGTCTCGTGAGTCTCGTCTGGCTTCCTCCTTCGCGAACTGTTCTGGGGAATTTCCGGCACCGGGTTGAGGTTGAAGCTAAATGTCTGACTCTCGCACAGCTCAATGCCCCAAAAGCGACCTGTACCAAACGACGGCGCGACCGCAAAGCCCGCACCAACAGCAGAGGAGGTCGCCGAGTGGAAAGAGGGGCTGGAAGAGTGTATGCAGGAAGTGGCGAAGTTAGAGACACCCGGAGGTGTGAACTATTGAGTGCCGCGGCTGCCATCTACCTCGAGGGGCGATATATTACATATACCTTGTCCCCTCTCCTCGGATGACGAGATCTTATTATCCACGCGTTTGAATAGTAGCCAAGATCGCCTCCGCCTTCCTCGCAATCTCCGCCCGTTCCGCCGCCTTCCTCGAGCTCTCCTCCAGATCCCTCGTCTCCACTTGTCTCTGCTTCTCATCGTCCTCCGCCCTCTTCTGCGCCTCCATCGCACTCGCGATACTCCTCTCCATCAACAAAGTATCCTCCTCTCTCGCCGCTGCCGCAGCGGCCTCTGCCTCTTCTCGGGCTTGCTGTTCCTTCGCAGCGGCAAGAGCAAGCTCCATAGCGACATTCTGCGATGCCTGTCCTTCGGCTTCTCGGATGCCTTCTCGAACGATGTAATCGATCCCCCGTGCGAGCGTGTCGACCTTGGAAGCGTTCAGACAGCCGAGCGAGAAGCAGCCTTCGGGCAGGAGGTAGATATGCCGTTGTGATGATAGGGCTTCAGTCTGAGAGGCAGTGAAGAGGGTCGAGCTAAGGGCTTGTCAGGCCTGTTCCGGTCCTCTCGGAGCGAGACGTACCAGAACATCCCGGTTGATCGCTTGATGTGGTGCCATGATCCGGGAGTCTTGAGCTTGTTCGCGATCACGTTGTACAGCTTCTCGCGGATACTTCGCAGACGATCGGCCATGGCTTTTGTCTCTGCGAGCCTGTGAGGTCGCTGTCAGTCACTCATCGCGTACGACAGTCAGAATGCACCATGCAGTAAGGAGCTTCGGATCCGAAAGTACGGCATGCACCACATGCGCGCCCCAAGGCGATGGATGCAGGTACATCCCTCTTGCGATAGCACGAAGCCGTGAGTCTACGCGTTTCTTCGCTTCACTAGACGGAGTCGGGATGGAAACTGTTGCGGGGCTGTCGGCATAAAGCCCCATCATCTACAATACCGTCAGCGTCTATGACTCAGTGATCTGCTAGGTAAAGCTGACCGCATCAAAGCTTTGCACCAGGACGACCGCCAGACCTTCGTGCACCATGAAGCGGACAGGTTGTGCATCGCGATTGGGATCTCCGCTTGATAGGCCTTGGGAAGCCATGATGATGAGTGGAATAAGCTGGCGTTCCTGCACGATCCATCAGGCTTGATCTCGGCAACAACGGGCCTCGCTGACCTGAAGAATCGTTGCGAGCTGCCGCCACTGCGGTGCACCGAAGTCTGCGCCTGTCGACATCGAACCACTGACATGCAGCATCACAACGGATCTTGGCGGTGCAGCCTATCAAATGAGATCTGCAGGTTCATCAGTAGGACTATCTTCTGCCCACCTGCAGATCCTCCCGGACCCCCTCGAAATCCACTCCACCATTCTTACGATCCAGATAGCTGAAAGGTCGAACATCCAGACCCGCCTCCCGCAAAGCCGTCGTGTCCTCTTCCGTGGTAGGACTCGGAACGTAGACGGCTCGGCGAGCAGCTGACGCGGGGAATCGAGCAAGGAAGGTCGCAGCGAGGCGGAGGGCTCCCGTCAGAGAGATGGCTTGGATGGCGCTGATCTATCATGTCGTTAGGTTCGAACAAGGTGTTGAGCTGGACAGCTTACACGTTTACTCCGATACGGTACACTGTCTGCTCCGTAGGCGAGCTTCGTTGCAAGGTCCAGAAATGAGGATTCCCCTTCGATGGGCAGGGCCTGACGCGCAAGGATATTCTCGTTCCGCATGCTCTTCAATGCGTATCTCACTGTCGGAGGCATGAAAATACGACCGTTATCCTCGCGGAAGCCATGAAGCGTAAGATCGAGTTTGCCGGGATCCGGATCCTCCTCGAATGACGATGAGATTCGGGAGGAGCTGCATTGTAAGTGTCAGCAGAGCTTTTTGACTCTCATTTTCACGGCGAACCTCTCTGCCGGAGCTGAGGGAATAGATGACCAGGCGTCCTGCGCGTTTGATTCGGTCGCGTTGCCGTTCGGTTCCGCCGCCGTCCGTCCAGTGCTCGCGACGGATAGCTGTACACATACCAGTCAGTCTGATTCATGGATGAGAGACTGTTTCCAACCTGCTGCAGCACATCCATCAACAGATTGCTTTGAGCATCCTGGCTCATCGAGCCGACACCGCTCTGCGTCAGCTGTGCCAGAGCACTGTTCGCATCTTGTGATCCCGAATTGGCTGCCCGAGTCGCATGAAGGATCGTCTCCATGGCCGCGGTGGATGCTGCTTCCGCATCCATGTTGGAACCGGAGCGGATGAGAGTCTCGAGAGCTTGCACTCGAAGGCCAAGCTCATAGTTGATTGGAACGTTGTCAACAAGCCTGAGTCTGAGTCAGCCTTGGCGAGTCTGCCGTATGATCTCCGTTTACTGACCGCCGTTTCTTCCGCTGGGGGAGGATTGGAGTCTCCATCCGGCACATGCTGGGAACACCCCGCTTCACACTGTGCGGCAAAGGTCAATACCTCATATTGACAGGCAGTATCACTCCAACTTACCAACGACTGCAAGGAATGTTCCGATCGCACTGTGAAGTGATATCAGTCACCGATTCAGCAGGATTACTGTGCTTACTTGTTCTACGAGGACAAATCATGTCCTGGGTCAGCATAACAAGTCTCCCGGAATTCAGGCGTACGTTTCTGGCCAAAGAGCCCGGTCAGCATGTCTTACAGTCAGGCCAAAAGCCAACGCGATGACTCACTCTTCTATGACACTCTTTTCAGCGAAGATTGAACATCAGCGTGAGGCCATAAGAACAATTTTGGGCGCAAGTACGTACCTGTACAGCTCCTATTGGACAATTTCCACGTCAATACTGGTGATAAAAGCCGCAAAGCATTCACCCACAGCGTCGTCCTATTTCGCCGCCGCTTCAACTTCCCACCCTCAAACACATATTTCGGATCCAGATTCTCCCCATCCTCACTCTCACTTCTTCCCTCATCATCCCCATCCGACTCCTTCTCATCAGACTGCACGTCCTCCGTTCCATCCCGCTCTTCCCGCCCATCCTCCTTCTCCTCCTCCCCTTCAGCTTTATCCTCGTCAGTCCCCCTATCACTCGCTCCTAGTCCGTTCACGAAGTCCTGCACTTGCTCTCTCGTTACTCGACCTGTGAACAGGGCGGAGAAGTCCTCTTGTCCGCCGTCGACGACGTCCTCACCATCGGCATCTTCGTCGGAGCCCTCGTTATGCTCCATGCGAGAGAGCGCAGCCAGGTTCGCGAGGGTGTCCGGGTCAAAGATCTCTCCTTCATGAGGTGCCCCAATTGAGTTTGCATCGGGGTTGGCCTGATCGTCAGTGATTTGACCGGTCGAGTCCATGGGTGGAGGGTGGACCGGTGTTCCCGGAAAATCGCCAGAAGCGGCTCTAACCTAACTCCGACGACCAGTCGAGGGAGAACTTCTAGGGTATCTGTCGGCAGCTCAGAAGCTAGAGACCCCGCAAGCCCAGCTCAGAGGAGGCATTCAAGCAAAGGAAGCCAGGTGTGGGATACGCAAAAAATAGTATAGCATTCGCCCCTTGTTTCACTTTTGAAATGATATGTCACGTGAGACGCCACTTAGCCTCGTGGTCCCCCAAGTAGCACTGTCGCCGTTGAGCTACGACACCATCTTCCGAGCCAGGGATGCAATTGACCGCCACTATGGTCAGTGTCGATATTCAGACGACGATCTCGCCGTATACACAGCAGCCTGTCTGTACTCGACCACTCCTTTCCGAGACGGAGCTAGACACCGCCATCAACGAGGCAGTCAAAGCTCAGAAATCATGGAGAAAGGTACCGCTTGACGAGCGGATAGCGATCGCAAAGAAGTGGCTCGTATGTTGTCTACGAAATGTGAATGTTAGGTGACGAAAGTTCTAGGTCGAATATGAGAGACTCGCGGATCTAATGGCGGAGGACTTGACGTTACAGATGGGAAGGTAAGCTGTGAGGTCGTGGCGAGTTCAAGGCTTGTCTGGAGCTGGGGTCGTGCAATTAGCAGCTGACATGAGGATAGGCCCATATCGAGCGGTAAAGGCGAGATCAATGGGACCTTATATCGAGCGAGACACCTCATCAAGATCGCTCGTGATAGCCTCAAACCGGTGCCTCAATCCGACACGTCGAGCGATACGATGAAGATGATGGTCGTCAAGCAACCGCTGGGTGTCATTGCGTGAGTGGAGATGACTCCAGCGATCCGGTTCATTGCATATACTGTTCTGCCGATACTCCAAGAAGTTGGACAGCCCAGCTAAACTCTGGGTGTAGCGTCATAACCCCTTGGAACTACCCGCACCTGTGCACCGTCAACTCCGTCCTCCCCGCTCTGCTAGCAGGAAATGCAGTCCTCCTCAAACCCGCACCCCAAACTCCTGTTCCCGGCGAGCGATTCCTCTCCACCTTCCTCGCCGCCGGCCTTCCGACCAATCTCCTTCAGGTCGTCCACCTGTCTCAGGAGATGACTTTGGGCAAGTTCGTCTCGGATCCTCGTATCAAATTTGTGGCTTTCACGGGGAGTGTAATGGGTGGGCGGGCGGTCCAGCAGGCCGCGAGCAGTGGGAAGGGGTTCAAAGGCGTCGGCTTGGAATTAGGAGGGAAGGATCCGGCGTATGTGAGAGCGGATGCAGACGTTGACTGGACAGCGGAACAGTTGGTCGACGGTATGTCTTGGGCACAGATCGGCCACCTCGCTATTCCGGATCATCCGCTCATGATAGACTTGATCATCGCAGGTGCCATGTTCAACTCCGGTCAATCGTGTGAGTCCCCTCTATCTACCAACCTTTCCGGGACCTATACTGAGGGCGATGCCATGCAGGTTGCGGTGTCGAACGGATCTACGTCCATTCATCCGTCTACGAACCCTTCGTCAAGCGATTCGTCGAGATCGCCAAGCAGTACAAGCTTGGCGACCCGTCAAAGCCGGAAACAACGCTCGGACCGGTGGTGAGCCTTGCCAGCGCTTCGAGGATACGTAAGCAGGTCAAAGATGCCGGTTAGTATCTGGCCTTTCTTCCTCCGTAGTCCTTCCAGCGTGTCTGATGCTTGCGAGAATTTGAGAGGATCGAGAAGCTGATGTCTCGGACATAGTGGCGTACGGGGCAGAATTGTTGCTTGACGAGTCTTCGTTTCCCGAGGCAAAAGAGGGGACGGCGCTAGTCGGACCGCAAGTGCTGGTCAATGTGGACCACTGCAAGTCTCTCGACTCGAATGAAATGGGCAGTGCTGACAGAGGTCGCAGCGATGGACCTCATGATGGAGGAGACCTTCGGCCCGATTATCGGCATCATGAAGGTCGAGAGCGATGAGGAGGCTCTTGGACTCATGAATGATTCGCCCTACGGCTTGGTACGTGCATCCATCCCTTCCTTCACTTCGATCTGATTCGGGCCTAGACCGCTTCTATCTGGACTTCTCCTACCGACCCAGCTTCCGTAGCAGCTTTCGATACATTTGTCGAAGACCTTGAGTGCGGGATGGTCTACCTCAACCGATCGGATGCGCTCGAGCCCGCTCTCCCTTGGTCAGGATGGAAGGATTCGGGTCGGGGAGTGAGCTTGTCGTCGATGGGGTATGACCAATTGACCAAGCCAAAGAGCGTTTGTATGCGCATCGCCTCATAGCATGGCTGTCATATACTGTATGCTGGGTATCCGGTGACAGGGGACGCTGTCTTGAGACATCTCTTGGACAAATCGTACTGTCGCCTTTGTAAGGGCTTCGATTCCCTGCTTCCGGGCGGATGCGCTCGAGCCCGCCCGACCCTGGTAGTGTATGGAACCTCGAGGTTTGTCTTGTGAGTTTGCCAATAACCAGAGCACCAAGCCAAGAGACTTTTGGATGCCGCAATTCGACTGAACATAGATATACAGCATGCCGGGTAACCGGTGACGGGATATCAAGCCTTGAGCCAACTCTCGTAAAATTGTGCGTTCGCCGTTGTGATGTCTTCGTTACCCTGCGCACTCCACGCAATTCCTTCATTCGACCCCAGAAGCCGGTCGATATCCTCGCCTTCCGCCAACCTCGCTGCACGGACATACACTTGGAGATCCTTCTCCTCGCCCAGAGTCTGTGACGATAGGTCATTCGCATGATAATGCGTATACCTGTTGCTATGAGCAGAGTTGACCATCAAGTTGTACTGACCAGTCGTATTCCTGGATCCGTTGGTGAACATCCGGTGGATCAAGAAGTGACGCCACAAGCACCTCGATAGGATGCGGTTCGTCTCGGAAAGGAGTTGGCAGATCCCTGTCATCGGCATTGGGCGAATCTGACCGATTCCTGCCTGGGGCTTCGACTGGATTCGCCCATCTCCGTGCACTCCGTCGCAATCTACCGTTTTGTCAAAACTAAAGAGTTAGACTAAATTGAGGAGCGCACGGTGCTAAACTGGTGGTTGATGACGCCAGGTCGATGGGGATGCGCGATTCAAACGGACTAGCTAGCATCTCGCTTTTCGGTTTCCTGATTACAGCTCAGTCACTCCTCGCAGCCGGGCTGATTCAACTTACGTGGTGAACCTCGTCGTAGAGTTCATCGTGCTGGATCATCCTCAGTATGGTGGTCAGCTGCGCGGGAGAGAGCTTACAAAGCATAGAGCCGGCCAAATTGAGACAAAATATGTGGCTTGTAGTACTCCCTGAAGACCTGATTGATAGGAGCGAGTTCATCCATTGCTGGCGGCTCCAGGTGAGATGGGGTGAACCACTGTCGGTAGTGCGGTCTCTCGAGCTTGTAAGACGGGACGGACGGCTCTACGCCCAAAAACAGGTTGATAGCCGCCTGCTTGTCCGCGTCGAGCATTGAATTATTATAGAAGCGCCGAATATTTTCGAGGAGATCGCGCGAGTGACTGCTCCATTGCGCCGCTTTCGTTCTCCGGTAGGTGTCCACCCGGTTGACTAGTGCCGAGCCCGTGTACTGCCAGGCCAATGTGTCGCCGTGATCGTGAAACATTTCCGTTAGAACATCTACCGCATCGCACGAGAACGGCAAATTTGGGGTCGCAAGCAGTCCAAGCGCATAAAGCTGATGTCCGAATGCTCGCTTGGCGATGGCGAACTGCGCGGCATTGGTTCGATCCAGGCAGTCAACGCAATTGACGCGAAGTATCCCGTGCTGAAGTGACGGCTGATCGCGGCGCGGTCCGCTCTCGAAGTCGTTCCGAGCTGGCCCGCCATGGAAGAAGTCTGTGGCTTGTAAAGACTCCTCACAGACGTCCTCGAGAACCCCCATGACGTCTTGATGCCCGCTCTTGGCTGCCTGAGCCATGTCCCAAGCGATGTACCGCATCTTCTTGTCTGCCGGCAGGAATTGGTTGAGATACGACACACACTGCCCATACTCGAAGAGCAACTTGCTCTCCCTCGGTACAGTTTCACGCCACTTGATCAGGTTGAGGATAAAGATCGGTGCGCCATATCGGCCGAGGAGATCATCGAAGTGCTTGGCAGCCGGAGTATAGAAGGGGTCCCTAATGGTGATCTCGATGGGCGGCCGAGGGGTCATCTGACTTGACTCTTGCTGCCACATGACCGGAATACTGCCTCGATATTGTACAAAGCTTGTGTAGCCGCCATATCCAGCAGCGCAATCAGCAGCGAGGTGCAGGTTGGACGACTTGGCCCCGAAAGGTGTAGCGAGAGGCTCGGACACGCTGGTCATAAGTCCTTCAGACATGACCGCCTTGCACTACCGTATAACTCACATTTGCTCTGTCTCCACCTCGTTGGCGACGTGACCCTGAGTATAGATATCAGAACCGGCTCGGGAAGTAAGATCAAGGTGCTCAAATGCTCGTTTGCCCCCCTGGTGAGAAATCGCGCTCCAGCATAGTGCCTGGATCTCCTCGCAATGATCGTCAAATAGACAGTCCGGGTGAAGACATTGATCTCTGCGAAGAGCCGATGAGTCGGTATTCCAGTACGAGGTTCAGCACGCACTGGCTTGATCCATGAAGCCATGGATCAAAGGTAGAACCCACCGACTCTTTCCTTTCGGCTCCTTCAGGTCGAAGGGAGGCGATAAAAGGTGATGGTTCCACATGAAACGGGTGTTCCACTGCCGATTGGATGCGTCTACCGTGAGATTGGTCTGCAAAGTATTGGTGATGTCGTAAGAATACCTGAGCTTACTGAGCTTGGCATATGAACTGTGTATACTTCAACTTACGAGAAGTAGAAGTTCTTGGAAAGGTCGACATGCTGAAAGGTGTTGAGCATCCTGACTATTGTCAGCCGGGATGTGGGCGTAATGAGGGAATACCGACTTGGTCTCCTGACTCGTGCGCTCCGACTTGCTGGCGACCGTCAATAGCTACGAGGTATCAGCTCTGACCCTGAATACTCGCCAGTGTCTCACAGTCGTCTCGTCGCAATGATAGACTGGTATCATCGAGTCAGCCACAGTTCAACCCGCAATGACTCAACAGCCTGGTGATACTGGCGAAGCGGTTTAGGAGAATGACTGACTGTAGTGTCCCCCAAGAAGCCCGACTACTGATCTCTTGGTGATCAGGACAAGATACCACCCCGCCGTGAATTTGACGAAGCCCACGATTCCACTGTTTGATAAGAATCTTGGTCAGGTCACAGCATGCAGCTCGGTTTAAGTACGACGTACTGGAACTCCAAGACCTTCTCCAGCCCTCCCTGGCTCTTGTTACCATCCTGCACCATCCTCAAGAGTAGATCCAGCTCCGCGCCGTCGTAGGTCGTCGCATCTTCGACAACGTTGAGCGCTGTCGGATCCGTACGGTCGATTTTCAGAACGCGATGGGTAGTGGCAGTCGAAGCAGTGATATAGAAGCGGCTACACACATTTGTTCGAGTACGAGCTCCTCCTAATCGCATATTTGGGGCTTACCTCTTCGTTTCGAATAGGGTGAACTTGGAGAGCGAGTTAAGGGAGTCATCTTCGCTCTCGTCCATTCTCCAAAAAGGCTTGAAGACGAGCTGAATCTCAGCAATCCGTCATTGTGGCTCAACCTGGAGCTTCACAGCAAATCGGAAGATGTGAGGTGTCCCTCGGTTTGGGCTTTTCATGTTGGAAATCAAATAGCTTCTAAATCTCGGTTAGCGGAGGTAATTCGGTAAGTTTGAAAATCTCATTCCCGCTTTGCTGTTTCACGTTTGTAACAATTTTCCTTCTCAACGTCTTGTTAGTATTGGCCATATCGAATGTCGCCGTGTATAGCCTGCTTCGACCCCGAATAATCTTCCACACCGTCGTTTCCTTCCTTTCACTCCCTCGGCTCCCTGATCAATCTCGGTCCGCTCCTCCTTCCATTATGGTCAAATCCAATGCGCCCCTTCAAATCCGCCTTACTGAGCCAGTCATCTTCCTCCGGGGGCCCTCGACCGGTCTCGATTTCCGTGGAAGACCGCAGGTGGTCCGGGACGATGGGCAGCCGGCGATGTTGAGGGGTCTGTTGACAGTGCGATTGGCCAAACCGACACGGATAAGGACCATTTCTATCCAGCTGGCGGGCAAGGCGAGGACCGAATGGCCCGAAGGTAAGCCTGTGTAGCTACACTGAAGTATCGGACAGGGCGCTGACCGCTGAAGGCATCGGACTCCGTCGGATGGATACCCATGAGGAGCACACTATAATGTCCGAGTCGACCACCTACTTCTCCTCCCGAGACGAGTCGGCTTCCCATTCTCGCTCAACTCGACGCGCAGCTTCACTTGGGCCGGGAATATCGCTCAGCCAGTGGGATCTCGACGATGATGAGCTGGACGAAGCTATCGACCTGCATGATGTGCCGGCTGAGGGCGAGAATCTCGGAGAATGGGTGGGAGTCAGCCGGAGAGGTCGCGACCACACCTTGCGCAGTGCTTCTGCACTACCGATGACTCACGATGGGACGTCTTGGTATAGGGATGGGTTCTCACGGCGACCTAGCTTTTCGGATGAGGTGGATCCGCTGGCGAACGGAGTGCGGGATTTAGCGCCTTTCTCATCACATGAACGAGGTCCATCACCGGCGTATACTCCTGTTCCCGATCCTTTGCTTGCTGAACCACGACGATCCTCCTTGCGGCGGTCCCACTCGCCGAGGCCGTCCCGCGAACCGGGACTCTCGCCAATCCATTCTGCGCCGGCTTCGCGCGCAGCGTCTGAGCGGGACGACAATTCCGAGACGGCGAATCGCAGACCATCGCTGGCGATGCGGAATGGACTGCCGGGCGAAGCGTTGACAGAGGACGCCTTGTGGAGACCAGAAGCCCCTGCGGATACGGCGAGCGAATTTGAGGTCGACGAGGATGCTGCGGGTCCCGTCGCACCCGGACCTGCTAGACCGATCCTGGAGGGCGGAGGTCATCGCGTCGCAAGTGGGGAAGTCCGATTCGCTCAAAACGTCCGCGGCGGGATGAGTAGCGGAAGAGTGGAACCGCATCTTTCCTCTTCACCAGAGGCATTACCGCCAACGAACCGAGCGGCTTCGATACGGACAATGAACTCAGCTTTTTCGGAGTCATCGACTTCTTTGACCTCTTCGTCTCAGGAGCACAGCGGAGGAGAAACCCATCCTGTTGTCGCCGTCGTCCAACCTATCTCTGCGGCATCCACCTCAGGCAACTTGCCCACACCTTCGACAGCTCCTTCCATCCAAGCGCGCGCATCCACCGAGACCTTTCCTCGGGCTAGCATGTCTAGCAACTCCTCAACAGGCGGTGGTCTTCACTCATACTATGATCTTGTCACCCCTCCTAGCGGATCGTCACGAAGATCAAGTCTGCTCTCGAGAGGTGTATCACGTCCCTTAGTTGGCGGAGATACAAGTCTCAGTCCGGGCTCAATCTCAGATACTTCACCTGAGGCCACGCAAGGACGCAAGTCGCGCTTATGTAGTGCCTCGACGATCGTCAGAAATGGCGGAAACGATTCCACCCCATCCTCCTCGATACCAACGATACCTCGCGCTCAAAGGGAGGATTCTGCCTTCTCTCCTCAACCCGCTAGTGACAGCCTGTCGCCCAGCTCGCGGGTAAGCAAACAGCGCGGGAATGGAAGCGCCACACTAAGCCGAGAGCCCAGTGAGGACGGACGAGGTCGAAATAAGTCCAAATTCAACCTTTCGGCTGCTCTGCGTGGCCTGAGCAAGGGCAGGATCTCCTCGACTAGCCGGACGCGCGCCGACAAATCGCGTACGCCCAGCTTCATCGAACCCCCTCCCCCAGTACCGTCAGTGAGCATGGCCATGGCACGGGGTGCTAGCGGTTCGGCAGTCCCTCCACGTCTTTTCGATGGGCAGCCTACATCACGCCAGACGCGGGCGGAATCGTTCGGACAGGCGGACGAGTTTGTCGCGCCGTACGGGCGGAGCGGGGCGGGAAGTCGGAACGCCTCTATGAGACGGACAGACAGTCCTTCTCGAGGTCAAGCGGAGCGGAGTGAGAGTCGAGGGCGAGGGAGGAACAAGGTGATGAAAAAGCTCACGGGAGCGCTGGGCTTCAGCGGGGACGTCGAGGAGGAAGAAGAGGAAGAGGAGGACCTTCATGATTGGAAGGAGTTTCGCACAGGTAGGCCCCTTCCCTGGCATTTCGACACCGAGAACCTTACGTGAATCACGCTCAGGTACATACAATTATCCCATCTCCTTCCCGATACCCGTCAATACACCGCCCACCATCCACGCCGAGTTCGGCTCGGTCACATATCGCCTCAAAGCTACTGTCGTCCGCGTCGGGGCGCTTACGCCTAATCTGGTGGAAGACGTCGAGGTCTCGATGATCGCCTCGCCGCAGGAGGACGACCTGGAGGAGTCGGAGAACGTCGTGGTCGAACGACAGTGGGAGGAGCAGATGCGATACCAGATTGCTCTGAGCGGGAAGACTTTCCCTATCGGAGGAACAATACCCGTCAGCATCCGCCTGATGCCTTTGACGAAGTGCAAGATCCACCGCCTCACGATCCTCTTGGAAGAGAAAAGCGATTACTACGCCCAGGACCGCAAGATCGCTCGGCACGAGACGCCAAAGAAGTTTCTTATGCTCTTCGTCAAGCAGATCGAGCGACTCGAGCGTATCCAGCCCCTCCTGCCCATCATCTCCGACGACCCCGAGGCAGCGCGCGACTCGCCCCTCGCTCCTCTGGCGCTTCAAGCCGCTCTCAACAATCCTACGGTCGACTCATACGATGTCGACGGCCATAACGACAACATGTATGCAACACTGCTCGATCCCATGGGTCCATGGCATCTGGAGAAGAACTTGACGGTGCCGGACTGTTCGTCCACGATTCGATTTACGACGAAACATGAAAAGACGAATATCAATATTGCGCACTGGTTGAAAGTCACGATCAGGGTGGAGAGGGGAGACGATGATGCTGTGAATTCCAAGGGTCGGAGGAAGCAGTTTGACATCATCATCGACACCCCCATCAAGATCCTGGACTGCCGAGTCAATCCGCAATGGAACTCCCTTCCGACCTACAGCGCTGCCCATTCCGGTTCCACCACCTCCCCTCGAAACATCTGCTCGGTCCATGCGAGTAAACACCTCGCACCGCTCGTCCCGAATCGTAAAACACCAATCGCCGCTCCGGATCCGCTGGTCACCTCCTCGTCCCCACCAATATCTAGGCCCAGTCTGTCTCGAGCCAACTCAGGCCGCGAATCGTCCACCTCGCGAAGTCGAGAGCGGGCTATGAGCGATGCGACGATCGCGCGAGGGAGAGAAGGGCCTGTAGTAGAGGATACCTTGTTGGAGCGAAACATCGTATATGACCGCTTGATGAGCGGACAGATGACAGAGACTGGAGAAGTACCGCCAAGTTACGGAGATGCAGTAGCTAGCGGGAATTCAGCAAGAGCGAGAGAAGCGCTTCACGGGTAGGAAGAGGGATTGAGCGGGACGTACGGGAGGAGAACGGGAGTCGGAGTAGGTCGAGGTTGAGGCAGTCGGTCGTGGCTTAGATACAAGGTGTGGACATTCGGTCATTGTTGTGCTGGTTTAGAAATGTATTCGCATCGCATGATCTCATGATATTGCATTGTCCTGCTCTGAGGATTGCTCAGCGGGCGGAAGGGAATCTTCTCCGTCGAAAGCGTCGGCTGGCATCCGTCCTTGCCTGTCACCTATCAGTTTGCATTCCATCCGACCGAGTCGCGCTATGCCAAAAGGTAGCCGGTGAGGCTACGACAAGAGACTATGACAGAAACAAGAATGAAGAAGGAGCAAACTCACAGCTCCGTCATAGACCCCTTCAAGATATACACGTAGGGTGCGTCGCCAATCGGTGGAGGACCGCTTTGGTACGCCACTGTTCTCTCGCACTCATCAGCAATCATAGCTCACATATCGCTGAGCTATGGGAGAGCGTGACGACTCACCAGTAGCATTACAACGCCCGCACACGAACGGCTGTCGAACCTCCAAATCCTGTGTGCCCTTGCTACCCGACCCAAACAGTGAGCGTCAGCAGTAGAAGGCAAACCCTCCGGAAGTTGCCTTTTGAGATTGGGGAGCAGCCATACCACTAACCGCTTGACCAAACATCTCTGTCCGGGCCGGGCGTTCAGCTTGAACTTCCTCGCTACCGGTTTCGCATCGCGGCCAGGTTGGGATCGGATGATGTAGCTCCCGTCCGTTCTGTCACTCATCAGCTCAAATCGAGTGCCACTAGAAGATGGAGGGATGGAGGCAGGGAAGGAGGGGGCGGACTGACTTTCGTCGGGGAAGCCGGTCGAGCTTGCCCTGGAGGACGAGGATGAAGTCTCCGCAGAGGCAGTAGTAGGATCTTAGGACAGCACGGGCAGATTGGGTGAGGCCGGCTTGCTCGGAGGAGGAGACGACGGCTCGGGAGACGACTTTGGGCATGGTGGATGAGGACGATACAGTCCTGGTAGAATGTCAAGAGAGAGTTGGGTGGAGGAGCAATTCGAAGTTGAAGGTGAAAAGTGCTTCCGGGGTGGCAGTGTTTCCGAATGATGCGCCCGATTTTACCTTGTGCATGGAAAGCCCTGCTGTGAGAGGACTGCATGATTAGCATACGATCTGGTCCGGACGATCGTCCGACGTGGGAAAGATGAGGAAAGACAGGGCTGCATGCGTCCTCCGGTACTGATCTATCTGAGACGTGTCCACCTTACACGCAGTCAATAACTCGTCCTTATTTTCCGGCATATCGACCAGAGACGGGTATATCTCATGCTAGGTATCCAATTATGAATCCGCCCGTCGATCAATAAATATGATCCGTAGCTGACGATACATCAGGCCATGACCTGGACCCGGGCAGGTGGTATATTCCGTAGGGCAAGACGTATCCTCGCTCGGAGGGAAAGCGGTTTCGACCGCCGTGCGAGCATCTTTGAGCCTCTAGATTTCTCAATTCGACCAATAGGAAACTGTAGATGGACCGGTCGGTTGGTCCAGATTGAGGTGCGAGCATGAGAAGGGGATATGCGCGGTGGGCTCGAAGCGGGTAAGTCCGACGGGAGAAGGCCCGAGAACGACGGCTGCTTCGGCGAGCTGATTGGCGTGCGGGGTCTACTCAGCCCTGGCGGGCTCGTCATAGCCTCATGATCGGTCTCCATTTGTCGTCGCTTCCTCGTAGCTGGAGAAACGATCGGTGACCCCAGCCTCTTCATCCGACGCGGACTTGCCACTGGCGTCCGCAACCAAGCACCTCTTTCCCCTCCGACGCTTCCGTCCTGGTCCAGCATAGCGTTTTGCAGCCTTGCGGCAGTCTGCAGAGGCCTTCTTACCAGAGTTGCCGAGGACAGAGGCGTTGGCGGGGAAACCTTCAGGATTCCCGGAGCGGAATGCATCCGTCTTGGATTGGGACGCTCGGGACTGGGAGTAGGGAAATCGGGGATGTCGGTAAGAGCGACGGTAAAGCTAGAGCGCCAGGCCGCGCGGATTGAGTCATCGACCGGTGACGTGACGGGTGAAGTGAGGTATCCGAGCGAGCGGTGCGCGGTGGAGATCAGGTCACGAGCATGTAGAGCTGCGAAAAGGTACAATCAGATCGAATGCAGGACTGGCGAAAAGTCGGAACGCGCCTTCTGTCCATGGACGTTCGCGGGGATCAAGGATCTTTTGCAGACGCGGCCAACGGATTTCGAAGAACTGCGGGAAGGAGAATCAGCCCTGATTTGAGCAAGATGTCTTGTCATGACACACATCAGACTCTGGCAGCTTCTGAAAGCCGGCACCCATGACCTCCGCGCAAAGCGGCTGCTCGAAAAGGACCGAAGGCGGCCTCATCCCTCTTGGCAGGCGATACGTCCACGATAGCCCGAGTAACCTCTGTTGACCGATCATTAGCTCGATTGTCATCAAGAGGACCGCACGGACCTTCTTGAACGGATCATCCTTGTCATACGGCTTGCTCTCCCATCTCCCATGCCTTATATTCTCGTTGTACACCTCGAGCTGACTTCGATCCATCCCGTACGAGGCGCAAAACAGGATCTCGAAGTGTGGCGTCTCTGTACGGGATTTGACCCGGTCGTGGTTCGTCAGGACACCTAGATAGAAGGAAGTGAAGACCGAGGTATCGACTACGACCATCACCAGCGAGTGATTACAGGAAAAATTCGCGGTTGAAATACCTCTCAGCTCGCGGGCTCGATCGATATCCCACCCTGCACCAAGGACGACTAGGTCGATGCAGTCGCCGAGGTTCGGGATGTAGTCTTTCTAGGTTCCAAGTCAGTGACGAACATTGGTAGATAGGATGGGAGCCTCACCTTGAGCTTGACCCATTGCCAGAGCATTTCAGTGTAAGTAGAGTCCGCGGCCTTGAGTACGAGCCCCTCTGCGGAAACGTTTAGCCTAAATTGAATGCCGGTCAAGTGTGATGCATACCTTGACGGAGCTCATTGCTCTTCTCGAAAGCAGACTGCAGCGCCTACGATGTCCAATCAGGAAGACTCGTAATCGAGGATTTTGGTAAAGCTCACGTGCAAGGCGCTTTGCCGATTGACGGTCAAAGGGATGCGTGTCGCCTCAGCGATCAAGCTCTACCGCGGCCATTCAGCAAACCTCCTGCCTGTTCAAATGAGAGGTCTCACGAAGCCAGGGATGACCGAGATGACTTCTTCTAGCGACTTTCGGCGACTGTCGTAGGTGTGCTGGAGCAGACTTTCGCCATCCAAATGAAGGATGTCAAAGAAGACGAGGCAGAGATGTCGATTCCGATTGGCGTCGAAAGGCCCCAGCGCCCTACCCATCGAGAATGATCAGCTTATACTGTTGAATGAGTCGAGCTAGGTATCCCACCCATCGGAAGGGCCATCTGCCGCCGTGACGCCCGCAGCTCCAAGCCACCAGAACTCCTCGATACCTGGTCCCCGACTGCCTTCCCTTAGACCCTCATTGAACGGCACCACTTCCGCCTCGAGGATGACAGAGCGCTTGATCCGCTTGACGGGCGGTACCGACTCCGTCAGGCGTTTGGCGAGGGCTTTATGGCTTGGGAGCCCAGGATCAGCAGGCAGACCAAGAGCTGCCAGAACGATCCTGCGAGGTCATGACAATCTTAGGCAGGACCGAAATTCGCGATGGTGGATGACTTACGCATGGGTATTCAGCCTGTCCAAGGTGCTATTGCGCTTCGACTTGCTGAAGATGGTGAAACGCGGCTGTTGACCGCTCAAGATCTCGACGTGGATTTGCATGCTACCCCAAGCGTCAGCTTGCAATGCTTGTCTGCTGTAGCCAATAGCTTACCGATAGCCGTCATATTTGGCCTCGGCGCATACTTCTCGAGCCGGTGGAGTCGTCCTTGACCCGCTCAAAACCTCGAGAGCATCCTCAACGGATCGTCCTTTGCGACATTTTGGTATCTGGTACATAAGATCAAATTCCCCTCTTCGGGGCAACATGGATATCATACCTGGACATTGACCCCAACTACCGGTCCCGCCGGGACAGACCGCCATTGTCCCAGAGCTTCCGCCATATCCGCACACAGATCCAGACTCCCCTTCCCATCGATATACAGTTGCGCCATATTCCGATGCCAGCACCGCATAGCTTCGAAAAGACTCAACTGAGCTGGACCAGCCGTGGACTTGAGCCGTAGCATCGCTGTCGGATTGCGGATGGGCAAGTGCGGCAGTGGGCTGAGAAGGGGTCTGACATCCCGCAGCAAGATTTGGGTGAGCACGTAGCAGGCATAAGGGGATAAGCCAGAATCTCGGTAGAGTATTCGTAGCACAGTGATCTGGGACCGAGACCGGGTAATAGGCTGTGAGAGCTGGGAGAATGGAGAGGGTGTGGCGAGCTCGTCCAGCATTGCGTCGAGTGCAGCGATACTGAGCGATGACTTCGTTCCCTGCGGGACCTGATCATAGTCAGGTTGGCTCTCGAAGTGAGCAGTGATCGCTCACTCTGTCCCTCATGATCAGCTCCACCTCCCTTCCCAGACATCCTGTTCCCCCTTGCCCTCCCCTATCCCAGCTGACCGAATCCCATCTCGCCAGTCCGTGCACAGCCAGCAGACGCTCAAGCTCAGCTGCGAGCTTCGTCTCTTTCAGCCCATATCTTCGTCGGGAGCCCTCGTGTGGGAAAAGGAGACGGAACAGTTGCTTCCCGGAATGAGGCGGGCGAGTCTTGGGTAGGTGATTGAGCCATGAGGCGAAGATCCGGGAGGGTGAGGTGGGAGAAGGGGTTTCAGACGATCCTCTGGCTTTGGGCGGATGACCGAGGCGGTAGATCAGGGCTGCGACGCTAAAGGCAGTATAATTAATGTTCGAAGATGTCCCGGTTGCTGAGAAGGAAGTTACGTACCTCTCAAACGGTATATCCATGATCTTGCCTCAGCCTTCCCTTCCATCCACCAGAATCACGGCCTGAAATTCCCGCAAGGCCCGTAGATCCGGGATTCGACGAGAGGGAAGCCGCGCTGATATCATGCTGATACTCCTCTGACGGGAGGCGGGACTACAAGGGGAGTACGGAAAGCCGCCTGCCCCGCCAAAGAGCACAGAAGGGGGGAGGGGGGGTCAGGACGCGTCGGTAAATGTTCTTACCGCGTGAAATTCGGGTAGATTGATTTCTGGTTGTATTCGGTCCCCCCCCCCCTTCTGGAAGATTGACCTCGGCCTCCTTCGACAATTCAAGCTTGCCGACCCGGCACAGTCAAAGACGTCTCTCACGGTATACCCTAGCGATGACAGACGATCCGCTCGAGCTCTTCC
>JAABUP010000346.1_pt1 | contig 104936 bp, 105 predicted proteins | sample 5559201 | NCBI WGS metagenome assembly JAABUP01 (sample SAMN10711887, study PRJNA513373) | rock metagenome | isolation source: Antarctica rocks | place: Antarctica
TGTTGCACATGTATGGAACACATCAGTCGGATAGAATGAGATCGGTAAAGTTCTTGGTTCCTCAATCATTGATATCGTTACCCCGTGGGCCCTCCTATATAGCATTACGCTTGTAGCTGGACTCCGTTCATGCTGCCACCATCCAGAGTTCTTTCCGAATTCCTATCGCATGTTCCCCAACGGTCATAGCCCAGAACTTTCCTTCGTAATGCTTCATTCAATCATTCAAACCGATCCCCTTATTTCTGTGCCAATGCCATCACGAGAGCAGTCATATTAAGTCCTCTGAACCATTCCAACTCCCCAGGCTCGCTCGCATTAACCACTCCCGTCGCCGGTAGCTCTCCCGGTAATACCAAACCTCTCCCCACAAGACCCCATCTTCCCTCTACCACCTCAAATCTGACCCCAAACCAATGGTGCCCCTGCTGCATCCAATCATCTAATCCTTTGACCACATTCTCCATGATGCCGTACGTCAAATGCTGCTGCAAGCCATCTTCATTCACGACGCTTTCTGCATAGAATATTGATCGATAGCCTGCTTCTGCTCCATTGCCTTGATATTGGAAGACCAGAGGATCGTCTTGCATGGTGAGCCAGTGCTTGGCGTACTGAGGGCTATCGTTGCGGATTTGTTGATTGATGTTTGTTGCAGAAAGGTTGAAGAGAGGCAAGGCAGCTCGAGAGTTGAGCGGAAGGGAGCGGAAGGTGTAAACATTAAGATTAGTTTGCGTGCCGGCAATGGCATGAGAGGAGGGAATTTCACGGCCGCTTGCAACAGAAGGCTTTGGCGATGATGATGTATGAGACGTCAGGGTGATTGCCGAGGTTGAGGCCCTACTTGTTCGGGATGGTACCTGACTTTTAGTCGATAGGATGGTCAATTAACAGGACTTTTTGCTGAGACTAGAGACCAGATGACATACTTGACAACAGCGTTCCCTCTAAGGAGCGCTCCAGGCATGTTTACTGTACCGCGTTCTGCAGATCAGGGCACCGTAGACGCAAGAACGCAGTCTAATAGAAGTAAACAGGCAACCGGAAGGAGACCAAACATGATGATTACTATCGTTGTATTATGCTAACAGTAGGAAGAACAATTTCTGGTCTCCAGTATTTCCCTACAGGACCTGATAAGAACCTGGGGTAATCCAAGCCAAAAAGGGAAATGGTTACGCCCGCAGAATCCATATGCGGGTGTGCTCAAGTTGCGATATGCGAGATTTAGAGCATCAAAATAGAAATAGGCGCACAAGGCGAAAATGTGAAGTGGAGAAGGTAGCTTCAAGGTCGTGAGCAAAGCATTGACTAGATCTGCTTCGTCTGCAATAAAATCAAGGAGGATGAGCCAGTAGGAATGGCACTTCAGCAGACGGCTGCTTGTGAAATTTTGCCTACATATCCATCCAAGCCAGCATTACCTACATCTTTTTGCTCCAATTGACCGGTCAGGCTAAGCCCACCCCCAGGGGTGACCAAAATTTGGCCCCCAATCTCAAACCATTCTTGACTTGTCGCAAATTCGAAAGTAATCTCAGTGTGCTGATTGCCACCTATACTTTCAGATGTGGCAATCGCGCCGCTATCGCTATCATCGTCGTCGAATTGAAACACCTCATGTGTAGTAGGGTCCGTCTCCAAGGCCCTGACTTCAATGATCTTGGCTGATGCACGGATGCTTGCTATGTACACGACGACAAGAACACCAGGCCAAGCGGGAAGACTTGCTTCCTGAAAAACAGCAGTGACTCGGGTGTACGCCAGTGGAGGCCCGTTAGACGTGTGCTTCAACGTGGGTAGCAGTACCATTCCCCTTCGGAGGTACAAATCAGAGATTGACGAGACAACTGTGGCAGAAGAAGCGCTAGAGTGAAGGGTGATTCCAATGGTACCTACTTGGCCCACAGATAGAGTTCGCACAGGTAGTCGCAGATTCCGAAGGCTAGTAATGCGTATCGCTTGCCACGTTTGAATGCCCTTTCTAGAATTTCCTTCTTGGTCCTTCGTGCTTAAGAGTTTACTGGAAGTGGGTACTTGTGAGTTATGCGCTAGGGTGCTTACACTTGGTGACTCTCTACTTGATCCTGGGTATGACCTAGCTCGTTGGAGATCCGGGATATCCTCAACATTCCTCACATCGTCTGACACGCATGGTCCAACAAGCATGTAGTCTCCTACATGGATCGACCCATACCGGACATATCCACTGAGTATGGTACTTGAAGTAGCTGCGTTTCGTTTTCTAGCGCTGTCAGATGGAGGAATGACAAAAACTTCGTCCACGTGAAAGAGTGTTCGGGGGATGGCCTCGTCTGGAAAATGACTGACAGAGTTCGTGGCGAAATCGGCTGTTGTCAGTGGAAGCTCGCGTAGGAGAGCATGAAGCTTGCCGATCCCACACCCATTTACAGCGCTAGTTAGAACAATGGGTACCAATGATCTTAATTCGCCAGGCGGTACCGAAGCAATAACCCTTCTCACCACCCCCTCGTCGTCCTTGGCGATGGACTGACGCTGATTGTCAGTCTTCTCGTTTGAAAAAGAAGAAGAGAGCACGGCAGGTTTACGACCAGCGGACTTAAGTATGGTCAATGTCCTAGCTAGCGTCTCCCGCAATCCAGTCTTAGTCGCGAGGTCGAGCTTAGTGATAACAATGACCAGAGGCAGATCCATCTTGAGGCACAAGTCAAGGTGCGCTTTGGAAAGGTCAGTCCCAATACCAGCGGATCCGAGCACTTCAGTCGCAGATGCGGTCGCACCTACTTTTCCACTGCTATCTTCTTGATCGTCCGCTCCGATGCAGCATAACGTCCAATGTGGCGCCCACGAAACCAGACCACGGACCGTAGTGCGTCTATATCGTGGATGTCCGGCAGAGTCGGTCACGAATACTAAGCGACCTGACTCAGAGGCATTGTGTATGTCATCCCACGACGATACATTTCCGGAAGCATAATTAATGACGTTGGTACAGAAGCCGCTAGTAGTCGAAACCATGCCTTGGTAGCCGAAAAGCTCTTGAGCCAGGGAGCTCGTTACTCCAGAAACAATTTCGTGCCGATGCTTCAACAGGCTGAGCCTGCTTTTGCCCCTGCCATTGTCGAGGGTGGAAGTCGACAGAGTACCAAGCAAAGAAGACTTTCCGGAGGTAGTACTCCCCGTCAGCGAGACACGTAGCTGTTCACCCTCAGGCTCGGAAGTACTATTTCCTGAGTCCTCCATTTCCGCTTTTGCATTCTTTAAACTACCACTGTTCGCAGAGAGGGTCGCCCGATTTGATGTTCCACCTTGGGGATCTAGGTTTGGAGCTACAAGCACTTCTGCAACAAAGAGCTTCTCTTTGCGAAGTCTATCAGGAAACTTGGCCATTGGCTTGTTTTCTTCCGTCCATTGGCAGTCACCTACGATAATCATTCGGAGTACTTCTATATTGCAACCGAGACTGAAAGCCATTGCACGTAGTACAGTCAGACTCTCCTCAAGCTCGTCTCTTGCGAGGCCCACAAAGGCTCCATCATCGCTGACACCAATCTCGTATAGAGCGCCACTGCTCCCTTCTAGGCCTGGTATCAGGGGGAAAGGACCCTTGGAAGCGGAGCGCTCCACAACTGCTTCTGGTAAAATTGGCAACACAAGGCTCGATTTTGAGGATGAGTGATAGGGAGAAGATTGTTGAAGGCGCCACAATAGTTGAGTAGTCAGGTGCTGTAGTCTGTTCTGACGGGACTGGCTACTGGGTGCTAAGACTGAGGTGGGCGTTGCCTGCTTGACGTCGGCTTCCGAATGCGATCGATTTACTTGCGATGTCGAGAGGTGTGATCCAGATATAGCCTGCACTGTGGAAGTAAAGGAGAAGTTCCTGCGGGGTCGCAACAGCAGGTGCAATTTGTACTCTGTAGAACCTTCTTGCGGCTCGGCTTCTAGTTTACTAATACCGCAACCGACGAGGACTTCTATTCGAGGTATCTTGATGCCCGCGAGAGTAGACTTGCCCTCCCGTGGGCTCTCGTTTGGCCCCGAAGATGATACGCTAGGCCATGGAGATGATATCCTTGATGGCTCTGTCTCAAATGTGAAGATTGAAGCCATTTTATCCACGATCCTTTGCAATTGAATTGTGGAGACACCTCTCCCTTTGCCAAGCAATTCTACAACACTCCTTCACTGCCTTTGCCTATGAGTATACCCTGTGCCGCCGTAATATTGATTTGTGATGTAGCGTTCGTAACGACCTGGTGTTCGTGTGCGAATAGTGAATGCGGAAAAGCTCAGACAACGGAGGAAGCATCTTGAAGGTATTGTAGGTAAGTGCTGCTGTCCGTTCCGAAAGCGCTTTCTGCTGAATATTTTGCCGGCAGACAGCTGATCGCTACAGAGTCGGCTTCTCAAGATACATGGCGGGAAGTCGTGCAAGCTGCTCTACTGATCTCTGTCGTTAATGGCTATTGCATAGGAGCGCGAGGTGGCAGAGGCTGTGTGGGTGATGTGGAGCGGGTGATGTCTGCGGTCGGCGTGGCAGTACTCCGAGACAGGAACTGGAGCCAATATGCGAAGTACGCTACATTAGTCTTAGCACTATCTAATTCAGCAGTATCGGCAGCGCTTCCACTCACGTCACCCGCGCGACAAATACCATGTTAGCTCCTACCTCAAAGTCCTAATTCCTAAGTCGCAGGCTAACAGCAAGGTTTTACACTGCCCTCCCGTCCCTAAAGTAAACCCATAAGCCAAAGCCGCAATGATCTTCCCTTGACATCGCATTATGCCACCACCTTGTTTCGATGTTTCAGAATAGCATTCCCCGGCGAACCTCTTACCAGATGTTGTTCCCCGAGGTGGGTGGCATTGTCCTGGCTGTGATCAGGCAGGGGTCAGGCACGGTTCTGCTTCACCAATCCATTAGCCCTTCGCTACAACCCCACTCGTGACCAAGAATGACGATCAGACTGCTGCCTTCCATGACTTATGTCGTAGTCTAGCCTACGTTTTCGCGGTTGACTCATGCGGAAAGGTACTTGAGTCATGATGCGAACGTCGATCATTTTGCACTTGGTGAAGAAATCAAGATCTGGGCTCAGATCCTATAGAGATGCATGGCTCGTGTTGGTGCAGTGAAGGCGCAAGAGTAATCAGATGTTGCGTTTCTCAGAGGCTGTGTGAAGGGTCTGAATAATGTTGGTAATGACAGACGAGACCAGTCCTATCTATGCCTTACATGCCACGCCAAGTCTTTTTGTATGGAACTCCGCTCTAAATGCCCTTATCCCATCCCTATGCAGTGATTTATCCAAGGCTATCCATCCCTTCGCCTGCTGAAATCAAAGAGCTAAATTCCATGCTATGCTCGAATCGCTCATCCAAAAAGGAAAAAAGGCAAAAAGTCGTAAATGCGAAAAACCCAACATTCGGAAAAGCTCAACGTTCAGACCTGGGTTTGCACTTGTCATGGGCAAGATGTCCATCGCGTGCTGTTTTGCGTGTGAACTCGGCTCCACAACGATGGCACGTAGATTTCTGTGAAGTACCGGATTTCTCACGTTGATGCCGGAGGAGATTACTAAAGGTTGAAAACTGGCGTCCATTGCAGCCGTGGTCAAAGCATTGTGGTTTTTTAGCTGCTTCGAGTACGACTGGTTCTGCATGTGATGGCGCTACAGAGCCACCTCTTCCTCGGTAGCTACCTGGGTATAACGTCGAAGATGGAAGACTGGGGTTCTGAGAGCTTCTGAATTCATTAGCTAAGCTCTATGAGACTTTGGGCTATAGGGCACTTACGGAGTGTACAAGCTACCCGAACTCGCACCGCTCGTCCCGTAGCCAGGTGGGTAACTGCCCGTATACGGAGGTCTGAAGCGACATCGTTAGCTGTGAAGATTTGTGCATCCCGTGAAGTATTAAGCCTACGCTGATAGAGCTGTTCCATAACCCCCCTGGCTGGAAGAAGTGGAAGGAGTTCGAGCGTAAGCGCTGTGGCTATCGTATGAAGATCCGGAATGAGCTACAAAAGAGTCAATCGAACCGCTCAAATAGTCCGCCTCGCTCGGCCTAATCCCTGGGGTACTCGGCAACATCGTCCGCCGCATGAGCAGCTTAGACTGACGGCGGGACTCATGAATGTTCCGCCGCCGTTGCCGAGCGACCTCACGCTCTGCTTCCCTAAATCCACCATAGGCCGAGCTTGGCAATATGCTAGGACCTGGGGGACCAGACATACTGCGTGACAAGGAGGCTTCAGTGGTATAGCCTGGAAATCTAAGCTAATGACTTGAAAGGGCTATGATGCTCAAAGAAAATTGATCCTACCTCGATGAGATGGCGACCTCGACGCCGGGTAAGCGCCCGTGTCACGATAGCTCGACGGCATTGTATCCTGGGGATACGACGGATAGCTAAAAGGCCGATTAGAAATACTTATTTGAGCCTTACAGGACACGACTTACACCATGGCAGTCCTACTAAGCGAACTGGTGGGAAAAGGACTTGCTCGACCGCTATACGTTGACGAGTCTGCGAAAAGCTGATCGTAATCTGTATCCAAGAGTGAGGATTCGTATGCCGGATTTGGCTGTAAATTAGAGTAAGAAGCTGGTGAGGTTGTTCGATAGCTGGTCGGGTCGTATTCCGTTGTCAAGTAACCAGAATCGACTTCACTTCGAAGGGCAGATGGTCGGCGTCGGCTGGAAGATTGATACGGGGATGTGACTGATAGTTGTGGAGCTGGAACGGTCTCACTCAAGCCAAGATTTTGGAAACTGGCTTCGGTCACAGAAAGAGTGCGATTGATACGGGGACTGTTTCCGCGTGAGTAGTCTGGAGGACGTCGGTGGGAGCGAGACATGATGACTGTAGGATCGATATAACGAAAGGGAAACACAAACAAGATATGCCGGTACTTTCTGCAATCTCCAGTCCACTAGGATACGTCCGAATCTAGAATATATATTGCCGACGTCAAAAGAAGCTCAATTCTCTACTCGGTCAAGCGTTTGAAGGAATCGAAGGCTGCTCATAATAGAAAATTGCAGCCATAGTTGCTTTCCTTCGCCACGAAGGGGGGCATTACCACCTAAAGTATTCCTCTTGAGCTCTGCCGTATTCAGCGGCGTTCCCATTGGTCAGCCCTAAATCCTGCGAAGGATTTAGAACCCTGACCAGTCTAGCACCAACAATTTCTGGGGCAGATTGAACGATTTACCTCGCTGCTGCCTTTGGACAGTCACAGGCACCCAGAAGACAGCGTCGAAAATCCTCCGTTATTTTCGAGGCTGAGTCACGGAAAGAAGCGAGCGTATGGAGAAGGGTCGCAAATGTATTTAGGAAGGGGAGATGGTCGAATATGAAGGAGAGGAGTTTTCCCTCACCGCATGGTAAGGCGCTCATTGCCTTACGAACCCCGTGATTACACCTCAATGCAGGTTGACCGTCAGGGGGTGGGTCGATTGGCTGCCTGCGAGTAGGAAAGCTCTCGACGCGTCAGGTTGTCACCGATCTAGATTATGGACTCGCCATGGGTATGGACGACTGGAAACGGCCCATGTGGCGCAAGGTGCATGATCGATGGTTGTGTCTCCCGCAGTCATCCGTGCATTGGTTTCCCTCGTTTCACGACCATCCCACAGCCCTATCACCGCTGTGGCATGTTGGCGTTAGAACACCGCTAGTAGGCGACAGATCCGAGCTGGAGCTGATATCTGGCCATGGAAAGCTCCGGCCAACCGACTCAATACCGTCCAGAGGCAGCATCTCCTCTGCTGGGCGGTCTAGGTAATGCCAGATGGCATGTGCCCACGGCTCACATGCACTAAAGGAGACGCTCTGAAACTCATCGTCCTGGCACTGGTACTGGCACGGTTGTGTGGAGCGAGGCTGGTTGTGAGAATCCTTCGGCCAAGGCTCGAGATGGTCTAAGATGATGGAGAGTCCATTCAAGACGAGGAATAGCCGCCCGGATGGCTGCACAAGGGGAGATTGCGACATGGATGAGCACCCCGACGTCTGAGCTGAGGAACAATTAGAGACGGCCTCGGCCGCTCCAGGAGTCTAGGGAAGTCTATCGAGTTTCCGATTACCCAGCATCGACGACCGTCGCTCGTTGAGAGAAAGGCAAAATCCAGCCGGATAGGGCAATATACTCGCAGCTAGAGCTGGGGGTCTGGAGGCTAGCGAGAGGAGCCAGCAGCGGTAGGTAGGCAACGAGGCAGCCCGCTGTCCCGTATGGTGGCATGATCTGCGACGGGACTGACTGTTGGCTGATACCACCGCATCTGTTTTGTTGTGCTTGATTGCGAAGCGACTGTCGATCAGTCCATTGGTCGCTCCCAAGGTTCGTCCGGAGTCCGTTGCTGCGCTGCTCTTGGGAGTGGGTGGAGGCGGTGAAGAGGCGAGAGTTCGTGGGTAGTGGAAGTTCAGTCGTTCTAGTCCGAGGTGGTGAGGCTCAGATCCAAGCTATTTTGGGTTTAACACGCGCAGCCACGGGATTCCTTCCACCACCAAAAGGCCCTGTGGGGTAGTCGACCATTACTACCACTCCGACCACCTAGGCATCTGAAGCAGCGTTTGAGCGAGAGCACCATTATTGCTTATTGCTGTTCGGATGTGAAACGTCTCCGTCGCTCGATTGTCTCAGTGCGAGTGGCACTTCGCGCGACATGATTATTACAAAGCAGGCAAAGCAGCAAGGTTTTGGTCCTCGGGTTTTATTTCGACGAGCCCGAGCGCAACTACCGAACTAGAACTACATCTAGAAACTGGGATGACGAGTCTCACGAGTCAGGAGCCATCAACTCGCTGCTTACCTCCTTGGGTATTTTCCACCATCGCATCTCCTCTGATACTCTCTTATCCTGGAGACCACCTTGCTGCATGCCACCTGATACCACCGCTGCCACCGTCAATCTCCGGCGTGTCCGAAATGCCGTCAGAAAATTCCAAATGTTTAAAATGATTGGATTTCTCTGCGTGTCGCGTTGGTGCAAGCTGAGCACAATCACCGTGCCGTGCGCGCTCGCTCGACGGATTCCTGACCTCTTGGCCGTCACCTTGGCGACAGGCCTTCTCGTGCAGCCTGTTCGAAGATTCGAAACAACTTGGTGGAATGATTCACGAGACATAGCCCTCACATGGTAACACATGGGAGGCCACGTGGAACATCATCTGTCCCGGGATTTGATGTGCAAGGCTGAAGCCTGTAGCGTGGATCCCTCCAGATCCTGCCGCAAGGTAGTTTCGCCTGCCCATGCAGATCATCTCCGTCGACGGCTACTACATCTACCATTGCTGCCACTACCAGAAGCTGAAGCTGACAATGGACCTTCTCCGCCCTGATTGGAAAGCGACGGCTGAGCACCACGACTGACCTGTGGATGGCCTCATGTGCAGATTATGCAGAGGATCCCATTCTTCGTGTAGCTCCGACCAGCGCAATCCATCTTTCAAGCCCGTCTTCATGGATGGGAAAGTTGGTATAGCAATCCTCGGGAGAGCGAAGCCAGCGTTGGCCTCAGCACTTGGACTTGTGGACAGCTGAGGCGATGGATCTCTGTGCCCCCAGGTGATTCTAGAGTTTTGTGTTCTCCCGTCCCATCACCGGCCCGGTATTCCCGACTAGCTCACTCTCGATCGCTTTTCTTCGAGCCTCTTCGTTCTCACTGACGATGTCCTTGAAGACGTGATCCATCGCTTCGAGAGTCCTACCACGAGTCTCTGGCACGAAATAGAAAGTCCAGATCAGGGACAATAAACAAAAAATGGCAAAGAATGTGTATGCGCCCCAACCCGTCTGAGTGACCAACGGAGGAGTGATCAAGCCAAATATGAAATTATTCAGCCAGTTCGAGCACGTTGATAGTGCGACCCCCTTTGCTCGTAGGCTTGCTATTAACGATCCCCCTCGTTAGCACCTTTCTTTATAAGCATTTCTAGACTCTCTAAGACAAAACTGTAAAGATATTACTCCCGACGACGTGCCTCAATCCTGGACTTTCGGCAACCAATAGAAAATGTCCGGCTAGAGACACCTACAGGGAAATATTTCAGAGGGCATTGCCCAAGGAACTGGTCCCCAAGAGGATCCAAAGCTGATCATGTAGAAAAGCAGGAAAGCCACCGAGACCCACCCCTCTGGACGATGTGCTGGCCAGTCACTGGAATACAATCCTACCAATATTGCGATGATCAGGTGAGATACCGTCATGCAGAGGCTACCCCAGAGAAGGAGTGGCCGTCTACCAAAACGGTCCATGGTCCAGAGACTCGCAAGGACTCCCACAAGTTGGGTGACGTTCAGCACGCCAGACATTATCAGTTGCATGCTATAATCCAAACCCATGGTTTTAAATAGGGCGGGAGAGTAGTAGATTAGAGCATTGATGCCAACAAACTGTTGGAAGAACATGAGGCCGACTCCCACGTGGGTCCTCCGCCAGCAGCCACGTCTAAAGCAGTCGGTCCAAGAAGCAAGTTCAACTTTGGTGCGGCTCGTCACACTCTGGTCTTGAATGGTTGGATGTCTCAAAGCGCTCGTCTCCTTGTGAAAGGCCACTTCAGCTCGTATATAAACCACTCTTGTTGAACACGCGAGTCTGTTGTCGAAAGCCGACGTAGCTTGCCCAAGGCTTCGAGTGCTTCTCCATCCCTACCTTTGGATACGAGCCACCGAGGCCTAGGTTATTCAGACGTCAAGTGAAGTGCTCAGAAGTAGAGGTCAGGGTTGACGGATCTATGCACTCACGAAAACGGTAAGAAGAAAACCCCAGCCCCAAGTATCAGACCAGGGACAAGCTGCAGCAGGAATGGCAATCGCCACGCCCATTCACCGGTCATGTATCGAGTCCCATACGTGATCCAGTACGCAATCACTATGCCAGTGACGATGCTGAGCTCTTCGAGAACTAGCAGTGCCCCTCGTATCTCCGGCGGCGAGACCTCCGAGATGTACAATGGTGCAACCATGCTCAGCATACCAATACCAATCCCACCAATCAATCTGGCGATTACCAACATCGCATAGTCTACCGAGGCAGTCTGCAATACCGAGCCTACGGTGAAGACGATCACGGCGACTACAATGGAGTACTTCCTGGAGATTTTGTCTGCGATCCAACCTTGATTGAAGGCGCCGATCAGGGCACCGAATTCAATCATTGCTGTCAGGAGTCCTTTGTCAAACCCTGCGCTCGCAGAAGTCTCCGAGACTTGAGTGAAACGAGACAGAAATTGCGGCATGACAAGAACGACAGAGACTACCCCTTGATCATACCCAAAGATCATCCCCCCAATTGAACAAAACAATGCGCAGAGAGCAGCGTAGGAGTTCATGAAAACTCCTTGAAAACCTGGCGGTCCATAGGTATCACGATGGTTCCAAACCGCCTCGGAATGATGAACGAAGACATTGCCATCTTGTCGCACTGACGAATTTTCCTCTATGATATCACCTTTCTCAGCCTCGATTTTGGCAGCCATACTTGATAAGGGAGGGAAGATGGTGTAAGGAAGGACTGAAGAGACTCAAGGTCTTAAGGATGGAGAGGGGGGAATTTAATGAGAAATTAGACAAGCGAGACAGGTCACGCGCCGGTGCTGTCGCTAGAGAATGATGATTTCCCCGCTTGACGAGATCCATATGGCCAATTGCTGTTGCTTATTGCCAGGTACCGATTCGCAAGCTGACGTTGCGAAAAATCCACTGTCCCAATATTCGTCGTGTAGAGCACAGGTGCTGTTCAGTTGAGCATGTTCATTGCGGATGAGGGGGTCTGCCACATTGCTATGGCTAATTTCTTGGCGTTTGGAGGGGACTAATTGATAACATGACGGAAGTCATAAATAAACACAATTCCAGGCCCCAAGACTACTATTTGACACGTGTCACAGCAACTGTGCGTCAGCCTACCGTGTCTAAGCAAGGTTCAAGTCTGCTTCTTCGCCTGTTCCTAGTCTTACATTATCTTTCTTTTTGGTAGCAAATCGATGTCGCTTCGCAACTAAAGGCTTGAGTTCATTTCACCGCGTCTAGCAATACGCCTCACCAGATTCGAGAGATTGGAACATAGTAAAGTGAACTTACATACTTCCCGCGAACATGGCGACTTTCCTCACAGACCTGGTGAATTCGATCTTCACTCCAGGTCCCACCCCTTCTATCATCGTCGCAACAAACGCCTCCTTCGCTGCTCTTCAACTAGTCCTGCTGGTGTTACTCATATTCACATACAGCGTCCACTTCGCTATCCTCTCATTCCTTAGTGCTGGATTGTGGTGGGCTATCAACTGGTTTGTGACCGAGCTGGAAGCCGCAAATCAGAAAGAGAAAGAAGCGAAAAAGATCAGGGAGATGAGAAAGGGCCAGGATGATCGGGTGACGGAGGACAGCGGGACTGAGACAGAGGGCGCGGGAAACCACGGTGAAGAGAACACCAGCCCAAGACAATCAGAGAAGCTATTGAGACCTGAAGATGCACAAGGGTCGCTGCGCAAGAGGAAGAATTCTGGGGAGGCATCATCAGGGGATTTAAGCACTGATAGTGAATGGGACAAAGTTGACGAGGCAGGTGAAATGGACAGATGAGGTGGAAGTGTCGAGAGTCCCGAAGTCGTCGGCGCTGCAGGATCATGTTTTACGTCGGTCATGCATGCATTAATGTCAGAGCATTTGGTAAACCCAGATGACTTTATTCATAATACTTTGCAGGCGTCTTTTCCATGTGGAGAGTTATTACCTCGAAAGCTTTCGCATTAACCGCGAAATACTGTAAAGGTGATACATTTGTGAATTCAATTTCTGGTGCGTATTTAGGAGGTTGAGGACATATGGGTGTCTCCAAAGTACGCAAGTTTCTATGGCCTAATTGGGTTAGCGCACTAGCCATTTCAAAGATCGCGAATCCGTAGCCCATCGATACTTAGCTTTACGAACATCAATCCGGGCTCCCTTAAAGTCCTACCAACTCGCGTCGGATCTCTCTTAGCGTTTAAGATGAAGCTCGTCAGGTAAGCAGATTCTTATTCTACTCCGCAGCGGAATCAAGCTGAGCTTCATCTCAAGGCTCGCCAAACATCCGAGCGCTGACCCTCACCTAGGTTTCTTATGAAGTGCGCAAACGAGACAGTCACTATAGAGCTCAAAAACGGTAGGTCGTCTTCTACAGGGCATTTCTACGTTTGCTAAACTTGCGGTCGCAGGGACAATTCTGCATGGCACCATAACCTCCGTCTCCCCACAAATGAACACTGCCCTGCGCGCTGTGAAGATGACTCCCAAAGGCCGCGATCCAATATCTCTCGATACCATCAACATTCGTGGATCGACTATACGCTACTACATCCTTCCTGACTCGTTGCCATTGGACACATTACTCATTGATGATGCGCCGAAGCCGAAAAATAAGGCTCGGAAAGAGGCTGCTGATAGAGGTGGACGGGGAGGTAGAGGTGGACCGAGGGGTGGTAGGGGAAGAGGTGGTGGATTCAGAGGTGGGAGAGGAAGGGGCGGCGGGAGAGGATTCTAGGCCATTGAAGAGTTGCTATTTGGATGATTGAAGATATTACAGATTCCCATCTGTGGTCTGTCTGCTGCCATAAAGGTTTTGCCAGAGAGAGCATGCCACACAACGAAAAGTGCTGACCCAAATCAAAGGAGGTAGTTCTATTGGTTCAGGCTCTCGTAGGAAGACGAGCATAGGCTACACGATAGAACAGTTGAAGTAGTCAAAAATCGGGACCCATTTCTCCTGACGCTTTCCTCCTGGGATCCCCATTCTCTGACCGTGTCTCAACATCCAGTCCGCCAAATCTTGAGAATGACCAGCTTCTCCCAGCCCGCCTGCTTCCCTGATCGACCCACAATCTTGACATCCCACTCTCCGCCCCAACTGCGGATCCTTTGCATGACCTCCTCTGGCTTGTTCTGCTGACATAACAATATGTATGCCACACCTCGATCCTGATGCAGAACGGAAGGAAGATCTTCGAGGAGCTTGTTGGTGACTTCCATGCCATGCATTCCTCCCGCGTAGGACAAGGAAAGGAGATGAGAGTCTTGCTCAAATGACCCTATGGCTTGTTTAGTAATCCCAGCATGGCTGAAGACAGTATCTGCAGAGTCCACGGGTCGGCTTCCAGGCGCATCGGGAGAAGGAACATATGGAGGATTGAAGATTAGCACGTCAGCCACCGCCAACCGTAGTGGACTTGTTAGATCTGCGCATAAGGTGGCAGACAGGGATGCCGGAGCCGCAGTATGCTTAGAGATGTTGGTATCTCTACAGGCTTGCACGACGGTCTGCATTGCGGCACGGCAGGCGAAGACATTCACGTCGGTGCCTAAGGCCACAATATCTTTTCGACCAAAAATAGCTTCGGCTTGTGCCGTGATGAAGGCGAGAACAATGCCTGAACCTGTGCCCACCTCGACAATCAGTGGACAGGGACTCGGGGCATTTTCGTTCGCTGGCTGACCGAAGCGGTGGGTCAGAAATTCTGTTTCGGCTGCTGATGAGAGCGTGTCGAGGAACAAGAAAGAATCTTCCGCTGGTTCGTAAATGCGACTCAAATCTACATGAGCCGTCGAAGGGGTCGGCAGCATCGCCTTGCCCTTTCTTGATGAGAGGTGAAAGAATGATCGCCCTACGCAAGATTAGAGTTTCCATCTGCAAGGTGATGTCAACTCGATAAATCTCGACTTCCATGCGTCTTTTCGGGTATCTACTGTTACAACATTCAATCCTCAATGATGAAGGCCTGTACCCGTCTCCTCGCAAACCCTGCCTCGGTTGGGTCTGGGAGTAGTCTCAGACCAGCACCGTTAGCACTGCTCCCACCAATTCCTCTCTACAGACGACTCCTACGGGCGCAACGAAAATACATGCCGCAACGGGAGCGCCTGCTTGGGGAAGAATACATCAAGAGCGAATTTCGTGCACACAGAAATGTCGAGAATCCCATGCATATTGTATGCCCGCCCTGTTTCATTCCACCACGTGACATATTCTGGCAGCAGATTCGAGAAAACGTGTCCGCTAACGATAGGGTATCATGCTAGATTGGGTTTTTGACCGAGTGGCAGATGTACGCGCAGAGGATCGAAGGGAAAAATTGGGTTGGAGAGACTATGGACAAAGGGAAGATTGATAAGATGAGTGGTGAGAATAAGGTGTACTGACAGATGCAATGGGGCTAATAATCACCGGGAAACAGACCAACAGCTCGGCCAGCTTTACGAGCTTATGCAAGCGACCAAGAAGCAAGGACGCGAGGATGGCGGGGATGATGAAGGAGGCTCGTGATACCGGCGGCGGCCTCACGGCCTCAATCCAAGCCCAGGAAACTTAACTCTTCAGACATACTTCTTGCTTGAGCGTCGTATCTGCGAGGCAACTGCGGCTCAACAAATGAGATCGGTCACGGGAGCAAACTCGGATATGACTGCGATTAGCTTGGGTGATCGTATGGATACGGCCGAAAGAGATCAGGGAACGGGGCGTCCAGCAATCGTCTCACATGAACGCAAGAGCTGTGTGAGCGCACTCTGAACCGTCTTCGTGAAAATCACGCCGCTCCGATCTTGATATCCGAAACAAAGTCAACTTAGATACAGCTACGTGAATCAGTACTTGGGAAAGCCAGAGAATTGGAGGGTACGAACGACCGAAGCGGCATCAAACCCACTGCCCAATTATTCTTCTCTATCTCGCATTTGGACAAGACATCATCCTCGTCTTCACTCTATATCTGAGTGCTCTGAGCCTCCAATCAACCCAAAAACGCTGCATCTCAGGTCGAGGCGGAGCGTGAAGAACTCGATTCTCCTAGTAAACTCCGGTGACCCAGAACGCATTGTCAAGGCCTCAAAAATCCAGAGTCATATTCAGATTCCTACTTTTACGGTGCTAGAGAGACATCAAATCGAAACACGATCCAGTCTATAGTAATAGTGTTCCTGTTCTTGGACCGCGAAGTCGATCAAAGAGAAGATCTTTCAAGTTTACACTTACACCTGGCACGAATCTGATGCGAGTTGCCTTTTTCACGGCACCAAATTTCATCACCGAACAATCGCGATGTGCACCGCGAAAATGCTCAAAAGCCCCACATGCGAGCACTGGTGGGCCGAAATACTCAAGCCGTGCGCCGAAGACCGCCACTTTGGCAACTGTCCTTCTTTCCAGAATGGCAAAGTTCGCAATCTAAAAAACAACCCATGGTCTAAGGCGGAGGGGAAGGCTTGTCCGAAATGCGACAAAAAGGACGATTACGACGGCGACAAGATCCGCATGGTAAAGACAATTCAGCGTGGATACCGAATGGGCGTGGGCCCCAATAAGTCTGATCCAGGCAAAGATCTCCTGAGCCCTGGAGGTATGTGCTGTGGTGTGATGTGAAGGGGTAGGAGAAGGGTCATTGGCTTGCAGTAAAGTGTTATTTGTCTATGGATGGTATGTGTGGGAAATTTGAGGACAAGTCATGGATAACAGTGCAGTAGTCACTGACTGATGAGAATCATGGTTCATATCATGTACCCATTGAGCATCCCCTTCTCTCTCAGTTGAACGTTAATCAAACTCAATGATAGACCGTGTACAGAGAGGCCTCCAAGATTCCTCCAGGAGTGATGGCCTCTGCTCAATCATTGGAATTATCTGTGATGTCAGGCTGGAGCAACCAATATTAATCTTATTAATGGCTCCCCTGCACCCTAAGGTAAAGGGTAAAGCTGCGAGGCTGCCTAAGCCCTGCCCTGGCGATCCCCTAAAGTCGGGATTCCCGCCAGGGTCCGGGCCAAGTAATGCGATCGTTGCTAGGGCATCGCCGGGCCTGGATTTGGCCGCCAGCTCTGCGGCCCGTTGTTGATCGAAGATTCAGAGGCACCTCACACCTCACCAAGATAGCTCTGGTGTCGCTGGTGTGGGAACAGATTCACCGAAGTCTGGCACCAAGAAGAGGCTGAAGTTGCCTTGATGAAAGCCATATGATTCTTGGCCGACCTCAATCTGTCAAGGTCGTCTAGTGCCCCTCAACTTAAGGTAACTTTCCGCAGGTTGGGGCAAAATCAACCTGCTGAACACTTCACCACAGTGAATTTGGAGCATAGTTCCCCCTTCACTACAATACTTTCGACCCTTTACACTATTACCCAACCGAAGAATACTACCTACATATCGAGCGATCTCGTTCACATACCTTGAAGTCATGAAATCATGCTAGGGTGAACGTCGGAAAGCTGCACACAGATGGGAGCGGTCTTGGACGCCGTCACTGTGCTGCTTCCGATCTCACATTGCCTCGCTACACTTCGACTGTCCAACGGCTCAAGCCCTCCTCCTGACAATGGACGCTGATGAACCATACCTAAGACCTTGCAAACAATTACCCTCTCCTACGAACGATCGGCAAGCTTCACACATGCCAATGGGCCAACATCTGGGTATACAGTCTTCGAGTCAAGGTCATGTAGACCAGGACAGCCGCGATACTTCGCCGGCTGTAGATGAAGGAGATTCGGAAGATGAAGCATTCGAGTTTCAACAGGGATTCAGCAATGATGCATCGGACCATGCCACTCTTCAGTCATCAGAGGACAATACAGTTCAGTTGTTGAAGGGTAAAGATACAGAGAGGATCGTGATCGCCCAGAGAAACGGTCCCCTACGACTTCTCGATCTGCCTTTGGATATACTGAAATTGATACTCAAAGAGGTTTGTCCATCCCTTTGAAAACGTACGATGTACCGTCTCCTGACTCTACTAGGTCACCCACACAAACGACCTTGCGAACTGCGCGAAAGTGAATTCATCATTGCACTCTATGGTGACTCCAATGATCTACAGCAGGTTCGACATTGTCTGGCCAGAGACTCTAAACTCTGCTGAGTCCGCTCGAGGCGTAGATGCGTTGACGGTAAGTCGTCTTTTCCCGTTCCGTTACGCTTTTGGTCCCCTTTGACTCCAACCTGGGCTTGCAGAATGATCTGTAAACCTTGGCTCGCCAAATATGTGCTAGAGCTCAATTTAGATCTGAAGAGTCATTACTGACTTGGAAATCTCGAAGTACGGACTGGCAACCTTGGTGATGAGGGAGGATTTATTTGAAAGCGTCTTGTATCCCGACAAGGCCCCGTGCGGAGTGTCGTGTCAAAGCTTCACTTGCCCACATTGCTGGTCCACTAGCTACTTGAGTAACGACCAAAACAAGAGTGCGCGGACTCGGAAATCACGAAGAGGAAATTACTTCTCGCAATTTGTCAAGAAGTTTTCGCTAGGCAACGGCCCTACTGATTGGGTTCAAGAGTACCTTGTCACTAAGGAGAGTGGTAAAATGTTAGGTACGCTGGTTGCATTAAGTATCGCTCGAATGCCAAACCTTGTAAGATTTTCGATGTCATGCAAATCTTCAAGCAAGATCTGCTTTCTGATGACTGCGATGTAGGAGTCCTTCGTTTGGGATATGCCCACGGGTTTGCTGCGTGACATATGGATAGCGCTGTCATCTCTGGGTGATCATCGGCATTCTAAGCTGGAAAAGCTCTGGATACGATTTCACAATAACCATACTGCATTGAAGGATGCAGGCCTTTTGCAGCCAACTGTAACCGCGCAGACTACTCAGAATATACCAGGAGCTGCAATTGCTCTACCGCCGACTCAGCAGCCTTCATTGATGGATCCCGAATTGTATGGCGTAGAGAAAACATTGTGGATTGACCATCATGTTGAAAGGCCCAATTTCTCTACAATGCCCTCACTATCATCCTTAACTGTACTTGAGATTGACGAGGTCCAATACTTGGAAGAGTTGAGCGTCTTACTCGCTCGTTCTATCTCCACTTTACGAGAACTGCGGCTTGGAATGGCATCAACTCTCAATATTCCACCGTCCGCTCAGCATAGCTCAAACACGGCGCCTTTATTCACTGGAGGGGTCTTCGCTTTGTTATTGAGCAAAATCTATGAGCACACTAAAGCTAGTGGTGTAACAGGTCTCGAGTCTCGCAATTACGATATCATCTCTCAAAAGGTTACCAAGTCAATAGACGATGAGACGAGTCTTGGAGCTGCAAGCGCAAACCCGAGCTCAGCAACTCCGCCAATGACAGACATGCAAGCAAAAAATGTCAGCAATGTCGGATTGACTAGCCTTGAAGACCCGGCTGTTGGTACCCTCGTAAACCGGGTCGCAGGAACCGCTCTTGATGCCATTGACCCAGCTTTGTTTCGAAAGGATGCGCCTGAAGCTGAAACCGGAGAGAATCCAGGAAATGGGGTAGAAAATCTTAGTGATCGGGAAGCGGAAGAGATGAGCTCGATGGATGAGGTAGATCTCCCAACGTCCGATTGCAGCAACGTTCCTGCCACGGCTAGTCTACTTAACCCTACGGAGAAACTAAAACTCGAGGTTCTCGAGATTGAGAGACTCGCTAAATTGAGCCCTGACGTACTCAGAAAAACGATCGATTTGACCATATTGACGAGCTTAACATTGCTCCAATGTGGAGATTGCTCGAACCTTTGGGTTCGTCTGAGAAATGAATTCGCGCCTCGCATTACAAGGAATCCCTCGGACCGTGCACGATCGATAAAGATTGCTGGCCATCGGTCCAATCTTCGCGGAAAGAAATCCTCAGAACCACTGCAAAGTAATGTGGAGTATCGACTAAGGCTAAAAAGAATCCACACGGACGGGGTGTCTTCTGATCTAATACAATTTCTAAAGAATACCCTCGCCCCTGACAGCCTTGAGTGGTTGTTCCTCCAAGACACCGAGACATTTCCTTCGCCCGTCACACTGGAGGCAATCTATCGTGGTCCGATTCGTCGCCACCGCTCTAGCCTCGCCAAAGTGATGATCGATAGCGCCTATGGCCCTCCATCGAGCCGTCAACGCAACAACGCAGCTCGTAAATGGATGCTGAGTCGCGATGTCCTTACATTTATCACCAGCGGCAACATGTGTAGGGTCCGAGAGCTGGCCGTGGCCCTTGAGTACAAGGATTGGCACTTTTTCCTCCAACGCCTCCCCAACATCCCACATTTGCGCTCGCTTCACGTGCCAAATATTTCCGAGCATCCCTATGGCAACTCGCTCAATGTGAAAGACTTTGCTCTAGGGGCCATCGATGTCGTGGCATTGAGGCCCGAAGTCGAATTATGCTATCTCGGCATTAAAAACAAATGTTTCGAAATCCTCGAGCTGAAGCAAAAAGATAAACCTAAAGGTCAAGCTTCCTCCGCAGTCGACGCCGCCTCGGACGACGAGACCGAAGACGGAGATCACCATGGTGACGATGACGAAGATAGCGATGATGGGGAAGCTGGGACGGCTACGCCTCCTGACATTGCTCCTGGTGCGATGGATTCGGATACGGGTAGCATCACATCAGAAGAGGAGGATGAAGGACCACTTGATGCGGCCGGGACGAAAAAGATAAGGTTGAAGCTGAGGGAAATATTATTTTACGACGACAAGATTTCCATCTTTAAAGCGAGGCATGGACGGCTTTAGCGATCTTGCTTCCATCTTGCTGGGTGGCTTTAGCAGGGAGTTTTATATGAAGAACCTGGCTTCATGTATGCCATCAGGCACCAAAAAGGATTGGCTTTATCATCTCGAACATTAGCGGCATATCTGGTAGGTGGTAGCAATCACAATAGACCTTGGACGCAACAGTACAAAGAGAGTAATCATCGATGAAGAGAGGACCTCGGAAGACCGGTGTGATGATTCCTAAGCGAACAGAAATGGCTGGTGTGATGTACCAAAACCTGGAAATGCAGAGAGAAGATTACTGTAATACTATACCAAGCAGAGAGGCTTCCATACCCAAGCAAATCCTACATCCAATGCATAAACGTGGCAACAAACATCTTTCCTTACATCTTCACCCATACACACATCCACCACTTCTCACTCCTTCACCCCACTAGTATCGACTTCAACCTGCACCCCGCCAACCCCATCTCCCTCCCCCTCCACCTCCCCACTAGCCCCCTTACTAACATCATCCAGATCCAGCGTCTCCTCCTCTGTCTTCGGCCTTACAACCTCCACACAACACCCCTCATCCTTACTATACACCCGCAACCCAACAACACAAACCGCATTCCACGGATCATCTTCAAACTCTTTGTTCACCTCCTCATCCTCCGCCGGCAAGTCAGCATCATCATCCGCATTTCCGTCTTCGTTGTCATCGAGACTGGTGATCGGTTCGCGCGGAAAATCCAGCACGCTGTCGATGCTGCCGTCAAAGGAGGCGTCGCTGTCGTATTGGTAGTCGTCGTTCGGGGCGAGGGTGGAGGGCGCGGCGGTGGATTGTGGGGGTACTGGTGCGGAACTTGGGGGCGCGGGCTCGCCGTTGATGGTGACGGAGGGGATGGATTTGAGGGCTTTTTCAAATTGTTGGGATTTTTCGGAAGCGGCGGCGGCGGAAGTGGTGGTCGGAGTGGGTTCGTCTGCTGGCTTTTGTTCTTTTGAAGGGGCTTCCGTCGTGGAATCGGGGTTGGTTTCAGCTGTGGCAGTGCCGTTGGGAGCTTTGGTGTTCGCGCTTCGGGCTTCTGCAGGAGGGGATGGCAGCGATGCTGGGTCTTGGTCTGGTGCTGACTCCCCTGTCTTCGGCTCTACAGCGCCAGCCGCTGCTTGCTGTTCGATCTGACCCCCAACGCCAGCCGCTGCAGTTGCACCACTGACAGTTGGGGTAGACGCATCGCCAGTGACTGAGCCCTCTGCTGGCTCGGCTGGCTCGGCTGCCTCGGCTTTTGCCGCTTTCCTTCGTTGATACGCTTCTCTTTTCTCGGCTTGTCGCTTGTTCCTGGCTCGATTCCTGTTCTCGTAATCCCAGTCTGCGAACTTCTGTTTGCGCTTTAGCTCACGCTGCTTCTTCTTCTCTGCCGCTATTTTCTTTTCTTCACGCGCTCTGCGGTCTTGCTTTTCAGCTTCGGTCTCTCTAATCATACCCTTCGCGTGGGCAAGATCGTAGGAGAGCCCAACTTGGATGAGCTTGTTCTGTCTACTTCTGACATTTGACCTTATTACATCCTCTGGGGTTGGGTCATCCTTGTAGCGTGTCGCGGTGATCTTCATGAGCACAGAATAGGTGCCAGGATCCAACTCCAAGTCCGTGCTGACAGAACGGCGCATGGAGTAATTGCCATGGCTTCGGACGATGTAATCGTGTTCTCCGTCTTTATCAAGTCTGAAATGCAGCTGAAAGTAGTATTGGCCACTCAGTCCATTGAAATAACGATCATCCAACTGCCAAATATTAGCACCATCCGTAAATGGAACATTGGAAACTGACTTGGGATAGAACGATAACGATAGGACTGCGTTTCTTCAAGGTGATGCGAAACTTTGTGTCATTGTAGTCTGCTGTCCAAGGCACATCCACGGTCGTCCATTGTTGCGTTATCTGCCAATCTGGTCCGAACAGTCGTGTACGGTCGAAGCTGGAGTAATTGCGCAACAGGTCTTCATAGGAAATCCAGAACATGCCATCATCGCCAAACTTATGGTTCAAAAGCTTCATCCACTCAGGTGTCCACTGTTCAGAACCATCGCTCCAAGCGCCTTTCCATTCGCCCTCACCCCAGGGATTTCTATAGTCTCGTCAATAACTGTACAAGATACTCAAAGACGTAATCAGCTTACCGTACTCGAAGAAGGCGATTTCCTTTGATCTCTTTGGCCTCCATTATTGAGTACGCATGCATACGTACGATGTTTTCTCTTGCACCATTCCGCGACGCCACATCAGAGTCTTGCCATCGATCGAAAGTCCCAGTGGCACAGCTGAACAGAAATTCCTCATTCACTTTCATGATCTCCTCTGACCAGAATTTTTCCTTATCTAGGATATCTGTCGTAAATAACTCCGTGGTCACACCGCCCGTCAGGTCTTCAATAGCTTCGCTAGTTCACATCAGGTTTCTATAGGTTTCGTGAGACGAGTCAAAGGACCTACCCGGTGAAACCTCCCTCGATCGCCCTGAAGTCTCCATGCGCTTTCGCGAATGCTTTTTCAAGAAGCGGTAACCAAGTTTCGTTCTCGCTACTGCATTGCGCAAAGTAGAGCGCCTTCGAGCCAGTTTGATTAGCCTTTCGATACTTTTCTTCGGCATCATGCCGATTCACTGCAGCAAATGTGGCTTTCTCCAGGTCCGTACTCTCCCACCAATCGGAAGCAATCAGGTACAACTTGTCGTCAATGATGGTTTGAATCCATTCGCCATCTGTACTTGTCAGGCACGTACGTAAATACTCAGGTCTGTGCGCACCTACCACGATGAAATACAAAACCGTAAACGCCGACGACCTCATCCCTAGCCACACAAAGTCTCTCAACCAGGTCTTGCTTGTTGCAGAGAGCGCATAGCGCGGAGAGGAACCAACAATCACCATTGTTTCCTTGGCGAACATCGCTCGCGTCTGGACCTTCATCATAGAATTGGGGTTTATCGAAAATGTCCTATCCACGTTTAGATACGGCGCGAAATGACCCTAGAACTTGAGCGAATGGAGGGCTTACTGTGACCCGTTTTACCGATTTCGGCGTCAGGTGGTTGTCTTCGTCATCATCCAAGCTACGCAAGCAATCACTCGGACCCCTCTTCAAGTCCCACTCGATATCGAAATGTGAGTCTCGGTATTTGTGATTAACCCTTCGACATTCCTTCGCGATCTTCTTCACAGCATTTCTGCATTCCGACGCCGCTTGTTCGTACGATCTTGCGCTGACTTGCCCCGGGACGACGCCTTTGCGAGTCTTGGAAGCCTTGGTCTTGGCGTAGATATCTGCTGGCAAGATGCTCACCACTTTTCCAGGGTATTTCGTCGTGAACTGTCAATCATGAGTATGATGCACTTGGAGGGCCAAATAGAGAGCAGACCTTGTCCCAGAATACATCCACGCTTCGCTGTGGTAGCTGCTTCCTTACTTTGGGCGCAGGCTCGGGTTCTGAAGCTTGGGGAGGGCCTACTTCGTTGTTCTCGAGATCGACAGCGTCGCCGTACTCACTTCCCATTTTCACGATGAGGGTTCCCTTGGGAAGTACTGACCAGACTGTCCTGGGTCGCCAAAAAGAATCTCGGTATTTTCGGCGGAGATCTTCTCACGGACACGGTGCAGGCGTCACGGTGGATTGAATAGGAGTGGGGCCACCACGGTCTTTATGTAGGAGCTCCCCATGGCAGACTGATCACCTAAGAACGTCAACAACATCGGGACTCAGCCGTAGTCGAGCTGAGGCCGAGCTAGACCCCCCTTTGGCCGCAGAGCTGAAGAAGTTATGCGGCTCAATAGCGGCGTCACCGGGGTTGTGGTTGGCTGATCTGCCTCTGACAATCTTAGCCCTGCAGCCCAGGTGCTAGTGGAGCGAGTGGAGCTTGTTTCATGCGGAGAAGGAGCGTTGGAGGCTGCTACAAGGCTGAAGCTGCCGAAGTTTTGCCAGCACGAGTACTTTGGTTTTGCAGCGTACAGCGCGCACCTTGATTGGATTCGAGGAGGTATTGGTGGAGCCGAAGTTGTGATAGTAGCTATGATCCCGTCGTGTTCGCTGGCTAGAGGGAGGCCTTAATAAGGCAGGCTAGAACGTCTCCTGTGACCTCAAGGGTTCGATGAAATGCTACTCGGGCGGTAAGCGCAAACACCCAACTTCAGTCGACTCCACAGGGCTGTGACCATGGCGAACAAGGCGACCATGGCTGCAAGCCATGCTGCAGGCCAGCTGTACTCGTCACATCACCAGAATCGCGAGAAATCGCAACGAGAAGGGTAGAGAATGTTCCTCGAAGCGGCAGTCTATCCTAAGCTTTAGCTAGCCTCCCGTGCAAAGACGATAATCCTGCCAGATTCCACATCATCAACGCCGTATGATACACCATATGCATGCACACCCGTAGTAATCATGCTCAAGCCTCTCACATATCCTGTAATGCATAGCGCCGTAGCCTCGTAACACCTGACAGACCTTACGGCCAAGCGTGATGATGAATTAAGACAGAACTAAAGTTTCGGGATAGTCTCATCAAGCTGGCCTGCTGCAGCAGTAAGCGTATCAATGATACCCGTTGACTCGGCCTCGGCCTGAATATGCAGAGCTTCCAGCCTCAAAGTACGGATGCTGGCAAGCCAGCTTCGCTGACATGCGCCCAGCCGGATCGTATACAAGCATGGCATCGAGAAGGTCGAGTCCATTCTCATCCAATCCGTTGACCAAAGCTCTGGACAGGTCGCGAGACCACTTGGGAAACGACGGTTTGAAGTCGGGGAATGATGTCACGCCCGGCCATGCCTGGTCATCCGGAGTCCCGAGGAGGCTATTGAATATCCGTCAGCAGCGTCCCTCGCCCACACCGGCATCCTGCGAAGACTTACCGGAAAATCTTAAATATCTCATCAATCTCTGAGTCGCCTGGGAAGAGAGGTTTTCTCGTGCACATTTCAGCGAAGATGCAACCAACGGACCACATGTCGACGCCCGTTGAGTACTGTCGACCGCCTAGCAGGATCTCAGGGGCGCGGTACCAAAGAGTGACAACCTAAAGGCTACTTAGTCATGAGTTGCGATTAACCGACAGGCTTTGTTTTCTCACCTCATGTGTGTAGGTTCGCAGTGGCACACCGAAAGCTCGTGCAAGACCAAAGTCTGCAAGTTTCAAGTTTCCCTCCCGATCGATGAGCAGATTCTGCGGCTTCAAATCTCGGTGTAGGACTCGGTGGCTATGGCAGTATCTCACACCTTCCACCAGCTGACTCATGAACTTTTTGACCATAGCATCACCCAGACCCAATCTCCCCAAGTCCGGTCCAGAACCCTCGGGAAACGCCTTGCCTCTGCCGCCATCACTGACTGGGAGTGCCTCCATGTACTTCTTCAGATCCAGGTCCAAGAACTCAAAGACCAAGTACAGCTTATGACCATCAGCGTGAACAATGTTGAGCAGGCGCACAATGTTTGGGTCGTTCATCTCTTTCAATAGGGAAATCTCGCGAATGGCTGTACTGGGCACCCCCTCATCCTCGGCTTCGAGACGGATTTTTTTCAATGCCACAATTCGAGTTGGATGGGTGAGGTCGCGGGCTTTATAGACAACACCGTAGGTGCCTATCTCGCCTCAATTAGTACAGGTCGTAGCTTCATAGTCAAATCAGAACCAAATGCGAATTTGAAATGGCCATTGATCGGATTCATTACGTGCCTTCGCCAATCTTCTCCATCTTCTGATAGTTCTCCATGTTAGCCCGGAGCGATCATGCGAACTTGGATATGCGACAAATGGGTGTCAATGGTCGAAGCGAGAGGGGCTTCTCAAATTATGTCGGTTGTAGCGAGAATGCTGTCGGTGTAATCCTCAGGTACTGATTAGACTTCAAAATGACCGTCACGATTGGAGAAAGAGTGTACGAGGGTGAAGTAGCTGCTTATTGGTACTGTGCACAGTGCAGACAATGCAGTGATTGTCATGTACTCTACTCCCCGATGCTAAAGCTCGGATTTTGTAAACACACACTCTCTTGGACACGCTAGTGGGAGGCGCCGCAAGCCAAGCCTTTTCCTCGACTTTTTCGCGTTCAAACTATGAAACATTGTGCTCATTGATACTTACTGATACTTTAGTACATCTGTCTAAGCTTTTGATTTCCTAGGATGGCAGATAAGAAACTCGACCCACATGAGAGGCCGCCAGATTTCATAAAAAACGTCTACAGAACTTTCCGAAAAATGTCAAAGAGCGAACTTGATGATGCCCGAGACATCTTAGATTTTGGCCGTGACTTGGATTCACTTGATGGAGTTGCGAAACTTCAGAAGATCCCCAAGGCCACTGTCGTAGCTGCATGCTCTCATATTGGTGCACCGATCGATGTGAATGCCTTCGTGTCTGAACAAGATGGCCAGATTTACGAAGCAAGAGATGTCCCCGGTAAGAAGATGAAGACAGGCTATCATTGAGAGCCGATATTGACTTTTCCTAGGCCTGCAGGTGATACCATCTCTACTTCCCAATAACTCGCAAGTAGAACTCCTGTCACGATTGCTGCATAGAGATCTTGCAGATCACCGACATCATAATAATGTCCAGCTGCATCATCTTATTCCCTATCATGCTACTCGTCCAAGTGCACCTGTCTCTCTAGGCTCGGAGGTTGAACCGCCTCAGGTCTCATTTTTTAACATGCCCCCGAAGAGTCCTGAACCGTTCGTTCCTCTTGATGCTAGAGCTCATAAGCCTTTTACAATTTCCCATTTTCTCAATCGAAATTTACGGTGGGTTACTTTAGGAGGCCAGTATGACTGGACGCAAAAGAAATACCCTCTCAAGAATCCTACTTTTCCCGCAGATCTTGCCGACTTCACACATGATTTCTTTCCGAGTATGAAAGCAGAGGCAGCCATTGTCAATGTATATACTCCTGGGGACACCCTCAGCATGCACCGTGATGTGAGTGAAGAATCTGATAGAGGGTTGGTGAGCATCAGTCTCGGCTGCGATGCAATCTTCGTCGTTGGACTATATTCGGCAGATGAAGGCAACCCAAGATCCCTTGTCTTACGATTGCACTCGGGTGATGCTGTCTACATGTCTGGAAGCGCCCGCTTCGCTTGGCACGGAGTGCCACAAATCATACCTGATACATGTCCACACTGGCTTCGTTGCTGGCCTGCGAGGGAGAATGCAAACAGCGTTCAATATGACGTCAGTGATCCTTATGAGCCTTGGCGCAATTGGATGTCAAAGAAACGAATCAATCTCAATATCAGGCAAATGAGAGACTAGGATCATGAGGAACGTCGAAAACGACGATGATTGATCAGGATACTAAAAAGGCAGGCGAGATTACTAGCTTGGGAGATAAGCTCCACCCCACACTCCAGCACGTCATGGTGTCGCGGGCCGGAGCAAACGACGATGACCATATCAAAATAGAAAACAACGATCAGTGAAGCTCGAGGTCTACAGAACTACTCACATTTCCTGTCCTGTGCTACCCTAATGGCGACAGAAATGAGCTGGCAGAGCCTTGCCAAGGCCAAACTCAGCTCAATTAACTCTTCCATACCGAGCAAGTGGAAACTATCTAGTGTTCCTTCGATTGAGGAGCAACGGGATGTGACAGGAGACTCCATCCTTAAGTCACTATCCGAGAGGGAAATTGAGATTACCGAAACAGATGCTGTCGGCATAGTAGGAAAGACGTCTGCCGGCCAATGGACTGCGGAAGAAGTCACAACGGCCTTTTGTCACCGAGCCAGTCTAGCTCATCAGCTTACTAACTGTTTGCTTGAGACGTTCTTCGATGCAGCTGTCCTCGACGCGAAAAGGCTTGATGAGTATTACGCACAACATAGAGCCCCAATTGGGCCGCTACATGGACTCCCGGTCAGTCTAAAGGATCAATTCCATGTCAAGGGCGTAGAGACCACAATGGGATATGTTGGGTGGATCGGGACATTCATGGGTAAGAAAGGAACGGGCCAAGAAAAAGTTTTCGAGAGTGAAATGGTACAGGAGCTGCGCGCAGTGGGCGCAGTGCTCTACTGTAAGACTAGTGTACCTCACACGCTCATGTCAGGCGAAACGAACAACAACATTCTTGGATATACGACTAATCCGAAGAATCGGAATTTGTCATGCGGTGGAAGCTCCGGTGGTGAGGGGGCACTCATCGGTCTTCGAGGTTCCCCATTGGGTCTTGGGACTGATATTGGGGGTAGTATCAGGATTCCTGCTGCATTCAATGGACTTTATGGTCTCCGACCCAGTTCCGGAAGAATACCTTACGAGGTGCCAAAATGTGAAACTTTGTTGGGAGTCGCGCTGATTTTCAGAATAGGGTATGGCAAATTCCATGGACGGCCAAAACTCAGTACTTTCGGTCGTAGGCCCATTGTCACACTCTGTGGCTTCCTTGAAGCTTCTAGTCAAATCCTTGTTGAGCCAAAAGCCTTGGCTACATGATCCTCTATGCCTGGAGATCCCCTGGCGAAATGATCAAGAGGAAGAGATTCGGAATATCCTAAGCTCATCCATGTTGGCATTCGGTGTCATGAAGCACGATGGCGTTGTTACACCCCATCCTCCAGTCCAGAGAGCAATGGATATTGTCATCAAGACTCTTGAAAATCTAGGACACAAAGTCATTGAATGGAGCCCACCCTCGCATAAGCGCGGTATAGATATTATCACGACTACCTGGGCTTACGATGGGGGTGCAGATGTGCATGAAGCGCTAGGTCTTTCTGGAGAGCCACCAATACCTCAAATCGCAGGCATGTTTGGCTCGAAGCCTCGGGAACAGGCAGATGCCACTAAGATCGCGGCCACGAACGTCACCAAGCGAAAGTACCAGAAGGAATATATGGAATACTGGAATTCCACGATTGATTCTACTGGCACTGGCCGACCTGTTGATGCTCTTATCATGCCCGTGGCGCCCTTCGCAGCGGCACGACCAGAGAGCTACAACTACTACGGATATTCAAGCATTTTCAACATCCTTGATTACTCGTCTTGCGTTGTCCCTGTGACCAGTGTGGACAAGGCAATCGACCTGGTTGACAAAAATTTTAAACCCCTCGATGATTTAGACAAAGAAGTAGCTGACATCTGTAAGGCTTTCCCCTCCATTTGTGTCAACATCGCTTACCCACAGCTCAAGATGATCCCGAGATTTATGATGGCGCACACGTCGCGGTTCAGCTTGTGGGACGAAGGCTACAGGAAGAAAAGGTACTTGCTCTGGCCGAGCTTGTTGGCGGGGCTATTGCTGCGCCCAAATGAGCCTTTGAGACATCGAGTAGTAGGTCATTTATGGTATTTCGCGAAATCTAGACTTCACATGAGAAATTGTCTACATTGCCATGATTGCTTTACGTCCCTTGAATTCAAGCAGCTCGACTTAGTGCGGTATCAATAGACTGTACCGAAATAGACTAGTATGAATCGAGGCATGTGGAAATAACGTGTTTAGTTCGCTGGCATCGTGAACCGCCCGATCGAATCCCTCCCCAAGTCACACAGTCTATGACCGCTTCCCCAGTATAAAGTTTCAATCCCGAGTCGGAGAATCGAGACCCTGTTGGCCGACCAGATTGGGCCATCGCGCCCATCCATGGAGAGATGGCAGACGCCCATGCCGCAACCCCTGCTTCTTCTACCGCCGGCAAAACACCAGCAGTCAAGGACAAGGAGTGCCAATACTGCCACCAGGCCTTCACTTCTTCCTCCCTCGGGCGTCATCTAGATCTCTACATAAAAGACAAGAACGCAAAACCGCCAGACGACCTGCACAATGTCGAAGATATACGCCGACTTCGGGGAAACGTTACTCGCCGGCAAGCGCGCACTTCGTCAGGGAAGAGGGATGGGTCTACGCCTTCCAGCTCGAAACCTACACCCTTGCGCGATCAGAGGTCACCTTCCATTCAAGGTGGAAACTCCGGTCACCTCTCGCAGTCGCAACAACCCGACGGGGGACCCATACGAACGTATCTGAACAAGCCTAATTGGCAGTCAACGGGTGTTATCAATGATTTGCCGTCAGTGATGGACCAAGCTATTTATCCTAGGTTATCCTCGCCGTCGCGGAGGACATCGGTAAAGGAGGAGATCATACATAAGCAGAACATGCTGGAGGAACGAGATCGTGCGCGCGCAGCAGAATTGGCTCTCAGAGAGGTTCTAGACAATGTGAAAGCTGCGAAGTAAGTACAATCTCATTCCTTCCGGAGAAGAGCTCAAATACTGAACCTGTAGCTCTCGAGCGCATCCTCCTTCACCATTCGAATTCAGTTTCTTCAGTCTCTCCTTCCCTGAGCTATGCTTGCAATGCTTGTCAGCGCCTCAGTCGCTACTCTCGAGTCCTGCTATGCCAGATCCAACTTCATGGCCAATTGACGCGCCGAAGATCGCTCACTATGAGATCCTCCGCGATTGGGTTGATAACAAGCTGAGGGACTGGCACCGATTGCGCCAGCCGCAATTTGGCCTCAATCACACCCCCCAGTCGAATGGGACCAATGGACATCTCAAGGAGCCTCCGGGGTCCGACATCCTAGCTGACATAGAAAAATACAAAAAGCATCTCACAAACACCTACGAAACCTGGAAGATACTATCAGACAAAAAGAAACAAGACATCTGGCTCAATGAATGCGCCAAGGCGTTTACTCGTGAGCAAGAGAAACACAATGAGACAAGGCGTAAACTCGACCTGGCAGAACAAAAGATTCAGCTGCTCCGCTCCCAACTAGCACAGAAACTCCAAGCGCCAGACACTCAACTGTACTCTCCTTCTATCCTTCCGATCTCCCGCGAAACGACCGATCAACTCATCAATGCTGACGTCTTCAATTACGAAGGCCTTCTTTCGAAATGGAAGGCCAGGATACAGTCGACCCGCAGCATGCAGCAACCACTTCCCCCACCCTCGCCTTGGGCGACGGCGACTCCGCCAAATCTGATTGGTGTCCATACAAACGGCAGTCCCTACACTCAACAGCAACGTCCTGATCAACAACCCCAGCAAGATAACCACACGGAGCATTCGTCGGACGAAGACGAGGATCTAGCTGATGCGCCCGGCGATGAAGATGATCTAGGGCAGCAAAGTGCTATGGATAAGGATGTGCTTGATCCGAGTTTAGCAAATGCAGACCTGGATGGGGAAGGGCAGGCTGGAGGGAGGATGCTGATGGGGTTGAGGGAATATGATAGAACCGGGGGTGGGAATAGTCCTATGGATATACGAAGAGGGTGATTTGGAATGCGAAATTTACGAGTGATTTGATAATGGGATGGGACTTTGCTTATTGTATCATACGACTTGAGGAGTTGGTAAAAACAAAGGGACATGGAAGGGATACGCAGCGCTGGGAGTCGTATACCCCAATCGGTAGGCTAGCATATATTGTCATTTAGCTGAATCCATGGAAGGAGACATTGTAGCGTCAAATGTGATTTCATTTCTACATGACAGGTATTTATCCTCAGCCCAAATATGCATCTCATATACTGTATCCCAAATCCATTTCGCTATGCCATCAAAACAACCCTTTTCATCCCATCTAGATACCCCAAAACAAAACCGGACCTATGATTTTCTTCCCCATCTCCTGCTTAATTTCTTCATCCTTCCTCTTCGTCGGCGTACCGGTTCCGATTGAATATCGACATGCGGTTTTGAACGGCGTAAATGGCGTAGCCGACGATGGCGAGGACGACAAAGAGGACGATTATTATTATTGCGACGACGAGGTTGCGTTTGACCATTTTGGCGGTGTGGTTGGGTGGGTTTGTATGGTTCTATGGGAGGAGTGATGGCAAGGCGGAGCTGGGGAACAGGGAGCGATTTGATGATTTGGTGCGGCTGGAAAAGGGAGCCTTTGGATTTGTAGCTAGGACGGAGAGCTGCAGGATGTAGAGGTGTACAAGCTGAATATGGGAGAGGGTCAAAATAGTAGGAGGATGCGTATATATAAAGCTGGTTGCGGAGAGCTGCAGGAATATCGTATAGACGGGACGAAAGCAACTTTAACGGGTGTAAACAAACGTCGCTGGGTATCAATGCTTGATCGTGCAAGTCGTAAGTTTTCGTGGGTATTCTTCGATTGTAGAGTGAGGTTGTAAAGGAAGAAAAGAAAGCAAGAACAGCTCACCACTCTTGTAGGAAAGTTGAGATTGGCCGCCCAGCCATGCAGCTTGTCAACGAGGCTGGGATCGATTGGCGGGGTGATGGCTCGGCCAGGGTCCAGCCATGCGATTATCTAAGCTTTAGTGGGGCTTCCGCCCATCGGGTAGAGCCGTTAGCGCAACTCCATACTTGCAAAGCTCGCCAAGCGCGCCAAGTCTGCGTATGGCCTCAATAGCCTCGTCAGTACCTATTCACAAGTTAGTGATGCAAAATTCCAAATTGATCTATGAAGTGGGATGAGCTTAGGTGTTGACTGGTTGCATTATTCTTGCCTTTCCCTATTCTTGAGCTACTGGTGCGTCTGCGCCTCAATCCCTGATCGCTAACTTCATATTCTTGAGTATGAGAGCGTTCGTACAGAGTTCTGGCGGACTATAGATACACCAGAACTTGCTTCACATTCCGTTAACCCAACTAAAAGAATTGGTAAAGCGTGATAAAGATCTTTATTGGAATTCTGCGATAGTGATTTGACTTTCACCTTAATTTTCATTAAATTTCGCTCTTTCTGCGAGTCGCTCTTGTATTTGAAAGGTGAATGCTGGCTAACAAAGGATCCTCGATTTCATCTGCATCCAAGTGAGATTCGGCAGCTCAACGGCGTTCTTCAATTTTTCCTTTCCGGCTGAAGAAGGTTTGATCCGGTTGAACTTTGAGATAAGGCTCAGATACTGGCCTCCGTTGTTGACCACCTACCAGGCAGAATTCTCTGCTGAGTTGTAGCAGATGGGTTTAGACAGAGATGGCTGTGTTCTGGGAATTCGAGGAACCGAAACTTCAAACCGACTTTGCTATCAAGTGATCTACGTAAGGAATCCAGAAATTTGTTGGTTCGTACTGTGTTGTAGTGAATATAAAATTTCGATTCCGGATTGCCTCCAAAGCCGTCTTCTCCGGATTTTGTGAGAATACATTCTTACTTATTTTGTAACTTTCCGGCCATCATGCCATTCATGGTGTCCGTAAGACCTCACCAAACCATTGTCCAATCTCAAACATACGGCCTTCGTCCCATAGCCCGAGGCCTTCTCTTTCAAAGAGGTCTAAATTGGGATTAACAACATGGTCATCCAAAAGAATGACCTCGTTCTCTGTCCTCTTGACACTCTTCTGCATTAGCTCGATCAATTCTGTACCTTGGTCTTTGAGCACGGAACGTGTTCCCACTTCGACCCTCATCTGCGGTAATGCGAGGCCGAAACCTGCTGGTGGATATTTGCGAAATGAACGACGCTTCCTGACAGGTGATGTGTCAGATCTTTTTTCTCCTGAATCGCCATCGAATGCGATTGAAGTAGAGAGGGGGCCATCGTCTGGCAGTTCAACACTCGGGGTACGGAAGAACAATAGTGGGCTTGCGAAAGGATCAAAATAGGCCTCTGGTTTCCTGAAGAGACCATTACGTATGGTGCTTAGGCCGAGAATACTGAGCGGCTGATTGTCCCATGTATGAGACAATCCGTGGTCCTTGCGCAGGGAAGCCCGACTAGCATTGAATGGTACGACAGGGTCCGATGCGGTTCCAAAGAGGCCTGTCCAGTCCACAATAGGATTACCTACAGCGACTGCACTGATACTTTGTAGGCCAGGATTTTTAGTTGAATTTTGGCATTCAGTCAAAGCCAACATGGTGGCCAGAGATCCCCCAACTAACTCGCCACATACGCCGATTTTAGGACGTTGTGTCGCAATGGCGAGCCCTTTACGTTCGGCCTCCGTATCTCGCAGAAGATTGTTTCGAATCCAGTCATAGCCTCTAAGAGCCTACACCTCGTATTAATATCGATTTCCTTCCACCATTAGAAAACTCCATAGGTCACCGACTGTATGGACTGGCAGTGGATACGGGCTCGACGGCGTGAATGGATAGTTGATCTCGATGGCAGTAGCATTGGCGCCAAGGGCAATTTGTCTGGTCCCTAAATCCAATGCAGCGTCCTTGCATATTCCGCGCCTGAAGAAAATAATAATAGGAGAGTTCCCTGCCGGCTTGGAAGGGTGGTAGATGCTAGAAGCAGAATTCAGCGTTGGAATTCTTACAGGCAAGAAGGGATGAAGAGAATGTCCCTACTTCAGCGTGAATCGCTCACCGCCGCCCACCTTGAGATTTACCTCAAGTGTATCATGCTGGGAATTCCCGATGACGGGCGCTTGACTTGCATAGAAGCAACGACCGACGATAGGATGGTGAGAAATCGAAGGCCATGAGTTCCATGACTTCTCCCAGTAGACCCTGAGCCTGTTCGCAAACATGTACACCGTCCGTAGTACTGGACATTCGAAACTCGAAACTCAGGATCCGCCGCGTTATTGAGGAGATTTGGGCAGGTTTGCCGAACCAGAAATGCGACCGCGCTAGCGGGCCGCATTGTAAAACGTCCTCATCTAAGGTAAAGTCACACTCTGAGCCTTTGAAGGTGTTCTAGACTACCTTCGTCCCTAGGTCTGGGAAAATGCTCACAATGTGCTAGTCAGTACGTGCAATGTCCACCTCGATGGTGATTGGTCCAGCATGTCAACCACCTACGCTGGCCTAGCTGCGAGGTCGTTTCTCTACAAATCACAGAATATGAATGACAATTTCTGAGTGAGTACGAAGCTGTGTCGTCCAAAATGAAGGTCATTTGTTAAGCAGTCACGTTGTTGGGTTGAAGTCCATTCTTGGACTTGAAGCGCGCTAGCCTCATTCAGACACTGGATTTTGTAGAGTTCTTGTTGAGCGCCGTAGTGAAATACAAAACGAGCGCTCCACAGACTCGGATCTTGTGATTCAGCTTATGAGTCTGTAATAGGATACACAACCAACAACAAAATACGAAAACTCTTCTTCTTACATGCATTTGACTCAAAACTTATTGGTGATGTATATATCAAAGAAATCGGTTCACCAGCAGGGCTAAGCACCACATGAAGCACAGTCGGATTCAATCACTCAAATACTAACTATTTCAACATATCCGATGCACTCATCCCCCATAAACACTCTCGCTTCCATCTCTCTAAACACCCCCTTTGCCGCGCTGCATTGGGCCACCAAATCAACCACCGTAAGCAGCCTGTTCCATGTAAACTTCCCAGGAGCCGTAACGGCTTCGTCTTCCGCATGGAACTTCAATCCACCAAGCTTGTACCAGTACTCTCCTGCCGGCGGACCAATGCGGTCGTTGCCGTGGCCTATTTTGATTGAGGTTTGAGTCTGGGCCAGAGCGACGAGGAGGATGTTGAGCTCGCTGGTCTTGGGAATGGCGGATTGGAGGGTGTAGTTCAGATAGATTGGAGAGTCGGCGGTCTTGCATATGAAGTAGAAGTCACGGTCGCTGTAAAATACATTTGAATCAAGATAATGTAGTAAATGAGCGTAAGTCTAGTAGACTTACAAGACGATAGTAGAGTCATAAAGACCGAGGTCGAGATTTCCTTTTGGTCCATTCGAGCTTAGGCTTAGGGTTGTGGAGTTTAAGGAGCGCAAACTAGGTGACAGTAGAGCAAGGGATTGCGCTGGGTTCAATTGTGGTATGAATGATGCGAACGAGACTGAATGAAGAAATAGGGCTAGCAGCGGTAAGAATGAAGCAATGACATGCATTCTGCGGACCAAATTCCCCCGAGGTAAATGTAGTCCTTGAATGAGAATGTGTTCCAACTCTAATGTAACACACGCTCAGACGCGGGTATATTATGTTACAGCGGAAGCAGGAAGCGATAAAGAGGAAACCTGGAAAGAAGCGACAGGCGCACGTTCACAAGGGGAAGATTAGCGCAAGGACCCAGAATGCCTATTTGGCACAATGAAAAAAAAAGATCTCAAATAAAGATCCGGACATTCTAGCAGTCATTCACAGACGTTTAGTGCTTTGCAAGCCTGAAGGTCCGGGAATTTCGTCAAACGCTAACAACGACCTCGCTCAAAGAACAGATATCTCTTCGGTAGATATCCATCTTGGTCATCATGAATCATTAAAAGGAGCTTCCAACAGTGATATCACTTCAATGGAGTTTTAATGAACTTACTCTCATCGACGCTCTCTCTCTCCACACCATCTACACCCACGAGACTCCCCATCGCATATCTCTTGTCCCATCCCCGAATCACCTTGTCCCTCTCACTACGGTTCATCATGGCCATTCCACTGAAGTCTCCAAGCATATGGCTACCACATAGCACTAGGAGTACACTAGCAATCGTGTCTGGCCTTTTGATCATGCCTGGAGTCTTTTCGCTGCACAGCATCCAGACAATGCCGGTGAGCATCATAGAGAGTACAGCAACTGTAATCCAAGTAGAGACCTTGTAGGCTATATAGACTGACCCCGGCCTGAAAGGGATGTTGGCCAAGGCAACGATAAGAAGCTCGCAAAGGATGGCCACGCAGCTGACGTAAGAGTTAAAGAGATGACGGTGTGTGAGTGAGTGAAAGAATCCGGTGAACGGATTTGAGTTTGGGTTAAGTAAGATGCTGTCGGTGGCTTTGGCCTTGCCCCGAGAGAGTTGGCGGTAGGCTTCCGTTGTGCGTAGATCTAAATGAAAGTGTGAGCCCGAGAGGAGGACCATTGAATCTTGAGCCTGCTTACCTTCATCCAAGAGCGTCCAGCACAATTTTATAGATACGCCGATGGCCGTAAAAAGAAAGCTGACACCGAATGTATTACTGTCCATGAATCTTTCAAACCCCGTGTCACCACCAACTCGGTTATAGTAGATCACGAGAACCTCTAGACCAAGTACGAAGAGCGCAAACAATACTAACAGCACTGACTTCAGCCACTTGCTTGAGCATGCCTTCCGTTTCGCTGAAAAGGGATGTCCTTCAACACAATCCACTGCTACTGATGTATACTTTTTGCCGTCCAGGGATGATGTTCGATGTTCGCATTCGACAGGAAAAACATTTTCATGGATTATGGTCAATCCGTACGAGTCAGCCCCATCGGCCATGCCGTACTTTCCGATTTTGTAGTAATTCCCCTCAAGCGCGATCTGAATATCTTTCAAGCTCGAATTGTATGGCTTCATTCGTCGAAAAGATTCGATAAGACATTTCTGCTGAAAGAGAGCGGCTAAGCCGGCGATGCTAAGTGGATCAGAATACACGTCATTTCGTCTGCGGAAGATCGTGATGGCCAAGACGAAGGTCAGGACGGTAAGGAATATAAGTAGAAGTTGCAAAGTTCTGGCAGGCGCAGGAGATACAACAAGTTCAGGGAAGTATGCTGATCGTCCTGAGGTTGCGGTACATGTGCCGGTAAGTCTTAGAAACACCGTTTCCGATGCAAGTGGTGATATAACAAGGGTAATCAAGGACCCTCAACCCGACCACCAGACGACGTAATGTCTCTTCTTCATCGCAATAGCAATAGCGACAACGTCGCTAGATGCTTTGTAGTTCAAAGCAATCGAATCCTCGGCCAAAACTCCATCTGGGCTGCATAACTGGTAGATCGGCTCTATTTCTTTAATCGCGGACGTCAACAGGTGCCATGGAATACTCAATACAACTGCAAGTAGCGTCGGAAGCCAGGCACCGAGCACATAGTTTTGAGGCTCCACGGTTGTGGGAGTATTGCTTATGCCGAGAAAGTTCCCAGGGGGAGGGGCTCCCACAAGAGGGGGAGAGGCCGCAGCTGCGGAAGCAACCGTAGTGGATGTGGGAGTTTCTGGAATGGATGTTTGAGTAAGATGATCAGGAGGATGTCTACACAAGATTGCAGAAAATCACTTACCTCCTCGATGATCTGGTATAGCGTGTCGCTCGCGAAGCTTGGCTTGAATATTGAGGGATGATTCATTGCCAAAAGACGGAATAGATCCCGTAACATTGTAGGCTGGTAGGTCGCGGATCGCCAGCTCAGTGAACAATATCAGAACAATGGTAAAGATGAGGAGGCATAGCAGAGAAGGAAGTCGAGTGATCGGCGGTTGGTAGAGGCCTACAATTTTTAGCAATCATTAGCCTTGCTCGCATTGTCGGGTATCGGCTTTCCTTACCAGGAGACATAACCTCGAACAGATATCAGAGTTGCATTGAATTGGATGTAGAGCAGTCGCTCGATGTATTGAATGATCTACAGTAAATTGAGGTGAAAGGAGCACATGCAGAAGGCGATGTAATTAAGTTATGGCTCTGCAGTAGGGAAAGGGACATTGGTGGCCGCGAAGCTGGAAAGAATAGGCAATGTTAAATGGCAATGGTCTGCGCGACGATAGATTGAAGATGGTGAGGTGGGATGAGAATCGAGGCGAAGGATCAACGCTAAAAATGGCAGCCAGACAGTGTGACGAGGCTGAGCAGCCACAATCGACTCATCGAGGGCGACCACAAGGCTGTGAAGTTCACAGATGGTGAATTGTACAATTCGTAACGTACTTTACGCTCCGGTTTTACTAAGCAAGGATAGAAAAGCACAGCATTTGAAGAGTCGCAATGTGAGAATAGGGGGAAAAGAAGATACTGTAGCCTGAAATCATTCTAGAGTAGGCCGACCTTACCCTTTCTATTGGATGGACATCTGCGTCTTCTGGTTTCCTGCAATAAAGAGGCTGGAATTTCTTGGAGAAAGTGGGGTCACAAGACCACCAGTAACACCTCGATGGTTGGTGGGCTTTCTGGATCTCTGGCCTCATGGGCTATTGCGATTGACGAGCTTTGAGTAGCTCATTACCGAGCGAGATATGCCCCAAAGGGTTTCTGGCGGAGCGAGGTCATCAAAGGATCATAGCAAGGGTCTAAGGGGCAGCTCGGCGGTCTCGCCAGACCTGCCGCATGGGTCGATGCAAGTGCAAGAACTTTTTTTGCAGAGAAATGTCAAAATGTCCCGCAAATGACGAACCTTATTGTGGGGCGTGGTGTCCCCTCTTCGTATATACACTCTTTGATATGTGCGGCTTGCGTTTTCCTGCCAAGAGAACCTTCAAAATTCTGATATAATCACTCCTTTAAGTCCAGCGGTAGACTGAGCCCATCAATAAGGAATCGAAGGGAGTCACTTCAGAGAGCCTGCGATGGCGCCTGTCATTCATTGCGTCAGGCACGCTCAGGGTGCGTTGGAGCGTTTCTGGCTGGAGTTCCTTCTAATGTGAGAAGGATACCACAATCTCAGCGTTGAAAACCACATCATGCCCGACCCTGTCTTGACCCCATTCGGCGAAGAGCAATGTCGAAACCTCGCCCGGGAATTTCCCTACCATAAGTCGATTGACCTTTTGGTCACATCGCCTCTGCGTCGCACCATCTATACCACTCTACTCGGCTTCAGGCCCGAGATCGAACGTGGCATGACGGTCATCGCACTTCCGGAAGTGCAGGAAACCGCCGACGTGCCGTGTGACACTGGGAGCGATGTCGACATGTTGAAAGATGAGATGAAAGCGAAGCCGGTGGACCTGAGCCGCGTGACCGAGGGCTGGAACAGCAAAAAGGGCAGGTGGGCTCCTACAGCCGGTGCTTTGGAGCATAGGGCGAGAGAGGCGAGGCAGTGGCTCAAAGCCCGGCCAGAGAAAGAGATTGTTGTAGTGACACACGGTGGTTTGCTTCATTATCTAACCGAAGACTGGACTGATTATAATAAAGCCATGGGTATGGGATGCGGCTAAACACAGAGTCAGAGACCGCGACTGATCATCATTTGATAGGCACTGGTTGGGCTAATGTCGAATACCGCTCTTTCGAATTTGCGGACGAAAAGGGTGATAACGCTTCGACTGTGGAAACTCAGAAATCGAGAGAATTGAGACGAGGAACAGACAAACCTCTGACCGAGACCGAGCGCATGGAGCTCAGAGAGACAGCAAAGAAGACGTGGGAAGAGGGTGATATACATCCCATACAAGCTAAGGTGTGATAGCATTGGGTTGTGAGTATGACCTTGCTCTTACTATATAATAGAGGAAAGACGGGAGAAAAGACGAGAGAGACTGGATCAATGCTTTCTGAGCCCCCAGGATCGAAAAGCAAGGGGTGACATCACTCCGCCCTCAAGATTAGACACCGCAAGCCGACACTCAGGAGCAGCTCATATAAAGATAGACTTAGATCAGCGTCACGACGACAATATGAGGGCGCTAGCCCCATAGTGCCATTGTTTCTGATTGTTCTTCCACAGTTAACCTTTCATTGGTCGTGGACTTATCGCAGTCCCGAGCCTGCGTCGCGTGATCTCGATTCTGTAGGCCCTTTGTGGATGGAATTGGAATAGATCAATTACCCCGCTTGACAAACGCTTTGTGGGGAAATAATCTGGGGTACCGTATGCTCTGGGGTTTGGGCATTTCTGCCAATGCTGAGGCGATTCCTTATCGATCTCAGAGCACTTTCGTCATTTCGCCAGTGAGCCTGCAGCCATCGACGATGGTGTGTTGGGTTGACTCCTCGCGCCTTGCCCTCTATTTAGACTCCTCGGTATCCCCAGAATGTGCCAGTCTCACATTGTCGACGAGTTCCCTGGCCGTTACCTGACTGGGAAGAGCATTTGAAGCTCTAAGTCAGCCATTTACCTTTGTGATCGCTCGCTACACAATGTCTCTCCAGCAGCAGAAAACGCCATCAGGGGAGGCTCTAGTGGAACGCTGCGTTAGCTATGGCATAGGTGGTAAAGGAAATCTGCGTGAATATCTTTCTTTGTCGGTCTTTGCTCACTCGTTGATCCATTGAAGGAAACCCTTCTGAAAATAAAGTCGAAGTCGTTGACACCACGGTTAATGAGAACCGGTCACAAAGAAGGAGAAGCAGTGTAATAGACTCTTTGACTGGCATCTTTCGCAGAAAATCAATCACAGAGTCGATAGAAGAACCAAAGTAGTCGCAGAAGCGGAGATCAAGGAGATTGGATTGAGCTCGGGACAGAAGCGCGAAGATTGCAAGGCAAATACTGCTTTGGGCTTGGTGTGTATAGGAGACGCGTAGCATAAGAGGTTTTTTCTTGCAGTACAACAAGGAGATGCTTCTTGATTCAGGACTTGGCTTTGCTGGAGAAACTATGTATTCAAGAGAATTTGAAACGAAATGATAGAACACCATCCTAGCCTGAAAGACGTACTTGGAGTTCGTGGACAAAAACTCCAAAAGTAAACGATCTTTTCTCTCCTGTACTTGTCTGCAAACTGGTAAAGGGAAGAGCTGAGGGATCAAAGCCTGGTTTGTCATAAGGTACATCCTAATCCAAGCGGTAAATTATATAGGGTATTCCAGTTTGGAGCTCATGCGTCATTTGGCTTGGCAATGCTGATCTTCCACGCAGGCCGTATGGCTGAGCAGTGAGCAGACCGTGACACGCAGACTCAGCCTCTTTATTACCTACTTGTCCGCCTCTTGCTTGGTTTTCACAGTCAATTATCAAACAGATAGACATCTGTCTCGTAAGCAAGATGCCTTTCGGAATCAACAATCCTTTCCCTATGTCGGTGGCCAGCGAGTGCAAGAAAGCTGGGAAGGTAAGCTTCAAAAATCTTGGAATCGGAGGCAATTTCTGATGGTTTGCTGTAGGTACTTGCATCTTTCGTAGACCCGCGGCAAGCATTTGGTCCAGACAAGGTCATACCGCCACAAATTCTAGCAAATGCAAAGGTCAGGACGCCCGCTGAACCCGGCGCGGGATACTCAACGTGTTTTAGGGTCTCGCGGTTATCACAGTCCTTAAAGCAGGCTTTCTAGGCTCTGGAAGATTCGGTTCTGGCGTGGTCATCGCTCGTCTCTCTGACGGTTCCTGGTCAGCGCCTTCGGCCATTGCAACAGGTGGTGGTGGTTTCGGTGGACAAATAGGATTCGAGCTCACAGACTTTGTATTCATCCTCAACGACGCGGCTGCTGTGCGCACATTTTCTCAAAAAGGCTCATTGACTCTTGGAGGCAACGTCTCAATCGCTGCTGGGCCTGTGGGACGCAACGCGGAAGCAGCCGGGGCAGCCAGCTTGAAGGGAGTAGCGGGAGTGTTCTCATACTCGAAGACAAAAGGACTATTTGCAGGAGTCAGTCTGGAGGGAAGCGTTCTCATAGAGCGTCGAGACGCCAACGAGAAGCTGTACAACAGCCGCATCACCGCATGCCAACTTCTAGAAGGCGGAATCCGTCCCCCTCCAGCTGCAGAGCCGCTTATGCGTGTCCTGAACTCCAGGGTCTTCTCTGGTGTCCAGTCATCGGCTTCCGATCAAATGTATAATGATATACCGATATATGATGACAGCCATGACAACGTTGTCTGGGAAGGCCGTCAAGGCCCTGGCTACAACGAAGGGGTTCGCTCAAATCGCACAGGTTCTACGGCAGCGGCCAATGATTACGAATACCATGATTCACCAAGGCGAGCAACGACGTGGAACGATGATGTCTATGATAGGCAACCCAACAGTGCCGGCCGAAGCCGTACCAATACAATAGGTGACGACTACTCTTTCAGCGACTCCAAACCAAGCAGACCCACCGCGCCAAAGCCGAAATTCACCCCTAAATCAAATGGAGGTCCGGGTGGGAAAGACCAAGCCGTTGCCCTTTTCACATTCGATGCAGACCAGCCAGGCGATTTAGCTTTCAAAAAGGGGGATGTGATCACGATTACGAAAAGAACAGAAATCGCTTCCGACTGGTGGACAGGGAAGATTGGTGACAGAACGGGGATTTTCCCGAGGTACGCGAGTATCCTGCCCTCGGAATTGTATTAAGTATGCTGACAATCAGCAGCAATTACGTGGAGGCTATGTAAAAACCAAAACCCCCCTGAACGATCCCTATACGCTCACCCTATGCTTCATGATTACGGCGACTGCAACAAGCGAAGGAGTCCGGATTGATTCTCCTCTTTCGATAGGCGCGGGCGGAATCTGGAAATGGAGTAAATAGCATGTTCATAGTGCGATGGTCGAACAACATTTGACTCAAGTATCTGATTGGCCTGTGTCGCTGCTCGCCAGACCTTCCAATCCAGCTCTCGGCATTTTCATGATTGCTGTAATCTCTCGCATAGGCGCACCGTGACGTGCTTGACTACCGACTTAGCCACGTTCACAATATATCTCATAATCTCGCAATCACTGCGTGCATTCACATTGGCTCCACGTGCCTTAGAAAACCTTCAATCCTCGTGGGGGTATCTCAACCGTTCTGCCGCAGAGTCATCCCCTTCCCTTTCCTTAAGTACGAACACTAGTCCATGTAAATAGCTTTCATCTCTTAGCTCATCATGTTTTACCCCTTGGGTCCATTGTCCGCCATTCCCAACATATCTCGATCTCTACCCCTTTCTCTACTTTAAGAATGGCCAACCTTTCAGGTCTCAGGGTGCGAAGTCTTGCAATCAAAGGGCTTGTGCAACATGTCACCTATCGCGGACTTGCGATTTCAAGCACTCTGAAGGCCCCAGACGTAAAGGAAGTACCGGTTGCTACATATGCGAGAGGAAAGAAACCTGGGACAGAGCACACTACCATTTCCATCGATGAGTCCAAGACATTACCAAAAGCTATTCCGAACGAAGATAGCGATCGCAAAGCCGTGACTTTTGATGGCAGTGTTATGACAAGGTTGACGCCTACGATGAGAAATTTTACACTGGGGGGTAAAGTGGCTGTGGTTACTGGGTATGTACTATCTTGATTATGAACGGCGTAAGTCAGGGGAAGTCCTGGCCTCAATCTGTCCTCGTGGAGACTTCGTTGCTGCTCCAGCCTTTCCTTTTGTGAAAATCAAAACTAGTGGACTGTGATTAAACGGGTGTGACCTGGCGAACTCGCCACCCACAATGTACTGAACCTTTTTCATCCCTCAGAGGTGCACGAGGCCTAGGATGGAACGTCTCGCAGGCGCTCGCGGAAGCTGGAGCTAAGGCTGTTGCTTTGTTGGATGTCAAGCAAGATCTCGGTGATCAAGCAGCCGCAGAGCTGCACCAGACCACTGGCATCCCCGTACAATTCTACAAGATAGACGTTCGCGATGAGAGGGCTATAGCCGAGGCGGTGGCCAAGATCAGCGATGATCTTGGATCGGTAGACATTGTACTCAACTCCGCAGGCGTCGTCGAGTAAGCGTGCTCTAGCCCTTTCCCACCTTGTGGGCGCATGTCCTCATTACAGCCAACTAGCTCGAACGTGAAAGCCGAGACCTATGACGCTACCAAATTCCGTCAACTTGTCGACGTAAACTTGACCGGTTCCTTCCTCGTCTCCCAAGCTTGCGCTCAACATATGATCAAAAACCACACCGGCGGCTCCATCATCTTCATTTCCTCAATTGCAGGCTCCCGGGTCTTACACCCACAGCAACAATGCGCCTACAACGCCTCTAAAGCCGCTGTTACTCAGCTCGCGAAGTCTTTGGCTGCGGAATGGGCTCAGCATGGAATCAGGGTCAACACGATCGCGCCAGGATATATGGACACCGCTTTGAATAGGGAGGCACTGCTTGAAGGGCAGAAGAAGCATTGGAGGGCTATGACGCCGATGGGAAGATTAGGAATTCCGGATGAGTTGAATGGATTGGCAGTGTTTTTGGCAAGTGATGCGAGTAAATTTGTCACCGGCGCGCATATTTTGGCTGATGTAAGTCTTCCTTCAACGTCTTGGATTATTACTTACAGTGCTGGTAGGGTGGATATGCAGTCTATTGAACGAAATGAGATATGGGAGGGATTTGAAGAGAATAGCTAAGAGACTTGATTTGCTCATGCGAGAATTAAACAGCTCCTCAGGTTTTAGTCCGTTCAGGCGAACGCATGCGAATCAATAGGTGTTATATTTAAACCGCTATTTGCATTACAGAACCTTCCATTCGTCGTTTAAGAAATGCTGGCATATGAGATCACTCATGAAGAGAAGAAACCATTCAAGACGAACTGCTTCTGTAGATATTCACTGACATCATGCTGTGCATTGTGAACTATCTTAGGGTTCCTTCCAACGCTCTTCTCCGTCTCACGCGAAAGGGTCTGTTCCGATAGGCTTTCAGGGGACTAGGTACTAGAACAGATATCAGCGACGAATTGTGTATACATGTCACTGGTTGATCGTCTTCTCCCGGGCTATCAGACACGAATATTACTTGGGGGACGCCCAGGCCGGCCGTGCATTCTAAGTCTCTGCACCGAGCTTCACATGGCAGCTCGAAACGTAAAGTGGAGAAAACGTCGGTGTCAAGCGATAGAAGGCCTATTTCATAATCAATGAAGTCGCAATTAGATTTCGTTATATTGCTATACAAACACGTAGACTTCGCTTACCTATACTATCAGCCCTTTTGCCCTCAAGTCGAACAATGTTGTCAAGATTGCGACGTATTTGATTATGAAGTATCGAATAGATTGAGATTTCTAAATATCGACGCGAGCACTGGACCTAAAACCTCGTGCCCATACGTCTACCTAAACTTTCGCATGCATCTCTGTTAAATCTCCAAGTTATAGTCAACGATGAAACGATGCTAGAAAGATCTTACAATAATCGACAAATGAACAAGATGCACTGCGCGAGCCAAAATCCCCCAAACACCATCGCTAAAGACAATCGCAATCCTAAATTCTGCATATAGCAATTCCTAGCGTCGCACGTTAGATAATGCTCACCCGGCTCGTTCTTCGTCCGTTATGGCACTGCGCTGGTGCCGGCGTGATGGTTAGTTTCTCGCCCTTCCCAGAACCTCGACCACCCCGTCACCGATTTCAACTTTCCAGCCCTCTTTGACTAACATTCCTCCCACAGCTGGTCCTAATTTCCCTTTGCCCCCTTCGGAGTGTCTGCCAGCTCCGGTGATCACTCGTAAGCCACCTCCCATTACTTTGCCTTGCCTCGACCACTCTCTGCCCTCTCGCTCCCACCAGGTCTCAATTCGTGCTCGAGTGATGCTGACGGCATCTTTCACAGTAACGCCGTGTAGATCAACCTCGCCAGGCTTAGACTGACTTGTGACGAGACTGTCTGCAGCGGCAGCTTCATGGCGGCGAAGCGAAGCCGATGCATCGCGGCCAACCGAACTGTAATAAGCTGCGGCGCCGCCCATGAGATGATTCGATTTGGATTTCCGATAGGCAGATTGGGCTTGAGTGTAGGCGTTGGAGCGGGAAATGACAAGTGCATTGGGCGTCGAATGAGGAAAAGGGAGAGAGGAGTCAGCAAATTTCGATGGCGTGGAGGCAGAAGTGGGTGAAGGGGGACGAGGAAGGTACTGCGGTACTATGTTTGCAGGTTTCGAGGTCGGCTGAGAGGTGATTGCATAGGCGAGTTCGTGAGCTGATGCTGTAGAAGGGTGAGTCAAGGCGATTAGGGCTTTCAGCTGCGAGTATGACATGTGCTGGAAATCGACGGCGAGCTCAGACACATGAGCTTCAATAATTGAAGGGGAAGACATCGTAAGGTAAGGGTTTGGGTTCAAATCTGGATCTTTCGAGGCGCAAATAGCTGTGATGGTTGCAGGGAGGGACGCGTCGTTTCTATGATAGATAGAGGTAATGACCTGCGGCGAGACATGGGTCCTTTGGCATATAAAGTCCACGTCTTCCTTTGCATGCTCCCATCTGCTTCGGGGTGCGGAGCTATTACTGGAAATCTCAGCAGCCGGAGCAGGAGTTGAGCTTGTCCGGCGGAGCAGCTGTCTCTGTTTCTTCCTGCCTCTACGTCCTCGCCCACTGATAGTAGGTTCGGTGAAGGCATCAATGCCCTTTTTCTTATGGAATTCTTTGCCATAGAGACTCTCGCCTTCTAAAAATTCCTGGTTGAGCAGCTCTTCAACGGTTCTCCCAAAGCTGTTCTGCGTCTTCTTCAGTGTGTAGGCTATATCGAACTGTTTCGCGTTGGGAAACATTTCCTTCAGAATCGCAGCTTTCTCTTCAGGCGATAGCGCCTCGATCTCAGCTTCATGTCGCTCCCGCTCCAGGTCTATGGCTTCTCCTTTCGCATTCCCAGAGAGATCAACGGACCCCAAAGCTTGCGACAGTCCTGTCAATTCAGTCCCCTCCGTTCCAACGGATACAGAATCCCCGTGCCACGACCGCGCACGCTCAGATGAGTCTTGTGAGCTAGACTCGTATTGTAAGCCATTACTTCTAGAAGGGTCAAAGGTGGCATTCTCCTCGGCGAGAGCACTGCGTTTAAGGGTGTCAAGGGTCGTACGAAGCTCTTGAAGCGATGCAGATTTCGATAGATCATAGTCAGACACGATAGCAGAAAGCAAAGAGGAGTCTATTGGTGGACAGTAGTCTTTCTGCAGCAAGCCGATCAGCACTGTCTAATGCAGCATTGTGAAAGGGTGCTTGCCTCTAAGCGAAGGTGGATGTCATCCATTTTCCAACTTGAAATGTCTTAAAGAGCGTAAATGTCGAGGTTCTGTATCTATCATGGTCGAGAAGCAAAGCAACAGTTGTGTGACAAAAATCCTAGCGATGCAAAATGGACGAAGATCTAATAGAATATCGCACGTCACCAATCTAAGATTAAGAATATTACATATCTCCACGCTAGCTTGTTATTTACTAGGTAATAATACAGACCTTTTCAAGAGATAATGAGCGTCTCGCCGACCGACGAATGTCAAGTAATCTGGCACACTTTGACCAACACCATGTCAGCCGCGAAGCTACTGGGCAAGAGAACGCATCAAGTTCCTGGTAAGTAGCCAAGCATTCCTGTGTTGGGCATTACTTAGATCAAATTCAGGTAAACTCAATGTCTCAGAGCTTTTCTTCGAGGTGCCTAGAGACCACTCCAATCCTGCGAATGGCACCCTTCGGCTGTTTGCCAGAAGCGTGGAGCGATTCGAACAGCCTGTAGATGCAAGCAAGAAAGAAGTCAAGCAACCGCCGTGGTGTAGGCAAGCACCTTCTGCAAGATAGAACTCTCTTGACTTCTTGTTCTCCTTCAGTCCTTTATCTACAAGGTATTCTACGCCTTTCTCATGTACTTAGTAAAAAAGTGATTCATTGTTGTAGGTGGCCCGGGTTTGCCATGCAGAAGTCCGCAGAATTACGCCTGGACCAATGTAGTATTGGATAAGGGGTACCAGGTGGGATCACACAATTTTAATTCCTGGTCAAGCCACTCAAGACCTTTAGATTCTGTTTCTTGATCAACGCGGTACTAGAAGCCTTCTTACTCAGCCTTAAAACCTCAGACTAATGGACTACTATCTGGGAAGGGACTGGACTTAGCACTACCGTCACAGCGAAAACGCTCGCCATGGAAGGTGGGCCTGCGAAGCAAGCAGCCTTACTAAAAAACTTCCGTGCGGATAGCATAAGTGGGTCTTAGTGACAATTGGAGAGAATCGGTCTCTGACCACGTTGGGACAGTCAAGGACTGCGAGGCCATTCGCAAGACTTTAACAGCCGGTTTCCCGGAAGGGAAAAAGAAATGGTCGGTCATGGGCCAAAGCTTTGGCGGTTTCTGCTGTGTGAATTACCTCTCAAGATTGTGGGTTAGAAAACATTGCCCTCATCGCGAGCGGCGCTAATTCGTCAAAGCCCCGAAGGACTTCAGGAAGGTGGGATTTCCATCAGATGTGTATCTATTTGTCTCAAGGCTTTTGTAGTTTTCACAACCGGCGGTCTACCTCCATTAGTCAAGCATCCGGACCTGGTGTACAAATACCTCTTCAGTAAGCTCTTCTTTATGGAGTTTGTGCTCAAGCTGATGGAAAGTCAGGAAAGGTCAAAGAGAGGAACAGAGCCTACTATGCCAAGTATTCTGAGGATATCTCACGTGTGAAAAACATTGTCCGGCACATCGAGAAAGAAAATGTCGTCTTGCCAGCCGGCGGAAAGCTTTCTGTCCTGCGATTGCGTCAACTGGGAATGGCTTTTGGCTTTCACGGTTCGATGGACACCGTCCACGGTGAGTCTCACCTGATTTGACCCCGACCTCCCCTAAAGGAAATACAGAAATCATATGCCGTATGACGGCCGATCTCAATTACCTCGGATTCTTCACGAGACCTACTCTCACACAGTTCGCCGACATGATGTACTTTGATACAATGCCACTGTATGCTCTGTTACACGAACCGCTATACGCCCGGGGGTATGCTCTATCAGATCTGATCTGTAGCTCTGCTAACGGTATGTTTGTAGGAGTGCCCCCAATTGGTCTGCTGATCGAGCGATGAAGCAATATCCCGAATTTATGTATGCTTCAGCAGATGGTGACGAGCCAATACTCTTCACAGGCGAGATGGTAAGAGCTCGCTGTCTCAATCACTCCTTTGGGCCTTGTCAGCTGTATATGGTGGGTAAGCTGACGATACATTTCAGGTATTTAGAGACATGTTCAACGATTACGACGAGCTTCAGCCCCTCCTTGAAACGGCTGACATACTGGCCACAACTGACGACTGGCCAGAGCTGTACGACGAAGCACAGCTTGCACGGAACGAAGTCCCTGTATACTCAGCCACGTACATGGAGGACATGTATGTGCATTTTGACTTTGCCCGGGACACAGCTTCCAAGATCAGGAACTGTAAGACATTCGTCACGAATGTGCTATACCATGATGCTCTGTCAAATAAGACTGATGAGCTAATGAAACAGCTATTCGCGCTGAGAGATGACATCATTGACTAGGAGGATTGAGTCGGCTACATGCGAGTTTATTAGTACAACAAGACGATTAGTATCCAATGAGAATCATTAGAAACATTTTCCTCGACCACTATCACAAGCTAGGCGACGGCGCTGCGCTTCTCCTCTTTCTCCTCACTCTGTCCCTGACAATACGAGCACCATCCCTACCAAGCAGATCAGCTTTCCTGTCCATGCTTATCATTCTCAACCTTGACCCACCCATCCCCATCTCCGCCCTTGCCCGCACACTCACAAAGCTCAACAGGCGCCCACTGATCGTGAACGTGGTACCTCCTACACCTTCCCTTCGCATCCACCCACGGACCATCCCTACCCTCCTCCCGCTCCTTCAGCTTCACCACCAAACTTCTCAGGAACCGCTCATGCCAACTGTCCGGATGCGTGCTGATCAAATGTCCCGTCTTCTTCCAGATGAAAAGGTCCAGCGTCAATGCACCCAATTTGCCCATGTCGGCGCCGACATCGTCACTGTAAACAGCGTGTGTATCGTCGGGTGTTGGGACGGAGTTGGTGACATCTGCAATGGAAGCGAGAGTATCGATGATGGCATTCTTGCACGCCGTGACTTGGAGCATGTCTGCTACTTTCCAGAGCTTGATGAGGCGGAAGTAGGCTGGATGGGGACCGTCCAGGGCTAGCATTATCAGAATTGAGAGTCAGTGATCGTGGCTTCCCCTTGCAGACAAGCCTCAGAATCACCCTTGCAAACAAGATAGAGCAAATAGGGACGCTTCGAGGTCGCCCCTTCTCAGGAGCATGTACTAGGATCCATGACTTACATTCATGCTCAAGCGAGCGCCGATAGAGCCACTGCGTGAAATACTCAAAATCGACAACATTGATCTCTTTCAGGTGGAGCGTCGAAGTGAGAGCTTCTTGAAAGGCGTAATGCGGATTGAATGCCGCAGCGAAGAAGGGTGAGCATGCCAGCAGAGCTTCTAGGTGTAAAGAAAATGGCTGCGCATTCGGGCCGATGGTGAGGGTGATTGGGGTTTTGTATAGATGTCTGTCATTTATTATCAGAAAGCCAAAGGATGAGATCACTAGTTGGGGGAAATGGTATACCTTATTGGCGTTGATGGGGTTGGGAAGACGATGGTCCTGGGCACAGCGGTCATTTCAGTGGTAATCTCAGGGTTCAGAACGGTGATGTCTCTGGTGACCGTGATCTGCTTCTTTTTCTTCGGTGTAGGCACGGCGTCGATGCTCGCGATACTGGGCGCTGTGGTAGTCACATTGTCGGCTGGCAGGGACTCAAAGACCAGGGTACTGGATGAAAGTACCATCGTGGGACTGAATACGCGATGAAAAGCTTGGAAGATGAAAGTAGATGAGATGGGTGATTGTATTGAAAGGCGGTGCGAGGTGACGATTTGCCGTTCGCAGTCACTGAAACGTTGATGTTTACGAAAGTTGGTTGCAAACGCGCGTCTTTGAATGCAGGATGTCCATAATTTTGTATATGCATTTAATGGATGCGAAGACACGACGAGAGGGAATGGCAATGGCGACTGAGAACAACGAAACCTCACATTGTAATAGTCCGCTTTTGCCGCTTGCGGCCACCGTCACGGAAGGTGCCTGCAAACATCACTGCTCTTCAAAAACCGTTAAGGTTTGTCGAGACAGGGTCATATCGTGAATCATGTCATGCAAAGGAGAGTCTTCCTTGCTATTGAGGACACATCATAGCAAGTTCTGTAAAGATGGATAAAATTGTGGGCTGCGGCCCTATGCAAGTGCAGGCTTCACAATACTAAGATAGCTCCGGTTGAAACATTCCACCGGTCGCTCACGGCAACAACCATTGCACCACCCAGCTCTTCTGAAAACCCTGTCATTATGGCACCCTAGAGACGATGCTTCTCACTCTCTGTACCAATGTCAATTTTGACCGGACAGGCCCAGATATCACTTGTACTCACCAAGTCTCGAGTACAGCATGTAGAGCGCCATCTGATTGCACTCCGAAGTTCCCGAGATGGTCACCAAGCGCTCATTACTGTTGTCTTGCGGCTCGTTGATCTTTATCACGCTGCCGCTGAGTTGCCGGATCTCATTGATCTTTGCGCCTCCTTTACCAATGATTGCGCCAACCATGTCGTTTGGAATAAAAATTTGTTGCGTCAGTGGTTGGCCTGGCACCATTCCTTGAACCGGCTGTGCTGGAGGCCCTGCATGGCTATGAGTTGGCGCATGCGGTCCTCCATGTGGTTGAGGCTGGTGAGGCCCAGCACCAGCGTACCCACCTTGTTGAGGCGATCCACCGTAATGTACAGGAGCCTGAGGCTGCTGTGGCGGCTGCCCATGAAGATATGGAACACCGTAAGGGTTGGCAGGCGTCCGTTGAGGCTGGTTGTTGTGACGTCTGAAATTGTCAGGGTGTCCATATTGTCCACCTGCTGGTTGGGGCACGTATGGCACGACCTGCATGCCGCCAGGAACCACGCCGGCAGGCCCTCCACTACGTGTTGCATAAGCGGATGCCGCTGGTCCGCCAAATCGCTCAGTCAGCTGTTCCACAAGTGTTTGCCCGACGTAGTAGGTAGCAATATGGACAGCGTCTGCGACGCCAAGAACGACAAGAGACCGCTCGGTCGACAAAGGCAGGCATGAATCAGACGCATTGAGACGAGCTCCAGAAGCTTCCTGGATCTCACGAATACGGACACCTGATTTGCCAATAATCGACCCAATCAAGATATGTGGGACGAGGAGGCGAAGAGGGTATGTCTTCGATTGAGATGTAGACGGGGCCTCCAGAGGCTCATTGTTAAGCGTTCGGATGATTAAACCGAAAGCCTATCGATATTAAAATTATATCCGTGATATCTGACTGGGTTACGTACCTTCGCAGTCGCATCCACTAAGCCACTCACTGTCAAGACCCTCTCCACTGCACCTCGAGAATAGTCGCTGACGGTACATTTGGCACCAGAGAAACGTCGAATCTGCGAAACATTTTCTCCGCCTTTCCCAATGACAGTGGCCGCTTCTGCACTTGATATTACGGCGCGGATATGGAGCCAACTAGTCTCATCTTGATGGCCTTGGTGAGGCATGGGGCCTTGAGACGTTGCTCGATCGTACTGGCCTCCAGTGGACTGGATGGGTTGAGTCTCTAGAACTGAAGCAGCAGACGGGCCTGCTCCATTCGGAGCGTCGGGTACCACGGTGTCGCCTTGAGTGTCTGTATGTCCATTCTGAAGGGTGGGAATATTCTCAACCTTCGGTGTCACAGGCTCTGGACCGTCCTGGCCTGATGGCACTTGCTGATCTGCTGAGACTGTCTCGGGACTTGTTGTTTCATCCTCTACATCCTCTTCTTTAGTACCCTTATCTAACGCAGGGCGCTTCGCATCAGGTTGGTCAGTTGGTCCCGAGGGGGAAGACTCTTCGTCGAGAGGGCGCTTTGTGTTGGTCGCAGGAGTAGTAAGAGCCGAAGGTGAAGCAGACATTTTGACTAAGAGTTAACGATGGCCTCAATGAATGGTTCGATAGGGGACGTCAGTGGATTTTTTGCTTGAGTTGATATCTTGAATTGATGTCCTATGTACACCAGGGGTTTATCTCGAAGGAAAACGTGCTGGTGTAGACGTGCAGACGACCGCTGGGGGTAGCGAGGTGTATCTTGGGGTGTAAGGAGCGAGGTGTGATCGGAGAGTGAGTGGAAGCGGATGGGGTGGTGTCAGAGCTGTGAAGGGTGGAGACAGACGAGCGGTGAGAGAGTATTCAGCTGCAATGCAGGAGGAACGATGGCTAGGCTGTAACGGTGTACGGTACAAGAGGCGAGGTGTGCGTGCGAGATGCTCTTGAGAAGGGATGACTTGGTGCTGTGTAATAAGAACACTGGATGAGTGCCAGGGGAGACCGGGTGACCGGGGTAAGATATCCAGACGACCAAACCTTCTGCGGTAGTTCCGTACCTTACTTAGCTCTTCAGAACGAGTTGGATTGAGGCTGAACTACTACACGATCAGCAACAGCAAGTGTGAGGTGTCGTTGTCGGGTAGTTGCTTGGAGGAAGAGATGGGGTGGAGGAAAGCGCGAACCAATTTGTGGAAGCTGTGCTAGCGGGGACTCACTAACCTTTTGTAGGTTAGATCAGCCCTAAGCTGTGCTAGGTCGCTGATCATTATATGCAAGGGCGGAAAGAGAGAAGATCATAACAATGGCCACGGTACCGCAAGCTTTGGAAAAACTTCGAGCGGAGGTCGAGAATGCAGCAGAAAGACACTCAACTTTCGAGACCGCAGAGGTCGAGGAAGACTATGAAGTTCGCATCAACAAGACTCTACATTCGCTTCAGAATCAAGTCAAACAACACGAAGCCGCGCTTGAGGAAGTACGTTTCCTACCTTTACACAGTGTGATACACATCCTGAGCTTCGGGCACAGTTGCGAAAAGGGGCAGTCTGCAAATTCTCTGACGAGCCATCTCGAGATCCGAAGACACGTCTCGAGCAACTTCGCACCATTACAGCAGCTTACAAATCTTTAACATCCTCCGAACCCATTCTGCCGTTGCCCAACTCTCCTCTACCAGCGCTGCTTGCTATGCGCACTACCTTGAATAACATTGAGCAGACCAAAACCTCAATCAAGGAGACGCATGAGAATATCACGATTGCTCGTACGCGGCTCCGCCAAGAAGATGACCTGAAAAATGCGCGTGAGCTTACAATGTCTTTCGAGAAGAGGATTGGAGACCTGAGGACGGACAATGAAAGGGATTCACGGCAGACTCCGGAAGAGAGAGCTAAAGCAATCTTGCAGGAACAACGACAGAAAAGTCGGCACTACTTGGCAGAGATGAGAAAGTTGATCGAAGCCTTGAATAATTTTGTGAAAGAACATTTGGCGGCAATGGTGGCAGCAGAAGACCTTGGTGGACCCGTCGTAGGCGATTTGATTGACGTCGATTCCGAAACACTTAAAGCAGGATTCACCCGACAAGGACGACCCAAAAAGCCAACAGGGGAAAGTGACAAGAGTAAGGCAGAGAGAAAGCGGCGGAATGATGAGATATGGGGTCCTGGGGATTCGGACGTCGAGTATGGTTCGAGAGGGGAAAAAGAAGCCGCAGGTGCGGATTTCCGTGCGCTGACTGAAGACCTCCTGAACGCCGCTGCTGGTGACGAGAACTCGAGTACGTATATCAAAATAAGGCGAGAGTCGGCAGCTGTCCGCTTCCTGGTTCGAGCAAAAGTTGCTCAATTTCATCCGGACGATGCGAGGAGATTGCGGTTAGTGGAATTTGGACAAGAGCTGGACGATTGAACGAATGCATGAAGTAAGGTCTGGAGTTGATGATACCCATTTGCTTTGGAACCTCTAGCTTGAAATATCATTCGATGGACGTCTAAGCTTTCATCCTGTATTGTCTATTTCTCCACAAATTTTGTATGATGTACTTCAAGCTTCAAAGGTCCCTCCCTCAAAAGATGAATATTTTCCTTAAATGCTTCCGTTTCCCTAAATTTCATGTGTGCTTCTACACTGTCCCATCCAAATACCACAGCGTATGCCTTCCCTTTTTTGCCCGACCCAATACTTTCGTGTTCCACGTCCTCTATGATCCACCCACCAGCAGCGGCCTTGAATGTCTCGGTGTTTTCTTTAATAATACCGGCCAGCTTCTTCACTTTCTCCTCGAAGCCAGGGTCGTGAGAAGCGAAATAGCAGGTGATTACTTCCGTGACTGGAGAGCTGGTAGAGGAGATAGCGGCTGAAGGGGGGTGCGGATCGAAATTCGTGTGATACATGGACATTGGACCTTCGACAATGGTCATGAGATGCCTACCGAAGGGGCCGTAAATAGCGGACTTCATGAATGCGTGGTGGTCATCGAGCGAGTTCCAATCTGATGTTTGAGGGGTCAGCGTTCGCAATCTAATGTCTACAGCGAATGGTTTGCATCTTACCAATGAAAAGCTGTAGCACGCTAGGATTCTCGACCTCGCGACCATAGTACGCTCTTTGAAAGCCATCCTGGGCCGACACAGTGTCAAGTGTCGATTGCCAGACTTTCCCTGCGGAGGAATTGGGATCTTCAATAGTTGCACCGCTTACAAGAGGCAATGTCGCGAGCTCCGTTGCTGGAGCCATAGTAATTCAACTCTGAGCGATAATCTCCGAGGATTACTCGAGGTCGAAGTGCTCTAGCCCCAATATTCACCCACCATTGCGTAGCGTCATCGATGACATGCGTTCTTTGTAACGGTCACTAGTCCCAGAAAGGACAATCTCCGCCCACTGCGTATAGCCCCTCGGGCCCCACGAGAGCGAGACATCAGCAAGTAATCACCTCACGAAAGCATGCTTGGCTGGTACGGAGGACTGGTGATGTAAGGCAATGTGTGGTGGAACTAGATAAGTTCGGCAACAAGTTGGCTTATTCTGTATCAAGAACTCCGACGCTATGCTATCTGATATACAAGCCTTTCATCGTCCGAGGGCACAGGAAGCGCACTGCTTTTCCAAAGGCCGAAGACGCTCTAAATGGATGCCATACCTCTTCTTCAATCCAAGGCTCTGATCCTCGGCCCACCCTTTTCAAACTCTCTCCTCATAATCTCGTTGATTTCCCGTCGTCTCCGCGCCTTCTCCCGATATCTCTCCACTTCCTCTGGCGTGATGTCCTTAACGGCCTTTCTTGGCGTCCCTTCTCCATTCATAGACCGACCTAGCACGCTTGATCGATTTGGCGTATGAAAATGTCCGTTCACACTAGCTCCAAATCTAGACGCTGCTTTACGCCTTGAAGATGCTGGATTGAATGGCGAGCCTTCCCTACTACTAAGACTCCCAACAGATGAGAAACGTAGACGTCGCATCTGGTCTTCGAGAGCCTCGATATCGCTGTTCTTGTTTCTAACGATATTGATCATCTTCATGATGGTACTTGTGACGGCCTCGACTGTAGGTTTCTTTACTGGCGGACTTTTGCCGTTGCTAGTTTCACAAGTCGCCAGCTTGGCGCGGAGCATCGTGATGTTCTCTTCGGCTTCTGCGAGTAGTTTCTGAAATCTGGCCATCTTTTTACGGAGTTCGTGCTGTTGTGTGGTTTGGTCAAGGCTCAGGGGAGCGGTCCTTACAGACTCAACCTCGTCTGGATCGGATTGTGTGTCGATAGCCCTGACAATGTCAGCACCTCTTGCTCGCAAAGTCGCAGTCTCTTTTCGAAGACCTCGACAATCCTCGATCATATCTTGCGAGTTTTGAGTACAGTTATTTTCAAGCTTTTCAAAGAACTCGTCTTCAATGGTTGGCAAATCTCCTATTTCGATAAGGCACCAATCGTCCTTCTCAAGGTCGTCCCTCGCTCGAGGACCATCTGACTTGTGCTTTTCCTCATGGCCTTTGATGAACGCTTTCAGTGACCTAGCATTGATACCCAAAGTATCAATCATCGAGTTGATGTCACGATAAACCTTTTCAATCTGACCCGGGATTCCGGGCTTGACGTCCCCTCCAACATAATCTTGGTGTGCAAGGAACTGGTCCAGATTTAGTGTGCCCTCAACATCGGTCGCTAAATCTTCCCGCACTCTTTCATCTTCCCGATCACTGAGATCTTGTTCTTCTTCCTCTCTTGCCTTAGCCTGTTCGGCAGCCATTTGCTTCCTCAACTCTTCCCGGACTTCCTTGGGAGATTGCTGTGGTTTGGCTGGAACTGCCGTTCTGCCTAAAGCAGCCTTTCGGTTGTTCAGTGCTTGAAATGGGCCCGGTGCGCTTATGGACCTGGCATTGTCCGGTCGGAGCGAGTCTCCCAGTGTGTTCGAGCGTACTGGACTGGGTGATCTTGGGCTCTGCTGCGTCTTGGTTGGAGGAGGTAGAAAGGGCGCCGACGTCTTTCCAACTTCCCCAAATAGAGACGGCTTTCCTTTCTGCCGATCTGGTGGTGCGGTAATTCTTCCAAACAGACCTCCAAGAGAACTTTTATCTTGTGGCCCACCAAACGAGCTTCCTGGAGTTATTTTCGTGGATTGGTTGGAGTCTGAGCTAGGACTTATTTCCTGCGCCACATCTACTCCACTACCTTCTTCATCCAGATTCACACTCCCTTCGTCATCTTCGTCGTAAGAATCTTGATCGGTTAGTCTATCGGAACCATCGTCTCCGCCGTCTGAAGGGAGTTCAGCTTCTTCAGGGGCAGCCTCCACCTCTTTAAGCTTCGTTTTGGATGGCAGAAAGTCTGGTGGCATAGGTGCATCGTCTGACGACTTAGAAGAATTTGAGGAATCCCCAGGTGCGAAACTGGCCTTACTCGTAGACTCGGGTGGCAGTGGAGCCTCTGGGGTTTTCGACGCGTGTGGAGCTTCAGGAGTGCTATATCCTAACGGAGGAGCAGCCTCATGCTCATTGAGCGGAGAAATGTCGCCACCATCGTCAGAATGCGGCTCTTCTTTGATCTTTGGAGATGTCTCAACGGAGGGCCGCGGCTGATCGGCCTTTTTGGGAGTATCACTTGGTGTTGTCGTCGATGGTGTTGGTTTACCAAAAGTACCGATGGTGAAGCCAGTAGGCTGACTACTTCCCACAGCAACGGGTGTAGTCTCACTCTGGGCTTGGGTCCCGAAGAGACCACCTACCTTTGGTGGTGCACTTACCTGCGCGGACGGGGCTCGAGGAGGCGCTGGCGTAGTAGCCCCAGCTGCTGACCCTTTCTCAGCGGGCGTAGAAAGCGTACCGTCTAGTGGTGCATCGTCTCCCACATCCATGTCCGCATCTCTTGTATTTGGAGCAGCAACTTCATTTTGCGAAGCTCTAAGAATATCGCCAAAGCCATTACCAAACATCGGACCTCCACTAGTAGTAGTATTCTTGGGTACATCTTGTGCAGCTGGTTCATCCGGTTTGAACGTCGACCCTAAAGTGAATCCCTCTGAGCCCGACGAGGTTTTTGCAGCCTCGACGCCTTTTCCAAGTGGAGCCCCGAAACCAGCGTCAGTGTCCATACCAGAACGAAAGGAAGTGTCATTGGAGGGCTTGCTGAATATATTTCCAATTCCGCTACTAGGAGCAGCCGTCATGAAAGGACTAGGCTTAGATGCAAATGAGGCGAAAGCTCCCGAGCTAGTGGCAGGAGTGCCATTGTTGGAGGATAGCCCAAACGGGGCGGCTTTAGGCGCATTGAATCCTGACTGTCCAAATACGTTCCCACTTGCCGCTGCTGTTCCTCCTGAAGGGATCCCCCATGGCGAGCTTCGACTACCCATTCCTCCGGCCAGACCGAAAGCTGTACCCTGAATAGTAGGCCCTGCGGACGTTGCAGCTAGAGGCCCGAAGCCGGATTTACCAAAGGTCGGCCCCTCCGTTTGGTTTGCAGCAGGCCTTGTCATTCCGCTTCCAAAGGCTGCCGTAGGTTTTCCGAAAGCTGAGGTTGAGCCGAAAGATGATCCTGAAGTAGAGGCTGAACCCAATGCGGAGGGCTTGCCAAACACACTCGCAAAAGGACTCGCAGATGCGGTTGAGGGGGTTCCAAAGCCATTCTGACCAAAGACAGGCGCAGCTTGTAGAGATGCTTGTCTCTCAGCCTGTGATTCCTGCAGCGATGGTACTCCACCTCCTCCTACAAGGCCTGGAAACGTAGTACCTTGCCGGATGGACTCTGCATAGACGAACCACCACGCGCATAACACGCCTTCGTTATTTAATACCATCAGCGCCGGCAGGGGGCCCTGAGATGTGTCATATTCTTCCTTTGGCAATGGTCGCTCGACTTTGTCCTTGCTGGAGAGATCGAACCCAAGACCAATGGGTGATGTTTCAGCCAGATCTTCGCTCATGGGCATTTGGGCTCGCCGTGAATCATCAGCCATTGTGGTTGTTGTATACACGTTGGAAATCCTATCTGCAGGCGCGTCTCGTGATAGAGGAATGTTGGATTTTGTGATCAACCCGATATCTACAGAGGCAGTAGAAGCAACGACAATGATATCATCCAAGCTTGGCGGAAAGCTCCTTAGACGTTGCATGAATTGGAAAGAGGGTGATCGATTAAGCCCAAACGGCGGAACAGGTTCAGGTAGCTTCTGGTATACTACTGATGGCGAGCTTTGTTTTGGATGTCGGGAGATCAAATGATATGTCGTTGCAGGAGGCACGCCGTCACCAGGTGTGGAAGGCGTATGGGCAACAAGGAAGACATCATTTTCTAACCATGATATTGATGAGACTAATTATCATCAGTAATGAAGTTATTCTGATCCGAGCAAAATTCTTACCGAATTGTTCACCTTCTAGACCTGGGGGTTTCGAAATGGCTCCGGTACCTTCTCCCTCTGGTTTCATCTGGTGAAGGGATCCTTCTCCAAGCCCCGCGATCAGCTGCTTGCCTCGATTACTCCATGATACACAGCTGACACCAGATTTCAAGACTTGGCCCTGAGATCCTGTGAGGAATTGCTTTGACTTCAGATCCGCGATCAACAATTCTCCATTCGTAGAGACGGCAGCAAACAACTCTGCTTTTTCCGGTGTCGGGTTGGGCACTAGAGCCCGTAAAGCTGTCCCGTTCGTTGCGATCTCAAAAGCTCTCTGAGTATTCCCTTGCATTAGGGATTGGACATCGTATACTGCAAGACCTCCTCCGCTCTCTGCTGACAGCACAAGGAAATTCTCGTCGGCAGAGAAGGCTATTTGTGAGACTCTCATACCAAGAGGAAGGGTGAGCTGCGGATTGAAAGATTTGACATTGCCGTCCGTGGGACTGTGAAGTGCTTGGCGTACAGATTTGGTGCTAGCGACTATCACGGATTCGGGACCAGCGGCCGCTACCAGACCCTTGCTCGACGCGATAGAAAGTAATGAAGATGTAGGAGGAGGGAGAGAGTCTGTGGGCCATGGTGTAGGTAGGAGGCGCAATTTCGCCTCTCCTGCTATAGCTTGGAATCCGAGCGCCTGCAAGCCGAGAATCAGTCTCGATATTCAACACCATAGTCGGATGGTCAACCTCTGTTTGTATTTCCTCTAAGTCCGGACCAGTCTGTGTCTGGACTTGACCTTGATTTTGCGAAATACCTCCGAATGGTGAGGGGCTCCCTCTGAATGCCATTCTGGCCCGTTCAAAATGAGGTGAAATAGTGCGGGTTTCTCGTGCGAAGATGGGTTTTGATGGAGTTCGAGGTGCAGTAAAAGAGTGTCGCCGGGCTAATAAAGGTGTCCCGGAAAAGAATTTGAGTGTACGATCCAGATTATGAGGAGTAAGCCATTAAGAGCGTAGTCCTGAGCCATGCACGTCGCGCCGAGCTCGGCAGAATCTTTCCAAATTAAACAAAGGGTGTTAAAAAGGAAGGTAGAGTCAAGGTAAAGTACCTGAGTAGAGTTGATACTTCGACCTGCTGGTATTGAATCGCGTTTGCCAGGCCTTGGCAAGGCTGCTAGCTGCCGCTTCTAGCGCGTTTGTGCCACGTTGTGGCGATGATTTAACGTCTCCCGCCTTCATTTCTCCTTGACACTCGTGGAATTACGTATCAGGTTCGATGGTCTGATATGAATAGTATAAAAGGGAATAGTCTCCGTGACAGATGATTATCAGAGTACTGATCTGAATAATGGCCTGCAAGCCTTCTTCTCTCATCGACATGTGAGACTAAGACGATAGGACTAAAGCTGCCCCTTTGAGGCAATCTACGAATGACAGAGGGTCTTTGAAGGGCAAAAGAGGAGTCAAAATTCACGATGTAAGTCAGGTAATGTCTGGAGCACACGAATGATTTCTAGCAAGAGATCGCATCCTACTTGCCTTTCATACAAGAATAACTGCCACATCCTGGTGCTTTTGTACAACTGTGTACAATCTCCAGTTCTACAAAGTAGCACCAAATCACAACGTCAGCAAACCTACTTGATTGACTTGAAGGGACATCGGTATAATCTAGGCACATCTCGGCTAGCCTGATTCGCATCCATGAAATAGATTGCGTACACAGCTCAAACCTTCTCTACCTACACCGTCCAGCTTTTGGATTACTGACCTGTCGCGGTATGAGATATCCCCATACGGCGATGAAAAGGAGAATATCATGATGAGCTATTAGCCATGGATTCTCCTATATGACTTGCTCGATAACAAAGGCCCTCGGACAAAGCTGTTCCTAAGCTCTGCTCCGCCAAGACGCGGTCCCATGACTTTGCATTTGTCTATTTTCTGGTGTTGATCTTCCGGACCTAGCAAAGAAAAGGCTGCAAAATGCTCAAGACTTTTCTAGTATGGTCCGCTAAAGAGGTCATGAGTCAAATAATAGGACCGAAAACCTTTAAAGCTAGGGAAAGAAGGTCAAATTTAGATGAAGGCGCCCAGCGCTTTGCAAGGTAAAGATTTCCAGACTCTTAATCGCATCTCTAGCAATATATCACTCAGGAAGTGCAAATGTCTGTCAGACTTGTCCAGGTCCAAGAGACCTTTCAATTGGCGTTTGATCGAGTCGGCCTCTAGTCGTAGGTTTCTGATGACCTTGAAGGGACCATGGGATGCCAAGGCAGGAAACACGTCACAGGAGGATGTGGACTGAATCTTAGCGAGCATCACAGAGGTACGAGGATCTGTCCTTGGCAATGTTGTTCTTCTCATCTTTGATAAGGTATCAAGTCATTGCCGAGCAACCTAATTTCCGTGACCTCTCATTGGCAATAGATAAGCATGTCTAAACACTAGATGACTTTTCATTTCCTGCTATTGTTGAGTTCTAATTAGGTATAGCGGATCTCCTTGCCGGAATTAGCCTTCAGCTATCTTAATATCACACCTAACACATCCAACAAACAGTCATGGAATAGATCCACCTACCTGATAGGTTTCGTAAAAATTGCTTGAATTGGAGCGTACAGCTGGCTCCTTTAGCTATCAAGGGTTGTCGGAGTCTGGAAAGCAACATGAGCAACGGCATCTTGCTTATCAACCGAATCACCTTGTGTTGCTTCGACTTGAAGTCCTGACAGAGTTCTTTGGTGGGTGTTGAGCATCTATTCATGCCTTCGACCATCCCCATAACAAGTTCTTTTCTCCGCCCAAACTCACGACCTTTTTTACTTTGGTCAACACTGTAGGTCATGATGAGCTTGTACTAAGTGTTATTAAGATAGGATACTTCGGTACAGAAGTTGAGGTTCGACATTGCTACCCCTCATGTCTGTCAATCCAGAGACTCCCATCATGGGCAGAGGCTCAGGGATTCCTTCTACTCTGGGACACACTCGGACAACGAACGGAAGCCTGGAATGGTTTGACTCGAGCTTGGAAGCCTGGAGTAAGGACGCGTTTGCATGATACATTGAACGTTTGCTTATTATATGTCAGGACCAGCCGTTCGACAATACACCATACGCGATCGGCTACTCGCGCAAGCAAGTGTACAAGGCACATATCGTGAGTCAAAGTCAAGCACAAAGAAATGGACAAAAGATTGAATAGTCACAGGTCATCCCAGAGGTGCCGGTAGTGACAACAATGTTACTGCCCCGCTTGTAAACGACTTGAATGATGGCGGAGACTGGGCCGCTCGTCCTGCTCGCCTTTTCCAGCTCGCCCCTACTCCAGGTCAAAATAAGGTTGCGCCGACGACGGTTTTGATGACCGGCAACCGTGTCATGCTTGATCCATTCGACCATCCCATTAGAGACTTTGCAAATGATCTTCCAATCATACTATCCTCGGAGATTAAAGGATGGGAGATCGAAAACTACCTCCGGCGCAACCTCGCAATCAAAGCGTATGATCTTATTGGTAGGTCCCCTATTCTTTTTCAAAGACTTCACCTGCTGATGACTACACTATAGCTCGCTGTCCAAAGAGTTACACTATTTGCAACAAACCGCGCACAGGTCCCCCGAAATTGAACACCATACGCGAACGAGCAACCAAATTCCGTGAGCATGCCGGCTTGCTAGCCTGGGATGCTAGGGACGGCAGTAAGAACATACAAGCTTACATGCTGAGCATACTACCGCCAGGAGCGACCACCACGAGATCACTCGGGAGTGACCTGACCAATGAACAAGTAGCAGCCAGAAAGGCTGTGAACGCGGGCCGTAGTCCGAACAAGCGCCGTAAAGCTAAGCGTGAAGCTGAGGCTAGAGGCACGAATAACGTGGACAAGAAGGACGTAGGCAAGAAGAAGGCAGGGAAGAAAGTCACTAAGATTACTATGCAAAAGTCTGCTGGGATCTCCAAGAAGAGAAAGCCTGCAAATATTGCCTATGAGCCGGAAAAACGCAAATCGGAGTCGGGGTGAGAGTCGAAAAATCAAACTGCCTAGTGCATCTACATGAATGTGTGCTACCACTGGACAGCCTCAGAAACGCTAGCAAGGCTGCGAGATGCGACCTCAAGCGTGTGATGTCACAAGGCGGTCTCGATGTCGCGGACTGCAGGGGGTGTGAAATTCTTCTTCAACGCTTTTCAATGGACAGTCTCCTATGGCGCAAGCCTCATGTTCCATTTCTAGAAAACCTCCTTCGTACTTCGCATAGAATTCGCATGCTACAATCGTTCAAATAGGAATAAATTCAGTTCACAACAAGCTGTCATACGTGATATACGGGTAGCTTAATGTGGTGAGGTTAGCTCTCAAAACAACCTTAGTCGCCTACGTCCGAGTCAGGATTCAAACTTTATAGGTTCGGTTTGTGAATATCTTTTATTGTGGAAAAAGTTCGCTGGAGCTAGCTACCTGACTTCCAATAATTCGAGGAGTTTCGGATAACAATTACGACAAAAAATTTATGCGATTCTCACGTTGGTATCATACAAGCATACGTCAAGACTTTATCCGGTCTCTATATCCCTCCTCATCTCCTTTCCCGTCTAACCCACGATCTGCACTAGTCTACAAAGAAGGAGCCAACATTGCGCCCTTCTCATCACTGATTGCAAGCTTTCTCCTCTCCCTCCAAATCAGTGCAGCGTACAGAGTAGCAGACGCCGCCCCCAGACAAGTAGCGCCCATACAGATTGAATATCCTGTATGATACAGAGGTGCGTCCTTCGACAAGAAACAGAAAGTCGCGACGATCCCGCCACTGTTTCCGAAGCTGATCACGAAAGCTGTGCCGATACTTCGCTGCGTATGACCCTGCAGATTCATAACATACCAGCAAACGACGATTGGACCGGTTGCGAAGGCGCCCATAGCAACGAAACATATGCCAAGGTACTCGGCGGAGAAATGATGGCGGCCGTGGACTGTCAGCAGGATACCCAAGCCGGTGATTGTAATGGCGATGCCGATTGCGATGAAAGGGAAGCGTAGGCGTAAACGGTCGGAGAAGTAGGCGAAGATGAGGCAGAGCGCGAGCGCTGCGGCTACCGGAGGGACTGTATGTAGCTGGGTCTCTACGGTCGTGTAGCCAAGCGTTTTGATGATTGTGGGAGCGAAGTAGGCATATGCTGTATTGAACTCAGCATCTTATAGGGTGGCTTAGCTGGCTGGAGGGTCACTTACCATAGATTGGTACTACCATAGCTTTAAACAGTCACTCAGCACATGCTTTCATTTCCATTTTTCTATACAGTGGGGGATGTTCACTCACCAAAGTAGAGCAGTCCTGCGATTATGTTCTTGGGATCTGCGAAGAATAACAAAATATCTCGAATGGTAATTGACTGGCTATTGGTCTCCTTCGATCCAGATCTAGCCATGACGAAGCTTCGTTCTTCTTCGCTCAGCCAGCTGGCTTCGGCAGGAAAGTCGGACACGAAAAAGAAAGATCCGATGCCGATGAGTATTGTCACCATTCCTTCGAGAATAAAAATCCATCTCCAGCTACTGTAACCTCTCACACCATCCATGTTTGCAATAGCACTAGCGAGAAGCCCACCGAACATGCTTGCTACCAACACAGAACACCAGTAGACTGTGAATCGCCGCTGAGACTCTTCGCGTTTATACCAGAAACTGATCAAGTAGAAGCCTACGACATTGTGTTACTTGATGACATTGAGAATGCTACCCATGTACACTTACTCCCCGGGAAAATGCCAGCTTCGGCAAGCCCTAGAAAAAATCTTGTTGCAAGCAGTCCGCCATAACTTTGTACTGTTGGTAGTCAACAGCTGCAATCCTGCGCAAGATTTCATCCTTACCCCAGCCCTGGCACATCATTACGATTCCGAATACGAGAATACATCCAGACACTGAAGGCCATTAGACACCGCCGCCATGAAGGGGCTCCGAATCGATGGACGTACGCCAGACATGAGGCTTGAATCTCTTCATAAGAATATTGGAAGGAATTTCAAAGATGACATATGGCACAAAGAAGATGGTAAGGGCTACATTTGGCTCCATCCCTCTAAGATGAAGGTCCTTGGGGAGCTTCAATGTGAGAGCATTGGAAATATTGACTCTTGAAATGATCAGTAAAGCTCAAATTGTTTCCACCTGCTATTGCACTCACCGGTCAAGAAACGCTGCAAGGTATATGATAAACAAGACAGGGATCACACGCAAATCAATCTTTCTGATCAAGGCGGCCTCGTCGATGGAAGGGAGGCATTCGACGTCCGCTGGCTTATCGACACTATCTGAGGAATCATACTGTCCAGGCTTGTGTGCTAGGACACTCGAGGCGTCTTCAAGACGTCCGATTGAATGTCAATACGGAGATTCTCAGATGTGAGATGGAAACCAGCTTGCCTTCGCGACCCATGATACCGATGAATCCAGACTGTACACGCCGCAGCAAAAACAAGTGTGAATGGAGACAAAAGCTCAGGATGACCAATGTGGATGGCAGCAGGAACTGAGGGAGTTTGAGAGAGGCTAGGATGGAAGCCGGCGGGAACCAAAGCACGCAACCTGCACGAGACGGGTAGTCAATCAACTTATCAGAGGTTTCATTGGGGATGTATGAGGCGAGCCAGATTGAAACAGAGGGCGGAATCGAAGCGCTATGCAAGGCACATGGCCGTGGGATTGCCCTTCCAAAGCAATGCGACCATGCTTGATTCGTTGATCAACTGGCGGTCTGATTGGTCTTGAGATCCTTCGCTCTTTTGCCTCGGCGGCGGCCATGCTGTTGAGATTCCGCGTGGTCGTCTTTCATGTTCCTTCGCAACGTACAGATGTGGCTAGGTAAGAACCCGCTCAATACCCCCTTCGCTGCGCATTCGCCTGGGAAGTTTTCATATGCAGCCCAAGTGATGAAGGATGTAGACTATGAGACGAAGGCTAGGGGAGCAATTGTCGCGCATCAAAGTACTTTAGGTAATGTAATGTAAAAGCTCAGAGGACTCAAAAAGTGCGCTTCTGAGAGAGGCGCGGGATCCGGGCCGCACTGGACAGAGTCTTAGAAGGGTTCACCCCCCAACCGAACAAACTCCCTAACCGAACACCCCCCCTGTATCCTTACAACCGCGCGAGACACTGAAAAGTGCCTCATATAAAATCTTCCCAAAATCAAAATTTACATAAGTTTCATATACAAAGTTTTCTTATAAAGTGATGTTGCAAAAATGATGTTCTAAGCCACAGTTCAGCCCTATAAGCCGTTCGGTTGGAGGGTGTGTTCGGTTGGGGGGTGACCCCTTCTACTGCATCTAGCTTAGTGTATCTTCAAACCTTAAATTCCCTGAGTGCTCTGTCCAAATAAGCGCTAAACATTAGGGGCGATCAGCCAAGGATGGAAATCCTTTATGATGCCACTATGCATCCGTTCTATGCATACAGATCCACTAGAGGAGGACTCAGCTGAATGCATATTGGCGCCAACATTCGCACCAATCGTTGTCTACTGGCAGCACGCGACTATGCATGACAGCGATAGTCCCATCTGCAGCTGGAGACAATATGAGCATCCATGCGGACCTTGTTACACTCCGTTCTTGCCCATCCAATTGCCACCGGAAGAGCAAGCCATGTCGCCAAGAGCCGCTACTGAATTCCGCGTGTCCTCTGAGGATCATGTCACTCGAGTGTCAGTGCTGACTCCGCTTTCACACGGGCAACGAACCTTCCCTTAGTATCTGACACCGATTGGATGCTCGCTCTGGTCCATGCTAAGACGACATGCTTACATGCCGGAATTTGGTCATTTCTGGGGAAGCTGGGGCAGTGAAGTCTGGGGGCCACGCCCTTTTCAGCATCTCTTGACCTCTAGTAGCCCTCTCCTATCCGACATTAGATCGTACTGTCAAGATTGCCTCTTGACACTTTCCAGTGTCGGAATGCCAAGGGGGCCCGGTCCTTTAGGGCCAACCAAAAATGTTCCCGGAGGGTTCCTGAAGATTCTGACGAAGGATTCTCGTGCCTCCATGTGAGCAAAGGGCCCTTGGCAGAAGCTACATATGGGGTCTCGGACCCTAATTGACCTTGTACGATTAATGTGAATTGCCTCCTATGCTTTTTCACTGTTTGCGAGGGGACTGTATGGTGAATATTTCACTTCTTTGCCTCCCTCAATATGGCGAGCCCGCCGCCTCATGCTGCATTATCACCACCTTCCGGGACAACGTCCAATTTTGAGAACCCAACTTCTCTAGAGAAATGGAACACTGTCTGCGTAGCAGTGTGTCTTTCTATTACTTCAACCTTCTTTTTCCTTAGGACATACGTTAGAATATGTATCAAAAGAGAATGGGCACTGGAAGACTGTGAGTCCTCGTGCAAGTATACTTGCCTTCCTTGGTTCTGACACCCTCAGATATGTGCTGTTTCTCCTGGGTGAGAATACTCCGCAGAGTTCCATTCATATCTTTCCGCTTACGAGTTCGAAAAGGCCTTCTTGGTGGCCTTCTGTGCCCTAAACACTGTGGTGATGCATAAACATGGCGGTACTCACATGTGGGATCTCACTCTACCACAAAAACACCAAGCCACTTATGTGTGTTCTCCCCCTCGCTTCACAATTCATTGCCCCGGTCCCTGCTCAACTATTTCGTAGTGGTTTAATATTGCATCGATCGTCTACGCGCCTGCGATCCTGTCCACTAAATTAGCAATTCTCCTACTCTATCGCCACGTCTTCTCGCCCCATCGCAACGGAACCTTTGATCTTAGCATCCGACTGCTTATTCTTGTCCTGTGTCTGTTCTATCTGGCCACAACCATCGTAAAGATATGGGAATGCACTCCAAGAGAACGGATATGGAATAAATCCGTCCCAGGAACATGCGTCAATGTCCCCGTGCTTCTTTGACGCGAGTGGTATCTGCAACACCTTCACCGACTTAATCATCCTGCTCATGCCAATACATGTGGTCTGGAATCTCAAGACGACCAACCTGAGAAAGATCGGGGTAATGCTCGTCTTCACAGTCGGTTTCATGTGGGTTTCCCTTGTTCTTACAAGATCATCGAAATCAACGGAACAAATGCTAATTCCACCCAGTGCGCCTGCATTCAGCTTGGTAGGCGTAATCGTCCGCTTCAAAACCAGCGACAGTCAGGACACGACGTGGAATCAGCCAACCATTCTTCTCTGGGGGTAATGCGCACACCCCAAACCCTGCATCTAAGGCAACGCGCTAACGCCGCTACAGTGCAGCGGAGGTCTCCACTGGCCTCATCTGCTTCTGCATTCCCGCCCTTGCAATCCTAGCCCACCGCCGTGCCCCCGAAAAGCCCACTCACAGCGTTCTCAAGGGTGGTGAATCTGTGTCTCTCTACGCAATCTCGGGTCGCAAACGCGCGACTAGCACCGATGAATTCAATATTTTCGATAAAGGAGACCTCTTCGAAAGAGATTTGGAATTGCAACAGCACAATGCCGCAGAAGCTACAGGTGTGAGGATACCTGCGCCTACTACTGTAGTCACGGGTATTTCGGGAGGGGCCGAGTCTTCGAAGAAATCTTATGACGACTTAAAGCATTCAGACGGAGGGCTGGAGGCTGGAGAAGGCCAGGCCCAAACGCATGATCCGGCGGCTGGTATTATCCGGACGGTCAGGATGGAACAAACGTATCTCTGATGGGTAAAGATTCATGCAATGTTAGTTAAGACGACCAGAGCAAGGCGCAAACGCTCAAAACCGGTTGGGACTCCCTGAGCGGAACGGATTATTGTGTATTTCACGCTGATTGAAAGTGATACCCTTGTACGAAATTGTTAAGTCCAATTTAAAGAATAGTTCCTAGACCCGCGAGTAACACCTGCCGTATGGTGAAAAACCAATACCGTACTTCCGTTAACGGATTTTCGATAGGAGTAAACTAACCATGCCCTCACATGCAGTTCATCCCTAACTATTGACCAGCTTCCCAACTCAACTCGAACGACGGCTTCAGGACATTCTTTTGTCTGCAAGTCATCATGAGAACGCTCCTTTGGCTGACTTTGCCTGATACCTTGGCTAGGGCCATGTGCATCTACCCCTTGTTGAATGCGGTCTAAAGAAGCAACGTCAGGGTCACGTTCTAGAGGTACCACGATAGAAGATGAATATAGGTTCCAGCCTGTATTGCGGATTGCTAGGAATAGCGATAGTTTCAACATGATGTTTTGCTTCTTGTACCGAAATAGAACGCGCTTTTCAAGTTTTGCTGTCTCATATGAGTGAGAGATCACGGATTTGGCAGAGCGTATGTCACTATCGGATGAGCAAGCAGGAGCTGCTGACAATAGAAAAAGTCATACTGAGCCATTTAAATGTGGGATGCTAGAGAACCCAGCACTCAGACGCAAACAATTGCTTGCTGCTCTCATCCCACGGACCCTCAGTGAGATTTCTTAAAGCGAGCTATCTACCAACATTAGCCTGTCTTCTTATGATCATCACCAGTGTCAGAGATCTCACCGCCGTATGGTGCTTGAGAATGAACCCATTCCTTGCTACATTATTGCTATTGAACGGAAGAAATGTTCCCAACGTTTCTTTCCATTTGTCCTCTTTCTTGAACTTCCCCGCCCTGGCTAGGATCTCGAGCAACGATCTTGCGCACCCTCTCAACACCACACAAGCACCTATAAAGTCAGATTCATTCCATCTCCGATTATCCTGGTCAAATCCCGCATCAATCAGTGCTTCGATCTGTCGTCCATCGTTCACGCAAATGATCTCAAGAGCGCAACATCTTGCTTGTATTGCAGCAGCAATAATCCAGGACGTCCGCTCTTCCCTCCACGTCTGGATTTGTGCCATGACTCCCCCTGATTTTCATTTACTTCATTGTCACTAAAGTCAAGGTTCGACCTGTCATTTTCAGCATCCCGGCCCGCGTTCCCTGGGAATATAAGGCCTTTGAATCCATCCGATTCTTCTGTAATCCACCATTTGAGTTGCTGCTTGCCAGCAGTAGCACCATGGCCATATTCATTAGATACTGTTTCGGAGTACAATTCAGTGGCCTCATCGAAGATTAGTAGCATACGATCTAGAGAGTGGGGCTGTGAAATTGCACACTGCTTGAGCGCCAGGATGGTACTCCAGATGTAGACGCTTGGGCCTCCACCGGATTTTTGGGCAGCATATGTTTTTCGAGCAAGTGAGCGTGCTACTTCTGAGTAATCGACAGGTTCGTTTTGCTTTTCTTGTATATCTGCGGACGAAAAGATTGCCTCTGCTTCTTTTTGAGATGGGTGAGTTTCTTGTTCAGCTACTGACATTCTGGTATCTATGGCTTCTGTTGATTAGAATACGAGGAAAAGGCGCTGGGTAACTCTGTTCGGTTCTTTGAGGCTAGATGACCACTTGTCTCTCGAACCATCCTGTGTAGCGAAGGCAATGATGTATGAGACAGCAACGACAAATAAGGCTTTTGGCCGCAGACTGTTGGGTTCGATGTCACTCGTAAAGATCGTACAATCAGCACCTACGAATAGATTGAGATCGAGACCGGAATTGGGACTTGACATCTACGCCGCACCCGCCAGACCCATTAGATACAATTTTACAATAATTTTCGGATGACTCATCGGCCGGCAGGATTTTGTGACAGCCGATTCAGAGTGTCGAAATCACGATGGCTGCTACTCAGTACTTGGCTGTACAACCAGAGGGGGCTCTGATACGGATGGGGAAGGACATGGGAGTCATACTCGTATAATATTGTCAATACTGGATGAATTTTGTGCAGATGGAGTTCTTTGACGCTTGAGAAAACGCATTGGATGCAAGTGGTACGAGACACCATAGACACCTGACCGAACCAGACCCGCGAATCCGTATTCCATAATTTGTCACAGGATTCCTTGGACTCCTGAAGAAACTTCTGCATAGGAAAATGTAAATTGAGGGTCGTTGAAGATTCATTTGACGGTTCCAGTCAAATTTGTGGCCCTACAGACTTATTCATGTCTTTTTGATGACTTTAGCGAGCTGAACGCTTGGTCTGCCTGCGACTCATTAAGGCATGAATACTGCTTGGAGCCGTTCACTGTACCCTATTTCAACAATCGATCGGTCGCCAGACATCTCAATCCGGGGGTTGGCTTCATTCGGAGGGTTAACGTCGAGCCGGAGGCCTATTTATTAAGCCCCAAGGCTGGCAAGAAGTCCTGATGACGTACCCGTGAAGGCTGATTTTGAGGCTCATGCGCCCGCCTTTATTCTAGAAGCAGGAATGCCGACCCATCAAGATGCTAGCTTGACGACCGATAGGATAGCAGTCCATAAGTTTTCAAGGACTTATGTGCTCTGCCAAGGATCTGTTTGGATCTGAACAAACCAATTAGCCTCATTCTGTTGGGCTGAAGCTGGACGCGTGGGCACGGCAATCTGCGAGCAGCACCCAGGCTTCGCAGCCTGGCCAGCAAATCTGGCGGCGATCCATTCTAGATATATTTGAAGACCGGCGTACATTGCAGATGCGTGAGTCACGTTCGGTAGGAGAGGGTATTCGATCTGAGAATCAGGAAACTTTTCTATCGTCTCTGTCACTGCAGTCTCGACCGTTGGAGTATGTATAATGGGGTCACCGCCTCCCTGAATGGCAAGTAGCGGACCTCGAATCTCTTTGCCACCGTTGATGTTGGCCGCCTGGTATCTCTGGACGGAGGGGTTATTTTGCCATCCGGGTTTAAGTATATCATGGCCTCCGAGCTGGAATAGTACAATGTTGCACCCTTGTAGCCTTGCAAGTGTGTCTAAGCTCCCCACACCTTCTAAAGTAAAGATTTCGTTTGGGTCGACTGGGCCATAATTCGCTTTCAGGGTTGGTGTGAGATACAAAAGCAAGAAAGGAATGATTGACTCATCTTGAGGTAAGCTAAGTAAGCGAGTCAGAGGTGATAGAGCTATTGTTCCTAAGTGTCCATCCAAAGGTTCACAGGCCATCTTTTGAGCAAAGCTCCAGGCTGCTGATCCACCTTCGGAAGAGCCTAGGACTACGAATTCTTTAGAAAGCTCTGGAAAAGCCGCTTGGGCAGCTAGAATGGAATACAAGACATCATTTGCTTGAGCAGGGCCTGAGATATATTCATGAACGATGGACTTGCCAGATGCATCTGTTGCTACACCCAAGCCAGCGTAATCTGTGGCGACTACTACATAACCCAAGAGCGCTAGCTGATAAGGCGCCTGGACATGATGCCAAAGGTTTCTAATATTGGAAGGAGCGCATTCTGTTGTATTGCCACCTGTACCGTGAGCCCACGCGACGACAGGGTATCCACTACGGTATGGTCGGGCAATGTACGGCCAAAGTACATAGGCAGACACAGGGACAAGGAGATTCTTGGAAGTCTTAGACTGGTACATGAACCGAGAAAGAGCCAAATTGGGAGGAATGGTGTAGAGAGATACGTCTGTCTCTTTCTCGACTTTGAGTAGTGTACCTGCTGCCGCATCTGAAGAAGAATCAGGGGCGGCATAAAACGGGTCCTTTGTTATCGAGGTATCGGCTCGATAGCCCTGCTCGAATTTTTGCGCATTGACGATATCGTCTGAGTATGACCTTTCCATGTTTATCACAGGAACTACAGATCATTCGTTGCCCTCGCTGGGAGCCTTGTCTGGTCTAACATTAGCACCGGACTTTACAAACCCTGCAGGCAAAGCTGTTTGCTTCGTTTTCACGAGGTTATGATATTAGTATGGGTATTCGGGTTATAATGATCAAATAGCTGTTGGAGATAATAGATGTTGCACTTTGCATGCCTTAGCTCAGGTAGAGATCCATTTGAAGGCATGTCACGTGAGCCCGCTAGACCGGTAGATCTAAGCGGAGACCCGAAAAAGCTTGGCAGTCGGCGCGCCTGTGAAGGCAGCTCAGCCTTTCGTCACGCTCGACTGACAGCTTCAAATTCCAACTTCCCGCTGTTGATACTCTCGGTTCTTTGAAAGAAGCTCGGGATCATTCAGTCATCTCTCGAAAGCTAGAGGCCCTTTCGAGTCTCTGAAAAGCTTCTGCTCGCCGCCAGCTCTTCGCAACTCTTACCTAATAACCCTCCTCCCGGCCAGCATGCCTGGCTTCGACTTCTCAAACTACAATAGAAATGCAGCTCTGCACGCGCAAGGAATTCCTTTACCGAAGGCCACAAGTACTGGAACAACCATTGTTGGATGTATATATGATGGCGGAGTTGTCATCGCAGCAGACACAAGAGCTACATCTGGGCCCATAGTCGCAGACAAGGTCTCTATAATTCTTGCTAACGCTTGCTCATGGGTATACTAATCTCCGCTTCAGAATTGCGAGAAATTACATTATATCGCACCGCAAATATGGTGCGCCGGTGCAGGAACTGCTGCAGATACTGAATTCACTACCGCCATCATCTCTTCCAACCTTGAACTCCATGCACTTTCGACCGGCCGCAAACCGCGAGTTGTTACATGTATGACCATGCTCAAGCAGCATCTCTTTAGGTACCAGGGTCATGTTGGCGCCTACCTTGTTGTGGCCGGAGTCGATCCTACGGGCGTCGGCCTTTATACGGTGCACGCCCACGGAAGCACCGATAAGCTCCCCTACGTCACGATGGGATCAGGATCATTGGCAGCTATGGCAGTCTTTGAAACACAGTGGAAGCAAAAAATGACCAAAGAAGAGGCGATAAAACTGACTTCGAATGCTATTCAGGCGGGTATTTTCAACGATCTGGGATCGGGCTCAAACGTGGATGTTTGCGTAATCACAGCGGAGAAAACCACGTTGATGAGGAACTACATTAAGCCCAATCAGCGAGAGCTTAAGCAACGAGACTACAAGTTCAAGCGCGGAACTACCGCAGTACTCAACGAAAAGATTATCACAAGGGAGGAGATCAGTAAATACGTCATGGTACAAGAATTGTCGTCAGACGACGATGTGGTGGTGGTGGAGAAGATGGACATCGACCAATAGGAAGAGAAGTCGATAGGCAGGGACAATTGTGCATTTATGGCATCTGGCGAGCGGGAGCTGTATTATCATGGTTGTATTAACAGCTTGAAGTCTGCGATAGAGTGTAGACCAACATGTTCTGCACAAATTGGTGCGCTCGTCCATTGCACCAATTGTCTTTGCCTCCGTCTGACCTCTGCGATTTCATGATCTACCAAAGGTACCCAATGCTTCCCTCGATTGAACTTCTAATTCACATTGACTCCCGGGTAAGGATGACGAGTTTCTGCAATATAATGCCAATCTGGTTGACCACATCATCTTTATGGTCATCGTATGAACTAAATGCAGTCCATTTGTCCTTTGGGACGCCGTTGTGCCAGCCAGCATCGGTGGACTATTTTACCATTGCCATATGTGGCATGTCTTGAGATTTGACCGCTAGAAAATCGGAAAGACCATCTCACGATCGTCCAACCGTAGCAACAGTCATTCCGCGCTCTGTAGCGATTAGTAGAAATGCTACACAAAGTAAACAGAAGAAACCAAAGGATCCGCGTAGACATCATGTACATATTGCGATCGAAAGAGTTGATTTCTTCACAAGCAATCCTCTCCAGGAGCAAGCTCAACCTTTTTGCTCGAGATGACCTAATCAAATAAAGCGAATCCATGCAACAATATTCAATATGTCCACCCCAGGCTTCCAGAAAGACCCTTCCATTGCTAAGCGTCAGCTCTGGTCCCAAATGCCTAGTAAATACAGTCTCATCCGACATTGCCACCAAGACCTAATCATTGAAGAAAAGCCACACACCAACGATGACATGGAGACACCTACCTGAGGCAAGTCAGAGATTATGCCCGAGCGTCCACAGACACCTCCGATCAACAAAAGCTCATACAAATTAGCACGCTGTACTTGAAAACCCGCAGTGCCATCTCTGCTACGCACACAGAGAAGCGTGTCTTGCGATGAAAGCTCGGAAAGTGGAGTGTGTGGAATGTGATCGTCGGAGATGAAGACGTGTTTAGTAGTAAGCTGGCAAATCTAGACATGAAGACAAGGATCAAAGCGCCGCAAGAGGTTCTCCTGATGTCCGACAACGTAGAAATTTGCGTGGGAAGCAGTGCATCGATCTTTTAACGAAAAGAGGGGGGGAAATTGGGTTTCCTCGCGCTTTTTCATAGGAAGTATTGCTCGCTGGAAATTGTCTCATCAGACCGAAATCGCTGCAGAACGTATCACGACAATCGAAGATGAATTTTTTCTTTTGGATGGTGGAAAGATGGTATGACTTTCGAAGAGCACGCGGCTGAATAGTGATAGGGAACCAAATCCGAGCTTAAACCCTCACAGGAGCAAGAGCCTTTGAGTCGCGTTTTGCCAGCAGCTAATTCCAACTAGCGACACATTTCGACATACTAGGAAGTAAGCCATTAGAGAAATGATCTGCTTCAAGGAGATGGTTATCGCCTGTTTTGCTTCTTAGCTGATAAGTTCCCAGTTAGTAAAACCAACTAGTATCTACTCCCTGACTTAAAACCGTAGGAAGTAGCAGTGAGTCTAATGTTCTTTGCACGCATTCGCCTACAAACTTGTGAAATAATTTTTACGCAAACTCAAGTAGCTAGGGCTTCAATATCATTTATTGCGAGTAGTACTAAAGTACTCAATATAGAGCTAGATTGCGTCTATTACAATGTCTTCCGAAAGGCTCTGAGTGATAGAGACTCAAGACGATGCCCTTGATGCTATTGAAACGATATCCTGCTGCTCTCGATTGTCGCGTACTTGGTGAACTACATCAGAGTAGGCATGAGGTGGATGCCTTTGTTGTGTCAGAGGTTCCAAGACCTTGTAGACACGGCCTTCCTGGCTGTCCCATTCATTCCGAAAGCGAAAGCACAAAGGCGGTTCCTCTCTACCCTGACGCGAACGCTCTTGTGCTTTGAGCTGCTTCACGATGATTCCGCGCCATTCGTACACCGTCCTGTCGACTGATTCGGCCACTGGCGATCCTTCAACCTCTTGGATCAATCTGAGTAACCAACGCAATCTTTCCGTACTGACCCATTTGCCGCTTTCAAGGGGTTGTATGACTCCAGTTCGAGTCAGAGCTAGTAGCAGCTTTACACTTAGAGGACCGAGATCGTCACGCATGTGCTGGATGTAGCATTTATACGCATAATAGAATGCCATGCGATGAGTCAGATGTCTGTCAAATGAATAGGCGTCGGCCATCTTCTCTAACAGTCGTGCACGAGTCCGCCTGGTATGAAGAGGTGCGTGGCAACCGTGAATGGGACGACGAGATAAGTATTGCCAGAGCGCTTCAGGTGGAAGTCTCCACCTATTCTTAATCATCTTCCGCGCTAGCTCAGGACATCTCTCGAGTGGCAACTCTCTATAGACACAGAAGATGTTCTCTGCACAATGGCGGTCCCAATATAAATCTGATTTGATGATATACAATATTACATCCTCGCTGATTCTGATATTAGCATTCCGCAAGTCGACAATGATGCTTGGAATGGATTCAGATTTATTCAGTATCTGCAATAAGCTCAACAATCGTTGCATTGTTTTGTCTGGGATATCAGAGAAATGATGGGCTGTCCGCAGCATGCTAGCGAATGGTGAGTTGCTCTTGGTTGTTTCGCAAAACTGCTGAAAGAGATCCAGAGCACTACCTTGATCGTCGAGGCTCACAAGGGTCCCAAGTCCCCCTCTGAGAATAAATTGTGCGATTGTGGAATCGTCAAAATGTCGCAAGTAAGTAGCAATAATGTCCAATGACTTCCCAGCCAACAAATGCTCGAGCTGTCTCTCACTGGCACCCTGGTCAATGTTCTCAATCATCCAAGAGTTCCTGACCCAAGACCACCATCGGTCCAGTAATTTGAGTAGAGGGCCGTTTGATCTTGGCAGACGAGCCGTATGATTCACCAATGCTCGGCTGGCGTCTAAGACTACAGTGTATGATATACACTGCGGTAGATCTCGTAGAGAAGCAATTGAATTTGGTATGGAGGCCATGTCTTTTGCGTCTACGCGTGCGCTCTCTTCCATGATCGCCTGAGCTTTGAAACATTTCTGAACGAAGAGCGAAACACTGCCAGTCAGACACGTCAGCTGAGAGGGCTCCAAAGTCTTGATCAGCCTAGATCCCAAGTCCTGTGATATCGATGTAAACGGGCCACAGGTGATTGCCTTTAGAAGTATTTCAATTTGGCTGTGCTTCAGTTTCTTGATACCCAGGACCACAGAAGATTCAAGGCCCTCGAATACTGAAGCAACGAAGCGGCATTTTAAGTCCTCATCGCTATTCACAGTGCTGATGTGTAGAACAAAGTCCATGATAAGCGATATTTGAGCTTCGGGCCACTGGCCGAGGAAGAGTGTCCGCTTGAAGCATTGCCCAATGGTCTCTATATCACCAATAGGCAAGGTTCGTTTAGTTTGCTGGCGCAGCAGGAAATCTAGGTTATCAGGGTTGTTCAGAGCGCTGTCTCCCAAGGCTCCCAGAAGGTCTTCTAGTGTTCCTCCGCTGTTGTACAATTGTCGAAACGCTAGCCTCGAATGTCTGTTCACCTCAACGTCAAAAGCAGCAGCCCAATCGTATAAACTTGTGAGATCGTTGCAGCGTTTCAGATCCCCGAGGAAATTGGGGTTTGCTTTCAAGACTCTTCGTGCTGCTGCCCGCGCAGTGGCGTTTGCATGTACTCGATCCCTCTCTTTCGGCGACCTCAGCGTTTCCTCTGCTGATCCTGACACAAGACACTTTGAAAGCCAACGGAGTAAGGGCCTTGGTTCTACCGAAGGTCAGCGCTCTCGGGGTGTCCGAAGTTGAAGGCTTGAGCATGTACCTTGGGACTTATTCGAGGCAGTCGTTGAAGGGCCGTGCCACTGCCATCCTTCCTCTGGCGTTGCGCCAATCATGGTCAACAGGCTTGGATCGAGCTGAGCTCCACCTCCCATTTGCGTGAGGTTCATCATGCGGCGTTTGCTTGCTCTTTTCCTCGCCTCCAAGGGGCCAGGGGCAAGCCCAACGTGCCTTCTCGAGATTCTAGCGTGCGAGAATCGCTGAATCGCGTTATTGAGGGCATCTTCGCTAATCCAGACGTGGTCACCGGGTAATTTGAGGTGATGCTGTTGCAGGCGGGAAACATGTCCTCGCAGAGACATGTAGTGAGCCAATCGATTGCATGCTGCGCGATCATTTGGAGGCCATGTGAAAATTGCAGCAATTGGAGAAGCTCTTTACATCGGGCTCTGTGAATATGAAACATTATGCAGGCGGATCCGAAGGTTGGGCTAGCTTCAATTTTGGCTTGGCATATAGAATAATTAGGTAGCTTTAATTTACTAGGGTGAGCCTATTATGCATTGAATTCGAGGGAAGTGTGAGATAATCACTCCTCCACGATTGCGCTTCAATTTCTTCATTTTGGAGGACTCATAAAGTACTAGCACCTCATGTTGATACCCTGCCTCAGCTCCTGTTCTCTCAGCTCGAACATAACCTGCGCACCAGTGAACAAAACAGCGCAGGCGCATCCCAGAAGTATTAGCCCTATTCCGATTACGATTAGCATTGTGACAATTCTGCTTGCGTTTGAGATGAATTCTACCTGAGTTGGAACCGACGATGCCCTGTACGAGGCCTTTAAGACCATCCAGGCCAACCGAAAATCCCACCAGATTGGCCGACATCATCATAAGAATGTTTCCGACAGCTCCGATTCCACATAAAATCCTGTAAGTTTCCTTGCGATTCCTCCACTTTTGTTTGGGAAACAGAAGCGTAGCAACTGTCTCCGGGAGAACGAATAGGGAGATCAACCATCCCCATACCAACAATCTGAGCTGTATGTCGTGCCAGATAGCGACGAATGTGAAGACAACGAGGAGATTGACCAGTCCTCTGGCCTGGCCCCATTTGCCTCGAGTTCCCGGACCACCGCTGCCGCCTAATGGAATGTAGATATAGCGGACGGTCCATCGACCAAAGCTACGATGCCATCCCCGCCAGAAGGCGAAAGTAGAGTAGTTGTCTGACATGCATCGCACTACATTCTCTGGAGGATCTATACCGTCAAGCAATGACCAAAGTCGAAAGAAGCGCCATGGTAACAGCAGCTTGAGCCAGATATGATGGAGACTAAAGTAGCCTAGCATACTCAACTGTAATGGCGTGTAAACCTCCCACGCCGGTTGAGCTTTGGAAATAGCGATGACGTATATGAAATGAATCATGACCTCCATGGTAAGAAGAGAGAGGACAAACCGCAAGGCATACAACGCAGTACGGTTTCTCGTAATGCTTGGAGGGGTATGGCGTTGCTGTGAGATGAAATCATTGAAAGTTAGTATGGGTCCCGCAAGATACAATGGCGAATATAGCGTGTATGCCAGGTAATTGCGGAATGAGTAGTCTTGGGCTTTGGCTGGTATGCCCACCCTATCACGCTCGGATAGATTTGCAGGATCAAGCTGCTTCTTCTTGTGGCAGTCAGCAATTTCCTGTTAGTTCTATCGTTGCACTACGATAATTACAGACCTCGATAGGACTTCCCCCTGCCCGATTAAAGCTCCAGTAATAGTCAAAGTTGAAGCTAATGAGTCGCAACACCGTGACATTGAATAAGATCTCCCATCTGGGGATTAGGCCTCCATAACTGTCAAGTGCTGTGGCCCAATTTGTGTTGGAGATCTGCTCAGCATGTTCACTAGAAGAGGCAGACCAAGGCTGGATCCAGCTCGCGATATCAGTGAAGGGGTAGCCTCTCCCGAGCTCATTGGCAAATAGGATTCCGATATTGAAAACCCATGTGACGATCGGCACGTACCCCTTTCTCAGCCGTGTCGCAATGTTGTAGTTGATGTATAGAATTGTCAATACCTTCATAGCCGAGAAGCCATGTAATGCGAGTAGAAATAGCAAGCTAAAACCGACATCGAATGTAACTCGTTGTTCCAAGCGGCTGTCAGCTTTTGTGTGTTCCAGGCCAATATTCTGGTTATAATTATCAGCACTAGGTTCTGAGATTCGCCGAGAGGCGCGAGTCGAGGTTGGAAGCAGAGAATCGAAGAGCCGCCGTAGCAGGGGATGTAATGTCATCACAACGATGAGATATGGGACATTGTCTCTAAAGCTTGCATATTGCTGGTCTGAATTATCCACTAAACGACCTGGGATCCAGCCCGAGGACAACAAATGAGCGAACTTAGGGTATTCCGGATGGGAAGCTAGGCAGGTGGTATTAGTAGCAAGGGGACTGCAATGCGATTCCATGGGGCCCAATTCATTTGCTACTTACGTTTCGAGAGATCGTATACGGTCTTGAACATGAGCGGCACAGCCACCAAGAATACTAAGCCATGGTACAAGTATTCTGGAGTCTTCCATCGCGAGGGCGGATCTCTCTCAATTATCTTTTCCCCTCCAGACCCGCGTTTCTTGATTGAGGTATAGCCCGGATCATCAGGAGAGGGTCTTGCTGGATCAAGTTTCGAGGGCGGAGTCCTCGACGATGATGTGAATCTGGAATCGAGAGTGTCGAGAGAGTATAGCCTTCCGGCATAGTGTAGCGCATTCATGGCATGCTGATATAGTATCCCACTTGTCTCTTCCGGGGTGGAAGTTATGTACGGTCGAGATGAACATGAGCCGTCAGAGCATGGCGGCGATCGTCCCGCTGCAGGAACAGCCGCAAGCCTCGCGAGCTCCACAAGGCTGCATTCACAACGTCCCCTTAGCCCACCTTTTCAACTTCTCCAAGTTTTGAAATGTCACATGGGAGGAGACACGCGGCCGTTGAACGAGAGGACCAGTTTATGTAGCAATTGGTGAAGTAGCTATCAAGATCCCCAGTACCCTTGCAGAAAATGGCTACTGGCCAAGCCTCGACCAAGCAGCCAGATGCCAATGAGTATGGAGGAGGTGTGAGCCCGGTGAATCCCGTACTTGTTATCGAATGCTGCTAATATCCTACGGTAGATGAGATCTCTGCACTCGTCCTCGATCCAGGCTATGCGACTACGCGTGCCGGGTTCGCTGGCGAAGATGTCCCCAAATCCGTCGTCCCTTCGTATTACGGCCTAGTGCCCTCAGATTCTTCCCCTAAACACCTTAAGCACCTCTTTGGCGACAACTCGATACACACGCCGTTACCGAAGATTTCAATTGGCAATGTGATGTCCAAAGAGGGCATAGTGGAGGATTGGGACACAGCAGCGAATTTATGGGAATACGCCATCACCTCACGACTAACAAATGCGAAGCCTACGCCTCTTGCGTCTAATGGCCTCAACGATACCTCGAATGAAGACACGCCAATGGAAGGGGTGGGAGAGCAGGAGAAGCCGTTACAGGAAAATCCTTTGTTGATGACGGAGACTGGGTGGAATGCTGGCAGAGACAGAGAGAAGGGCATCGAAATAGCAATGGAAAGTTGGGGATGTCCAGCGTTCTGGCTTGCGCGGAACGGTGTTCTAGCATCGTGAGTGAAATTGGGTGGGCACTCTTGATCTTAATTGCTGAACGGGTTAGCTTCGCCTCAGGCAAGGCTACCGCGCTCGTCGTTGACGTTGGCGCCTCCTCCATCTCGATCTCCCCTATTCACGACGGCCTTATCCTAAAGAAAGGAATCGCCCGCTCCCCTCTCGCGGGTAATTACATATCACAACAACTGCGCCTCCTCTTTTCCACGCAACAACCACCGATACCTCTAACGCCCCACTACCTGATCGCCTCCAAAACACCCGTCGACGCCGGGGCCCCTTCACAAGCCACCCTCCGCACTTTCGCCCCTGGCAAAGAGCCCCACTCATCATTTCGCACTTTTCAAGAGGAGCGCGTTTTGACGGAATTCAAAGAGAGCGTGGTTGCTACTTGGCCTGGGCCTGGCCGCCTAGGTGGTCATTCCCAGGCGGGTGGTACAAATCTGGATCTGGCGCGCCAACATCCTGGAAAGCCTTTCGAAATGCCTGATGGATGGAATCAGATGTTTCCCCCCCTTGATCGCTACCGTCCGATTGAATCTGTCTTTGACGCAAAAATTGCGCTCTCCGACGCCGCGAATCCTCCACCTTCTCCTTCCCAGAACATCATTGCCCTGATCCAATCGTCACTTTCTCAAATCGATATCGACATCCGCGCCGTCATGCTCTCTCACATTGTCCTGACAGGCGGAAGCTCACTATTTTCAGGCTTTGCAGAGCGCTTGCAGCAGGAATTGAACTTGGCGTATCCGGGCTTCAAGGTCAGAATATCCGCAAGTAGTAATGCAGTAGAGAGGAAATTTGGCAGTTGGATCGGAGGAAGCATCTTGGCTAGTCTGGGCACATTCCATCAGATGTGGATTTCGAGGAAGGAGTATGAGGAACAGGGGGCGGGAATAGTCGAGAAGAGGTGCAAGTGAAAGCGATGGACCGAGTCAGAGTCACGATAAAACGACCCATAACACAAAGTTCGATTTACAGTTGTCAGAAGCTCTAAGCATGCCCAAACGCATTCCAAGAAACTCACATTGAGACCTTTGAGTTTTTTGGAGCACTACCGCACTCTCATTCGACTTCGCCATCCATTACACGAGTCCTCCCCATGTAATCCAACCGACGAAACCTGAATAAAGCTAGATCTCCACCTATGCCTTCCAAGTCCATTACCCATATGACAATACTCACAGATAACAGCGCCCCATTTCTTTCCACATCTGAGACCAAAATCCGACTTTGTATCCTGGTGGTAAAAGTCGAAAGCTCGGTGAGGCTAGCGCAAATTTTGGAGCGACGGTCCTCGCTTGTTTTAAGCGAGAAAAAAGCGAGGACTGTCGCTCCGAGATTCGACATCCCAACTTTGGAAATTCGAATAGGACTAGCTCATGAGTGTTAGCTCGATGATATCTCGATGACGACCAGATAGCATAGAAACCTATCCCATTGTTGATTCCAGACGAAGCTCGCGAAATGCTTTTCCGTCCTGCTATCAGAGGAAGCGTCAAGGTTGTAGAATAATTTTCTTTATCGTCTTTCTAATATACAACATCAACATCGAAGGCCGTGTGGCACATAATGCTTATCGACGCCCTCCCTAGAATGCATAGATTACACATGAGAATGGTAATTACAAGAATATAAGTCTCATGGAAGGTTAGACTTCCCCCATGGATTAGAGACCTGGCGTCAGTCACGAGTAAAGTTCTTCCGACTGATCCACACGCCATCTTTCCCCAATCCCACGAATCCGTCGCCTTCGCCCGTGCCGTTCGTGCTTCGGGAAGCTGTAACATGATTCGCATCGTCCCTTTTATTACCTTTCTTATTCTTCCCATTAACGGATTTGCTGCTCATCTTCTTGGTGCTTCTACCTGTACCAAACATCTTTCTCCACCCTTTCTTTGCCTGCTCGCAATCCTTTTCGCCAGACGTGACTCTCCCAAGCGCGGTCATACTCCGGCTGCCTGGCGCCGGCGGTGGAGGGGAGGACTCAGCGTCTTGTGGGTAGGGGCTGGTAACGAAAGATTGATTGACCAATGTACCCGTTGTATTGGGGGAGCGCAGGGATGGTGAGTTTGTGTCTAGTCGAGTACCTGGGTGGGGAGGAGATGGGGGAGGAGTCGTGGCTAGGAAGTCGATTAGGGCTGCAGAGGAAGCAGGTTTGAGGTAAATGGGTGCTTTGGTGGTTGCTGAAGGTTTGTTCTTCGTATGCGTAGGCGTAGACGTGCTGATGGCAGAGTCGATGGAATGTTGAGCTTGGTGCTGAGGTTGCCAGTCGTGCTCATCTACAGCCTCAGTCGTTACCTGTGGCTGCTTTTGAGGCTCGGAGGGCGGGAGGGGAGCAATACGGGATGGTGGCGACAGAGTCGGAGATTTTGCACGTGGTGTTGCTTTATTAGACTGAGGCGACCGGGCTGTTGCTATTGGAGGTGGAGTGGCGCCACGTTCAGTAGCGAAGGAGTCAGGAGACGAGGTAGGTATGGGTGGAGAAGCCGCACTTGGTTCCGGGGCGAGTTCGGGTGTTCGATGAGCTGGATGGATGCCAAGCTCGGATTCTGCAGGAGCAGTATTTGCGCGATTCATTATGTTAGTGCTTGATGGATTTGCAGTCTCCTCATACGAGGCAGATTGCTGGGTTTGCACCGGGACCTCATTAGGGGTAGGAGATCTAGATTTGCTAGGTTCAGGGGAAGTGAGAAATCGTCGTCTTGGGTCGTAAAGAAGAGAGCTTGATCGTTTCGGTGACACCATATCATCTGATGATCGGTGCGTCAGATCAGGGTTCGAGTGGGTCAAGGCTCCCTGGCTATGATAATGGCGAAGAGGAAGATCGCCATTAGCATTCCTGGCGAATCTCGTATGTCGAGCAGTTTGAAGAAGTGGGTGGTTAGCATTCACATTGCCTTCTGTGTCGTCCAGCACCGCTTTATTCTTAATAATTGAGGTAGGCGCTTGCGCTTGCGCTTCCGCTTTCTTGATTGGAAGGTCAGAAGGCTGGTTTTTGGCAGCATCGAGCGCCAAAGCTGGATGCTCCAGCGGCGACATCGGTTGCATTGGTTCTAATGAAAGGGCGGCATAGGAGCTTTGAGTCGGTACCGGTTTGCCATTCCTAATGTAGATAGGACTTGCTTCACGTAATGGAGGTGTTTCGCTAGGAGGTTTGGTAGGTGACGTGGGACTCTGGGAATAAGTCGACATGCTCAGAGTCTTTGCATTACGGTATGATGTACGCCTGACGACAGAAGTCCGCACGGGAGATGCAGGCTGCTTAGCGGGTGTATGCTCTGCTGAAGGACTTTGGATCGGCAAAGACCCATTCGAAAGCGACTTCTCATCGTTCTCCCTTGCAAACGAGGGCTTTGTCCGGACGAGGTCACGTGTTCGTTCTGTCAGTGACCGCCGACGTGATGGCGCTCGCTCTGGTATGGGAGGTTTAGACACCGTCGAAATCTTTGCCATGGGCTCCCTAGGGATCCCAAGCGGTGGTACTCGATCAGGAGTGTGGGCGCGGCTTTCGATCGCTTCCAGTTCCTGAATTTGATAGTCTCCGGCCATTGGAGAAGGGATGTGCATCATCCTCGTCGATCCAGGGCTCTCGACAGCTACACCCAAGTTTTGATACCTAGCAGGCCTCGCCGATTCTGGAATGATTACTGGACTCGCAGGTTCTTGGTTTTGAGGTGTTCTTCCTGGCTCCGGGCTCTTTACTGGCCTCGTGAACATTTTGTCCATTCTCGACTTTCCAGGCTCGGGATGTTTGGCGGATCCTGCTGGCTCTGGACTTCGGACCGCCGGCCGAAAAGTTTGAGAGAGCTTGGTAGTCAGGCTTGTTTTCTGGCTCTGAGAAGGACCGCTCGGCTCTGAAGTGCTCGGCGGTGGAATCAAGACAGGGCTAGCTCGTAATGTCGAATCATTTCTCGAATTCGGGTTGCCATGCTCCATCCTTCTCTGATCTAAATGGGGAGAAGGCAGTGGAGATCGAGACACAGAAGCTTTGGTGTACTTCTGAGACGAGGCCACCCGAGTGATTGGATCGCGAGCATTCGGTAAAGCTTTCATCGGCGATCTAGGAGGAGTTGGGGTATGCCGAGGGCTTTCTGCACGAGTATCAAGCTGATACCTGTTGCCATTAACGGATCGCGAGGGCACCTGAGCATCGATTAGCTACTTGATATGTACATGATTGAACGATCAGCTTGCCAGATTCCTTCTGCTTGCAGCACCAGCTCTCCGCTGCATTTCGGCGACGATACCACCAAGCTGAACCAAAGCCTTCCGCAGATGACCGCCTTTTGACTGTAAGGTCAGGAAAGCCCGTGTCCAGCCTTCGGTGTTGCCTATCATAGCCATGTATACAGAGTCATGCTCTTCTGTGCGGTCATCCCATTGCTTATCGACCCTAGTCATGTACTTTGCGAGCTCCCTCGTGGCATCCAAGCCTTTCTGGACGTCCTTTAATGCATCGTTCATGGCTGCTGCGGTGCGGTCAATGATGTGTTCGATTTTCTCATTTCCTTCGACAATCGCGACTCGGAAGTCTCTATTGCTAAGCATTGAATCAAAGACCTCGCCATGGTCAAGTGGTAGCTTTAGGTAACGTATGCGCTCGTTGATGTCATTCTGAGCCAGGTCGAAGTCTTCTGTAGTTCGCTCGAGAAAACCATCCACCTCGTCCACATGAGTCTGCAATATCTTGAGAACCTCCTCATCTGATTTGGCTAAGCCTTGCTGTAAGAGGTGCATTCCGAAAGATATCTGAGCGACCAATTTCCACAGCGGATGAAATTTCTCTCCCGGCTTTTGCTTCCACCGGCCTGCCACCGTGCGCTCGTACTCGGCCTGCTCCAGTAGCATCTTCCGCCTCGTCACCGAGTCTGCTTTTGAATATCGGTCCGGAACCTCTGGCTCGTCGTCGTTCATGGTTTCGTCCATTGACTCCTCGAAAGCACCTTGCATAGTGGGGACCGGGTGTACGGGCGGGGCACCGTCCAGCTCGCTCTCTGTGTCGGTCTCCATGTCTGCTTCTCCCATGCTGACGGGCAGCTGCCAGTCGCCCTCCCGGGCGTCCTCGTGCACCGTCGATATTACCATTATGTATGTACGTGTCCAGCAAGCGGGACGGGTGTGTTCCTAAAAAAAGGTGCCTAACGAAAGCGCGGACCACTCTTTGCTCGGAGACTGTAGGGTGACGTCGAGTGGTCATAGGTGTGCTATTAGGTGGGAGAGGTGCATGGCGGAGAATAGAACAGCAGGAAGCGATCCAGTGTGTTGATCATCGCATATAAACCCGCAATATGCGACGGCAAGCGAATGGTGATTCTCGCACCATGGGTTTCTTCCAACGAGTGTGCAATTGATCGCCCGCGACGTCTTGCAGTTGAAGATTGAAGACTGAAGATTGGGGCCAGGGAGGTCGAGGAGGTGCATCGCAAATTGCGAGCCGTGCCATTTGGCAAAGGCCCAGTGTTGAAAGGGCTCACAGTGAATAGCTACGCCTCTGAGCCGCTCCGCCCAAGAGGAGCTACTGGCTGGCCAAGAGCCCGTTTAGGGGCCACTAAGCCCAGATCTGGCCTCGGAAGAGCAGCCTAAACGGAAATCTGCAGGGCGCCGGGGGGCCTGAAACAGAGTTTCGGCAGGGTTTCACTGCGTGGCCGAGCACCCCATGTATTCTGGCTCAGCTCTAGGGTAGTCCCAACTCCCAAGGTAGAGGTACCTTGCCTTAATCATCCGTCACGGCAGAACAGCCGAGAAAGCCTCAGTGGCTGACCGATCAACCACGCCTGACATCTAGGATACCGACTCAGTTCTACAAGACTCCAACATCTAGTGTCATCTGGTATCTCGAGTATATACACCCATGGCAGACGATTCTGCTCTTCTGTCCCCCAAACCTTCCGGAACTAAGCTCATCGATGAGTTCGTTGGCAAGAGACTGCAGGATGTCCCCACGCCGGCTGCAGTGGTGGACAGAGCTGTGGTGCGGAGAAATTGTGATTCGATGTTGAGAGCCTGCGAAGCTCTTCAGCTTGACTTCAGGCCTCATGTCAAGACGCACAAGGTAAAGGATGCTCCATAAACCTTCCAAGGTGCTCGACCTGTGCACTACAACCGGGGTATGGGCTCGTTGCCATTTCCTTCATTGTTCCCAAGGCGACTGCTTCTCCAGGCAACTTGCCAGTTCCTGTCTCACAGTACTCCTCAAGATTGAACCTGGTCGAAAGCATTGATCTGCCTCAATTCTGACAGCGAAGGCTCTTTTACAAGTGAACACAACGTCCAAGCTTCCGTTCCATTCTGCTAATATAATGCAATTTCCCCCTATGTGCTCTACTCTCCATTGGTCGTTTTCATTAATGGAATTCTCCCAAGACTAGGCTCCCATTCGTAGTTGCACGAGGCATCTTATTAGACTGACTGATTTGATCAAGACAACACAAGTGACCAGCATGCAAATTAGCGATGCATCCAGCACGTTCAACGTTGTCGTCTCAACAATGGCAGAGGCAGAACATCTCCTCGATCAGCTCCTCAAAGCCCGAGACGACGGCAAAACCGTCAATGTACGTCTCTTCCCTGCTGCGAGTACCAACCTCCGGCCATCCCGGAAGCCTAATAGACCATGGCAGATACTCTATGGCATTCCTCTGCCGCCATCTCAAGTTCACAGACTAGCAGCCATTGGCACGAAGCTGGGACCTGGAAGTATTAGTGTCCTGGTTGACGACCGTTCCCAATTACTAGCTGCCAGTACTTTCAAAGACCTGACAGGCTTTCCCTTACATCTGTCGGTCAAAGTCGATACAGGTTACCGTCGAGCAGGACTACCTACTCGGAGTGCAGCTTTCTCGAGCCTTGTTAGGGCTATATTTGAACTAGAGCGTCACGAGATCGGTGTACTCCATGGCTTCTACAGCCATGCTGGCCACAGCTATAGCAGCGACTCGCCAACCAGCGCCATGAATTTCTTAATCGAAGAAGTCGAGGGCCTAGAAAAGGCTGCCATCGAGGCGACTTCGCTTCGTCCTTCGAGTGGTCCTGCTCTGAGATATAGTCTTTCCGTGGGGGCAACGCCAAGCGCAACCTCCGTAAAATGCTTGCAGCATAAAGATCCTCCGCCACTAGCTCAAAAACTGCAAACCATTATTAGACGTGTCAACCAGAACCATTCCATTGAGCTTCACGCTGGAGTCTACCCATTCTTAGACATGCAACAGCTCGCAACACATGCAGAGCTTGGAGAACCTTCGCTCAACAAGTTATTGTCCACCATTGTCGCTTTAACAATCCTCGTTGAAGTGGCGAGCGTCTACGAACAACGGAGCCCTCCCGAAGCTTTGATCGCAGCAGGAACTTTGGCATTGGGGCGCGAACCTTGCAAATCTTATGACGGGTGGGGCGTCGTCAGCGATTGGGGCATGAAACTGGACGCAGAACAGGCTCTGGGCTTGGTCGAGTGTGGGTGGAAGGTCGGGCGCATCAGTCAAGAGCACAGTATCCTCACGAGAAATCCCAACCAGGAGAACAAATACGCCGATTTGAGAGTCGGGCAGAAGCTGAGGATCTGGCCGAACCATGCGTGTGTGGCGAGTGCAGGCTTCTCTTACTATTTGGTAGTTGACTCGTCATTGTCTGAAGACTGGCAGAACACAATTGTGGACGTTTGGGTCAGGGCTCGGGGATGGTAGTGGTATTGTTGCAGCACCAACATAAGAAGCGTGCGAATCATGAGCATACCATGGACATGCCAACAGGCTCCTTACGCAAAACCGCCTGACAACTTGCTATCACATGGAAGCAGGTAGATGACATTGCGACATATTGAGCCTAGGTAGGCCTTCTGGAGAAGACCAGCAGAAAGCATGTTCGTAGAATGGTACTATATAGCCTATCTACATGCTATCAGACCATTTCCACTTTCTCAAGCGCATTCATCAGCTACTGGTAGACTGCGAGGACAGCAGAGAAAATTGGTCCGACGATCTGATTGGCTACTAAGCGAGGCGATCGGGAGGGGGCTATCAGCGGGAAGGGAGCGAAGGAGCCCGACTTCAACAAGCACCGGACTCTCCTCAAACCAACTCTGGTACGTCGAGAAGGTCGATACTCCACCGCGAGAGGAGTCCGAATCTGGGCTCATGACGAATCAGATCAAGCCATCGATCTGAAGGGAAAAAAGAAGAGAAGATTGAGCGCTATCCTGATGGTGTATCTGCGTACGTGGTGGGACAGCTCCATTCATGTGTCTCGTTCAGGCTGACATTGATGCCGAAGTCGTCAGTATTGCCATCCCTCGGAGAACGGAAAGGCTGCAGGCAGGGCAAGCTCTGGATGCAGGCTTCATGCTCTCGAATGGTTGGCCACACTGGCCAGCAGGGTCACTGATAAGGATCTCTCCTTTTCGAGCAAGGGCAGATAGACTCGATAGATAAGCAGCCACCATCCAGTATCCCTGCCGACAATCCTCATGCCAACCTCACCTTACTCACCTACATTAATCATACGCTATGCCGGACGGGTTTCGATCCTGCATCACTACGCAACATGAGGCATGGCCACACATGGTCTGGATGCTGATAAGGGGCTCTGCTCGTACTCATTGGCTGTATATCCGCGATGCCATGCAGCCCTTGCGTTCCTTCAACCACAGTGATCCAATCTTGAAGACCACACCGCGCCCAGACTCCCTGCCGCACTTTGCTCGAGCTTCCCCTGCTGCGTCGTCGTTCGCAGCGCCAGTTCCACAGGCATCTCCGCGTTGTCAAACATTGCATGGCCGCCATAGATCTGGAAGCTGTCACGGCGCACCAAGCACATCCACTTTGGCGTGCCAGGCCACGCGACTAACGGAAGCGTGCAGGGGCTTAATCGCAGCGACACATATCTAGCGTCCATCCTGTACAGATCCTCTGAAATCTTGCCCGATCCGCGGACATATCGTCACTTCCTGGGGAAAGGCTTATGATAAATTCCCGGAGAAAGTGAATCTGCCAAGCCAGCTGTCTGAAGTACCTATATCAAACCCCTCTCACTGCCTTCACTCCCTTCATCAAGTACCTTCGCAGATCTCCTCTCGGGGATCCTTGATCAGGCTTCTCTACAATCATTACTTGTCCTACTCTCTCCCTTTGCCGAACACCACACCAGAACCTCACGTAATTCCCCACAATGTATGACGTGACGACGCTGTGGAAGGCCCCTTTGGTCAATCCAGTCAACCGCAAGGCACGCTCAATCCCAGGATTGAACCCTGTCAATGTCTACGGCCGTGTCTTCTTCTTTTCCTGGTTCGGGTTCTTCGTGGCCTTTTGGTGAGTTGATCAAGTCCGTGTCGATTTCTCACCCTAGTGCTAATAGCTCTCAGGTCATGGTACGCCTTTCCACCACTCGTAGGTTGAATGTCACATGCATCGGGAAGACGGTGATTTAATAACCACCTGCTAGTTGACCCTTACCATCAAAAAAGACTTGAAACTCTCGCAAAATGATATTGCAAATTCCAACATCGTTGCTCTCACAGCTACGTATGAAGAAGTTTACCTAGTTATACCGTTCCTATAACTAATGTATTGCATCAGACTCCTTGTTCGACTAGTCGCAGGACCAATGTGCGATCGCTATGGTCCTCGATACACCTTTGCAGCCTGTCTTCTGGCTGGGTCCCTCCCTACCGTACTTGCCGGTGCTGTCACAAATGTCAAGGGACTCATGGCGCTCCGCTTCTTCGTCGGTATACTTGGCGGTAGCTTTGTACCATGCCAAGTTTGGTCGACCGGATTCTTTGATAAGAACATCGTCGGGACAGCCAATGCATTCACCGCAGGTTTCGGTAACTCCGGAGGCGGTGTCACTTATTTCCTCATGCCCGCCATCTTCGACTCGCTCGTCCAAAACTCAGGCCTGACTCCCCACAAAGCGTGGCGCGTGGCCTTCGTGGTCCCTTTCATCGTCATCGTCGCTACGACTGTCGCGTTCCTGCTCGTATGCCCAGATACACCCACTGGTAAATGGAGTGAACGCCACCTCGTCACCCAGCAACGCCTCGCCGAGCATGGTATAACTGGCGACGTGGTGGAGATTCCCGGCGAATTCACCGAGAAGAAGGGAACCTCTCCTGACTCTGGCTCTCCCACCCCGAGGCGCCAGGCCGACTCGAAAATGGTCTTCGATTCCAAACATACCGGCAGTGTCGACGACAACGAAGCTCAAATCGGCGAGCAGCAAATGCTCGACGTCGCCCGCGGTGAAATCGTCCAAAAGCCCTCTTTCAAAGAATCAATTCCCGTCGTCTTCTCCCTCCAAACCCTTGTAACCGCCGGCTGCTACTTCTGCTCTTTCGGAGCCGAGCTTGCCATCAACTCCATCCTCGGCGCATACTACATCAAGAACTTCAAAGCGCTAGGCCAGACCGGCTCCGGCAACTGGGCCGCCATGTTCGGTCTCCTGAACATCGCATTCCGACCAGCCGGGGGTCTCATCTCTGACGCTCTCTATAAACGCACCGGCGTGTGGGGCAAGAAGACCCTCGTCCACAGCTTCGCCATCATCACCGGCGTATTCCAGATTGCCATCGGCCTCACGGATTCTCACAACAAATCAACAATGTTCGGCCTCATCGCCGGCATGGCCTTCTTCCTCGAAGCAGGCAACGGCGCCAATTTCTCCCTCGTGCCGCATGTGCATCCACATGCCAATGGTATCGTCAGTGGCGTCACTGGCGGTATGGGTAATCTTGGAGGCATCATCTTTGCGATTATCTTCAGGTATAGTGGGAAGGATTATGGGAAGGTATTTTGGATCATTGGGGTTATGACCATCGGGATCAATTTGTGCTTGAGTTGGATTAGGCCCGTTCCCAAAGGGCAGGTTGGTGGGCGTTGAGGCCTTTATTCGATATCTACGATCGAATTTGGATAAGGCTCCCAGGGGACAAGGTTCAGGGATATGGTGTTCATAGGTCGATAGTTCTGGTTCTCGTGAATACGAAAAGTCACAAACTTCCCTTCAGGAGCCAAAGATGGGAATCTTTACGAACTGATACGCAGTGTCTTTGGGAATGGAACAGCAATGGCTTCTCATTCTACCATGCAAGCGCTGCACCTTTAATGAAGACGGCCATTCAGAGAATGATATCCCCATTGAAAATCCCGAGCGACTGGGTTTGATGAAATTTTCCAAAATCGTGCTGGGGTTCCCTTCATCTACTTTGATGTCGATATGGTGATTGACACTTGTCGAACGTCAAAAGGGGAGGAGACTGCCACATCGAAGACCTATGCGTCACAATAATGGGAAAAGACACCCTAGATGATGAATCTGCTCTATTCATTCTCTCCAATCGTTTCATACCTACATGCCCACATGCTTATTGAGCGGGGTAAAGGTTGTTTCGATCCACGAACGCCATAAGCCCCAATGCACAGAGCCCAGTTTCCTCACCCAGAGGATTAAGTAGCCCGCAAAGGTGGCATCCGTAATTGCTTCCAATGAGATTTTCACTCTATCAACTTCATCGATGTTCGGTTTGCCTGCGTCTCGCCCGCCTTCCGATTTAATATTTGTCCACTTCCCTCTTACGCATCCTCCGTAGTATGGTCAGCCTCGTCCCGAGGACCTTGCGTCGATGGCTGCTATAGCATGGATCTGCCTGAGATGGAGTTGTAATGCGACCATTATTTGGCGTCATCGATACTGCCATCCTCTTTGGCTAAAACATGGGAATCGCACACGAGACGCGTGCTCCCCATCCCTCGCACTTTCTCCGTCTTCTCCTGCAATAATGATTGAATCTTGGGTATGGTACCTGCACTCATGCCGTTCTTCACGATCTCTTTGATCTGTCGAGTCGCATCGTCCACCTGCTTCTGAGCCTCTGGCCCACACTTCTTCCCCATCTTCCTCAATGCATCGAGGCTAGACCCAAATTTGTCCTTCAAGACCGGATGGTTATTCAAGATATCTTGCCTGGCTTCACTAGTCAGATCGGTCATCCGCTGTACGAGCCTTTGTAGAATTCCCCAAGCCTTCGAAGCTGAGGCGAGGCTCATGCCGTCTTTTGAACTGACTTCCTTCAACTCCTCGTAAGCTTCTTTGATAATGATATCGGCTTCCATGCCATGCTTGTGGCGGACTGTATCAATTTCGTCGAAAGCACTGTCGATGTACCCAGAGGCACCAGGAATGACGAAGCAATATGACTTGGCGATTGAGCGCAGCCATTGGATTGCTTGAGAGGGTTCAGGATCGGTGGTAGGGGATTTGCGTGGTCGAGTGTATGATTGGAGGGTTGCTTTGGTGCTGAGAATAGTGTCTACTAGTGGCTTTGTACCTGACACTCTCAATCAGGTTGGATCACAAAATGGATCTTGATTGTGCGATGAATGCACACCTGAAAGGTGATACCACATGTAGCCGCCGAGGATGACCGTTCCCCCACCAGTGAGGCCACGGATAAGACCGATGGAGAGACTGGATCGAACTCCCGTACCAGAAGTGGCCGCCGAATCGGATTTGGGAATGTGAGTTGATTAATGACGAACTTGGCGACAAAATTGTCGGATTGGTAGGTTGCGTGACAATCTGCTGGCAGCTCTGAAGGTGGGCATGGTAGAGAATTGTAGGGACGACTTGAAATGAGACTTTGAAAGGTATTTGAGAGAACAACGGAGAAGAGAGATCGACGATGTCCAAATGGACTTTGGTCACAGTCACTTCAAGGAGCTGGCGGTGAGGATCACGCAAAGAGATCGTTGGAATGATGCAGGACTTACCGACCTTGCATTCCATTCTAGCATTCTGAAGAAGGGCTATACAGTCTTTACAGAAACCTCATCCAACTCGTGTTCCCCAGGAAACTTTTGAGCATGCCCGGGGGAGCTTTGGTCCGTGGAAGCTGCTGAATTCGTTGCAACATGATCCATGCTCATGATGGAAGCCACGAAGCCCACGATAACGTCACGTGATGACGTGCCGCTAGCGCGTCTCCCGGCTTTTGCAGCGGCGCCTCCAGAGCCATTTGCAGATACTTATGAGTAGAGTACTTTACTGTAGGTCAAGAAGTGTGGTATCATCCAGCTTCGGGAATTGCGAGCTTAGGCTGGTGAGCTTCAAGCCCGTCGATGCCTGTTCATCGCCAACTCGCGAAGTTGCGATGCTAGCCTTCTACACGGACTAAGCGCAGTGCCTTCTTAGCGTCGCTGCGATCCCACTTATAACTCAGTCAGTCCGGCAGCTTAGTACGGGCACTATCTTCCAGCTTATGCGCGATATAACATAAGGAAAAGCCTTCGATAAGACTCCCTAAAGCCGCTTCGAATGAGGGTAGTTTAGCCTTTAAGGGGTGGTCCTTAAGGGGGTGGCTCTTCCTTGAGGAGTAATCTTTAGGGGTTTAACCATTTCTTAGGGGTGATACTTAGGGGTTCGCCCTTCCTCAGGGATGGCGCTTTAGGGGGTGAACCCTTTCATAGAGAGTGGGTTTATGGGGAGTGGCCCTGGTAAAGTAATCAAGCTGGGGGAATCATGCCCGTGCTAAGCCACCGGACTGGCTGAGTTCTAAGTGGGTTCGTCCGAGGGTCGGTTGAAAAAGTCGTTGCCGGTAGCGCGAAAATACGTTATCCCTTTCCTTGTGTACGGGAGGTACACGCTAAGCTTTAGCGTCTCTAAGGACATCTTGATGTTCCAATTCGTCCATTCCATGATCTACAGATGACTGATAGTTCTGCCAAGAGCTGAGTGATTCAATCAGAGAGATAAGATTGCTTCGGATACGCTAGTGTTTAGCGTGTACCTCCCGTACACAAGGAAAGGGATAGAAGGAACAGCACAATAAGTCCCCCGTTGTACTTCAGAATCGATCGGAACTTTCAGAGAGTCTATTCAAAAAGTTTAAGAGTACTCTAGATTTTTTTCAGAATTTTTGGATCTCATTGTGGTGTAGGGACTCCACGCAATCAAAAATTGAAGTTGAATCATCGGTCGCTGCGCGCCACAAATGCCTCCGTCTTTCAACAACGCTGCTTCTATACTGGTTTTCCGGGACACAAGCCATCTCGAGCTCGCAGCTTTCTGATTGCGTTGTACTCGAGTATCTGGATTTGCTGCCAGAGTTTAGATGGCGAAAATGACCTGTCCCAACCGCGCGCCTCAATGCGCCTCTGGAAGTCAGCATGTCTGGCCCTTCTAAACGGCCGCGAGCTTTAGAGGGCTACCTCCTAACAATGTCCAGGAACTTGGGGATTGTAACCAGGCCAGAGAGTTGCGATCCTTCGTACTCACTATGTTCATCCTTCCCTGTACACGGGTATCCACGAAGCATCTCGATCCCTCAATCGCTGGGTCCGCTGGCGCGCTACACATGCTCAAACGTCATCACCACCCGTGTCCCCACTCAAGGGACCGGTGCGCCTGGCGGATTTGTACTGTCAATCGCCTTCACGATCCCATAGCTCGCGCCGGCCGCTAATGCGCCTATACACAATGTCTGTATCGCTCCATACGCTGCACTCCGCTTCGTTCGGACGGTGACCCAGTTCTTAATGTAGCCGAACCCGAGGAGGATGACGACCGTGATGGCGATAGAGACGAACAAGGCGTGTGTCACGTTCTTCATCGCGAAGTAGGGTATCATCGGAATCAAGCCGCCTGAATACGAGTCAGCCACCAACCTACCTTGAGAAAGGGAAGGCGGGAGGGATAGGGCCTCACTTACCGATGAAATACGCCATCCCCATGGTCGCGGCCGAGATCCACGCCCTGTTCACATTCGGCTTCTCCAAGTTCAGCTCAAAATCCATCATGAACTGCACCCATTTTTCTTGATCCGCACACAAGTCTCTCACTACCATCGCGGACGCCTCTCTGGAAACACCATACTTCTCCAGGATCTCGCGGCATTCTTGTCTCTCCGCCTCAGGCTTGTAGGTTACCTCCTCGCGCTCCCGCTTCTCCTCCGAGAAATAATGGTCTCGATCTGTGATGGCGGCGAGGTAGGCGCCTAGACCCATCGAAATAGATCCGCTGAAGAGCTCTGCCAGCCCACCGATAATAACGAGCTTCGAAGAGCCGAGCCTGGGTGCACGGAATCAGCAAGGGATCGAGAGAAGGCTGTCATGTGCAGCTCAGGTGCGAGCCAGATCAGACTCACGAAGACAATCCAGCGGTCAGAGCAAAAGGCACAGTCAGCCCGTCGGCAAAGCCGATGATGATGTCTCTCACAACTTCACCGTGATCAGAGTGGGCCTCCTTGTGAGGTGCTCGTAGCCGGGAGGATTGCGCGCGTGTGATGCTGGGGCGGGCGAGTTCAATTCGTGGCTCGATTGGTGATGTCGCCATGATGGGTAGAATGCTGGTCGACAGAGTTGAATCTGCGGAAATGGCCTCTCAGATCAATGTCTTTGAGCGCCGTACTTGACGGCGACGTTGTCAAGACCGCGTTATAAGAGGGTCAGGTGTTGTATGGCCGGTTGGGGAACAGCAGCGCTTCGTCGCCGGATGATACTGACCCGATGTGCAAGACGACTGGGGGTAGCACAAAGAACTTGAATCCCCTGGAAGAGGAGCTTCCCGTCTTGTAGACGTGTCCGAATATACATCTATGCACCTGGTAGATGTGACGTCGGTCATGTTTACTGTCGGCCGAGGCGCAAGCCAATCATGAGGAAGCTATTGCAAATGCCGATCTTAGGCGTAGGACCCAGGAGAGGGCCCCCCTAAATTTCTACCTTTCATCTCGAGTTCCTTGAATGTAGTCAATTCGAGTTCCAGTGATGAAGAATAGTCAAAAAGGGGGTGCACATTCATTTACCCCGCGTGAGGACTTACTTCTGGGAAAGACCGCGCCTATTTCGATGATGACGACGCTCGATTTGGACGCAAGCACCAAGAGCATGGACCGGACGCCTACAGTATTTCTAGTGGCATGCGTGGCCAGTGAGCCTTGGAAATTCCTCATATAACATGTGTTGTAAAGAAATTCTTTTGTTGATTCATTTCCCTCCCATATTCCAAAACGCTGCGTCTCGTGCAAATAGTCGTACGTTCGACCCAGTCTGGTCGCCCAACTCTACCGATCGTACGTAGCCTGCTCTAATCGACCAACCCTTCAAGCCCTGTTGTACATTCCTCCACCCTCCCCATCTCTTTCGTCCACCAACGCCCCCATCCGGATGTCGTTCCGCTGCTCCTTTGACCACTTCGGTCTCTTCGAAGCACAAATCACAACCACGATCCAAAGAATCCAGACTCCCCCGGCAACGATGCAATAAGCCACGATGACCCCCGTTCCCTTTCCAGCCAGGACACAGCCTAACACACCGTTAATGAGTCCAGCAGTGACGAGAACGCGGCCCGACCAGACGTGCATGTGCGTGTAAGGGTTGGGGGCTTGGTGGCGCTTGTATTGCAGGTGGTGAACGTAGCCCAGGATGGGCTGGAAGATCAGGAGGACTACAATCACGATGCCGAAGACGGGATGGAAGGCGCCGAGCTGGAGGAGCAGAGTCAGTCAGCCAGCTAGCGCTACGCTGTTTAACCTTGGAGAAAATGAAACCTACATCAGCCGCTCCCTGTTTCGCAATATACACCCCTAGCCCAAGTCCAATGATGGCAAGCAAGTATGAGAGCAGTTGCACACCGGCGTGGATCCAGACCAGGCCGCGGAAGGATGCGAGACGGATCAAGAAAGCGCCAAAGGGAAAGCCAACGATGAAGGCGAGGCACATGGCGATACCGTGGAGGGGGATCCCAACGCCATCGTATCCGGAGCTAGCTGCACCTGCGTCGACGATGCTGGAGGTTGCAAGGTCCAGAAACGGATTTGTCGTATTGCTTGTTGATATGGTGTTCAGATCAAGCCGGAAGCTGTCAAAAGAGCCATCATCGTGCTGTTGAATGCTGGCGGATTTCGAATCTGACTTGATCGGGTGGCCGGTCTTGGATGCCCAGATCCACTGCTGCGCTGGGCCAGTGAGATTCATTGAGCCCCCCTTCCAGCTTGAGCATCTTTTGCAGAGAATGTTGGCTGTCATTTTACCACCCTCAATACCCGAGCCGGCGAGTAAATACGCTTCGGATGCGGGCTCCTCGGCCGGCTCATCATGGCCGCTTCCCAGTCGAGTGGACAGTGTGACGTTAGTGCCGGCTGCGTTGGCGTAGACGACGAACATTTGAGATCCCTTCATCAAGCTGCCTTGCCCGAGCGCTATCCATGATTTAGATGCTGGACCTTGGATTTGCAAGAAGATGTCGGATTCACCACCGGTCGCGTTCGAAGGTGCCTCGGCAAAGATGTACGAGGTCTCGTTTTGCGAAGGCGGGCTGTATCTAAGGAGGTTTGCAGTGGAGATGCCTGAAGTTCCGAATCAGCTTCTTCCGCCCAGATGAAGGGTATTAGGAATGGCATGAAAGCATACCGAGGATGCATGCAAGACCCAGCAGGCTGGAGAACGACTTCATTTTTCTAGGCCTTACTGCTATCCTCGAGACTGCGAGGAGCAAGCGTTGCCTGTGAAGTCGAGCAGCTTTCCCAGTCGATTCACCTGCAATCCATGTGCAAAGGCATGCTGCTTAATATTCAAGTAGAGAGTACGCGTTGCAACGGGGCTCATTGCCAATTTAGCGTCGTCAGCACAGATGCAAACTGACCTATTGGTCCACCTTTGAATAACATCGAATGCCCCCCCTGCTAGCGGTCTCAAATATCTGGTCTCTCTAATTAGCTGGTTTCACCTGATCTTCTACCTTCAAGCACGGTGATTAGAAGGCGGCTAAATTACACTAGGAGGGGCCATCCGAGGTTTTAGGCATAGCGCACATCTAAAATTACCTAGGTACCCAGGCAAGTTAGCCGAATGTGACGCTCTTATACAAGTATATAAATACATATATGACGGTCGAATGTGACGCCCCCTGGGCAGCCCGTACCTTATGGCTCCCTGCCGGTTTGCGAATTCCAGACCAAAAAGGCCTTGGACGCCATGCGTTCCTCTTGTCCATTAGAGGCCGTCAATTACTTCTCAGAGGCACTGAGACAAGTAGCGATGCCCTTGTGTCTGTGATTTCCTTCGGCAGGGCTGGCCCCTTTAATATTCATAAATGGTCTCTTTTAGTCATACCTCAGCCGGTGCATGGAAAGCGTCTGAAAATCAATTCAGTATTCAAGATTTCAAGTTGTTCCTGTAGCCCACATCTGATGGGCTCTCACGTATTCGATACGATGTCTGAATCGGATGCATTCGAATCTATAAGTCTATTGGGTTATTTTTGCTAATCTGGGTACTCTTAGATATTCCTTGCCTATCAAACAGGCTCATCTCGATACTGAGCGCACGTAGCGTTCCAGCGGTCAATTTTCGAACGGTATTCGTCGGCTGCGACTGCACTGATACTATCGGACTGATTCACCGATGTGGCATCCCAGTCTTCGAGATCTATCTCCTCAATATCCGCTCCGAAAAGCGGGAATTTGTTCTCGCTTGCGGATTGTTCTAACCAAGTCTCAATGCGTGCCCTAGCATTAGGCGTGACGACAACTGCAACCTGGCTTCCTGGTAAAGAAAGCTCGTACATGTCGCCATAATAGTCCGACCATCCAGGGTTTGCCTCCAAACCCAAAGCCTCGACCTTCGCCTTCGCTTTCTCGATTGCTTCTTCGGCCTCAATGAGGTCTCTAGTGACCTCCTGTCCGATCTGGACTTGCCTGCGATCGAAAACGGATTGGGAGAAGTTCCAGACACCTTCTTCCCACTTATGCTGATATTCGTCCAGATCTTCAGCATAATGTTGCTGCCTACAGTCATGCTGATATTGTGCCTCTTCCAACGCTTTTCGACTCTCCGCCAAATCTTCTAGGGCACATCGACGAATAGCTTCGTCTTCCGAGAAGTCTGCCTCTTCATATCTCAACGATTGGGGCTCTTCTCGGAAACGTTGTCCCTCAAATTCAGGGGTTGTGTTCTCATCACGGAGCGGTGGACCTTCAGGTACCGTAGAGAAGCCGGCCCCTCTACCCTCTGATGTCATTGACATTGCGGCATCGTCCGATGGCTGGGCGTGATGTGGCGGGATTTCCAGCAAATTTGCTTCCTTTAGCGCACGCTCGAATGAACGCTGTGTCTCATCCCTTAGAATCTCGAGATTGAACCGAGGAAGACAAAGCTCTTCCTCGAGATGTTGGATACGTTGTCTTGCCTGAACTAGCTCGGGAATGTCATCCTCGATCTCTTGTCGTACTTGACGAATACATCTAGCCTGCTCTATCATTTCCGTCAACGTTTCTGGCATTTTGTGGGAGCTCTCAATGACTTCGAGATCATGTCTGGCTGCCTTCAATTCTTCTTCTTTGATGATGATACTGCGCCTTCCTGCTGCGATCGCATTTAAAGCATCGGAAGTGGCTCGGTCAAGCAACAAAGCCAAGCAATTCTTCATATCGTCGTTAGCGTACACAAAGCGAGTTGGCCCGTTGGTATATTTTGCATCTGGCGTATCCTCGATGCGTCGCATTTGGAGTTCATCCGGGTTCTCCCGAGAAACATGAAGCGTATGCTTGCTATTGTATGCGAGAATAGACGGCCCAGACTCAAGATCCGCATCTTTGTACGGCGATGAACAAGCCCTTGGTCCATTCGCAGGCTCCGAACGGTCTATCGGAGAACCTTCAAATGCATTAGAAGACACAACACCCGGGCGTTGATCAACCGGAGTATTTAGCGGACCTTGCAAGATTGTGCGTGGAGGAATGGCTACTCCTTGCGCGCCTCCAAGCCGTTGTGTCGCGCCCAAGGAATTGACAGCCCTGTGGAAAAAGCTTCGCACGCGGTCTTCCATTTGGTTTTAACGTATCGACGAGTGGTATGTATGTGGTATGTATGATGCTAAAAAGCGGTACTGAGTAAGGAAGACCCTAAGTCCCCTGAGAACGTTGCGCGAGAAAAGGTTTTGGCTCTTACAAGGAGTAAGACAGTTACGACCCAACCTCACTCATATTCTTTGTGCGAACAAAAACATGCTGTGGCGGTGAACAGTCTTTGTTCCTGTCAAGTAGTCGTGTATTGCTTTCGCCAATCAAGATGTTCATTGGTATGTTGTACCTGAGAAGGTCTTCCACCAATCTTATTAAGGTTGTTGTCCGACGTATTCAAATCCTTGTCAACTGTCGACAAAGACTGATTTGTTCGATGAGTGCACAGTTCTCGTCGTTCCGAAAGCTTCCATTATGACCAGCGTGAACATAGCCCAGGCAATTTTCAGCTGGCCTGGACAATGGCTGTATTGACAGAATTGATTTAGATTTACTTGGGCCCTACCTCTTGGTTCTTGGTCCAAAGAAAAAGATCTTCCGAAGTTTCTCTTGCTTTAGTCAAAATCTTGCCGGCCAAGGAAAACATATCCCACCAACTCAATCTCCATCGAAACAATCGGTCGCAATTTAGCTATGGTAAGAAGGGGCACAGTTGATGTCCCTCTGGACAATGCTCTGCAAAGATACTCGAGGACAGTCAATACTTCAGGTAACTCCATTGCAGCTCAAAGAGCAATCTCGAGCCAAAAACCACGCCCTACGCGATCAGAATATGCCGAATTATGCATGCAAGGAATCAATCTTACCGCTCGAGGGCGCGACTTCAGAAGGAACGAATTCCATCGTGGGATGATCATCAATTCCGCTCTGCACGAAGAAGACTACAACGCTACAAAGCCTGCAGCACCTGACAGATCTGGAGTCTCCAGCAATCTCACCCGTGACACCTGCGGAAATAGTGTCGTTCGTCACGAAGATATCACGTTCTCAAAGTTTGGCCCCATCCATACTAAATGGCGGCTAATGATAGTTGTAGCAATGTTCTATGATCACTACTTAGCAGTCCCTTGCTATACTCATGGTGACCGCGGTGTCGAACACAAAAGCAACAAGGGAGAGTATCTTCCCGTCTCAAACGTCCGCACGGTCAATCCTGAAGCACTTGTTACAGCCACTTGGAATGCGCCTCACTCTATCAAACCAACGACAATGGCTCATGTGGTGCGCCCAGTCTCGAGGTCATACGATTTACAGTGTTTCCATAGCGGGAGTCTAGATAAAGAGTCGACTGTTCGACTAATCAAACGCTACAATCTACTAATGGGTAATGTCAACGACAGGTGGCTGCGAGATCAAGAATTACGATACTAGTGGATTTTTCATGTTGCCTTCTGTTATGAATTTGGTAAGCTTGGCAGCTTGGAACAATATTCAGGGATACTTTCAAACGCTTTAAATGTACAAGGCCTGAAAATTTGATGGCCTTGACGAGTCTGCCATTGAAGTCTGTCTCCTGTTTTTCATCGAGCCATCCTATTGATCATGATAACCATAGCAATGATGAAATGTAAATCTAATGACTCCAGTGCTCTCAATTCCCTGCTCTGGTAACTGTTCAACCAACGAGGAAACATTCTAGGTAACGTGGCTTGTTTATCGCGAAGCCAATCCTTGAATTTCAAGTCAATGGTTATCTCGTATATTGTCCCAATTGATGCAAGGTGAAGACTATGGTCACGGCTGAGAGAATCGTTTATAAAATCCGATTCGAATAGCATTGGTCTCATTAATTATTATTATAAGCATCTTCTTTTTCTCGAGGCCTGCACACACCCTTGCTGTCAAGATTAGAGGGTATCTCGAAACCTGATCTGTCAGAACGTCACCACTAGGCTGAATGCCTTCTCTCTTCGTCATTAGTCCAGATAGTTCGCGTTGACCGTCGATTACATCCTTCGTAAACCCCGCGAGTCTCCTGCCATCGATCTATCCTCTTCCGGTATTCACCGCAATCTCTCGCACTCATACTATCCGATATGTCAACCAACCCAGTGTCAAGACCTTCTGTCGCCGTCATGTCGATGTCTTGATGGTCTTCAAAAGCTGGAATGTCTGCTCTCCAAGCTTCAATGAAGCTTCGATTGACCATCGACGCAGATACCTGTATCTGCTCTGCAGACAGACTTTCGTC